>Ga0209633_10001266_pt1 | contig 26604 bp, 21 predicted proteins | sample Cruoilmetagenom1_FD_187290 | JGI IMG/M metagenome (GOLD analysis project Ga0209633, IMG submission 187290) | Oil polluted marine microbial communities from Coal Oil Point, Santa Barbara, California, USA - Sample 1 (SPAdes) (version 2) | ecosystem: Environmental > Aquatic > Marine > Oil seeps ...
ATTTATTGATAAGGGTCCTAAATATCCATAAAAAAACGGTAATCCCAAATATGGTCAAAACTCTTTTTTCCTTTGCCGTAATTTTTCCCAATTTATTCAATTCAGTATTAATGACTTCTTTTGAAGCATTAAATTGAACATTCTTATTCGGAAACATCCATTTCACCAACACCACATAAATGATGGCGATCATAAGTATGGAAAACGGCAGTCCAAGGGTCATCCATTTAAGGAATGAAATTTCAATATTATATTCATTTTCAAGCAGGCCGATCAAAACAGAATTCGGAGGTGTTCCGATTACCGTTGCAATGCCGCCTGCATTTGCAGAAAATGCAATGCCAAGCATAACACTCAATGCAAAATTCTGATCATCTTTTGTAAATCCGTCTTCATCATCGATCAGCAATTTTATCACCGACATTGCAATAGGTAACATCACTACGGTACTTGCTGTATTGCTGATCCACATACTCATTAAACCGGTAGCAATCATAAAACCAAGGACTACTTTGTTAGGTGTTGTACCGGTCAACCGTATAATGGTAAGTGCAATTCTTCTATGCAGGTTTACTTTTTCCAAGGCCAGGGCCAATACGAATCCTCCAAAAAATAGAAAAATAATCGGGCTCCCATAATTTGCTCCTACATCAGCAATCGGCATTATTTTCAGTAAGGGAAATAAGATTAGGGGTAATAATGCGGTAACTGAAATCGATACGGCCTCTGTAATCCACCAAATTATCATCCATAAAGCTGTCGCTATAACTGCATCTCCTTTTTGGGAAACCAATTCAAAAGGAAGGTTATAAGCAATAAAGAACAATAACGGGCCCAATATAAGGCCGATTTTTTTTGAAATGGGCATGGTTGATTTTTGATTGACGAATATACTGGATATGATTTGAAATAAAAAAGGAATTACGATTTGTAACTCCTTTTTTAATTTATGGATTCCAGCTCGCAGGAAATTAATGATTCGACGGAGTTAATAACAAAGCAATTAATTATACAAGCTCAACAAACAAATCTTCATCTGTCTTATTAACGTTGGCCAGGTTATTTTTGGTCAACCCTTTAATCGCTTTATCCCATTTTTTATTGCTTAAACCAGATCTTGTTTTTAAAGCACTTAAAACGACAGGTGATTTAGTTTTTAATATTTTTAATACCACCTTTTCTTCATCAGTCAATTCAACGGACTTTCTTTCCGGCCTCATTTGAGGAAAAAATAATACTTCTTGTATGGAACTATTATTGGTCATAAACATTACCAAACGGTCAATACCAATACCAATACCTGAAGTTGGAGGCATTCCATATTCTAAGGCACGGACAAAATCCTGATCAATGAACATGGCTTCATCATCGCCTTTTTTGGATAATTTTAATTGCTCTTGAAAACGTTCTAATTGGTCAATTGGATCATTTAACTCTGAATAGGCATTTGCTAATTCACTGCCGTTTACCATTAATTCAAAACGCTCGGTTAGTTCAGGATTATCACGATGTTCCTTACATAATGGGCTCATTTCTTTTGGATAATCTATAATAAAAGTTGGTTGGACATAATGATGTTCACATTTCTCACTAAACAATTCATCGATCAGTTTTCCTTTGCCCATAGTATCATCTACTTCTATTCCTACTTTTTTACAAACGGTTCGAAGTTCATCTTCATTCATTCCTGCAACTTCAAAACCTGTATGGACTTTTATGGCTTCCAAGATCGGAACTCTGGCATAAGGCGCTTTAAAATCAATCTTCTTTTCACCAATTATCACTTCAGTAGTTCCATTAGAATCTAAGGCTACTTTTTCCAATAGTTGCTCTGTTGTTTCCATCATCCAATGGTAATCCTTATAGGCAACATATAATTCCATTATGGTAAACTCAGGGTTATGGGTTCGGTCCATTCCTTCGTTCCTAAAATCTTTAGAAAATTCATATACAGCATCGAAACCTCCAACTATCAAGCGTTTTAAATACAATTCATTGGCAACACGTAAATACAATGGGATATCCAATGCATTATGATGTGTCATAAATGGCCGTGCGGCGGCTCCTCCTGGAATGGGTTGTAAAATTGGAGTTTCTACCTCTAAGTAACCACGTTCATTGAGAAACTGCCGTATTGAATTGGTGATCTTAGTTCGTTTGATGAAAACGTCTTTTACATGTGGATTTACAACTAAATCGGCATACCGTTGTCTATACCGTAATTCAGGATCATTAAATTCATCATGAATATTACCTTCGGCGTCTGTCTTAGGCAATGGTAATGGTTTTAACGATTTACTCAGCAAGGTAAAATCTTTGACTTTAATGGTCTTCTCTCCTACTTTTGTAAGAAATAACTCCCCTTCAATTCCAATAAAATCACCAATATCCAGTAATTTTTTATATACTTCATTGTATTTACTCTTGTCTTCGCCGGTACAAATTTCATCCCTGTTAAAATATACCTGTATTCTCCCTTCACTATCTTGTAGTTCAGCAAAACTAGCATTTCCCTGGATACGGCGCGACATTAATCTGCCGGCAACAATAACCTTTTTACCTTCCTTAAAATTTTCTTTTACCTGTTTGGAAGTATGGTCAAGTGGAAATAAATTTGCCGGGTATGGGTTGATACCCAATTCTCGAATTTTACCTAATTTTTCTCGTCTTACTAGTTCTTGTTCAGAAAGCTGCATGCTGTATTTTTTAAAACAGCAAAATTACATTATTTGGTAAAAATAAAAACTACAAATTTTAATTATTAATTGCAGTTTGTTGAATTTCAGTTTGTAATCGTTGGATTGTTCGTTTTAATTTTTCATTAGCGGGATTTAGCTGCAATCCTTTTTGATAATTAACTAAAGCCTCCTTTTTATTACCTGAACCATAATAATCATTTGCTAAGCTCACAAATACTCCGGGCAGATCTGGGAATAATTTGGTGTTGAGTTGTAAGACTTCAACAGCTTCTTTAGTCCGGTTCGTGCTTTTAAGAATACGCGCATAGGTATTCAATTCATACATATTCTTAACTTCTTCTTTGAAAACCGGTATCTGTCTTTTTACTTTGCGTTTGAACTTTTTCATCCCGAACTCTTGTAACATCTTATCAATTGTTGCCACTACTTTATAATTCGGTTCATAATTATTATTTAAAATGCTTTGGATATCTTCTTCTAATGAAACAACGGGAGATTCGACAATTCTATTGATCTCTACTCCATTCTTATAAAAAATAAAAGTGGGCACCCTATGAATATTTAATCCTTTTTCTTCATGGTTAGGACTTTTTTTGTACATATTAGGCTTTGCACTTACAGCAATAGTAGTAAGCCGTTCTGCAGGGTAGGCACTCGCTTCTAAAATTTTATAAAATCTAGGCACTTCACGTTTACTATCACCACACCAGGTACCCATAAATACAGTTATATTATATTCTTTTAAACTCTTTGATATTTTTTGAATCGTTTCTTCCTTGGGTTGAAAACTGTCATATTCTTTAACAAACCAGGTACTGTAATTTGCTGATATCAGTCCGTCTTTATTTATTTTGCCAAGCAAAAAAGGAACACCCTGGTCTGTAATTTCTCGATTTAAGGTTTGAGATCCGCTGTTTAATGATAGCAACAAAATTAAAATGAAAAATAAGTTATGCATAGATTTAAATTTTGAATTATTAGTGAGCTAAAATTCAAAAAATCTTATAAAAAGTATCGGAAGTAAGGATTGAAATGAGTACTAGAACCCGGGTTGATTTTTAGAAAGCTATCTACCAAATAATGATTTTACTTGCTCTCTGGATACTACATTTATTTTTTTATATATGTTATTGATGTGTGATTTTACCGTACTCAAACTGACAAAAATTTCAGTTGCAATTTCTTTATTGGTTTTATCTTCAAGAATAAGGTCTAAAATTTTTTGTTCTTGCTGGGTGAGTTGATCCTTTATCCGGGTTTTCCGAATCTTTTTGGTCCTTTTTAGTTTTAACAACAACAATACGTTGCCCAAAATTGATAATCCGAATAGTGAATAGACAATATATTTCCATGAAAATATATTTTTTTTGTCGGTTGAAAGTGTAAATCTATCCGATGTAATTTCACTTTCATATTGTTCTACATAACTTGTGTTAGGATAGTTGGTTTTAAGTCTTTCTAACAATTCGTCATAATAGGAATTTGAATTCAAATCTTCTAAATAATAGGAATACAAATCGCTACTTCTATCAGATACAAAACCATAGATATATAATTCTGCCAGAGGTTCATTTAATGCTATTCCAAATTGCTGTAGTGCCCTAAACCATTTTTTATTGTTTAACTTTCTGTTCGTTATACTTCTATACGTACCATAATCATAACTCATCTGTTCTTTTAAAGAATCAATTTGAAAAAAAGCGCTAGAACGATCATTACTCGATTCTATGGTACAAAACATCTGATTCTCTAAAGAAATAGGCAAATTAATGGTATCTCTATTCGATGCAATAAAAATAATTTCCCTGCTGGCATCGCATTTTCCATTAAAATGATTTGTATCCGGGTCATAATCCACACAGTTGTCAATATGTACCCTATAGATCCTATTTTCGAGCTCAAGGTTATTATCAATAAATTCGAAGAAATTATTATTAATTCTAACTTTACTTATAATTTGTTCTTCATACACACCCGATATTTTCCTATAATCTTCAATCAGCGATAGGTAAGCAGTACTATATAAGCTGTCATTTTCAATAGTACCTGAAAATTTATATTGGGCAATACCATTACAAAATGAACATAAAACTAAAATTAAGGCTATCGTTGATTTCATTTTCATAATTACTAAACTACTATAAATTATTCTTTTTAACAATTTAAAATTTTCTATTAAACTTAAAAAACATGCCTTTTTTATGATATAAATCATAATTTAACTAAACAAATATCTCTTATTTTGACCCTGTTAAGAGTTGCCCTTTTTACCCTGGGTATATCTTATTTTAATAATAATCAATAAATTCTTAGTAATGAAAAGATATATAATAAGTAGTTTTATCATTGTAATTAGTATAACCAATTTATTCGGTCAAGATCTGGCACCCTATATTAAAGTTGGCGAAAGTAATGAGACCATGCAACAAGTTTCAGAAAAGGTAATTAGCGCTTTAAAAGACAATTCTTTTACTGTATTAGGGACTTACAATCCTTCAAACAAAAGTTCATTAAAGGTTATTGCTTTTACAAAATCCAGTTTAAAAAGTACCGTTGTCAAAGTAAAAGACAGGGGGGCATTAGCTGCAGCTTTTAAGGTAGGACTAGTTCAAAAAAATGGCAATGTTACCATTTCATATACAAACCCTGATTATATCTTAAGAGCCTATTTAAGAGATAATTATAATACATATAAAAGTACATTCCAACAGTTTAGTTCAGATCTGAAAACCGCTTTTTCGGCAATTGGAAATGAATTTAAACCATTCGGAGGGGCTGTGAAGACCGATAAATTAAAAAAATATCATTATAAGATAATGATGCCATACTTTACTGATCCGGTGACCTTAAATGAATTTTCATCTTTTGAGGAAGGTTTAAAAATAATTGAAACCAATTTAAAAGCAAAAAAAGGAAGTACCCGACAAGTTTATAAACTCGTTTACAAATCACAAAAAGTTGCTGTTTTTGGTGTGGGTTTACGAAGTAAAGAAGATGGTGAATCTCATTTCCTACCCAAAATAGGTGAAGACCATGTTGCCGCACTGCCATATGAGATTATATTACAAGGCAAAAAAGCAACAATGCTTCATGGCAAATATAGAATTGCCCTGCATTGGCCTGAGTTAACTATGGGTACATTCATGAAGATCATGAGCACACCGGGTGATATTGAAGATACACTGGAAGCGCTTTGTGAATTATCAAATTTATAATGGTAAAAGCGTAACATTAGCCATATAATAGCGACATATTAGTAAGTTATTTTAATCTATTATTTGTAAAATTAGTATCTAATGGGATGTTTCCGTGTTTTACTCGCTATTATCTGTCCACCATTGGCGGTTATAGACCAGGGTTGTGGTTCTGTTATAATTGTGTTAATTTTGACCGTTCTAGGTTGGATACCTGGTGTTTTGGCAGCACTTATTATTTTAAATGGTTCTAATAACTAATAACACAATGAATTTTAAAACTATAATACTTTTTGTTGGCTTACTAACAAGCCTTTCCAGTTGCATATTTACAGAGGAAATCTATGTTAAAAATGATGGAAGCGGTAGCTATTCGTTTAAAATGGATATGAGTGAGATGATGGAGTCTATAGATATGAGCTCCAAAGACTCATTAAAAGAACCTCAAGCTTTAGATACCATTGTCTTTTTCAAGGATCTTTTGGAAGAAAAAAAGGATAGTATTAAGAAATTGAGTGAAAAAGAACAAGCTTCATTGGAAGCCATTCAAGATCTGAAGTTACATATGCAAATAGATGAAGAAAAAGGAAAAATGTTATTAGATTTTGGTTTGGAGTTTGAAGATATGTCTGAGCTTAAAAATATGCAGGATAAAATTGCTAAAGCCCAGGAGCTAAATGAAAATAAAGATTCTAAATTAATGTCTAAAGCTGATATTGACTATTCATTTGATGGTAAAATTTTTAGAAGGAATGTTATCATGAAGGATTTATCAGAAGAAAAAATTCAAGAAATTGAACAATCCATAAAACAATCGAGTTCATTTTTAGACGGCACACAATATAAAATAATATATCATTTTGAAAGTGAAATAGAAAATATTTCCTTTAAGGATGCCTTAATTAGCGAAGATAGAAAAACCCTTACCATTGAGGTACCTATGGATTCTGTTATGAAAAATCCAAAATGGTTAGACTTTAAAGTGAAATTAAAATAACCTTTTTGCCTGCGATAATAGTATCTCCTCCGAAGAAAAATCCGAAGAGACAAGAGATGAGGTTAAAGAAGAATTAAGAAACAGGAATCAAGACTATAGACCAGTGACTAATGACGAATAAAGTTAAGAAGATACAACTACAAGATCTGGAAACGAAAGATTACCCAGAAGTATTAGAATATCAAAGGCAGTTATTTGACAGCATCATCACTCGTAAGCAAAAAAACAGAAATGAAGGTTTGAATCTTGAAACTCCCAATTATTTTTTATTCGTTGAGCATCCACATGTGTACACATTGGGTAAAAGTGGTGACTTCAACAATCTCTTACTAACAGAGAAACAACTTGCTGAAAAAGGGATCTCGTATCATAAAGTAGATCGTGGTGGTGATATTACCTATCATGGTTTTGGCCAAATTGTAGGCTATCCCATTTTAGATCTTGAAAATTTCTTTACCGACATTCATAAGTACCTACGTTTTTTAGAAGAAACTATGATATTAGTATTAGCAGAATACGGTATAAAAGGTGAGCGTAGCAAAGGTGAAACAGGAGTTTGGTTGGATATAGGAACTCCTTTCGCCCGTAAGATCTGTGCACTGGGTGTGCGCAGCAGCCGATGGGTAACGATGCATGGATTTGCATTAAATGTAAATACCAATTTGGGTTATTTTGACCATATTATCCCATGTGGTATTAAAGGGAAAGCTGTTACTTCTTTAGAAGTTGAACTGGGTAAAAAATTAGAAGTTGAAGAAGTAAAGCAAAAAATACTGAAACACTTTGCGATGCTTTTCGAGGCTGAGTTCCTAATCGGGAAACAAGATATAAAAGAAAAAACCGAAGTGTAAGCTTCGGTTTTGATTTGCTTAAATTTCTTCTACTTTTATTGATCGTATCGGAAGACTAGAAATTTCATATGGCATATTGGCTTCTTTTAATAATGGAGATATTTTAATGTTAATATCACCAGCCTGTTGTGACCAGAACACAAAAGCTATTTCATTGTCTTTCTTTTTTAAAGCAATAACATGTTCTGTATTTCCAATATTAACAATTACCAATCCATCTTGATCCACTACCGTCGTAATTTTCACGCGATATTCTTTCCCCCTACGAGCATTAAACACAATACGTCCACTATACAGAAAAATATTATCATAAATTTCGTCCCTTACTAGCAATTGCGCTAATGGCTCAAAACCTGTAGACGATTTTGGTCTTAGTGTAAAATATTCTTTGCTATAACCTCCATGATATGATATACTCAATCCGGGCATATTAGGCTTTAAAGGTGTTATCCTTAAGGTTTTATAGGGTCGCTTGGCCAAGTCATTTTTAGATATACTTAACTCCTTAAGTTTGTCTATTCTTATTTTTTTATTTGTATTTATTTCTTTTAAATTTTTAATGTTAACCTTGGTTACAACCTTCAATTCTGTACCCATTCTATTTTTATTTGATGCGTTAGTATTAATGGTTCTTAACTGACCATAGGTGTGCAGCCCCAATAATAATGCTATGCTTATATTTATAATTTTTATCATCTTACTTTGTTGGAAATTTTTCATTGAAAAGTTCATGTTATTTTATTTTAGTTAATATTCAAATTCTTCAGTCACAAAATGAGAGTATTTGTCTTTAATAGGACCCATTGTATTATCCCAGCATCTTCGATAATTCCTCTCGGTACGATCTTCAGGTTTTAGCATACCAATACAATCTTTATATAATTCTTTAGCTTTTTCTATAATTTCTTGGATTTCTTCTAAATCTTTCTCTTCTTTATATTTTCGGGTTCCTTTTTCCAGATCAATTTCCACCAGAATGGTATACGGTTTTAAATCAACTGCCATTGGAGTGTCAAGAAAAACAATGTCTAAAAGTTTTATATGAAATGCGAATGATCTGAATTCAACTACCAACATATTTTGTTTGGTTTGTTGATCTTTTAAGATTCCCACAAATGAATTAAAATAACGGGCACTAGATATCAGTTCAGAAGGCTCCATAGCAAATTTTAATTCTGAAGTTTCTCCTTTAGTTGTTATTTCTGTTCTATACCATGGATAAGGATCTCCTTTGTATGTGGTATTTTCTTCAGTAGTCTCTAAATCATTTAAAATGCAGGTATCAAAAAAATGATTTTCTACTCTAGTTGATTTACCAATAAACGGCGATGCATCGGCAAATACATTTGCCTTATCTTCGCCATAGTAAGCAAGTTTAGACGACTCATCGTTGTTCGCATCCATAACTATGTAATGCATTTCAAACTTTTCATAATCTCGAAGCATGCTTCTGAATAACATTTTTATATCATCAATATCTTCTTTTATGATTGACAATGAACCATCAGTGCTATTGATATATACATTTGTAACAAATCTATATCTATTCATAAAATTCATTTCTAATTTTAATAAATAGTCAAAAAATAGCACCTCGTTAGTATGGTTAATAGGATTGGGTGCTATACTACTTATGGTCTCAAAAATTTCAATATTTTCTGGTGTAGGAAAGGGTAAGCTACTATGATCTTCACAAACCCAATCTGGGTCTGTTGCTTCATAAGATGTACCCATCATTTCCTCAACGGAATCAATTCTCGAATCAAAAAAACGAGCAAGGTCAGTTTTAAGACCATCAAATATGTCAGAATGATAGTTGACAGCTTCGCTTCCGTCATATATTAAATCAAAGGTTGTTGAAGGTGTAATACCTGTGCCATATTTAATAATTCCCGGAATACCATTAAATGTTGAAGCATTTAAATCGGTTTTACTCGGAACATGGTTATTAGATCCGTCTTCTCTCTTTGCAGAACCGGGGTGTGTATGAAAATCAGCAACTACTCTTCCATTTTCAATAGATGGTTTAGGACCTGAATCAATACCGTTCACTCCGCCAGATGACCATGGTATAATCTCAGTACGATAGTCTTTACATTTATTTTCTGCATTATCTTCAAAGACGTGTACAATCCAACCTCCTTCTTCGTGTTCATTATCAGTGCCTTCTTCACTATTGATCCAGGCAACCTGAAGAGCTTCCTGTACAACAGGGTCTTGTAATATTTCATAAATATCCAAGGATGGACAAGTTGTACTTTGTGCTTTGATTTTCAGGGAATTGAGACCTGAAAAAATAATTAATATCGATAAAAGAGGTAAGGAATTTGTAGCCTTCATATCATTTTTTAGCGTGTATACATAACCTTTATAATCTCTCCGGTTTTTATGTCGACCAAAACATGAGGTTCTCCACCTCGCATGTTAGTTGATGACTTGTAAGGAAAAGATACATGCCAATTATTATCTTCTTCTATTATTTCCTGATCTCTATAATCAAAATCAATAACCATAAGACTATCCAATTCCACTCGCTCTATTGCTTTATTAATAGCAACATCTTTGGCAATACTTTTACCGCAAGAAATGAGGCTTAATAGCATCAGATTTATAGATGCTATTCTTAACATGGTTATTTTTTTCATGACTTCACTTTTTTATATTACTTATCTTTTAATCCAAATTAAACTCGGGTCAGAATTTGCAATCTCTTTATAGGAACATTTGCAGTGTGCCGAGCCTTCCTTTTTATGAACCTTAGGTCCTGAACTCGTTGACTTTCTTCTTTCAGACCATCCAGGCATTACATAATATTCCTTTTTACCATCATCAAAACCAACCGCAACTATATAATGATCGGCGACCACTTTAGTAGAATTAACCCATTTTCCGGTCAAGCAAGGGGGCGTTTTTTTTAACAAAAGTATCACCGGGCTTCCTTCTCTTAGTTCTTTTTTTAATCTATCTCTCCTTTCATCCCATTTTCTTATACTCCACATCATATCTGCTTTTAGCCTGGCTTTCGTAGTAGGTGTACGTTGATTAACAGATTTTACATACGATTGTAATGCATCCAGCATCTTCATTTTTCGCGTTGCACTCTGAGGTTGATTCCCCCAAGCTTTAGTGTCAGATTTTTTTCTGAAATCTTTAATCGTTTGTGTCGGGTGTCTTGTACCGTTAAACCGGTCTGAAGGATTCATTATTTTGTATCCATGTTGGGTTTGCCAATATCCCATGATCATTGCTGCCGCCACAGGCCCACATCCTTCTAAAACCCTGTTTTTTGGAAGTACATATTGTTGATCAATGGGCTTTACATATTTTATATAGGCTTCTCCGCCTGTAACGACCGCACCCTCAGCATGTTCAACCATTATTATAAATGCTACATCACTATACCTCGGATCTTTAATAAGGTAACTTTTCTTCTTACCAAACTTAGATAAAAGGTCAGTCCATGTAATCTTAATTCTACTCGATACTTCTTCATCTTTGTTGCTTCCTGCTCCCTTGTCACTATCATGATCTAACAATTGCAGATAATAAATTTTATTTTGCTCTATTCTGAAGGGCATTTTCCCGCCGGAAAGGATTGGAATTCGGCCTTTTTTTGCATTCATACTTACATTAGATTTCCCAATTTGTTTTTGATTTAGGAAGAGTTTAGCGTATAAATCAGGATAGTTATCCTTATCGAAATTTTTACCATTTCTTCCATATGGGAATTTGGTTATGTGAATAGATTTTATCACAATTCCGTCTACAGTATTCATTATTACTTCGTCTGAAAACGAGCTCGCATTTGCAAAATTGAATGCAAATACTACTACCAAAATTTTTATAATTTTTTTCATGATTTCTTTTTTTATTTAAATTTTCACAAATTCTACTCTACGATTATTCGCTTTGCCTTCTGCAGTATTATTATCAGCAGTAGGTTCACTTTCTCCTTTTCCTTGAATTTGTAACCTGTCTTCATTAATTCTAAATTGAGAAACCAGTATATTCTTTACTGATTGTGCCCGTTGTTCTGAAAGTGCAAGGTTGTTTTCTTCATCACCGTCTGCATCAGTATGACCAATAATATTTAAACCCATAGTAGGTTCTTGTTCTAGAGCCATAGCAATCCGTTTTATTACACCGTAAGACTCAGGTTTTATCTGATCTGAGCCTGAATTGAATAAAATACCGGTTGTAGAATAGTTACCATTGGCTAATAATTGACTTCTTAAATCTTCACCACTTTCGGCAATTTTTAAATTAGAAACAAAGATCTGGTCCTGACCGTCACGTAAACTTCTTGGATACAATTTAAATGCAGCAATATTTTCTGGCACCAATCTCGGTACATCAACTATTTTATTTTCGTTCAACCATAATCTAAACCTCTTCCCATTAACAGCAATTGAAACATGTGAATAGTCAAGAATAAGTTCCCTAACATCCTTTTCAATAACATTTCTTATCACTCTCTCACTATTAACTCTATTTTCTACTACAAATCCAGCACTAGTGTACTGGGCCAATGGGATTTCAACTTTAGCCATATTCTTAGTACGCCCAAACGAATTATGATCTTGTAGCCATATTTCCAGTTTTGCCTGAGAACTGGTTTTCTTGTCAACTCCATCTATAACCATATCAAATTCTACGGTATAGTTTTCAGGAAGTGCGGTTACATCAGGAATATAAGTTGATTTACCAGCCAGCATAAACCATTTATCACCGTCAATCGTGACTAATTCGCCTGTTCCATTTGTGTTCCATTTTGATGGAAAATCACCAATATTATCCAACGAGAAATCGTCGAATAGGAGAATCTTATCCCCAGGAACAAAATCAAATTTTGAATAGACATTAAATTCTTCTGACACATTTTCGTTATAATTTTCTTCATTTGAATTGTTATTACTCTTGACTTTTTTCTCTTTTTTAGATTTTTTCTTTCTTATAATTTTCTTATCAGCATTTAGAATGGTGTCCATCACCTTTTCTGTTTTTTGAGCGGTTTTATCCTCAACTTTTCTGCTAATTGTTTCTTTAGCGGCTTCTTCGGCTCTCTTTTTTAATTTTTTTAAAAATTGTGCCTCTGTTGATTGTATATTTCCAAATAATGATAGTAAGAAAATAACAATAATTGATAATTTTTTACTCATTACGTACTTATTGATTGTATTGTGCTCGCGATTTTTCTTTGAAAAATTCATGATAAATAGTTTAGATTAAACAAGCTGTTCTGTAAATGGCAAAAGTGAAAGACACAGTCATATTTGCATCATTTCTATCAGTTGTGATATAGTATCCGTTTTTCTTTTTTACTATTTTAACATTACGCAAAAGATGATAGTATTGAGAATTTCTAATATCTATAGTGATACCTTTTCCTTCTTTTTTTATTCTAACGGTTGTCTGTAATGTACCCTGATATCTGGTTTGTTTTAAACCGATTTGCAATGGAAACACTGTCTTCAACTCTTTACCACTTTTCTCTAAAAACCCTTTACCATGTCGTGTTTCCTGATGAAAAGATGTGTGCGCCTGATCTCTTGCATTTAACTGTAAAGACGTCTGTACTAATTCAAAACACTTACCTTGGTTTAAGTCCCTCATAATTTCTTCAAAAGGAGTTAGTAGCTTGTAAGGTTTGGTAGTTACTCTAGGCTTCACCTTAGGTTTGTTCAAGTCGGGTTTAGTGACTTGGGCTTGCATTGTAACAGTACTTAAGCTTATTATTAGAATAAGCAATGTTATTTTTAATAGTTTACTCACAACATATTTATTTATTATATTGTGTTCTTGATTTTTCTTTGAAAAGTTCATATTGTTTATTTTATAATTAGTCTTTAGTAAAATGTGTGCTCTTTATAATCTTATTTTTGTGTATTATTTTTAATTTATATGCACCTTTTTCCAAGTGATCTATATTTAGATAAATCTTATTTGTAGCCAATTTTTTAATACTTCCTTCATATTTTTTTTTCTTCATAATAAATGATGAAGATTTAGGTTGGATTGTTCTCCTTAGTGAAAAGGAATATTATTTTCAATGAGGTAAAACTATGGCAAGATCTTCCAGGGTATTATGAGATATGTATCGAAGATTATAAGATATGTAACAAGCTAATAAACAACGGTGTTTATAACTATTATAAGAGAGTGAAACTTACTGTTTTGTTCCATATTCCGTTGGGGAACAACCGTAAGCTTCTTTAAAACATTTACTAAAATAAGCATGGTCATTAAAACCAACCATATATCCTATTTCAGAAATATTAGCGTCGCTTTTTTGAAGTATTGAAGCTGCTAATTTTAGCCGCTGAGAACGTACAAATTCTGTAGCTGATAAACCTGTCAATGCTTTTAGTTTCCTGTGCAATTGCATACGACTCATTCCAACGGCTTTACTGAACTGTTCAGAACTAAAATTTGATTCGGTAAGTTTTTCGTCTAAAACACTTTGTATTTTTTCCAAAAACTGCTCATCTAAATTAGTGATTGCAATATCTTTAGGTTTTAAAATGACTTCTTGGCTATATCTATTACGAAGTAATATTCTAGATGTTACTAAATTTTTAACACGTGTTTCTAATAATTTTATCTTGAATGGTTTTGTAATATAGTCATCTGCACCTGTTTCCAAGCCTTTGTATTTGTCTTCCTCACCAACCTTTGCTGTCAATAAAATGATTGGTATATGGCTCGTGCGTTCATCTTTTTTCAACTTATCGCATAGCTTCAATCCGTTAGTTTTTGGCATCATAATATCTGAAATAATGATGTCGGGAACATACTCAATGGCTTTTTCAATTCCGATTTTACCATTTTCAGCTTCTATGATTTGATAGGTTTTAGAAAAAGATCTAGTTACAAATTCTCTAACATCGGCATTATCTTCAACTATTAATAAAATAGGTTGATCTTCATCTATGGGTGGATTCTCCTCAATACCTATTTTAGTAAATGTTGGTAAGGGTTGTTTATATTCTTTTGTATCGATTTCAGCACCTTTTTCATAGATTAATTCATCTTGACTAAATTCACTTTCAGCAATGGGCAAAGTAAGGGTAAATGCTATAGTGCCATCATTTGTATTTTCTACTACTATACGTCCATGAGATAAAGTAACCAATTCTTTAACTAAGGAAAGTCCGATACCAACGCCCTCACTATTTTCGTCAGCCTGATAAAAACGATTGAAAATTTGATCAATTTTCTCTTTAGACAAATTAGTCCCACTATTTTCAATTACTAATTGCAATTGATTATCTTCAATATGCGATTTAAAATTTACATTCCCTTTATCAGGAGTATATTTAAAAGCGTTAGACAATAAGTTAATGACTATTTTTTCTATGATATCCTTATCAAACCAAGTTTGGCCGACTTTTTCTATGTTCACTGAATAGTCGAGTTCTTTTTGTTGGGCTAAATGATTAAAAGAAGAAGTTAGTGATTTTAGCAATAGTGACAAATCACCTTGTTTTACTTTTAATTTTAAATTACCGGATTCTAACTTAGAAAGGTCCAATAGTTGGTCTACCAAATTCAATAAACGATTGGAATTTCGATGCATCATTTCAAAATCAGAACGGTCGTCATTACTTAACTTTGGTATTTCTAGTCTTTTTTCTAAAGGTGCTGAAATTAAAGTTAGTGGTGTACGGAATTCATGTGAAATATTAGCAAAAAAGTTGGATTTTAAGGTGTCTAGTTCCTTTAATTTTTTATTGGTTTTCTGCCTATTTCTATACAAAAAGAAAAAGAACAAAGCCCCTAGTGATGTCAATCCGATACCTCCCACTAGTAAATTCCGTTGATTTTTCTTTTGCTGCTCCGATAATTCTTTTTGTGAGGTCAACAAGGCTATTTCTTTCTCCTTTTTTTCAGTTTGATATTTGGTTTCGAGTTCCTGAAAATTCTCAATATTCTCTTTTTCTGATAAACTGTCTATCAAAGTTTGATACTCTTGGTAATAATTGAGCGCAATTTTAAAATCTTCCTTATCCGCGTGGGCATTAGCTAAATTCTTTAGAACCTGAGGTTTTTTGTAACTTACATTCATTTCTTTATACAATAGCCATGCTTTCGATAAATATAAAATTGTAGAATTTGCATTATTGTAATTCCTTGATATATCCGCCAAGCCGACATAGGACTGCGCTTCCGAAAACTTGTTATTCGTTTCAATAGCCAATCGTAAAGATTCTTTATAATATTTTTCAGCTTCTGTTGTATTTTTAACCGCTAAATAGGCACTGGCAATCAAAAGAGAAATATTAGACATTTCTACTTTATCACCGGCCACGGAGTAGTACTCAAGGGGAGGTTTGAGCATTTCGATCGCTTTATCATAATTCTCCTTGTTAAACTCCAGCTGACCCATTTTTACGTCAATAAGAAACTCTCCTTGTTTTCTATCCATTTCCCTATACACATCTCTGCTTCGAATAAAATATTCCTCTGCTTTTGCGAAGTTTTTATACTCCATATAGATAGAACCTATGCTATGAAGAGATCCGGCCAAAGCTGGTTCTTTATAATCGTGATGTTCAAAAATAGAATCTACCTTTAAGTACTTTACCAACGCCAAATCAAAATCATTTTCCAAAAAATATAGATTTCCAAGTTTGTAGTACGCGTAGTACAGCCCTTCCCAATCATTCTTCTTTTTAGCAATTTTTAAAGCTTCATAGGTAAGGTTTTTTGATTCATCATAGTTCCCTAAGTTAGACTGCACCATTGCTAATCTCACATAACAATTACTAATCTTTGCATCGTCCTCCATTTTGAGCGCATATTCTAATGCAATATTCATGGCGGCAACAACACTATCCATTTCTGAAATCGTCCAATAATAGGTAGCCTTATATAAATAGGCATTATAGAAACCGAAATCGAAACCATTCCTTTTGGAAATATTCATCATTTCCTCATAACTTATTTTCGCAGAATCAGGCTTGGTATAAAAATAATTATCAAAAATCCATTGAAGGGTTTTTATTTTGACTGAATCGTTTGAAGTAGTTTTTAGAACTAAATTTAAGGAATCAACATTATATCTATTTTGCCCAAAAGAAACAAAACTCAACAAAAATAATGAGATTGCTAAAAAATATTTCATAGCTCAATAGATTTGGAAGACTCTATAAATTTAAGCAATTATAAGTAAATCAAATGATTTGGATTATCCGGTATGTAACCAATAGTGTTACATATCTCATAGTATTTTAAAACTAATCATTCCTTCATCTCCGTCAGATCGGAAGAAGCCATCAATTTTCCTTTTTTACTATACAATTCTGACTTCACTAATACCTTATCTTTCTCATACCATTCAACACCTGAACCTCTCACTTTAATAAACCCAAATTTAGAATCGAAATCATAGGTTACTTTCTGGCAATCAAAAGTTCCGGCTTTGGTAGTTATGGTTTCATTAGCATGAACTTTTCTATTGGTAATATTCATTACCATGGTTACAAGCGTAAAATCATCCTTATTTACTTTAACAGTTATCGCTCCGTCATTTAGGGTATCTCCTGCACTCATACCTTTCGGAAACTCTAATACATCACCATTCATCTCAACCGAAAATTCTTCGGCATCATATTGTTGCAACTTACTCGTATCAAAAAAACGTGCCATATCAATAGAAAATACACCATCCATACAGGTTGCTTCGTATTCTGAGGAAAAAGAATCTTTTCCCTTTATATCTTTTGAAATCACCTTGATCACAGCCGTTAATTTATCGACTTCTTCCTTTATAGAGAGCGTTTCATGAGAAGCTTTAGAAAGGGCTTTTCCTTTTTTATCATAGGACGTATATTCTAACACATTCCCTTTCTTTAAAAATAGGGCGGCATTGCATCCCTGTGCAACAATCGTAAAAGAAGACAACATCACAATAACTAGGATATATATATTTTTCATAATTCTAAATTTTAATGAATTCAACTCTTCTATTTTGTGCCTTACCATCCGGAGTATTATTATCACCAACTGGAACCGATTCTCCTCTCCCATCAGTTTGCAATCGATCTCCAGAAACATTATAAATAGTTATAAGAGCGTTTTTAACGGCTGTTGCACGTTTCTTTGACAAAGCTAAATTCGCTGAATCAGCACCATCAGCATCTGTATGACCAATTATATTTAATTTCATAGTTGATTCTTGCTGAAGTACTTGTGAAATCTGACGAATGATTCCATAAGATTGCGGTTGAATATTTGCTGACCCGGAATCAAATAAAATACCATTTGTAGAAACTGAGCCTTCTGAAATTAATTTTCTTCTTAGATCAACTCCGCCCTCTGCTACTTTCAAATTCGCAATGAACAGTCGTTCTTTGCCATCCTTAAAAGTATTTGTACTAAATTTTAATGTGGTTGCAACTCCATTGGGTGGCATAATCCTTGGTATATCGACATATTTCTTTTCGTTTACCCATAAGCGAAATCTAAGCTTGTTAACTGCAATCGAAATATGAGGTTGATTTAAAACTGCCTCTCTAATATCGGCCCTTATTTCATTATTAATTTCACCTCCTCCTCTAGCAATATAGTTCTTCATTCTAATCCCAAAAAAATCAGCAAACTGTCCAAAAGGAAGACTTGCAGTTACATGATTATTTCCGTGTCCAAATGCTTTATCATCAGACAGCATTATATTCAATTTTGCTTGTGAAGATGTTTTTTTGTCCAGGCCAAACGTTAATATATCAAATTCAATGGTATACTCTTCGGGTAATTCAACATCCGGAATATAATAGGTATTATATCCTGGTAAAATCTGCATCCATTTTTCTTTAGAATCATTTACCGTAACCACCTCTCCGCTCCCGTTTGTATTCCATTTAGCGGGAAAATCTCCTATGAAGTCATTCGAATAGTCATCAAAAAATAGTAGTTTATCTCCAGGGACAAAGTCGAATTTACTATAAATTTTTACATCTTTCTGAGTCTTTGAATCACTATTAGTAGAACTATTTGGTCCACTATTCTGAGAAGAAGAACCTGAAGAATTATCATTTGATGATGTAGAAGATGAATCAGATTCAGAAGTTTCTTCACTCACATCATTCTCATCACCTTTCTTTCGCTTTTCAGTTAACAACTTTTTGCCTGTTTTTATACTATAAGTTAATGCTTTTTTTGCACGATTTATTTGTAATGTTCCCTTCCCTTGTTTTAATACATTAGCACCATCAAGATCTGAGATTGCACTTGGAGCTGTAGTTAAAACACGTTCCCCGTCTTCTACCGCATCTAACAGTGTTTCGTAATCATCATCTTCTAAAGATTTTCCAGTTTCTGCATAACTGTCGTACATATAAACTTTATCATATAAATCGAAAGATTCTCTCACAAATGTATCTACGCTCGAAATACCCACACGATTGGTTGGCCTCTTCAATTTTTTTGTTTGGGCATCGGCAGTTTGGGCAGAAAAAATAAAACCAAAAATAAGAAAGGTCAGGATACGTATAATTGAAGATTTCATGACAATAGTTTTAGGGAATTAATAAGTTGTTATTTAGAATCTAAGCAATCAATTTTTTAAATTGTAGTCTTTCAGTATCTTAACAAATGTAATAAAAGTTACACATTGTATCAAATTAAGAATGCAGAAAGGGGAAAAATCCCCTTATTATAAATGAAGTGTTAATTGCTCAGGAAATAATCGAAACGACTTCCTGTGATGTATTGTAATACCTATTTCACGGATGGCTTCTCTATGCTCTTTTGTTGGATACCCTTTGTTTTGTTTCCAGTTATAACCGGGAAAATCTTGATGGATCCTTTTCATATACATATCACGATAGGTTTTGGCTAAAATAGAAGCCGCAGCAATACTCATATATTTACTATCTCCTTTTACGATCGTCTGATGCGGAATGGTTTGGTACGTATTAAATTTATTGCCATCGACAATAATAAATTCAGGTATTACCTCTAATTGTGCAATTGATTGATGCATCGCTAGTATAGAACTTTGTAAAATATTGATTTTATCAATTTTGTCTTGCCATACAAATGCCACCGAATATGCCACAGCACTTTCTTCAATAAAAGGTTTCAACAAAAAACGTTGTTTTTCAGATAGTTTTTTCGAATCATTCAACAAGGTATGCTCAAAATTTTCGGGTAATATTACCGCAGCAGCAACTACGGGACCGGCAAGACAACCTCTGCCTGCCTCATCTGTACCGGCTTCTAAATCAAACCCAGAAAAATTATGCTGTAACATAGTTATAGTATCATTCAAAAGTAATTTATTTACCAAAAATCGTAACAAAATTTTGGCAAAATTTTATCAAACAAATATTTTACCTTTGCCTTTAATTATATCTCTATGAGCAAATACTGCATCATTTTATTTTTTTTACTCCTGACTATTTCAACACAGTCGCAAATTACTCCTAAAGATCCATCAAGGGTTACGGATAGTTTTGACAGACCCGGTCAAGATACAATAAGAAATAAAAAGATGATCAATGTAAAATTAACCGGAAAAACACACTTTACTGATTATAAAATCCTGTCCTATAAAAAAGACACCACATATATAGATACCACCTTAACTATTGATAAAGACTACCTCTTCAATTATTTACGAAAAGATAATTTTGAATTATTGCCTTTTCATAATCAAGGACAAACCTTTAATCAGTTGGGGTATAGTTTTTCGGAAGTTTCTCTGCATCCTGAGATGGGTGCTCGCGCTAAACATTATAATTTCTATGAAGTTGAAGATATAGATTATTATCATGTAGCCACACCTACAACCGAATTATTTTATAGAACAGGACTTGAGCAAGGACAGGTTTTAGATGCCTTATTTACCCTTAATACTTCAAAAAGACACAATGTCTCTATTGCTTATAAAGGGTTGCGTTCTTTAGGTAAATACAGAAACGCCTTAAGCAGCCATGGCAATATGCGATTTACCTTTAGCTATGCCACAAAGAATAATGCTTATACATTTAGAGGTCACATCGTTGCCCAAGATTTGACAAATAATGAAAATGGTGGGTTAACACCCGCATCAATCGAGAGTTTTGAAAGCAATGATGGTAACTTTACGGATAGAGGAAGGCTTGAAACAAACTTTAACGATGCATCCAATATTCTGAGAGGAAATCGCTATTATATTGAGCATGATTATAAAATATGGCACCGAAAAGATTCACTAAATAATACTAAAAGCTATCTCAAAGTTGGGCATATTTTAAATTATGAAAGAAAGCATTATGATTTCGAACAAAATACTGCTAATACTTCTACATTTGGGAATGCTTTCTCATCTGCCATCGATGACAGATTAACTTACCTTTTTACCGATAATCAAGCATTTTTAGCTTTGAAATCCTCTATTGTTTTAGGAGAACTTATTTTTAAAGCTAATTATTCTGATTATAATTATGGATATAAAAGTACTACCGTAGTTGGTAGCGATTTTATACCGTCTAATCTTGATGGAAATACTATTTCTATTGGGGGTGAATGGAAGACAAACTTTAAGAAATTCAATATAAATGCTAAAGCCGCAACGCTTATATCAGGAGATTTTAACGGGAATTATATCAAAGCTGCTGCAACCTATAAACAAGATAGCCTCTTCACTTTTAAAGGTACTTTTCTAAGCAATAGCAAATCACCTAATTTTAACTTTTTATTGAATCAGAGTGACTATGTAAATTATAATTGGTTCAATAATTTAAAAAATGAGCGCACCAGAAGCTTATTATTTAATATTACTTCCAAGAAATTATTGAATGCTTTTGTACAGGTTACTCAAATAGATAATTACACCTATTTTAGTGACACTATTAGCGGGTCCCAACCGTCACCTTTACAAGCTGACAAAACTATTAATTATTTAAAAGTTAAAGTTTCAAAAGAGTTTAAAGTAGGAAAGTTCGCTTTGAAGAATACGGTGATGTATCAAAATGTAGCACAAGGTGCCTCAGTTTTTAGAGTTCCGGAATTCGTTACCAGAAATACATTGTACTTTTCCGACCATTTGTTCAAAGGAGACCCTTTGTATTTACAAACCGGTATTACATTTAAGTATTTCACGGAATATTTAGCAAATAGTTACAATCCATTACTGGCGGAGTTTAACATTCAAAATGAACAAAAAATAGGTGGTTATCCTGTATTTGACTTTTTTATAAATGCACAAATTCAACGTACCAGATTGTATTTGAAAGCAGAGCATTTTAATTCATCATTTACAAATACTCCTAACTATTATACGGCACCTAATTATCCATATCGTGATTTTGTAATTCGATTTGGTTTGGTTTGGAATTTCTTTATTTAATTCTATCCTATGTCCTTCCCTAAAGTAAGGATATAAAATCAAAAAATTATAGTATGCAACAAGAATTTCAAGTACAAGCCAATCCTAAAGTTGCTCAAAATCAGAAACAACTAAAACAACTTATCGCTGAAAAAACCAATGTCAAACTAAATGATATAAAGCATGTTGAGATATTAAAAAGGTCGATAGATGCCAGGCAAAAAAACATCAAAATAAATCTTAAAGTAAGGGTCTTTATCAAAGAAGATTTTGTTGAAAAAACCATTGGACTACCCAGCTATAATGATGTTAGCAGTGCCAGAGAAGTGCTCATTATCGGTGCTGGTCCTGCGGGTTTATTTGCTGCATTAAAATTAATTGAAAAAGGGTTAAAACCTATTGTTTTAGAAAGGGGAAAAGACGTAAAAGAAAGACGAAGAGATCTAGCTGCCATCACAAAATTTCATTTGGTGGACAAAGATTCAAATTATTGTTTTGGAGAAGGTGGTGCTGGTACTTATTCTGACGGCAAACTATATACACGTTCAAAAAAGAGGGGTGACGTTGACAAAATTTTAAAGATATTGATCGCCCACGGTGCTACAAAAAACATAACCATAGACGCACATCCACACATAGGCACCAACAAATTACCTCGAATAATTCAAGCCATTCGTCAAACCATTTTAAATTATGGCGGCGAAGTACATTTTAACACCCGCGTTACTGATATTTTACTAAAAGATAATGTGGTAACCGGAGTTAAAACCCGAAATGGAGACATCATAAATGCAGGTAAAATTATTATGGCTACGGGTCATTCGGCACGAGACATTTTCGAATTATTAGTTCAAAAAGGTATTAAAATTGAAGCTAAGCCGTTCGCACTAGGTGTGCGGGTCGAACATTCTCAACAATTAATAGACTCAATACAATATCATTGTGAAGTACGAAGCGAATACTTACCTCCTGCCCCTTATAGTATGGTAAAACAAATAAAAAACAGAGGTGTGTATTCCTTTTGCATGTGCCCCGGAGGTGTGATAGCACCTTGTGCAACTGCTCCCGGAGAGGTGGTCACCAATGGATGGTCACCTTCTAAAAGGGATCAACCTACTTCAAATTCGGGAATAGTTGTTGAATTAAAACTTGATGATTTTGCCCCATTTCATGACAAAGGACCGTTGGCAGGAGTTGAATTCCAAAAGCTAATTGAACAAAAAGCATGGCATTTAGCAGGAGAAACTCAAAAAGTACCGGCGCAACGATTGGTAGATTTCACCAACCAACAAGTATCAGATAGCATTCCGAAAACATCGTATATGCCCGGAACCACTTCTGTTGAATTAGGCTCTGTTTTGCCTAATTTTATTCATCGAACCTTACAAGATGGATTCAGGGAATTTGGAAAAACAATGAAGGGATATTTAACCAATGAAGCTGTTGTGCATGCTCCTGAATCAAGGACTTCTTCACCGGTAAGAATTCCAAGAGACCCCAAAACCTTAGAACATGTGCAAATTAAAGGGCTGTATCCCTGTGGAGAAGGTGCCGGTTATGCCGGAGGGATCATTTCAGCAGCCATAGATGGTGAAAAATGCTCAGAACAAATTAGCTTGGTTTATAAATAGACAATCGTTTTAATTACAACCATTTTAACGGTTTTTATCTATTATTATGTCATTTCTCTTTTTTCCTTTCGGGTTGATTCAAAACGTCAAACCGGAATATATCGTTCCTTGCATAATGTCCGATTACATCAAAATCTAACTTACTCTTATTAATTTCATCCAAATCTAATTCGGCTATTAAAGCCTCCGATTTGTCAAATAAAGGTCCGGCAAGTACTTTTCCGTGGGGGGATACAATAAGGCTACCTCCAGGGCACATATTTTCTTGTTCATCATTTACCAGAGATTGATATTTTTGTGGATACATTGATTTTGTAAAATACTGGTTACACCCTAAAACGAAACATCTTCCTTCCAAGGCAATATGTTTCATTGTAGCAGTCCACTCTTCCCTTGAATCAGCAGTTGGTGCTATATAAATTTCAACACCTTTTTTGTACATTGCCATTCTCGCCAATGGCATATAGTTTTCCCAGCAAATGAGGCCTCCCAATTTGCCAATTTTGGTTTCAAAAGTGACTAAAGAGTCTCCAGATGCCTCGCTCCAAATAATTCTTTCAGTTCCGGTAGGTTTGATTTTACGATGTACACCTAAAAGACCACCACTGGGCGAAATGTATATCATTGAACAATACAAACTGCCGGTTGTATTTTCCTTTTCTGTAATTCCAATTACCAGATATACATTTTGAGATTTTGACAGTTGTTCCAATCTTTTTAAATCATCACTTTGTAAATCTATACTATTATTGTAATACTCTAAATAAAGATTTCTTCCTTCATCAGACCTGCTTCCGATTGTTGCACCAAATAAGAAACCCCTGGGATAACCGGGGATAAAAGATTCTGGAAATACAATTAATTCACACCCTTCCTTAACATATTGTCTTGTTACATTTTCAATCTTATCAATTGTCTTCTCTTTATCAAAGAAAATAGGGTTATCCTGAATTAAACAAACTTTTACTTTCATTATTTAGGTTTTCAACGAGCGCAAAATTTTATACCTGGTATAGCCTTTCTATATTATTATTTCTCCCCTGGATGATATCTCGATTTTGTTCTTTTCAGTACATCTTCGCGATAGTAAACCACATCTTTAAACAGGCCGTCTGCATATCGCTGGGCCTGATCATCAAAATGAGGTGAGTTACTATCACCACTTTGGCCACCCGCTAACATTGATTTTGCTCTTACTTTTTCACCAAACTCAACTACCGCAACAAAACTATTACCACGGGTACCGTATATTTTTTTCGTATTGTTAGAATATCTTGCTCCATAAGCAGCAAGAGCACCCCATCGCCCTGACGAAAGGCCAATTGGAATACTAGGTTTATCATCACTAAAAGCTTGGCGAATATCTCCATTTAAACGTTGGTATCGATTCACTTCTCCCCAAGGTATATTCCAAGTACCAAAATCTGCTTCCAGCTTAGATATCGTTTCTTTAAATAATTGCATCCGCTCTTCCAAAGGGGAATTATTACCCCAAAAGGTAACTAATTCCATAGGAGTCATTCCAAGAGGCCGTTGCCCTTTTTGATAATACATAGTTCCATAGTAATGAGCCAATGTCATAGCTACAGATTTCTTTGAAGTTTTATAATCCCAATTACGAAGCTGTTCGATTGGGCCACTCATTTTTTTTGCACTATTCAATTTGTCATAAGCTTCAACTAAACCAGGAATTAGAGCTTTGAAAGCCGGCAAATACGGATCGTGTGCCAATGCTATCAAGTTGTCTAAGGTATATCCTTTTTTACCGGTCAACAAACCTATTGCATGAATACCACGGAAGTTTTCCCTGTCAATTGACATATAATTTGGGTAGTCTTTCTTTTTAGGGCTAAATTCCAGCGCAGCGGTATAGGGCGTAGAATTACAATTTTGTAACCAGCCATTTTCAGGATTAAGCAACAAGATATTTTCATCAACAGAATGTAATCCTTTCCAATCAGTGTCAGGATTACTGCCATCTACCGGTTTTGCATAATCAAATAGGGTATCTCGAACCGGAATAAAATTACCATGAAAATAGGCAATGTTTCCTTCAGCATCAGCATAAACCGTATTATTCGAAGAATTCGTTCGAATGTCCATCATTTCACGAAATCTTTTATACCCATCTTGCTTTGTCCTGATATAAGATTGTTCCAAAGCCTTAACCGGCTCCCACATCATTGCTGATGAAGTCCATTGACCATCTACTAAATGCGTAATTGGCCCGTGGTGGGTATGATACATTGGGAAATTCTTTTCTTTCAGCTCACCATGTTCCTTATATTTCAAAGTGACTTCCGATGTTTTGACAGGCCTCAATTCCTCACCGTATTGGTAAAATAATTGATTATCCATTTTCACAATATTCTCTTTGAATTCATCCATTACATCTGTATATGTTGAAGTATGCATCCATCCTGTTTTTTCATTAAATCCCTGATATACAAAAAATTGCCCCCATGTTACCGCACCATAGGCGTTCAGTCCTTCCTCACTCACTACATGTACTTCTCCTCTAAAATAAAACGAAGTATGTGGATTTATGAGTAATAAGGCATTGCCAGATTCGCTTAATTTTCCGGATATTGCAATTCCGTTTGATCCTTGAGGCTCGGCTAATTCCTTATCCTTTTGAATTTTTAATTTTTCCATTTCCGGAATTGTCATATCACTTTCATAGAAAGCCTTAATCTTCCGGGTTGCTATTCGTTCAATGTCACCACCAATAGAGCCTTCACTAAAATACATTGGCATCCAGGGTTCAAAGTGTGTTAATAGTTTCGGTGTTACTCCAGGGTGTTCAGAAAGGTAAAAGTTGATACCATCAGCAAAGGCAACACAGAGTTTCTTCAACCAATCAGGGCTATTCTCAAAATTAGCCACAGCCTCCTGCTTCGTCATAAAAAGCTTAGCTCTTA
>Ga0209633_10001267_pt1 | contig 26584 bp, 24 predicted proteins | sample Cruoilmetagenom1_FD_187290 | JGI IMG/M metagenome (GOLD analysis project Ga0209633, IMG submission 187290) | Oil polluted marine microbial communities from Coal Oil Point, Santa Barbara, California, USA - Sample 1 (SPAdes) (version 2) | ecosystem: Environmental > Aquatic > Marine > Oil seeps ...
GATTACGTCCCTCATTTTTTCCATTTACAGAACCCAGTGCCGAAGTTGATATCTATTGGGGTTTAGAAACCGAAACGGATTATCGAATTACTAAAGGTACCGGTTGGCTTGAAATCATGGGATGTGGAATGGTTGACCCAAATGTCCTTAAAAATGCAGGAATTGATTCAGAAAAATATACAGGATTTGCTTTTGGAATGGGCATAGAACGTATCGCCATGTTACTCTATCAAATACCTGATATTAGAATGTTCTATGAAAATGATGTTACGTTTTTAGAGCAATTTAAAGCAGTGCAATAGGGAGACTTTAGACTATAAGACATTAGACTTTTAGACAATAGACGCTAGAAAATATATTGCTATGAATTTCTAGCCAATAAAAAAATATGAAGACCAAAACAACTTTTTTTTGTCAAAATTGTGGGGCGCAATCTACTAAATGGATGGGGCAATGTAAAACCTGTCATGAATGGAATACTATTGTCGAAGAGGTAATCCAAAAAGAAGAAAAAAGAGCTTGGAAACCAACAAGTGCAACAAAACATACCACAATAAATAAACCACAACGAATTTCTGAAATCATTGTGGATAGCGAAGTGCGAGTTTCAACTCTAGACAATGAGTTAAATACAGTTCTAGGTGGAGGCATCGTCCCTGGTTCTTTAATCTTGTTAGGTGGTGAACCTGGTATTGGAAAATCTACTTTATTATTACAAGTGGCACTTTCTATGTCACAAAAAGTGCTATATGTATCTGGCGAAGAAAGCCAAATGCAGCTCAAAATGCGTGCAGAACGATTGAATAAACAAGATTCTGATTGCCTTTTATTGACGGAAACCAACACACAAAATATATTTAGACACATCACCGATTTACAGCCTGAGGTATTGGTGATTGATTCTATACAAACTTTACATACCAACACTATTGAGGCGTCTCCTGGTAGTATTTCTCAAATTCGTGAAACAACTGCAGAACTCATAAAATTTGCCAAAGAAACCGCAACACCTGTTTTTTTAATCGGACACATTACCAAAGACGGACATATAGCCGGTCCTAAAATTTTGGAACACATGGTTGATGTCGTTTTACAATTTGAAGGTGATCGCAATCATTTATATCGAATTTTAAGAGCACAAAAAAACCGTTTTGGTTCTACATCAGAAATTGGCATTTATGAAATGCAACAATCGGGTTTACGAGAAGTCGCCAATCCATCTGAACTACTAATCTCTCAAAAAGATGAAGCTTTAAGTGGCACTTCAATTGCAGCTACCTTAGAAGGAATGCGGCCTTTAATGATCGAGGTTCAAGCTTTAGTGAGTACTGCGGTTTATGGTACACCACAACGTTCTTCAACTGGTTATGATATTAAACGTCTGCACATGCTTTTAGCCGTCTTAGAAAAACGAGCTGGTTTTAAATTAGGTGCAAAAGATGTATTTCTAAATATTGCAGGTGGCATCAAAGTAGATGATCCTGCTATCGATTTATCCGTTATTACTGCTGTATTATCTTCCAATGATAATATCGCGATTCCACAAGATACTTGTTTTGCAGCTGAAGTTGGTTTGGCTGGTGAAATAAGACCTGTTACTCGCATTGATCAACGTATTGCTGAAGCCGAAAAATTAGGTTTTAAGCAAATTTTTATCTCTAAATTTAATAAGATTACAAGCACAAACTATCAAATAGAAATAATAGCCGTAACCAAAGTTGAGGATGTCTATGGAAAATTATTCGTGTAGACTAATTAGACAACTTTTTGTTTTGTAACCTTAGTTTCAAACAACACTTTCCTTTTGAAAATAATTGGCTAATTTTGTACTTTCTAATTAGAAATCATAGTTAACATATGAAAGCATATATTTTTCCAGGTCAAGGAGCCCAATTTGAAGGAATGGGAGCCGATTTATACGAGAACTCAACAGAAGCACGTAAACTATTTGATCAAGCCAATGACATACTTGGTTTTTCAATCACCGACATTATGTTTAAAGGTACAGCTGATGATTTAAAACAGACCAAAGTAACACAACCTGCTATTTTTTTACATTCCGTGATCAGCGCAAAACTCTTAGGTGATAGTTTTAAACCTGAAATGCTTGCAGGGCATTCTTTAGGAGAATTTTCAGCACTTGTAGCTGCTAAAGCTTTATCATTTGAGGATGGGTTAAAATTAGTATTTCAACGAGCCTTGGCGATGCAAGAAGCATGTGAGCTAAAACCTTCTACCATGGCTGCTGTTTTGGGCTTAGATGATGAAATAGTTGAGAGCGTTTGTCAAGAAACAGAAGGTGTTGTTGTAGCAGCAAACTACAACTGTCCTGGGCAACTCGTTATATCTGGTGATATTGATGCCATTAATGTTGCCTGTGAAAGCTTAAAAGAAAAAGGCGCTAGACGAGCGCTTGTATTACCTGTTGGTGGTGCCTTTCATTCCCCCTTAATGGAACCGGCACGCGAAAAATTAGCAAAAGCTATTATGGAGACTAAATTTAATGAACCTATTTGCCCTATTTATCAAAATGCAACTGCCAAAGCTGTAACGGATAGCAATTCAATAAAAGAAAATTTAATAGCACAATTAACAGCTCCTGTAAAATGGACGCAATCTATTCAACAAATGATTACTGATGGTGGTACTGAATTTATTGAAATAGGACCTGGAAAAGTTCTTACTGGATTGATGCGTAAAATAAATCGTGATGTGACGGCATCAAAAGCCGATGTTTAAAATTGTAAGAAACCATGTTTAAAACACCAGCCAGTCTCCAGAAAGGTGATCAAGTAGCTTTAGTTACTCCTGCAGGATTTATAGAAAATGAAAAACCGCTACTACTTGCAGAACAACTCCTACACTCTTGGGGTTTAAAACCCGTTAGAGGAACTTATGTCTTAGAAAAAAATAATTGTTTTTCTGGAACTGACAAACAAAGACTTACTGACTTTCAAGCTGCTTTAGATAATCCAAAAATTAAAGCTATCTGGGCTGTTCGTGGTGGATACGGAAGCATGCGAATATTATCAAAATTAGATTTTAAAAAATTTAAGAAAAACCCCAAATGGATAATCGGATTTTCTGATATAACGGCCATCCATAGTCAATTAAACAAGTTAAAGATTAAAAGTATTCACGGGTTAATGCCTGTTCAGCTCTTGGAAGAAAACAAAAATACGGAGGCAGCTGTTGAAACCCTACATCAAGCTTTGTTCGGGAAAAATTTAGAAACGATAATTCCTGCTTCAAAAATGAATCGAACGGGTAGTACGCAAGGAATTCTTGTGGGTGGAAATCTATCACTCTTACAGAGTTTATTAGGAACACCTTTTCAAATTAATCCAAAAGGAAATATTTTATTTTTAGAGGAAGTCAGTGAATACAAATATCGCTTAGACCGATTGTTACAAAGCCTGAAACTCGCAGGATATTTTGACAATCTAAAAGGTTTGGTTATTGGCGAGTTTACGGACATTAAAGATAATGAAACCCCTTTTGAAAAGACCTATCAAGAAATTATTTTAGATACCGTCTCTGACTACAATTTTCCCGTAATATTTGATGTGCCAGCTGGTCATTTCCCAAACAATCATGCGCTTATTTTAGGTAGTGAAGTCACTTTAAATGTGGGGGAATTTGTAAGTTGTTTACGCTTTAGTTAAATGTAAAAAAATGGCTGATCATAACGAATTAGGAAAAGAAGGCGAACAACTAGCCATAGATTTATTACTTCAAAAAGGCTATAAAATACTCGATAAAAACTGGCGTTATCTAAAAGCTGAAATTGATATCATTGCCCAAAAAGACCCTAATACTTTGGCTATTGTAGAAGTTAAAACTCGTTCTAACAGCTTTGTTGGAAATCCTGAGGAGTTTGTAACCCCAAAAAAAATTAAATTATTAGTAATGGCAGCTAACGAGTATGTTATTTCTCATAAATTAGATGTAGAAGTACAGTTTGACATCATTGCCATTGTAAAAAATAGCAACTATCAAAAAGTTGAACATTTAGAAGATGCTTTTTACTTTTTCTAAACAGCCACTTTTCCACTAATGTGTGGATGCGGATCATAACCTTCTATGGTGAAATCATCAAAAGTAAAGTCAAAAATATCTTTAATTGCTGGATTGATTTTCATTTTTGGCAATTTCCTAGGTTCACGAGATAACTGTAGAGCAACTTGCTCTTCATGATTGCTATAAATATGAGCATCACCCAAAACATGTACAAAATCTCCAGCTTCCAAACCAGTAACTTGGGCAATCATCATAGTTAATAAAGCATAAGAGGCAATATTAAAAGGAACACCTAAAAATATATCACAAGATCGTTGGTATAACTGACAAGATAATTTTCCATCCGCTACATAAAACTGAAAAAATGCATGACATGGTGGTAATGCCGCTTTTCCATTAGCCACATTTTCATCAAAAGAAATAGAGGTATCAGGTAAAACAGACGGATTCCATGCAGAAACTAACATTCTACGTGAGTTTGGATTTGTCTTTATGGTATTTATGACTTCAGATATTTGATCGATTCCATCGCCATTCCAATTCCGCCATTGATACCCGTAAACAGGACCTAAATCTCCATTTTTATCTGCCCAAGCATCCCAAATTTTAACGCCATTATCTTGAAGGTATTTGATATTGGTATCGCCTTTTAAAAACCACAACAATTCGTGAATGATGGATTTTAGATGCAACTTTTTAGTCGTTAGCATCGGAAAACCTTCAGCCAAATCGAAACGCATCTGATAGCCGAATACACTAGTTGTTCCTGTTCCAGTCCTGTCGCCTTTTTGAGCACCTTTTTCAGTAACGTGTTGTAGTAATTCTAGATATTGTTTCATTTTCTTAGTTGAAAGTTTGTAAAGTTCTTAAAGTGGAAAGTTTAAAGTTCTTATAGTGGAAAGTTTGAAAAACGTAAATACCACTTTTTTACTTTTTACTTTCGACTTTTAACTAATCTAATGCTGTACTTCCTCGATTGCTTCTGGGTCGTGTTTGTGCTTAAATAAAATTGCAAAAAGAATAGCTACAACTAATGAATAAGCAGCAAATGTTAGCCAAATGCCATTCCAATCTTTGCCCGCATCTGAAGTAAAGTATCTATCTATTAAGAAGCCACTGACTACACTACCAAATATGGCTCCAAAACCATTTGTCATCATCATGAACAATCCTTGTGCTGATGATCGTATTTTAGAGTCCGTTGAAGTTTCCACAAAAATTGAGCCTGAAATATTGAAGAAATCAAATGCCATTCCATATACTATACCTGACATGATAATCATCCACAAACCTGTACCAGGATCTCCATATGCAAAAAGAGCAAATCGTAAAACCCAAGCAAACATACTGATTAGCATAACTTTCTTGATTCCAAATCGTTTTAAAAAGAAAGGAATTGCCAAAATAAACAATGTTTCTGATATTTGAGAAATTGACATAATTAACGTAGAGTATTTTACAACTATCGAATCTTTAAACTCTGCGATATGTTTAAAATCATCTAGAAAAACATCACCATATGCATTGGTTAATTGCAATGCAGCTCCAAGTAACATACTAAACAGAAAAAATAAAGCCATTTTATAATTTTTGAATAGTTTAAATGCATCTAAGCCTAACAACTTAACAAGAGATTTTTCTCCTTCGGTAGTACTTTGTGGTGGACATTTTGGTAGGAAAAAGGCATAAATACCTAAACTTATCGCAACGATTCCTGCAATAATAAATTGGTTAGCAGAAGCCTTATTTCCAGATAAATTAGTAAGCCACATCGCTACAATAAAACCCACTGTACCCCAAACTCGAATTGGAGGAAAATCTTTTACTACATCTAATGCATTATTCTTTAAAGCATTGTATGATATCGAATTAGATAATGCAATAGTTGGCATATAAAAAACCATCGCTAATAATATTATCCAGAAGAAATCAGAAGGATTATTAATCGCCGGAACTAATAAAAGTGTTAGTCCACCTAAAATATGTAAAATTCCATATAATTTTTCTGCATTTATCCATCGATCTGCAATAATTCCTGTTAATGTAGGCATAAAAAGAGAGGCTATTCCCATAGTAGAAAAAATAACTCCAAATTCAGTTCCTGACCAACCTTTGGTACTAAACCAATAATTACCAAAAGTGATTAACCATGCTCCCCACACAAAAAACTGTAGGAAACTCATTGCAGTCAACTTAAACTTAGTACTCATACTTTTTTATTTTAATATTATTTTCGTTTATCTATTTCGTCACGTAATTTTGCGGCTAATTCGTACTCTTCATTCTCAATAGCTTCAGCTAGTTGCTTTTGCAACTCTTCTAATGATAGCTTTTCAAAAGGTGCCGTTAAGTTTTCTAATTCACTAAACATTTCTTCGATAAACTCTTCCTCTTCTTCCTCAAAACTTTCATCTCCTAAAATTTCTTCATTTTTTAAATCTATTCCCGCTTTGTCCAGGATATTCTCATAGGTAAAAATTGGGGCATTAAAGCGAACGGCAATTGCAATTGCATCAGAAGTACGCGTATCAATAATCTCTTCAACTCGATCTCTTTCACAAATTAAACTTGAATAAAAGATACCATCAATTAATTTATGAATAATCACCTGCTTAATCTTAATTTGATAGGTATCTGCCAGTGTTTTAAAAAGATCATGCGTCAAAGGTCTCGGCGGTGTAATTTCTTTTTCAAGTGCGATTGCGATGGATTGCGCTTCAAAGGCACCTATGACAATCGGTAGTGTTCTTTCTCCTCCAATTTCAGTTAACACCAGTGCATAAGCTCCCGAGCGGGTTTGGCTATAAGATATTCCTTTTATATTTAATTGTTTTAAACTCACTTTAAAAACTAATCAGGTTATCAAAAAAAACTGTCTGATTAAAGGATGCTACATCCGATAATCAGACAGCCCTTTAATGCTGCACAATTTAGAAAAAATTACCCGTTTTCAGCTTTAAAACTGCGTAATTTTTCAACTAACTTAGGAACAATTTCAAAAGCATCTCCAATCATACCATATTCAGCAGATTTAAAAAATGGTGCTTCGGCATCTGTATTGATAACCACTTTTACTTTAGAGGAGTTTACACCTGCTAAATGCTGAATAGCTCCTGAGATACCAACTGCAATGTATAAGTTTGATGAGGCTTGTTTACCTGTTTGACCAACGTGTTCTGTATGTGGTCTCCATCCTAAATCAGAGACTGGTTTTGAACAAGCAGTTGCGGCTCCTAAAACATCTGCCAACTCCTCTATCATTCCCCAGTTATCACCAGATTTTAATCCACGACCAGCAGATACAATGATATCGGCATCAGCTATGGTTACTTTTCCTGAAGCTGTTTCAACAGATGTTCTGCTAACTTTACCTGCGACTAAGTCTGGAGAAAAAGTTTCTACAGTAGACTCGGTCGGATTTTCAAATAATCCAAAAGAATTTTTAGCCAAGCCAATCACTTTATTTGATGTTTTGATTGCTGTATTGTTAAACGCCTTATTTGAAAAAGCTTTACGTTTTACCACAAACGGACTCAACGAATTAGGTAATGCAACCACATTAGAAGCATAACCAGCTTGTAATTTAGCGGCAACAAGTGGCGCTACAAAAATACCGTTGGCACTTGAATCAATGATTACTACATCGGCACCTTCTTGATTTGCTGCGGCGGCTAAAAAATCAGCATATACCATAGCATCAGATGTCTTAAGACCTTCTGAACTACCGATTAATATTTTATCTGCTCCGTATTTAGCTAACGGATTCGTATCTTCTACAAAAGCCGTAACAACTACTAAATTCGTTTCCATTTGTTCGGCTAATTTTTTCCCATAGGATGTTACTTCTAAAGCAACTTTTTTAAATTTTCCTTCCGATGATTCGGCAAAAACTAATACTGACATATTTTATTTTTTAAGATATTAGACTTAAAGACGATAGACGTTAGACTATTTATGCAAAAGGTATCTGTCTTGCCTCTTAAGTCTTTTGGTCTTTGGTCTATTTTAAATTACTTTTGCTTCGTTGTGTAATAAATCAACTAACTCATCAACACTTTCTACTATTTTACAAGCTGATTTAGCTTCAGGTTTTTCAAAATTTTGCGCTTCAGTCATAGCTTCTGCTTCGACAGGTTCTACAACATTTAAAGGTTTTTTACGAGCCATCATAATGCCACGCATATTAGGAATACGAAGATCGTTTTCTTGTACAATTCCTTTTTGTGCACCTAATACCATTGGTAAAGTAGATTCCATCACTTCCTTACCTCCATCAATCTCTCTTGAAACAACAACATCTGTTCCCGTAACTTCAATCCCAATAACTGCATTGACAAAATTATAATCTAAAATACTGGCTAACATTCCTGGTACCATACCACCGTTATAATCAATAGATTCTCTACCGGCTAAAACTAAGTCATAAGCACCTGTTTTAACCACTTCGGCTAATTGCTGTGCTACAAAATAGCCATCCGTTGCTTCAGCATTTACTCGTATAGCATCATCTGCTCCAATGGCCAATGCCTTACGCAAAGTAGCTTCAGATGCTTGATTACCTACGTTTACAACTGTAACACTGGCGCCCTGTTTTTCTTTAAACCACATGGCACGCGTCAACGTATATTCATCATGTGGATTAATCACAAACTGTACCCCGTTTATATCAAATTTTGTGTCGTTTTCCGCAAAATTAATTTTTGAAGTCGTATCAGGTACATGACTAATACATACTAATATTTTCATTGTTTTTTTATTTAGAAGTGAACTTGAAACAAAGATACAAAATAAAGTCCGAAATTTACTATGCGCGCATAGTAAATTTCGGACTTTAAGAAAAATGTTACTGAATGTTTAACTTATTGAACGATTACTTTTTTAACAACCTGTTTTTCCCCATTGGATATATGTAATAAATAAAGACCACTTGTGACGTTTATATTCATCGATACAATATCAGATGGGTTTGATAGCTGAAGCTCTTGTATTTTTTGACCTGTGATTGTATATAAACTCAACAAAATACTATCGTAGTTTTTATCTAAGCGTACTCGAATAATATCTCTAGCTGGATTATTTAACAATTTAATCACATCTAAAGCAAGATAATCTGAGGTGTCTAAATAAAAAGTCATTCATTCATTGACTAAAAAATTCATACCTGCTTCTGATAAGGTAAGATGCGGTTCGTTACTATCTGGTCCATAATAGCTGTCAAAAGGTGTCGTTTCGCCACCTGAAACAGCTGTGTACCAATTTTGCTCATCAATCACTAAACTACTAAGCGTAGGAATAAATGAGAATGCATCGACTTGTAACGCATCAAGAACCTGTTGTTCTAAATCTGATGGAGTTTCATCAAAATAACTATCAAATAAGACCGTGCTACCTGGTGCGCTATCTAATCCAGCAGAAGTTGATGGGCTTTCAGCAACAGCATCAAATGTATTTAAAGTTATACCAAAAGCAGTCACGACAATATGATCTACATTAAAATTTGATGTATTAGCAAGTGGTGTAAAATGAAGCTCAACATCGGCGGCTCCTACCCCATCGGGATCAATCTCTCCATCCATTAAAACGGCTCCAGGAGTTTCGACCATTGTAGCAGTAAGACTTCCATTAACCAAAGCAAGGTTTCTGGTTTGTTGTGGAAATCCAAAAGCGTTCATAGTGGTCAAAAATGTCGTTCTAAACGGATTTGGTGTCGGTAATTGAACAGCAGTATCTTGAATATACGGGTCATCCGCCAAAAGGTGTGAAGTATAATGATCTAATAACATTTGTTTGGCTGCAGGACTATTTAATTGGACATCACGTAAACTAGTCATATCGGCATTATCTAAGTATTCTGCGAAATAATTAACTGCATATTGAAAACTGATGGGTACGTTTGCACCTCTTTGTGGTGAGTCAAAAGACACCCAAATGCCTGTTTGATGATCTAAGCCTTCTTCTTCCATATAAGTTAAAGCATATCTCGTTATTAATCCACCCATGCTTGGACCTATTACGACTAACTCTTGTGAGCCTTGCATGTCATTCTTGATAGACTCGATTAGATTCACTAATACTAAACCATTTCTTTCAATATAATCAGCTCCACCGTTAATTGTAACGCCATCAGCAGCACGTAAATAATTTGGAAAATTAAGGAGAATAACATCCGTACCATCATCTCTTAAATCATCGAATAAATTACCTGTTCCATAGTCACCAACACCGTATATTGAAGCAATATCTCTACTATCTTCGGGATCAAATCCGTCACAAATAATTAACGGCTTATCTAAATTACCATCAATATTATCATAAAATATTTGATATTCACCTTCTCCTAAATAGGCAGCTGCCTCTTCATAACCTTTAAAAGTAGTATACGATTCAATAGAGGTAATATTACCAACATCTCCTGGTGTTCCTTGCGCAAGACTAACAATACTTGCTAAAATAAAACTGAATAAAAGAGTAAAAGTTTTTATCATAATTTTTTGAGTTTAAGATACAAGGGATTACTATTATTTGTGCAAGTTACTAAAATATAACATATTAGGTATTTACGAGAACACAACAAAAAACCCCACTAAAAAAGTAGGGTTTTTGTTCTTATTGATACTAGAAATTGTCAGGTTTATCTTGACAAAGACTTCAAATTATTAGCTAACCTAAAAACGGATAACGATAATCTGTTGGTGGTACAAAAGTTTCTTTTATGGTTCGTGTATTTACCCAACGTAATAAATTCCACACAGAACCTGCTTTATCATTGGTTCCAGATCCTCTAGCGCCACCAAAAGGTTGTTGTCCTACGACAGCTCCAGTTGGTTTATCATTTATATAAAAGTTCCCAGCTGAATCTACCAATTTTTTGGCAGCATAATCAGCAGCATAACGATCGTTACTGAATATTGCACCTGTTAAAGCATATGGGCTTGTTTTATCCAGAATCTCTAAGGTGTTTTCCCATTCATTATCTTCGTAAACATAAATCGTTAAAACAGGGCCAAACAATTCTTCTTCCATGGTCACATAGTGTGGATTAGTTGTTAGAATTACCGTTGGTCTAATAAAATAACCTACTTCATCACTATATTCTCCTCCTATAATCACCTCAGCATCTTTATCTTTTTGAGCTCTATCAATAAAACCAGTTAAGTTTTCAAACGAGCTTTGGTCAATTACTGCATTAATAAAGTTGGAGGTGTCTTCTGGGCTTCCCATTTTCATAGATTCAACCTGCTCTTTTAATACTTTTCTTACCTCACTCCACATTGATTTTGGAATATAAGCACGAGAAGCAGCCGAACATTTTTGACCTTGGTATTCAAATGCTCCACGAGATAAAGCTGTAGCTACTTGTTTGGCATTAGCACTAGGATGTGCCCAAACAAAATCTTTTCCACCTGTTTCACCAACAATACGTGGATAATATTTATAATCGTTCATATTATTTCCAATCAATTTCCAAAAACTTTTGAAAACTTGCGTAGAACCTGTAAAATGAACTCCTGCAAATTCGGGGTGTTTCATCACAACTTCGGTAATCATACTTGAACGACCTGTTACCATATTAATGACTCCGTCTGGCAAACCAGCTTCTTTAAATAGTTGCATGATGATATTGGCTGAATACATTTGTGTTCTGGCAGGTTTCCATATCACTACATTTCCCATTAAAGCAGGTGCAGCTGGTAAATTTCCAGCTATAGAAGTAAAGTTAAAAGGTGTAATTGCATATACAAATCCCTCTAGAGGGCGATATTCCATTCTATTCCAAATTCCAGGTGCTGACTCTGGTTGATTTTGATAAATCTCTGTCATAAACTCCACATTAAATCTAAAGAAATCTATCATCTCACAAGCTGCGTCAATTTCTGCTTGAAATACATTTTTAGATTGCGCTAACATGGTCGCTGCATTCATTTTATCACGATAAGGACCTGCTAATAATTCGGCTGCTCTTAAAAAAATAGCTGCACGTTCTTCCCATGGTGTTGTAGCCCATTGATCCCTTGCTTTTAAAGCAACGTTGACCGCTTTTTCAACATCTGCTTGTTCCGCTTGATGAAACTGTCCTAAACTATGTTTATGATCATGTGGAGGATTGATATTTCCTGTTTTATTTGTGCGTATTTCTTCTGCACCAATATAAAGAGGAATATCTACTTGTTCTCCATGCATTTTTGCATACATCGCTAATAAATTATCACGCTCCTTACTTCCTGGAGCATAATCTCTTACAGGCTCATTAACTGCCTTGGGTACTGTATAAAATCCGTTTGCCATTTTATTTGAATTTAGTATTAAAAATAGTTGTGCAAAGGTACAATAGAATTTAGAATTTAGAATTCAGAATTCAGAATTATTAACATAAGATTTAGGAATAAAAGAATAACTACTGACCTAGCTTCTTAGAAGTGCCTTTGCCATAACCAATCACACGATCATAACTGCTGCCAAATTTTGAATAATATACCAAAACAGCATACTCATTTTCGGTTTCATCAAAACTTCCGTTTATCTCTGTATTACTCATCACGTTATCTTGATCTAAAGTAACATAGGTATAATTATAGAAACCTTGTTTTAATAAGATACTGGTCTCATACAAACCTGACTCGGGATTATAATTAAGCTTATTATCGTCGGTAAGTTGATAATTATTATAGGCGCCATAGACATATAAATCCTTATCGAGTAATTGCTCATAGACCTTCAATGAAAAATGCACCCAAGAATAGTCCGCTTCTAATGCAGAATCAGCTGATTTTGCATTTCGAATCACAAAACTACCATTTGCATCGGGGTAAAAGGTATAGGGATTGTAAGCACGCTCCTTATCTGTATATAAATATGAATGGTATAAATTTACTCCTGACACAACCGAAGCTACATTCATGTTTGACAAACGAACCTCTTTGGTATCAAAATTGAGAAACTCGTTGCCACCCCAAAAAGCCGTTTCCTTGTCATATTTATACAGTAATTGTGCTCCACGGATAAACTGTGGTTTTAAACCGACTATTTGTGTAGAAAAATCATTATTTTGAATAATTACTGGATCAATTTCTTCACGTGGATTGTTAATTCTAAAACTAGGGTGATTAATGCTAAATTGCACTGAATGTTGGCTGTCTATATAACGAACGTCTCTACTACGATGCACCGATACGCCAACAGTAGTAACCGATTCATATAAAATAAAATAACGAGTAAATACAATATTCTCGTCATCATCTAGAATACTAATTCTATAATTTCCGCTTATCAACAAACGTGTATTTTTGTTAGGAAATCGTACTGTATAATGTGTGTAAAACTGTAAGGTATTAAAAGAATTTTCATAATCACGTATTTGTTCTTCGGCATAACCTCTTACAAATTCTGTGGTCACTAAATCAGAAGTTTCCCAATTTTTATCACAGTGTTCTATTATATAATAATAATCTTTTTCATCAGCCTCTAAATCATCGAACGATAAACTAAAACTACCATGCAAAGGAATTATGGGTGCAAAGTTTCCATTCTGAGAAGAACTTAACTGAATGCTTTTAATAGTATTAGGAGGTAAGATTATTTCTTGTGCTGACATGTAAGAGAATATCAGAATAAAAAGAAAACGGACACTTAATTTCATAGAGAATATTTGTAATACAACGCCAAAACTACAAAAGTAGTACCAAAATGGACAAATTTCAATAGACAAATCTCAAATCCTAAAGATTTGGAAAAGAAAACAACAAAGTAATCTTTAAAAATAATAGTTTGCAGTTGGGTCTGTTACCAATTGCAAAGGGCAAATCGTCAATAACCAATTTAGTATCTTTGTCTCAAAATAATTCATTGTCTAATAAAACAAGTTATACACAACTAATTAAAGCCGAAGCCTTACGTTTGGGTTTTACTTCAATTGGAATTTCAAAGGCAGATTTTCTAGAAGAAGAATCTCCTAAACTAGAAAATTGGCTCAAAGCAGGTTATCAAGGCAAGATGCAATACCTTGAAAACAATTTTGATAAACGGCTAGATCCTAGACTATTAGTTGAAGGCAGTAAATCAATTATTTCTTTGAGCTATAATTACTTTCCTCAGCATTTGCAAAATACTACTACCTATAAAATTGCAAAATATGCATACGGACAAGATTATCACCATGTTGTAAAAGATAAACTCAGAGCCTTGTTAGCATTTATTAATGAAACTATTGGTGCCGTAAACGGTCGTGCTTTTACAGATTCAGCACCGATTATGGAACGTGCTTGGGCCACAAAATCTGGATTGGGTTGGCAAGGAAAAAACTCATTACTCCTTCAAAAAAATAAAGGTTCTTTTTTCTTTTTAGCCGAATTGATCATTGATTTAGATTTGGATTATGATATCCCTTTTAAAACCAATCATTGCGGTAGTTGTACACGATGTATTGATGCCTGTCCCACGCAAGCAATTTTGCCAAATAATACTGTAAACGGCAGTAAATGTATCTCCTATTTTACTATTGAATTAAAAAACGAATTACCCAATGACCTGAAAGGAAAATTCAATGACTGGATTTTTGGTTGTGATATTTGCCAAGATGTTTGTCCATGGAACTCTTTTTCTATTCCGCATACGGAACCTCTTTTTAATCCACATCCTGATTTAACCTCATTCACCAATAAAGACTGGCAAGAAATTACAGAAGAGGTTTTTCGAAAAGTATTTAAAAAATCAGCTATTAAAAGAACAAAATATAGTGGATTGACACGAAATATTAAGTTTTTATCTTAAAAATATTTCTTGTAAAAATGACAAATATCACTTCTTCTAAAAAATTAATTAAACTACCTTTGCTTTCTTAAATTTAAAGTCTTAAAAAGATGCCACAATCTAGAATAAAACAGGCAGCGTTGAACTATCATGCCAAACCAACTCCAGGGAAAATAGAAGTAGTTCCTACAAAAAAACACGCAACTCAAAGAGATTTAGCACTCGCCTATTCACCAGGTGTTGCCATACCTTGTCTAGAAATTGAAAAAAACAAAGAGGATGTCTATAAATACACCTCAAAAGGAAATTTAGTTGCCGTTATATCTAATGGTACTGCCGTTTTAGGTCTAGGAGATATTGGGGCTGAAGCCTCAAAACCTGTTATGGAAGGTAAGGGTTTACTCTTTAAAATTTTTGCTGATATTGACGTATTTGATATCGAGATTAATGAAAAAGATCCTGAAAAATTCATTCAAATAGTCAAAGCTATTGCGCCGACTTTTGGTGGTATTAATCTAGAAGACATAAAAGCACCTGAAGCTTTTGAAATAGAAACTCGACTTAAAGCAGAAACAGACATACCTGTAATGCATGATGATCAACATGGAACAGCTATCATTTCTGCTGCAGCTTTACTCAATGCCTTAGAGGTTGTAAATAAAAAGATTAGCAAAATAAAAGTAGTCGTAAGTGGTGCTGGAGCAGCTGCTGTTTCTTGTACAAAACTCTACCAAAGTATTGGTGTAAAACCTGAGAACATTGTCATGTTAGACAGTAAAGGTGTCATCAGAAAAGATCGAGAAAATCTAGATCCTAGTAAAGTTCAATTTGCCACAAAACGAAAAATACATACACTAGCAGAAGCCACAAAAGGTGCCGATATGTTTTTAGGTCTATCTGTTGCTGACGTGCTGACGCCTGACATGTTAAATACGATGGCTAAAAACCCCATTGTTTTTGCTTTAGCCAATCCTAATCCTGAGATTGATTATAAGCTTGCCATGAAAACACGTAAAGATGTCTTGATGGCTACAGGTCGTTCAGATTATCCGAATCAAGTGAATAACGTATTAGGATTCCCTTATATTTTTAGAGGTGCTTTAGATGTTAGAGCTACTACTATTAATGAGGAGATGAAATTAGCTGCAGTTTATGCTTTGGCTGACTTGACTAAAGAAAGTGTACCTGAGCAAGTAAATATTACTTACAAAGAAAAGCATTTAGAGTTTGGTAAAGATTATATCATTCCTAAACCATTCGATTTACGCCTCATGGAAGTGATACCAGTAGCTGTTGCAAAAGCAGCAGTAGAATCTGGAGTGGCACGTAAACCCATTGAAAATTGGAAAAAATATGCCGAAGAATTAGCCGAAAGATTAGGATCTGGTAGTAAATGGATGAAAAAATTAACCGCTCGTGCAAGACGTAGTCCTAAAAAAGTAATTTTTGCAGAAGCCGATCATTTAGATGTATTAAAAGCTGCTCAAATTGTTTATGATGAAGGTATTGCTAAACCTATTTTACTTGGAGATAAAGACAAGATTAAAAACTTGATGGAAGAAATTAATTTTGAAGTTAGTAATGGTGATGTACCAATTATTGACCCAAAATGTCCTGATCAGAAAGAGCGTCGAAAAATTTTCGGAAAAGATTATTGGGAAAAAAGACAACGTCGTGGTATTAAAGAACTCGATGCTTACAAATGGATGCGAGAACGCAACTATTTTGCAGCGATGATGGTGAATATGGGAGAAGCAGATTCACTAGTCACTGGTTATTCTAGAAGCTATCCTAATGTAGTTAAACCAATGCTCGAAGTTATTGGCCGTAGAAAAGGTGTGCAAAAAATAGCTGCAACCAACTTAATGTTAACGCCAAAAGGGCCCTTATTCTTATCAGATACTGCTATTAATGAAGTTCCAGATGCCGATGAATTGGCTACGATAGCTAATATGACAGCCGAAGCGATGCGTATGTTTGGTATTAAGCCTAAAATGGCCATGCTTTCTTATTCCAATTTTGGTTCTTCTGCTACGGCTCAAGCTTTTAAGATGAAAAAAGCGGTTGCCTATCTACATGAAAACAATCCTGAATTAGATGTAGATGGTGAAATACAAGCAGACTATGCATTGAACCAACAAATGATGCAAAATAAATTCCCTTTTTCTCCTTTAGCTGGGAAAAAAGTAAATGCATTAATATTCCCTAATCTTGCTGCTGCAAATATCAGTTATAAACTCATGAAAGAATTGAGTGATATTGAATCAGTTGGCCCAATTATTATGGGATTAAAAAAACCAGTTCACCTGTTACAGTTAGGTGCTAGTGTTGATGAAATTGTCAACATGACAACCATAGCTGTTGTTGATGCGCAAGATTATAAAAAAGGGCTACGAAATGTAGTCGAATAAAGATAATTTAATAACTTTATTGCCAGTTGTGAAGAGATTCACAACTGGCATTTTTATGTAATCTAATCATTAAACTATGTTTTCAAGGTTATCTATTTTTCTATTCATAGTACTCGCAACCCTTTCTTGTAAAAAGGAAAAATCCTATCAATATATTCAAGGAAATGCGCTTGGCACCACTTTTTCTGTTAAATATGACGACTTAAAAAACGCAAATTATAGTGCATCAATCGACAGCTTATTTACGGTCATCAATCAGTCTTTATCAACGTATCATTCTAATTCGTTAATTTCTCAAATAAATAAAGGAGACACTTTGGTCAAAGTTGATCAGCACTTTGTGAATGTTTTTGAAAAAGCAAAACGTATTCATCAAGAAACAGATGGCGCTTTTGACCCAACCATTGGTAGCTTGGTTAACGCCTGGGGATTTGGTCCAAAAAAGCCATTACAAAATTTAGATTCTGCTACTGTAAAAAGCTTCATGCAACTGGTAGGATTGGATAAAGTACGACTAAAAAATAATACTATCTCTAAAACAAACCCTGATATTTTCATTGATTTTAATGCCATTGCAAAAGGCTATGCCGTTGATGTTATCGGGCAATTTTTAGAAAGTAAAAACTGCACAAATTATATGGTAGAAATTGGTGGTGAAGTTCGCGTAAGAGGTATAAATGCTGAAGGTGATTTTTGGCGAATCGGCATTGAAAAACCATTGACCGATGGTACACGAGATTTAGAAACAGCCATTAGTTTACAAAACAAATCTATGGCTACTTCTGGCAACTACAGAAAATTTAAGATCGATTCTTTAGGGAATAAATTTGTACATACTATAAACCCCAAAACAGGTTTTACCATACAAAATGATATTTTGAGCGCGAGTGTTATTTCTACCAAAGATTGTGCAGATGTTGATGCTTATGCAACCGCTTTTATGGTAATGGGGTTTAAAAAGACCACAGCATTTCTAGAGACCCATCCTGAGCTAGAAGTTTTCTTGATTTATGTAAACAGGAATGGAGAAACTGCAATTTTAAATACTGAAGTGATTTAAAATTTTCTTAATTTTTCCTTTTTGAATTCCTTAAGTGCTATAACAATGAATGACAGATAGTTAAACCCTAACCAACTAGCAACTGTTGTATCAAACCTTTTAAGGAGTGAACGAAAACTATCCATCCACACATTTGAGCATTCTACAGCATATCTTTGTTTATATAATTCTTGGTCAAAATATTCGTCTCTATCAATATTTCTATAACGTTTATTGAAACAAATATTAGCATTAATATCTGTTGTTACAAGATTTTCGAAAATCTTTTCCCTCAAATCCAGCATCTGCATTGAAAAATAAACCTTCTACAGAAATATTGGCTTGTTCTAATGTTCCTGTAACTACTTCAAATTACACCTCTATATCATAAAGGTCATTGTGATTTCCTGCTAAGGATTCAGACATCGCAATAGGCAGTTCTTGTCTATCAGTCAAATAAAGAGCATTGGTGGTTTTACGTTTTTTTTCTCTCTTGGTATTCTACTTGTTCTCCTCCTCTTATTGCAGGAGTATGACTCCCGTCTAAATTAACACTTGAAAGATCTAATTTAGATTTGTGCTTTTCCAAAAGACCTATTCAACAAATCTTCCAAACTCCATTGACTCACCATTTTGGATAATGATAATAAACTGATTCCTAACACAATGATTTTTCTTTGAAAAATACCTGTGTAGGTAATTGATGCCATTGCACACCTGTTTTTAACTTGTAAAGAGTACTGCTTTTCTCCTATGACATCTAAGTAAGTCTAGAATGAAACCAATCTAGTGTAGATTTAATTTTGACCCAAATGAATATTCTGATATTTTAGATGATTTTTGTAACGATACAATTCAGTATAGTTTAGTAAGTTTGTGACTCTAATTTTCAACTATGAATAAACATTTTGACATCCTAGTACAAGAAGTTTTAGATTTTGCACAAAAAAGCATTTTAGAAAAAACAGTTGATTCAAAACAATTACGAAAAGATTTAGACCCACTTAGTTTACAAAAAAAGCTGGCCTTAGCGACCACTTCTAAGGGGTTGAGTAACCAAGAGATGATTGAGCTAATCAATCAAATTATCGATCATAGTGTGGTGACGAATCATCCGCTGTTTATGAATCAAATGTTTGGAAAAACACAAGCAATCTCATATTTAGCAGACATTTTGATTGCCCTTTTAAACACGTCAATGTACACCTATGAAGTTGCGCCTGTGTTTAGTTTGATCGAAAAAAAAGTAGTTGAAAACCTCGGTGAAAAAATTTGGGGAATAGGCAATGGTGATGGCGTTTTTACAGCTGGTGGCAGTATGTCTAATATGAATGCGCTCTTTTTAGCACGACAAAACTATCAAGAGCAAATAAAGCAACAAGGTTTATTTAATGAAAAACCCTTTGCCATTTTTGTATCTGAACAAGCTCATTATTCTTTTACAAAAGGCGTAAATTTTTTAGGATTTGGACTCGATTCTTTGATAAAAGTAAAATCAAATAAAGATGCTACTATCAATGTAGAAGCACTAAAAAAAGCCATTATACAAGCTAAAAAAGAAGGTCGTGTACCTTTATTACTAGTCGGTATTGCTGGCACTACAATCTCTGGCTCTTATGATGATTTAGGAAGCTTAGCCCAAATAGCAAAAGAACATCAAATGTGGTATCATGTTGATGCTGCCTATGGAGGTTCATTACTGTTTTCTGAAAGAGAAAAAAACAGACTTAAAGGTATAGAAAATGCCGATTCTGTCGGATGGAATTTTCATAAAATTATGGGAATGTCTTTATCGACTTCCTCTTTTTTAACAAAAGAAAAAGGACAGCTCAATAAGGCTTTTAATGTTGACGCAGGCTATTTGTTTCATGAGGAGACAGAGGACTTTGATTTGGGTAAAAAATCATTGCGTGGTGGTCGACGTCCCGATGCTTTTAAGCTATGGTTAAGCTGGAAGTATCAAGGAGATATTGGGTTCTCTAAACATGTGGAAAACCTTCGTGACACCTCTTTATTAATGGCTAACCTGATTGAAAATGATCCAAGTTTAGAACTGTTTAACACACCTCACTCTACAATTGTATGTTTTAGATATGTTTCTAAAGACAAATCATTAGTAGAATCGGATGCTCTCAATAAACAAATTCGTAATCAAATATTTAAGGAAGGGAAAATCATCTTTAACTATGCAACTTTAAATAAAGCCACTTATTTACGTTGTGTTATTTTAGACCCTGAGATGACTAAAAAACAAGTGAAGCTTATTTTAGATAGGGTTGTTGAGGTTGGTAAACAGATGGAACAAAAAAATTAGGTTAAGTATTGAAATCTAAATAGCTATATTTGTGAAATGAAAGAAACTGAATTGCTAAAGATAATAACAGATTATTTTGAAGAAAAGATTTTCGTAACTCATAAATCAAATTCTTTAATTAAAAATTCAAAACTTGATTCTTACAAGGTAAATCCTATACTTGTTAAATATCTATCTAAAATTCTTGAAGATGATTTCACACCAATTGGCATAGCTAAAGCATTATATTACCCTAGGGTATTAGGAACCTCGATAAACACTTCTTTCGGAACAAGAATTCAAAATATGTTCGTTGATCTAAATCTAGCCCAAGGCTCTTTAATTCAAGGAATGGATATTGAGTTTGTCGATAAAATAGATGGGCGAAAAAAATGGTGCCAACTTAAATCTGGGCCTAACACCATAAACTCAGAGGATGTTAATCCTCTGCTAAAAAAATTTACTACAGTAACCAATTTAGCACGTACAAATTCGATGAGTTTAAATAATTCCGACTTGATTTTAGGTGTATTATATGGAGATGAAACTCAATTAAGTCAACATTATAAAAAAATTGATCAACAATTTCCAGTAATTATTGGTAAGGATTTTTGGCACAGAATAACTGGTTTTTCAAATTTTTATGCCAAATTAGTAGCAAATTTGGATCAAATGATTCTGAATTTTGACACAGAAAGTTTTTTTAAAAAAGGTTATATGGCTTTAGCTAAAGATATTGAAGCTTCAGACTTATTTGATTTCGAATAATATTCATTCAAAAATTTAACAATTGAATAGCCAATTTCTTGCCCAAGGTTACAAGGCACAGCATTACCTATTTGCTTATATTGTTGTGAAACAGAACCTATAAACTTCCATTCGTCAGGAAAAGTCTGAATTCTTGCATATTCACGAACTGTAAATGGGCGTGTTTCATCTGGGTGACAGCGTTCAGTTTGTTTTTGAGCAGGACTACATGTTAAAGTCAAACTTGGTTCATCCCAACCGATACGCCTTGCCATTCCTGTCTTTCCGCCACCTAAATAAAAACTTTTACCCATATAAGATTTTTGGATATCTAAGGGTAAATCCCTCCAATATCCTTTAGGTGGAATTAAGTCCAATACATCTTTTTTATGTTCAGGATAGTTTGACCCTTCAGATTTAGGAACATTGGTGGAATACAATTCTCCTTTTTTTAAAGCGTCTGAAAGGTTATAAATTTTATGATGTGGCTTGGGATATTCATAATCGACATCAATATCTTTTCTTATTCCGACCAAAATTAATCGTTCTCTTTTTTGAGGAACTCTATAATTAATCGCTTTTAATACTTTTACAGGTACAACATTATAACCGATTTCATCTAAAATAGAAATCATCCCTTTTAATGTTTGTCCTTTTTCGTGTGAAAGTAATCCTTTAACATTCTCTCCAATACAAATAGGAGGTTTAACCTCTTTTACTACTCGTGCAAAATCATAAAACAAAGTTCCTCTTGCATCTTCTAGACCCAATTTTTTTCCTGCATAACTAAATGCTTGACATGGAAAACCACCCGTTACAACTTCTACCTTATTTTTGTATTCCTTAAAACTAAAAGATTTAATATCACCTTCAAGTACATTCCAATTCGGTCTATTTTCTCTTAAGGTTTGACAAGCCCATTTATCGATTTCGTTTAGAGCAGCACACTTAATTCCTGCTTTTTCCAAACCAATTGCTAATCCTCCTGCACCAGCAAAGAGTTCTAAAACTTTGTATTCCTTTTTTGGGATAACAGCATTATCTACTTTATCATCAATGCTATTTGAAAACAACTCTAACAAAGAATTTATTTGCTCTTTTTTATAAACTCTATAATTGCTCATCGGCTCACGAACTGCAAGAAGCTTACCACTTCTATCCCATCTTCTAAGAGTTTCTTTGCTTTTTCCTAATATTTCAGAAGTCTCTGAAAGCGAATAATAATCTTTAATAACCATATTACACAACATTATACAATGGTTACAAATATATATAAATTTTCATACTCTCCAAACTAAAATTTAATAAACATATTATAAAAAAAGTTTGCTAAAAAACCTTAATAACTGCCTATAAGGATGGTTTTAAAATCTAAGAATTGAGTTTAGCAAAATATAGAAATTATTGTACTATTTTTAATTTAAATAATCGTTGAATCAGCATTTCAGGCTCAATTTGCCTCATACAAGCAAAAGGCTTTTCTTTAAGGGAACACTCATTTGTCCCAAATACCGAACAAGGACGACAAGGCAAAAGATCTGTTGAGATTTGAATGCTATTTTCTACTGGTTGATACAAAGCACTAAAACCGATATCAGGATGTGTGCCACCCCAAATAGAGATAACTGGAATCCCTAATAAAGTAGCAATATGCATATTGCCAGAATCCATTGCAACTAAAACACTCAGGTTTTGAATTAAATGCAATTCTTGAGTTAATGTAAAACGACCGGCTAGATTAGTTACATTATCATAGGTTTCAGCTAATGTATTAAGTTGATCTACCTCACTTTTTCCACCTCCAAATAGATAAAATATTGCTTTGTGTTTTTTATTAATCTGCTCGATAAATTCACTGACTTTATCCATTCCCCATTGTTTGCTTTGGTGTGCAGCAAAAGGCGCGATTCCTATATTGATTTCTTTAGGGTTTATATGCGCGTGAACATCAAAATCAATTTCATTCTTGGGATGTATAAGGCTCTTTTCTAAAGTAAAATCAAAACCCGCTTTTTTAAATACAGTTTGATAACGTTCTGTTGAATGTGGTAATGCTTTGCGAATCTTATTTTGAACAAAAGCTTTTTTATCGGCTCGACCCTTATCAATTCTATAAATAGGAATTCCTCTTAGTTTAAACAAAAAGCCGATAACCCATGTTCGAATTACGGAATGTAAGTCAATAACTACATCAAATTTCTGATTATGATTCAGTTCTTTAACCAATTTTGACAAGCCTAAAAAACCCTTATGCTTTCCTTTTAAATCAACAGGGTACAAAGTTAAGTTGGGAATTCCATCAAAAAAAGGATGAAAAAAGGAATTTGTCAATAATGTGATTTGCGTATCAGGATATTTTTTTAGCAAATTTTGAATTACAGGAACTGTCAAGACAACATCACCCATGGCTGAGAATCTTATTACTAGAATGTTTTTTGTGGTTTTCACCGCTAAGGCGCAAAAGCGCTAAGTTTAATTAAAAAATAGTGGAAAGATTCTTTACTTTACTCTACTCAAATTGATGGGCTTAATCATACTTTTGATACGACTTCTCTTCTACTAAATTAGATCCTGTCAACTCATTTATTTGTTTTTTAACCTCAGAACGTCTGTCATTGGTAAAATAAACTGAACGGGTAGTTTTAATGAATTCTTCTCCAAAATCTTTAGCACGTTCTAAATCACGACAGGTATCTTCAATATCCCACAATTCTTGGTTTATTTTCAATAAATCTTGGTATAATTTGTGGTCTTTTTTGATGATTTTAGCTACGGCGGCATCTAAAACTTCATATTCATTTTGTAAATTTTTACGTTTATCAGGATCTTGAATATGTTTCAACTTAATCTCAATAATAGTGAGTTTGTCCGCTATTTCTCCGTTTGATACTTCGATTTTCATATACTTTATCTACTGTTTATCGCGAGGCGCAAAGACGCCAAGCATTAATGAATAGTTATAAACCTCTTTGGTAGAGCAAAAATACAAAAAAGGAATTATCTAAACTGATTTACTTTTTCCATAAATTTTTCAATTCTTTTGGGCTCTAATTCGTTTTTCCAAAAACCTTCTTTTTTAAAGTAAGATCCGACAATTAATGCATCAGATATAGCTAGATATTCTCGCACATTTTCTAAAGTAACACCCGAACCAATAAGCACCGGCAGTTTAGTGGTTTTTTTTACAGATTCTATTTCATTAGAATCTGCTTCAGCACCCGTTTGTTTTCCAGTAAGGATCAATCCATCTGATAAAAAAAATTCGGCTGCATGAGCGGTTTCCGTAATAGTGACATCTGCCGTAAGGGCATGCGAGCTGTGTTTTTTCTTGATGTCAGTAAACACGGCTATATGTTCCGCATCAATTTGTTTTCTATACCGAAGCAAGTCTGCAGCTTGACTATCGATATAACCTTCATCTGCAACATGACCAAAGACAAAGCCTTCGGCACGAATAAAATCTAACTGAGCCGTTTTTGCCACTGCCAAAGCTTCTTTATTGGCTCCTGCTAAAATCTGAATACCCATCGGTAGCCTTGTCTCTTTTTTAATCGCATTCGCTACAAGCGTCATCATGCTCGTAATTTCTGGACCAACTGTATTTTTTTGATAGGGCACATCATGCATATTCTCAATCATCAAAGCATCAATACCTGCTTTTTTATAAAGTTGCGCTTCTTTGATCGCTTCCTTCAAAATAAAACCACAATTATCTTGATAATTTGGCGTGCCAGGAAGTGCTTGAATATGAATCATCCCAATGATTGGATGGGCAACTTTAAAAATTTTTTGGAATTTTTGCATTTGATCGGATTAACATCTGAATATCTTGTAAATTTATCAAAAATTTAGAAGCTTTGATTCAAAACAAAACAATTACTGTATTTGGTGCCTCAAACGTTGACATTACAGGTTTTACAGAACAAAAATTAATTTATGGAGATGCTAATATTGGCTACACACTTACATCTCCTGGTGGCGTAGGACGTAATATTGCCGAAAATTTACATCGTTTGGGTTTTGCGATGAATCTTATTAGCGTTTTTGGTGACGATCCGTTGAGTGAATATCTTTTTAAATCATGTAAGGAATTGGGTATTAAAATTGATGATAGTCTTTTTCTTAAAAATGCCTCTACTGCTACATTTTTAGCCATAATGGATGCACATAATGATTTAGCTTTAGGTATTTCAGCAATGGATATTTATAAAAACATCCAGTCGGGTTCATTAAAATCTAAAATTGCAACGACCAAACCTGCTGATTATACGGTCATCGAAACAAATTTCCCTACAGAAATACTTGAATTGGTGGTGCAAGAAATACCCCATACAAAATTTGTACTCGATACAGTATCTGGTAAAAAAGCTTTACGTGCTTCCGCAATAATTCCACAATTGTACATCTTAAAAACAAATTTATTAGAAGCACAAATGTTATCTGGTATCCATCCTACAGATGAAGCAAGCAAAGAAAAACTTGTGCGCTATTTTGTGGATCTAGGCGTCAAAAATGTATTTATTACAACAGGAAAAGAGGGTGTCATTTATGGCAATCAAACGATTGTTTCTCAAAGAGGACCCATTCTTTCAAATATCATCAACACCATTGGTGCTGGTGATTCTTTTGTTTCTGGAATTGTTTATGCCGATGCTTTAGGAATGGATATTCACAAAATGGCATTATATGGCATGGCAAGTGCAAGCTTAAATGTTCAGTTTAACGGAGCCGTTTCTACTGAAATGAATGTGGAGAATTTAGAGGCTGTTGTTAATAGGCAATAAGCAATTGGCAAAATTGGTTCATTTCATCAACTTTACAAACTTTCAACATTTAACTTTTAACTTTTAACTTTAAAAACTCTTAACTCGAACATGAACAACTATCTAGACATACATCCTGAAGTGCAAAAAGCATTAGATACTAATCAAGCAGTAGTCGCTTTAGAATCGACAATCATCTCACATGGCATGCCTTATCCTAAGAATTTAGAGACGGCATTGATGTTGGAAGAGGAAGTTCGAAAAAATGGAGCAATACCTGCGACCATTGCTTTAATTAAGGGTAAAATTAAAGTAGGCTTAACTAAAGAGGAGATTACTTTTCTAGCTAAAGAAGGCACTAAAGTTATTAAAACAAGCCGTAGAGATATTGCCTATGTTTTAGCAAATAAATTAACAGGTGCCACAACCGTAGCAACGACAATGATCGCTGCAGAAAAAGCAGGAATTTCCATTTTTGCAACTGGTGGAATTGGTGGTGTTCATAGAGGAGCATCAGAAACTTTTGATATTTCAGCAGATTTACAAGAATTAGCTAACACTAATG
>Ga0209633_10001268_pt1 | contig 26555 bp, 16 predicted proteins | sample Cruoilmetagenom1_FD_187290 | JGI IMG/M metagenome (GOLD analysis project Ga0209633, IMG submission 187290) | Oil polluted marine microbial communities from Coal Oil Point, Santa Barbara, California, USA - Sample 1 (SPAdes) (version 2) | ecosystem: Environmental > Aquatic > Marine > Oil seeps ...
TGATGACAGCGGTCAGTTTGCAGATCGCGGCAATCATTATCGTACAGCAATTTTCTACAGTAACGAAGAAGAGAAAGAGGTAGCTGAAAAGTCGAAAGAAAAACTTAATGCTGCGGAAGTGTTTGATAAACCGGTTGTTACAGCCATTGTTCCTGCAAAGAAATTTTATCCGGCTGAAGAATATCATCAGGATTATTACAGAAAAAATGTAGCTCATTATTCAGCATATAAGATTGGTTCCGGTCGTGCCGGGTTTTTAAAAAATGTCTGGGGAGAGGATTCGGGTCACAAAGAATATATCAAGCCTGATGACAGTGTGCTTCGCACAACTCTTACTGACCTGCAGTATGATGTGACCAGGAAGGATGCAACAGAACCCGCTTTTAACAACACGTATTGGGATAACAAGGAAGTTGGAATCTATGTGGATATCGTCTCCGGAGAGCCTCTTTTCAGTTCCCTTGATAAGTTTAAATCCGGTACCGGCTGGCCAAGTTTTTCCCGCCCTCTGGTAAGTAAGAACGTTGTCGAAAAAAAGGATGCCAAGTTTTTTATGGTTCGTACAGAGGTGCGCAGTACAAATGGTGATTCCCATTTGGGCCATCTTTTTGACGATGGTCCCAAGCCTACCGGTCTAAGGTACTGTATAAATTCGGCCTCCCTTGAGTTCATTTCGGTGAATGAACTGGAAAAGAGGGGATATGAAGAATTTGTACCTTTGTTTGAATAATCTTGATGCCGCCATTATTCGCCGTCAGTAGTTGCCGTTGAGAATATCCTCAACACGTTTCCCCTCGATTTCTGCGTCAAAAATTGTCTGCAGGAGTGGGGAAACTGTTTTTTCCTCTTCCTCCGTAAAGAGAAACCCGGGCAACGGTTTTGCCGTCAGGGTTCGCATGCGTGCCTGCATTATCATGGTGCTGCTCAAGTTCCGGGCAATTGCTTTAAACTCACTGATATCGCACAGAGCTGGCAGGACATCAAGCATGTTCCCCCAATACTCCTTCTGGCCCAGGTGTTCGATGATTTGTGCTACTGCCGTTGCGGCTGCAAAATAATGGTCCGGCACCAGAGCCGGGTTATCGGCTGTGCAGGTTGTTTCGGAGATCATCATCCGGCAGCCAAACGGCCTTGCCGGATAGATCCGGCAGATGTTATCTTCAAGGAAAGGGCAGGAGGCCTGGCTGGCAACTTCGCCGAAATCGACGTCCCTTTCCTGCAGGCAGGCCCGGGCAAAATCATTGGTGCTCATTTTCGGGCGGTGATGACCGCTACTTTTTTTCAGTTTTTCAGCAAACCATTGCTCCATATTCATTTCAAGAATAAACCGGAGAATGATCTCACCCTCTAAGGCGGTGATTGTCACACTCCGGGTGCAGCAGACTGCACAACTTTTTCGGCAGGCCACTTTTTTATTAGAGCTCCAGTCTGAAAAAATGGTGTAAATTGTCTTCAGTATATGATCTTTCATTGTTTATTATCCTCAGTTAGCCTGGACAGTCAGTATGGCCAGGGTTGTATAGCGCAAAAATTTTCCGGAAAAAATAAGGAGTGAAAAGCGAACAAATCCAATTCTGAATATTCCGGCGAGCAGGCAGAGCGGATCTCCCACAATCGGCAGCCATGAGAGAAGCAGTGACCATGAGCCATATTTTTTGTAGATACCTTTTGCCCTGATCAGCTCTTCATTACTGATACGAAGCAGTTTGTTAATAATAAAATTCGATCCATATATTCCAATAAGATAGGTGGTACAACCCCCCAGGTAATTGCCGATAGTTGCCGTAATAACGGTATGGCTCGGAGAAAAACCAGTCAGGATCATCACCATCAGCAGCCATTCGGAGCCAATGGGCACAACTGTTGCCGCCAGAAAACTGAGTATAAAAAGAACGGGAAGAGATGGCTCAAGGCTGAGATTATGTAGCAGTTCCATAGATGAATGTTCTGTTGTCTAAAGGTCGTTGTCTGATACCTGAATCTTCCATGATTGTCAACAGTAGATGGTGCGGAGAAATTTCTGATGGGGTATCTTGACCGGAGGAAACGTTGGTGGAACTGCGGGGATGTCAGGTCTTAAGAATGTGAGAGGTTGTTATGTATAGAACAGGTAATTTTAGGGGCAGGTTGATGATCTGCATTGTGGCTTTTGCCGCCTTAATGCAATCCTGCCCGGTGAGAGCGGAAAGTGAATTTGAAAAATGGATATCTGACTTTTATGCAACTGCCTCCCGGGAAGGCATCAGCAGACAAACCTACGATAAAGCCTTTTCAGGGATAACGGCACCTGACCAGCTGGTCCTGAAAAAAGCCGCTTATCAGGCGGAGTTCACCACAAAAATATGGGACTATCTGGATGCAAGGGTAAATCCTCTGACGATCAGTAAGGGGATGAGCATGGCTGACTCTTATGGAGAACTACTCATACGTGTTGAGAGTCGATTTGGTGTTAAATCGTCGGTGCTGCTCGCCATATGGTCTATGGAGTCAAGTTATGGCGAGGTTCTGAAAAAAATAACTCGCTTGCATTATGTCCCCCAGGCCTTGGCAACTCTGGCATATGGTGATAAAAAGAGACAGAAATTTGGCCGAACCCAGCTGGTGGCGGCACTGAAAATTCTCCAGTCAGGCGATATTGACAGGGAGCAGTTTATGGGGTCGTGGGCGGGGGCTATGGGGCACACACAGTTTATCCCGACAAGCTATCTTGCCTACGGGGTGGATATGGACGGCAATGGTCGCCGTGATATCTGGAACTCTATTCCCGATGCCCTGGCAACAGCCGCCAGTCTGCTGCAGAAAAACGGCTGGCGTACGGGAAATACATGGGGATATGAGGTGATAGCTCCCACAGGTGGCGCCAGGTATAAAGATGAGACAAAAACCCTGGCCCAGTGGCAGAAATTGGGTTTTGTTCGTCCGCTAGGAAAAAGTTACCCTCGGCCGGGGGATAATGGTGTGCTGAAAATGCTTGCCGGAGCGGAAGGGCCGGCGTTTTTAATGCTGAAGAATTTTTTTGTGTTGAAACGGTATAACAATGCCAATGCTTATGCCCTTGCGGTTGGCCTTCTGGCCGACCGGCTGGCTGGGGGCAGCAGTATGGCACAGGGTTGGCCCAGACCTGCGGGAGCACTGGACATTTCGCAAAAATTTGAAATACAGGAAAGGTTGAAAAAACTTTACTACTATTCAGGAGAGGTTGACGGCAATTTAGGTAAAGAGTCGAGAAAAGCGATCCGCAGGTTCCAGGCTGAGGCAGGGCTTGAGGAGGATGGTGTGGCTACTTTGGCACTACTTGAGAAATTGCGAAAATGATTTGATATAACAAGAAAAAATATGGTCAACCCGGTAAAAAAATTGACATTGTTCTCGTTTCCCACATGGAAAAGTATCTTTTCTTTACTCCTGTTGCTGGTTTTAGTTACCATACAGAACAGTGCTCTTTCGCAACCAAGGCTGGATGTAAAAATTGGTGTGCTGGCCAAGCGAGGCCAGGAAATTGCCCTGCAAAAATGGTCGGCAACAGCGGATTATCTCACCGCTTCACTCCCCGGTTATCATTTTTCAATTGTTCCTCTCGATTTTACTCAGATCCATACAGCAGTTCAGGAAGCACAAATCGACTTTGTACTCGCTAACTCGGCCTTTTATGTGGAGTTGGAGAAGCTGTACGGAGTTAATCGAATAGCGACTTTAATAAACCAGAATTTGCCCGGCCGGCAGACAACTATCTTTGGTGGCGTAATTTTTGTCAGGGAAGACCGGGAGGATCTTAAATATATTCAAGATCTGCAGGGGCATTCTTTTATGGCGGTGGAGCAGCGCTCTTTTGGCGGCTGGATCATGTGTTGGCGGGAATTGCATCGGCTTGGTATTGATCCTGCCCGGTTTTTTTCATCGCTTAGCTATGGAAAAACACATGATGCTGTTGTTCTTGCAGTAAAAAATGGAAAAGTCGATGGCGGCACGGTTCGAACCGACACTTTGGAACGTATGGCGGAGACCGGCAGTATCAATCTGGATGAGTTTCGAATCATCAGGGAAAATAAGAGCGAAAACTTTCCCTTTAAACTCAGCACTTCCCTCTACCCGGAATGGCCTTTTGCCGCTGTAAGGACAACCTCCCCCGCCCTGGCTCGGCAGGTTGCCTCCGCCCTGCTGGCCATGGGCCAAAATGAACCTGCCGCCAGGGCAAGCAAAAGTGCGGGCTGGACTGTGCCGATGAACTATCAATCCGTCCACGACTGCCTTCTGGATCTGCGCATAGGGCCCTATAAGGATTTTGGCCAATTTACTATCTCTGATGTACTCATGCGTTACTGGCGGCAACTGGCCCTGCTGTTGTTTGTTCTCACAATTGCCGTGTTCACCTCGTTGTATATTTTGCAATTAAACAGGAGTCTCCGACAGAAGAAACAGGAAGTGGATGAACTCAATAGAACCCTGGAAGAAAAAGTTCTTCAACGAACCGAAAAGGTCAACATCCTGCTCGACCAGGAGCTGTATTTGCGTGAAATTATGGAAACGGTTGCCAGGGTGACCGGTCTCCTTCTTTCGGCACCAGACCTGAAAATGCTGCTGCAGGAGGCATGCAGAGTAATGGGTGAACATGGTCACTATGGCTATAGCTGGATTGGTTTGTTAGAGGATGGTTTGGTAGACACAATTTTTACCACCAATGACTCCATCCAGTTTCCAGGGAAACCTCCCTATGACCCGATTGACCCTGACGATCCTTTCTCATCAACGCCTGCTGCCCATTGTATGGCAGACAACCAGACATTAGTGATTGAACAGAGCGATACTATTGCCACCGTTTCGCCCTGGCTTGACCGGGCGGCAGTCACAGGTTACCGGGCGGTTATTGCCTTGCCGCTGCGTGCCGATCAATATACTCCGGCTCTTGGTGCCCTCAGTGTCTACACTTTGCGTTTAGAGGGATTTGAACAGGAAGAGATTGCCATGCTTGAGGAGTTGGCAGGTGATATCGGGTTTGCTATAAGCTCATTCAGACAGAAGCAGATGGTGGCAAAGCTTGAGATGGAGCGTACCGAAAATTACGAGGAGACCATTCTTTCTTTTGCCAACATGATTGACCACCGGGATACCTATACCGCCGGTCATACACTCCGGGTGGCGCATTACTGCAAACTGCTCGCCAAGGAGTTGGATTTGACCGACGAACAAACCGGTGTTCTGCAGAAGGCCGCCACTCTGCATGATATTGGTAAAATTGCTACGCCGGACTCCGTGCTGCTTAAGCCCGGTAAGCTCTCTACCCTTGACTATGAACTTATCAAACTCCATGCTTCAGCCGGTTATGAGATGCTGTCAAATATCACAATGTATCAGGAGCTGGCTGAGATAATACGTCACCATCATGAACGTTATGACGGTATGGGATACCCTGACCGTCTGCAGGGAAAGGGTATTCCCCCGCTTTCCAGGATTATTGTAGTTGCTGATGCCTTTGACGCCATGACCACTAATCGTATCTATAAACCGAGAAAGGCTATTCCAGAGGCTCTGGCAGAGTTGCAGGCACTCAGTGGCAGTCAGTTCGATCCCGATATCGTTGTGGCAGCCCTCAAGGTGTTCAAAGATGCAGAGGTTCCAGAGGCCATCAACCAGCTGCCGAAGAACCAGATGGAGCAACGTCGATTCTCCTACTTCTTCAGCGATAAATTAACCGGATTGTACAATGAAGATTATCTGCAGATCATTCTTCGAAACAACAAAGAGCTGCAGGAGTACCGATGCCTTCACAGCCTGCATATTAAAAATCTGCAGCAATACAATAATGGGCAGGGTTGGGAACAGGGTAATATTCTTATGCAGAAATTTGCCATTGAGCTGCAGATTCTTTATCCTGACATGCTGCTGTTCAGAGCATATGGCCGGGATTTTGTGGTTGTTGCCAGAGAACATTTTAAGATCAATAAAGAAAAATTGCTGTTTGACAGCCTGAAAGGAACAGGAGTTACCGTTGAGCAGGATCATCTTGACCTGAAGGAGGACACAGCATATTACATTGATAAGTTGGAAAAAATTCAATTCCAATGCGGAGTGGAAACATCGCCATCGTTGTAACGTTAAACTGACGAAAAATTTGAGTTAAAAAAAATCCGGCACAAGAGGATGAGTGGATGGGAAAAGAGCCGCACACTGAAAAAGGTGAAATATCGTATCAGCAAAACCGGGAGCTGGAACTGATAAGCTGGATGGGGCGAATCTTGAATTCCATCCTTGATATAGACCAAGTCCTCACGGTTTTGCTGAATGAAGTCCAGAACCTGTTGAACATCACGGGAGCTTCTATCTGGTTGAAAGACAAAGAAAGCGGGGACATTATCTGCCGACAGGCAGCCGGCATTCACGTCGAAAAAGTGCGCGGTTATCATCTTAAACAGAAAGCCGGTATTGCCGGCTGGGTGTCAGCTTCAGGTCAGAGTGTTATTGTATCCGACACACGTGAGGATTGTCGCTATGACATCGGAGTAGAGCAAAAGATGGAGATCGAATTCAGATCTATGCTCAGTGTGCCGCTGTTCGCAAGAGGTAATGCAATAGGGACTATTCAAGTGGTGGATATGGCCCCGAATCGGTTCAAAACCAGTCATCAGACCTTGCTCGAAGCATTGGCCGGTAACGCCGCTGTGGCAATTGATAATGCCCAACTGTTCAGTGATCTTAAGAAACAGACCGATATGCTCCTGGAAACAAACATTAAGCTCGAGCAGGAGATCGATCTGCGCAAAAAGGTTGAAGGCAAGTTGCTTGAGTACAAGCAGCAGCTTGAAAAAAAGGTGGAAAGGCAGGCTGTTGAGCTTGACCGGAGCTTGAATGCCCTGGCTGAGGTTAGAGGTGCTGTCAAGGTGGGGCATCGCTTGGGGAAAATCATCGGCAAAAGTGAACCGATGCAGAAGATTTATGCCCTAATTAAGGATCTGGCTGATATGTCCACCACGGTGCTGATTACCGGTGAGAGCGGCACTGGCAAGGAGCTGGTGGCCGGTGCACTGCACACTAAAGCCCAGCGCAAAGACCATCCTTTCGTCACGGTCAATTGTTCAGCACTGTCTGAAAGTGTGCTGGAGAGCGAATTGTTCGGCCATGTGAAAGGAGCGTTTACCGGGGCTTATAAAGATAAAATCGGTCGGTTCCAGAAGGCAGCCGATGGTGCCATCTTCCTCGATGAAATTGGAGATGTTTCCCTGGGCTTTCAAAAACGGCTGTTACGGGTCCTTCAGGAGCGTGAATTCGAACGTCTCGGAGATATAACCACTTTGTCCATGGGAGCCCGTGTCATTGCAGCCACCAATCAAAATTTGCTGGAAAAGGTTGATAAGGGTGAGTTTCGACAAGACCTCTATTACCGTTTAAAGGTAGTGGAAATCAAGCTGCCGCCGCTGCACGAGCGCAAGGAAGATATACCTTTGTTGATTCACCACTTTCTCAATAATTTCAATGGGGAAATGGAAAAAAAGATTGAAGGTGTTTCCCCGGAAGTCCTGCGCATCTTGATGGCTTATCACTGGCCGGGCAACATTCGTGAGCTCCGAAATACACTGGAGCATATCTGTATCCTCTGTAAAGGAACAACCATCGTCGAGGAAGATCTTCCGTCAGATTTTTCCGTCCATGACAAATTATATGACCAACCACGTTCACAACCTCTGCCGGGTGACAGGGAAACTCTGCTGAAAGCCCTCGAACAGGTTAAGTGGAATAAAACCCGTGCCGCCGAGATCCTGGGCATTAGCCGCCGTACGCTGTATCGCCGATTGAAGGAATATAAAATCTAATATTCCGATTTATTAGGGTTAGTTGAAGTAGGTAACACATGGGCCATGGCACATATTGTGTGGCGCAAAGTGTGTCATTGCGCAGGTTCGCTCACTCTTTTCCCTCCATGTTAAATTTCTTATTGATCGCTATTACAGTAATTTAATTGAATTAATTCAATGTGGCTTGCGCCTTGCAATACAAATGGGAAAGGTTCGCTGCAATGTTTTAATCACTCTCTTGTTCAACGGGAATCAAACCATTTTCGAGAAAGAGGACGAATATGAAAAGACCAAATGTCAATCGCAGCCGGCATGGCCATGGTCAATCATCGGATCATCTCATCCACCCCCCGACTTTCCGCCATCACCCGTCTTTCCGGGAGATTTATGAATCAATCAGCCACCGGGATGACTTCAACGAATCGCAGATTTTCTATCTAAGCCGTCTTCTTGAGAGAAAGCTGAAATCGTTCGATCCCAGGCTTAGCGCAGATGATTTTAACCAAAAACCATATCAAGCGTTTAATAAATAGGACAGGCAACAGGGTTTAATATCATCTCAGTCAACGGTTTTACAGAACATTCAAGTCCAGTGAGTTTATAGCCTGGGAGAGGGGGAGATGGAAAAAATTACAAAAAAAGAGGAACGTCGCCAGTACCCGCGTTTTAAAGTACAGGGAATGGTTGTTACTGGGGCATGTCAGCCCTCTCCGCCGCTGGGGACCATTAAAAAAATGAGCCAAAGTGGACTGATCTTCCACTATTATGAGGACAAAAATAGCCGGGTGGATCACCGGGAAATAGACATCATCTGGGCAGATTATATGAGTATGCATCCTCTGGAAAAAAAAACGGGTAAGGTTGTGTCTAATGTTTCTTATGTGGCCACACATCATCTGAAGAAAATTCCTGTCCAGGTTGTATCTGATCTGTTGATTGAAAACGGCAGGGAAGACGATGAATCCGCCACACGCCTGCAGGCCGTAGCTTTTGGCAATATGACGCTTCTTCAGGAAACCCAGATCTACCGGCTGATCAACAATGCACGAGGAACTATTCCCATCCATCGAGACATGGCAAGACTTGAGAATATCAGGCAATCGGAGGAGTTGCCGCTGAAACACAGATCAGGACCGGTTGCCTTCATCAGGAATTTCTTCATGCAAACCATTCAAGATGAAGCCAAATGGCTGGAGAATCAGGAAGACAGTATTTTAAAAAAGATCCCTTTCTATTAAATGGAGTTGATCCGTATAGCGCCTGAAATTGAATATTAATCTTTGCTCCCTGGAGGTATGACATGTCTAATTTTTCCGATATTATAACCTATGCCTGGTTGTTCCCGGTTACCAGCCAAATTCTTCTTCCCCTTGGGATACTTGTTGTCTGGCTGATCAGCAGGAGTGCCAAAAAATTTTTCTGAACATTCCTGATGCCATCGTAAAAAATCCCCAGATCGTCAATCCCGTGCAAGGCGGGATTGACGGAATAGCCAGGAGGCTGCCCGAGAATGCATTTTGCCCAAACTCTTCGTTATTTCCAAATCAACATCTGCAAACTCTTCTCTTCTTTTAATTTTCTCTCAAAACAGGTAATAACTTAGGGAGATCTTTCCTTTCCCTTCATTTATGACCTGTGAACTGGTGAGAAAAAGATGAAAACTCTGTTAAAGTTCCTCCGGGCGATCAACCCTTTTTTTCTCACATGTTCTACTATCGTTATTGTTGTCATGCTCTTTCTCTACCGCAATACCTTTATCGACTTTGTCGAATCGAAAACCTACGATTTTCGTTTAATATCAAGGGGCAGGATTGAGCCATCGCAGTCAATCGTATTGGCTGTTATAGATGAAAAAAGCCTCTCTATGGAAGGTCGCTGGCCGTGGCCCCGATCTAAAATTGCAGATCTGGTAGATATCCTGTCCCGGGACGGAGCCAAAGTGATCAGTTTCGATGTCGGTTTTCTCGAGCCCGATAAGAATACCCAGTTTGAGTTTATCGATCGAATTGGGCATCAGCTTGACACTCTTGATATCCATAGTGTTCCCCTTACCGATTTCATCACTGAAAGCAAAAGAAACGCAAATAATGATCGTGTCCTTGCTGAGGCTATCCACAATTCCACTGCCAAAATTGTCCTGGGTTATTTTTTCCATATGAACGCCGCCGATCTCGACTACCGGCTCGACGCCGAAAAGATCGAGCAGCAGATCGAGCGCATCAACAGATCAAAATACCCCCTGATCCTGCATAACGGGGATGAAAAGGAAACCCGGTTCATCCAGGCTTATGCACCGGTGGGTGATCTGGATATTTTAGCCGCCTCAACCGACGCGGCAGGGTACTATTCGGTGAGAAGCGATCCGGACGGTGTCATTCGCTGGATGCCGTTGATTATCCAGTGCGGTGAGGATATCTATCCCCCTTTGTCGGTGGTGAGTGCCTACCATTATCTGGACAGGCCCCGGTTGATGGTCGAAGTCGATGAACAGGGGGTGGAAGGTATCAGCATGGGACAACTGTTTATCCCCACTGATGAAACGGGGCAGCTCCTGATTAACTATCTCGGCCCGCCAAAAACGTTTCCCCATATCTCCATCAGTGACATTTTAGGCGGCGGGGTGCCCAAAGGTACCTTTAAGGATAAAATCGTCATCGTCGGTGGCACTGCCGCGGGAACGCACGATACGAGAAGTACGCCCTTTGCGCCGCTTTATGCCGGTGTGGAAATTCATGCCACGGTAATTGACAATATCTTGACAGCGAATTTTATGGTCAAACCCAGGTGGACACTTATTTATGACCTGACAGCCATTATTATGCTGGCAGTACTGGCCGGTCTTGCTCTGCCCCGCATTGGGCCCCTGAAAGGTCTCCTGCTCGTTGCTGTCCTGTTCTATCTGTACATCTTTTTTGCGTACTGGTTTTTATTACATTTTAAACTCTGGTTGAATATCGCCTATCCCCTGCTGGCCCTGATCTTTAATTACACAGTTCTCAGGGTGCATGGCTATATAACAAAAGACAGGGAGAGAAAAAAGATCCAGGGAACATTCAAGCAGTATGTCGCTCCCCTGGTAATCGAAGAGATGATTAAAGACCCTTCCAAACTGAAACTGGGGGGGGAGGAAAAAGAGTTGACGATCCTGTTCAACGATATAGCGGGATTTACCAGCTTATCAGAGCGTCACAGTCCCACCGAGATGGTCAGTATGCTTGGCAGCTACTTTGAAAAAATGACAGAGGAAATTTTCAGTAATCGGGGTACCCTGGAAACCTACAGGGGGGATGGGTTTATGGCCATCTTCGGTGCACCCGTTGAAAGGGAGGACCATGCCAAGAAGGCCTGTGATGCCGCTCTTGCCATGCAGAACAGGCTCATCGAACTGCAGCAAGGATGGGCAAAGACCGGTCATCCACTGTTGACCGCCCGAACAGGTATAAACACAGGCCCCATGCTTGTGGGCAACCTTGGATGCAAGTATCGATTCGTTTACGGTGCCCTGGGAGACAATGTCAATCTTGCCTCACGCCTGGAAGGGATCAGTAAGGAGTACAATACGGAGATTCTCATTGGTAATAATACCGCAAATAAAGTCAGGAATTCTTTTCTGCTGCGTGAAATTGATCTGGTGCGGGTAAAGGGCAGGGAAGCCCCCGTTCGAATTTATGAGTTACTGGCCAGAGCCAGCACGCCATTGTCCGCAGACCGGGAAGAGGCTGATGGATTCTATTCTGCCGGCTTGGAGGCTTATCGGCATCAGGCCTGGAGGGAAGCCTTGACCTATTTTAATAGAGCTCTGTCTGTTCGGGCGGATGACGGCGCTGCCAAAACCATGGCTGCTCGTTGTATGGTCTATCTGGGAACACCTCATAAGGATAACTGGGACGGTGTCTTTGAACAACCAAATTGGTAAAAGGCAGAACTTGTCAATGTTCTGCCTTATGTCGTGGGGGGAGGAACTTTCATCTACAATATAATCTGCCGCGATTTATATAACATCTTAAGTTACAATTATTGTTGTCGGTAAACCGCAGCCATACATGATCGCAGTCGGTACCAGCGGTTATAGCGTTTGATAGTGTTTTTCCATTAGGACCCTTTATTCCATAAGTACGAAGGTCTTTTTTGGAGATAAGATTGCTGCCTTTCTTAACATTTTTACAGGTCAATGTGTTGTCGCCATAGGCTGCCCATACCTTAACGTCGCACTTCGGCCCTCCAACCGTTTCTACCAGCCATATAGATGACTTCGGATTTGTGCAGCTAGGTGGCTGATCCTCAGCTATGAATTGATAACATTGCCCTCCTCTGTGCGGAATGGAGTCAACACGAACCTTCTTTGCCAGCACAGACCCTGTGCAGACAAAAGAAGCAATAACCAGTGCCACTGCAAGCAAAATTGATGTTTTGAGTCTCTCTTTCACTTTTCTCCTCCTCTATTTAATGGTTGGCACCATAGTGATCAACTATCACTTTGATGAAAAACGGCTTTCAGATTTTCACGGAAGAGCCAGGGTGATTTTGGCAAAAAAGTACCGATCAGGCTGTTTCTGGGGGTTTTCCCAATCTGAATCAAAAAAGTCGAACTTCTCATCAAACAGATTGCTTATGCCCACCGTAACAAAACCGTATCGCTTGGGTAAACGGTAGCTGAGCGCGGCATCAACCAGCCAGAAATCATCCTTCTCTCCGGTAAAAAAATGGCGGTCATTTTTGCTTTCAAACTTTCCTTCCTGGTTGATATAGGTTCCCTTTAACGAAACGGTCAGGCCGGAGGGGTGGAACAGGTTTATGCCCAGAGGAAGAAAGTGGGTTCGAGCATCACTGGTGCCGATTGCCGCTCCTTTATCTCTTTTTAAGTCCTCATAGCGATATTCAGCGGTGAGCGAAACCAATTTACACGGTGTCCAGAAAAGATAGGCTCGCAGCAGGTTCTCCTGCCAGTCTGATTCAGCTGGGAGGGGGAAAAAACCCCCACCGAAATCCACGAAAGGTACAGCCATATCTCGGTAGGTATACTCTATTCCACCATATATGCTGTCTGAGAATTTCTGGTCGATGGCTCCACCATAGCGCCAATAATCGGTGGCATCCGGCTCATCAAAGAACTGGTTGAATCCGGCCACCTGGGTTGGCTCAAGGGTCTGGTCGGTAACCAATGTCCTCTTTAAAACCCTGAAAGCGGCACCCCGCAGGGTGGTGCCGGTATCCAGCTCCCAGGTAACCCCGATCTTAGGGTTAAACTGGCTCTGATCTTTGATCAGTTCATCATCGGTTTCGAAAAAATCGCCGCTTCCACCTACTGTAAAGGTGAGATTATCCCATGGCTTGATATAGGAATAAAAATAGAAATTGGAGTGTGTTGTATTCATGTCGATACTGAGTTGATCGAGAAGAGCAAGTGGAGGGACGCCGAAGTCAAGTGCGAAAGATATCTGATCCTGGGCATCTATATCAAAATATCCGCCACCGGTGACAAAATTAACATACTCAGATCTAAAGAGATAGGACAGCTCGCCGCCGGCGGCCTCAGTATTATTTTCAATATCGAAATGGGAGATGGGATATGTGAATTCAGGATCAGGTTCCTCGTCATGTAAAGGGTAATCTCCATCTGAATATTGAAAATTACCGATGAGATCAGAGCCGGGCACAAAGCTATGGCGAAAACCGAGACGGAAAGAATTGGTTTCCTCTTCCTGGTGCAGATCAGGGAGAAGGTCTTCTGTAAAGAACGTACGTTCAAGATCCCCTCTTTCATTTTTACGATAACGATACTCTGCCTGGACACTGGTTTTGTAGGTGATCTGGTACTGGGCAAACAGGTTGGCAATATTGTCGCTCTGGTGGTTGTTTTCACGGTAGCCATCGGTACCAAAGCCTGCATAGCCTGCACTCAGGGAGAGTTTATCATAGATGGCAGAGAAAACGCCCTCCCCGCTCCAGCTGCTGTTTTCGCCTGCCATGCCGCTCACCAGGGCAGTGGCACCGTTGCGATTGAACAGAGGGTTGTAGGTGTTAAAGCCAGCCGCTGCAGGGCCCTGACTGTTGATGAGAAAAAGGTTGCTCTCGGCACGTTGGGGCTGGATGGGGGTAATGTTGATGGGCTGCAGCAGCTGGGATTGCAGCAGTTCGCTCACCCGGGCGATCTTGTGGCGGGGAAGAGCAGAGTAGGTGTCGGCCAGGAACCGGTGGGCCGAAAAGTTGGTCGGGTCACTGTTGACCGAGTTCCAGCCCTCAACCAGACCCCGCTGCTGGAACCCCAGGTTGTTATAAATCCTGGCCAGGCTTGAGCTTCGAGATGCCAGGTCCGAGTCAAGCATCAGTTTGGAGCGGTAGACTGCCCGGTTGTTGTTTAACTCGATGGCTTTCTGTATGTCATGCAGGGCCTCCACCGGCCGGTTGATGGTTTGCTTGCGGATAGCGTCGTAAAACCAGGGAGTGGGATCGTTGGGGTCAAGTTCTTTGGCGATGGCATACTCCCGGCCGTCAAGTTTTGATCGTTTTTGCTCATAGTAGGTCTTGCCAAGGTAGCTGCGGATCAGTGCGTTGTTGGGATCCAGGCTGGCAGCAATTTCGATTTCCCTGCCGCCGGATGCAAGATCCCCGTCGCGGATTATGGCCAGGCCTAATCCCAGGTGGGGCAGGGGGTCACCCTGATCCAGAGGGACAGCTTTGTTAAAGGCATCCTTTGCATCTGTGGTTTTGACCTGGGTTAAATAGGAAAAACCCAACACTGTCTGGGTTCTGGCCAGGTTGGGGGCAATTGCTGCAGCTTTTTCAGCTGCTTCCAGGGATTTGTCCAGACGACCGGATGATGACCAGAGTTCCGCCAATCGCGCCCAGGCGAGACCGTTTTGCGGATCGATATCCACCGCATATTCCAGGCTGGTGCGCGCTCCTTCCAGGTCAAAGGCCGCCTGCTGGGCGTAAGAAAGGGCGATCCGGCCAGTGGCAGAGTTGGGATCACCCTCGACGGCTTTTCTGGCAATGTTGAGAGCTTTGTCCTTATCGTTCTGCACCACGGCGATGATCGCCTGAAGTGCAAGGGCGTCGCTGTAATTGGGATCCAGGCTTAACGCTTTGGCAATATCAGCATTGGCACTGTCCACACTTCCCACAGCCAGTTGCTGTGAAGCACGCTGGATAAGGAAGCGCGGGTCACTGGAGTCTTCTTTTATCCCTTCAGCCGGTGCATAGATAACTGGTGGATAGTGCAGTGCCCAGTTTACAGCATCACGTGGATGCGCCATCACCCTTAAAACTGGTGGTTTTCCTGCCTCGGCAACGGCTGACTGGCCGCTTTCCACGGTGAGGCTGCCGGCCCCGTTTTCAGTTAGTACGACGCCCTCATAAACAGTCAACAGGGTTTTGCCTTCCTCCACCGTTACAAGAAACTCAGTACCTCGAACACCAAGAGTGGTATAGGCAGTCTGTACCTCCAATCCCCTGGGTGTACGACTGAAGAAATGGGCGGCACCTTTTATAAGATCAAGAAAAGAGGTTTTTTTCTCTTTCAGTTCTCTAAAGGTAATACCGCTGTTTTGATTAATGCGGAGGATAGAGTCGCTGATAAGAGCAAAACCTGCTCGACTGTTTGCCCCTGTCTGGATCGTATCATTGGGGCAGAAAGTATCATTTACCTTCACCGGCTGCCATTGAGATTCACTTTCTTTCAGTACTTCAACAGTTCCCTGGACTGAAACTGCTGTAGCCACCGATTTTTCACAGGTTTTGGAAAATGCCGCATCTGGATGGAGTAAATGTATTCCCCCAAAAAGGATGATTAGACCAAGAAAACATGAAAAAATACGTTTCATTACTTTTCTCCTTAATAAAAGCGGCTGTGTATGGTTATCCTGAATGAGCGTACATCAACTTAAAAACTCAATTCAAGAATGTATTAATTCTTATAAATCTCCGGGTAATGTTATTGTGTGGTTCACAGGGCTCTCTTGAACTGGTCTTAAGCTTTATCGATCATTGCTGAAACAGCGGACATTATAATGAATAGCAGGCAAAAAGCCGCGAATTTCCAACAAATTTGGCCATAAAATTCACCAAAGGTGAAAAATAACATACAGGACGTATTGGTACAATAGGTATAAATGCCTATATATCGTTAGGTATATATACCTATTATGTGATTATTATTTAATTGTTACATCCACTTATAGTGTATACATATGGATAAAAAAAACACTTTTACTGCGATTTTTTTCCCTTATAGGAACTGCTAAGTTGTATCTCTTTTCACTGTCGTTTTTCAGACTTGGCAAATTCTTGATTGAGCTGATACTGGGATGACACCCCTGTGAGCGCTTATATCTCCATAAATGTTAATCTGTTACCTCGCTCCTGGACTTCTGTCATAAAAAGCAAGAAAACCTACATCACAGAGTTCACAGAGAACACAGAGGGAAAAAATAAATGTTTTTCTCTGTGAATTCTGTGGTGAGACAATGTACTTTTTGGGTTGTGGGTGTTGCCCATTTTAGTGCCTTACTCTAGGATTTCTGTAATAAAAAACAAGAAACTGAGAAAGGTTGTTTAAAATTATATGCTTGAATATACTTTCATGGTACTTATCCCGTTCATCGGGGTTAGTTACTTTATGGAAAGTCTAATTTTATGAACTGAATCCCATGAATCGTGATCCGGCCTATCTCGAATTAATCAATTCATTCGATGAACCCTATTTTGAGGCGTCAGCTTCAGGACTGATCATCCTTGCTAACAGGGCTTTGCAGCAGCTTGTCGGCGATACTTTAGAAAAAAGAATTTACGATCTTTTCATTGGTGGGAAAAAAGATGAAATCCTGGAAATGTTTTTCTGGGCAATATCACAGGGACAGCAGCAGGAGATGTTGCTTGAGCTACAGCCTATAGGGCGTAAGCCGCTGACAGTTTGTCTTTCCCTCAGCTCTCTGCAAAAACTTGATTCTGACGGCAATCATTGTCTGCGCGGGTGGATGTACTTTGTTGACAAACAGAGCTATATAAACGGTGGGATTGTTGAAACCGAACAGCTTTTAAAAAAGCAGGCAGACGAGCTGGCTATCCTCAACCATCTTTCGGTAGCAACCGGTTCCAGCCTCGACCTTGATGAGATACTTAACTCTATTTGTCAGGAGATGGTAAGCGTATTTAACGCTCGCAATACCGGTATTGCTCTGCTTAATGACTCACAAACCGGATTACAGGTTGTTGCTTTTCATACTGAAGACCCTGAAGAAAGTGATGCTACCGGTCTTGAATTTTCTCTTGAAGGCAATGATGCCAGCCTTTTTGTTATAAAAACAGGTCAACCTATAGTAGTCCCGGATGCCCAGCTTAACCCCATTACCCTTTCACTTCATGAAGTGATGGTGCGACGTGGAACTTCAAGTCTGCTGGTCGTCCCTCTGCTTGCCCGTGGGGAAGTTATCGGTACTATCGGTATTCCGTCTGAATCCCAGGCTGTTTTCTCTAAAGAAGAGGTTCGTTTGGCCCAGACCATTGCAGGTCAGGTTGCCGGAGTAATTGATAATGCCCGTCTCTATCGCACGGTGCAAAAGGCACGGGATGTGGCCGAGCATGAGCTTGAGATCGGCAGGCAGATTCAGGTTGGTTTCTTCCCCGAATCCCTGCCGCAGATTGCAGGGTGGGGGCTTTTTTCATATTTTCAATCCGCCCGACAGGTGGCGGGCGATTTTTATGATGCCTTCTCCCTCGATCAGGGTAAAAAGCTTGCCCTGATTCTTGCCGATGTCTGTGATAAGGGGCTGGGAGCTGCTCTGTTCATGGTACTTTTTCGCAGTCTCCTGCGGGCAAATATCCAGCAATGCTTTGAGGTGGGGAATGATTCGGATGAAGCCCATGAAGAAATGATTGTTGAGGCTGTCCGTAAAACGAATGATTATGTTACTAAAAATCATGCGAAGGCGAGTATGTTTGCCACTGTCTTTATAGCTGTTCTGTCAAGGGATCAGGATGAGGTATGGTATATCAACTGTGGACATGACGCACCTCTCGCCATAAGGGCTGACGGCAGTAGTGAGCCCTTGATGCCAACAAATCCAGCCATAGGAATGTTTCCTGACCTGCCTTTGGTCAGTAAATGCATCAAGCTGCAGACAGGCGATTTCCTTTTTGCCTGTACTGATGGTGTGCCTGATGCGCTTTCCACAGATGGGAGCTCTTTTGGTAAGACACAGCTTCTGAAGATTCTTGATGAAAATGGCTCCATGGAGCAGCGCCTTGATTCCTTGACAGCCGCTCTTGTCCGTCACACTGCCGGTACTGAGCAGTATGATGATATGACTTGGATTGCATTCAGCAGAAGTTGAAAGTCATCTGTAACTTCCGATAAGCGTAGACATCGAGTGACCTTTTTACGACGCCATCATGGTTTGAATAGAGCAGGAACCTGCCCTAGATAATGGAGTCCAATATGGTATACAGGCTTCCGGGATTCGCAGATAGGCCGGCACCATTTGACTTCAGCCATACAGGTCAGGTCATCAACCGAGGTACAGGAGTGAAGGTGGTCTCCAATGATTCGTATACACAGCTGATCACCGGATATAACCTCATAGCGGCTGACAAGACATATGCCACTCATACTGTAGTTGATTGTTGAACCGCCAAAATAGCAGTAGGGGTGTGTTCGCTGATCGGCAAACATCACATCTTCAGCCAGTTCGAATCGGCCATATTTTCTTTTGTTAATCATGGATGATGCTGCCAAAAGTGGAAGCGGGATTGTCAGCGGAAAAACCACGTGTGTTCTACTGAAGCTACTATTCATTATGTCAGACATTGACAAATATGTACAGCAGGAGGTTGGGTAAAATGACGGATTAGAGTGAATATGGTATGTTGAGGTTCTGAAAAAACCTGCAACGAAGGAGATCGGACTTTTTACGAAGCCATCAATAATGATGATTATGTAGATTCGAGATTATACAACCAATGTTTAAGCGTGAATGGAGATCAGATACCATGGCCGACCAAACCACTGTTCGGAAAAAGAAACCGGTTTTTTTAATCATATTTGCCGGCTTATTGCTGGTTTTGTTCCTTGGACTGTTTCTTCTTCCCAGCCTGGTATCAACAGACTGGGCTGAAAATAAAGTAAAACAAGTCGTCAACGGTCGTCTGCCGGGGCAAGTTGATTTCGATAATCTGTCGTTGAGCTGGTTCAACCCTATCCAATGCCAGGGGATTACCTACGATAATCGTGCGGAAGGAATCCTTGTAAAGGTGGCGGATGTAACAATCTCTAAAGGGCTTCTGGCTCTTGCCATCAATTATAGAGAGATTGGCGAGGTGAATATAAAGGAGCCCCTTGTCTCATTTTATCTGGATGAGAAATCCGAGACTGGTCAGGCCGAGACTAAACCGTCCCCAGGGGAACAGGAGCCTAAAATTACAGGAACAGTACCTCCTGAACCAGACAGGTCGGCGGCAAATAACAGCGCAATCAGATTACCACCAATTGAGGGAAAACTTACTATCATCGGTGGCGCCGTATCCGCTGTCTACCCTGAATTGAAAGAGAAACTGGTGATAAAGGAGCTGGAGTTTCAGCTAAATTTTAGTGGAGTTGAAAATCCAATGAATTATCTGGTTGATTTTCAATCAGGAGACGGTACGGGCCAGGTGAAAGGGATGGGTACTGTAAAACTGCCTGCGGGAGATATTGCAAATCTTGATGAGATACAGTCTCAGGCCGTTCTTGATATTGAGAACTGGGAAATAACGGACCTGCTTTCAATTTTGGCGACTGCTGCCAACATGCCCACCGGCAGCGGACTACTCAATGGGAATATGAGCATATCGGGGAGTACAGCTACGGCTCTGCAGATAAAAGGAACTCTGAACGCTCAACAGGTGAAGTTGCAGGGCGGACCGCTTAAGTCGGACACCCCGTCGCTTGGAAGTGTGGAAGTGGAGCTGGATGGTGAGAGAATTGGTTCCGTTTTCACCATAAAGCGGCTGGCCCTGACCTCTCCCCTGGCCATAGGGACAGCATCGGGCACGTTTGATGACCGTAACAAAAAGGAAATTACGAGCCAGGCTGTTATTGATCTTGCACAATTATCTACCCAGTTTCCCGCCACTTTGAACCTTAAAAAGGGGACCAGAATATCGAACGGTAAAATTGCCCTCAACGCAATGGTAACCGCCACCGACAAAACCACTCTTTTTGACGGTAGTGCCAGTCTGGATAAGTTACAGGGGATGGCAGGTAAAAAGAAACTGGTCTGGGATAAGCCCGTCAAACTGGAAGCCAGGGGTGAGCAAAGTCCGGCCGGGCTCAAGCTGGAGAATTTTATAGTCCAGTCGGCCTTTTTAAACGGCAAAGGCCAGGGTGATATCAATCATATGAAGGTTGAGTTGGTGGCGGATATAGGATTGGCATTACAGGAAGTCGGGAAATTTATCCAGCTTAAAGGCTGGAAATCCGAAGGGAAAATGGATCTGAATCTTCAGGTAGATACCAAAACGGAATCAGTGCGGGCAGTGGTGGGTGAAGCCAGTATCACAGATTTTGTTCTTCAGCATAAAGATCGAGTTATTGCTCCACAGGATTCGCTCAAGGCAAATTTGCTCACCGATCTGCGGCTGGATCGGGAAATGCGTCCAAAACAAATGCTGGACACCACCCTTGATTTTCAGTCCTGGGCAGGCAGCGGGGCTGTGACAATGAAAAGTTTCAATCCGCCATCTGACCAGATTGGCGCTCAGATTGAAAGTCTGGCTTTTAAGGGCGCCTTCGATCTGGATCACCTGACTGGTCTGCTGCAGACCCTGGATGTATTGCCCGGGGATTCCCGCCTCGCCGGGAAGACGAATCTCAATACCCGGTTATCCATGAAAGATAATATGGTTGAACTGGGCGATATCTCAATGGACATCAGGGACTTTGTATTTCAGAATAGTAAACAGAAATTCAGTGAGAAAGAAATAGTTCTGACGACCAGCTGTTCCGTTGACCTGAAAGGAAAAACCGCCACACTCAAACCGCTTGAGCTGAAAACCACTATGGGTCATATGGTTTTCCCCGAACTGGCATTCACCAACTGGAACCAACTGAAAAATGGTGTTAAGACCAGTGGCAGCATAGACCTGGAACTTGGTCCGCTCACAGCACTGCTGGGTGATGTTATCAAACTGCCCCCCGACACCACGGTCACCGGCCCGGCAGCGATCAAACTGAATATCGATCTGACTGATGCGCAGCAGCAGTTCGTTCAACTGGATGGTGCTATCGGCCCGGTTGAAGTCAGTTCTAAAAATAAGCCTCCCTTTTCTGAGGATTCCATTCGGCTGGCAATGAACCTGAAAGGTGATCTGTTCGATCAGAATTTTACTTTCAGCAACGTGGAATTATCCACTTTACCTCTCTCTCTTGGCGCCAGCGGCAGAGTTGCACCGGACAGGGAGGAGCGTATGTTAACTGTCGAAGGTTATATGGCTTTGGATTTAAAAGCCTTAAGTAGCTATTTAAAGTCCTTTGCTGATCTGGATCTTGAGATGTCAGGGGCGGCTAAACGACCATTTGCCATTAAGGCGAAGTCTACAAATGGGCAGTGGGTCGAGATGCCAAAACACACAGAACTCTCTGCCTCATTTTATGCGGATACCATCCGGGCCTCCGGTGCACATATCGAGTTGCTGGAAGTTGGTATCGGACTTGCCGATTCTTTAGTCGAGATTGATATCCAGGGGAAGGTAAACAGAGGTGAGATGGCGTTGAAGCCGACTATCGATTTTAAAGTCGATCCGGCTGTGATTTTGATACCTGAAAACACCATGGTTCTGACCGGGGTCGGGTTGACCGACGATGGGTCCGGCGATCATCTGGCACAGGTTCACCCCATTTTCAAAGGTTCCGCCATTTCTCAGGGAACCGTAGATCTTCAGATGCAGCATTTCAGCTGGCCTTTGGATAAGGCGGCGCGGAAGGACGCGACGTTTATTACCTCCCTCACCTTCAATGACGTCAAACTCCAGGCCGGTGGCCTGCTGAATGAGTTGTTGGCAGTTATGAAAGCAAATGAACGGGAAATCACACTGGGTGATCAGCCCATGGAATGTGTGGGCAAAGATGACCGTGTGCTCTGCTCACCCCTGGAGATACAAATTAGAGACTACAGCCTTACCATGACCGGATCGATCGGTTTCGATCAGAGTCTGGATTATGAGGTCCAGATTCCTGTTACACGAAATATGGTGGGCAGTGATGTGTATAAATATCTGGAAGGGACTTTGATCACCGTTCCAATCGGGGGCACGGTGTCGAATCCGTCGTTAAGCCAAGATTTTGTAGAGGATACGATCAAGGATTTGATCATCCAGGCCGGTAAAAAAGAGATAACCGAGCAGGCCGGTAAATTGCTGCAGAAACTCTTTCAATGATAAATTCGTAAGAACTCTGAATGTCAAATGGCTAAGTAAAAAACTTCATATGCGAGGCGTGTAAATATTCTATCATTTCGGCGTACTAGAGTACGTCGTAATGATAGAATATTTACAACAACGAAGCAGGTAAGCGAGCCTGCGAAACTCCGGATGAAGAGTTTTTACGACGCCATCTTTCAATAAAATGGCCAGACTATGGGAATCAGGAGAGTAGAGGCAATAACCACAAAGAGGTTTAACGGAATACCCAGTTTCAGGTAGTCCATAAACCTGTATCCTCCCGGACCATAGACCATAAGGTTTGTCTGATATCCCACAGGAGTTGCAAAACATGCACTGGCGCCAAAGCAGATTCCGACAATAAATGGTTTGGGATCAACACCTATGGCTAGTGCAGTTGAAATGGCAATTGGAAGAAGGAGTACTGCGGTTGCATTGTTGCTTAAGATCTGAGTGGAGATACTGGTCAGCAGGATCATTGCTCCCAGTACGATTACAGGCGAAAAGCCTGCAAAGAAACTGAGAAATGTTTCGGCATAGAGTTGACTGGTGCCGCTCTTCTGCATGGCTGCCCCCAGGGCGATTGTCCCCGCAATAAGGAGCAGCACATCCCCCTGCAGCGCTTTATAGGCATCCCGCATCTGCAGACAGCCTGTAATGATCATGAGAAAGGCTGCGGTCAGTGAGCAGGTCATGATATCGGCAATACCGAGTGTGGCGGTACCCACCATGCCGATAAAATTAATTATCGACCACCAGGCTTTTCGTTTGTGCACTATTTCTTCATAGACATCTTCAACCACAATATAATCGGTTTCCGAACGAAGCGATTCTATTTTGCTGTCATGGCACCAGATCAGCAGGATGTCGCCTGTCTGCAGGCGTACATCGTGTATCTGTCGCTCTGACATATGAAGGTTGCTTCGTTTCACCGCGATGATATTGATATCCGGGTCTCTGGCCAGATCAGTTTTGAGTAACTGTTGACCCCGTACGGTTGAATGGGGCGAGATGATCAATTCAACGACGATGGGGGCATCTTTTTGTGCTCCCAGAACCAGCCCTTTCCCTGACGAGGGGAGTTCTACCTGTTCCTGGTGCAGGATATCAACGAGATCATTGAGTGATCCTTTCACGAGAATGATATCTCCAGCAACAATTGTCATCTTGTCTCTGGCCGGATGATAGATATGAGATTTATTTACCAGCTCAATAACACTCAAGCTTGGATATCTTTTCTTGAAAATATTTCCGGGGTTTCTGCCTATCAGGCTGCTTTTTTCCGGAATCCTCAGTTCTGCCAGGTACTGGCGATGACCACTGTCCTGGAGCTTGCAGATCGGGTTGGCCAGTGAGGGAAGGACTTTCGGGGCAGCAAAAAATATAAAAAGAATTCCGACAAGGGCAAGAGGCACACCGATGATGGAAAGCTCAAACATGGACAACCCGTCATATCCCTGGCTGACACTGAGGTCGCTTATAATGATATTGGTTGAGGTGCCGATAAGTGTACAGGTTCCTGCAAGGATAGAGGCGTAGGATACCGGAATAAGGAACTTGGAGGGACTGAGGCCAAATTCGCAGCACATCGTCATAATGACCGGTATAAAAAGAATGACCACCGGGGTGTTATTGATAAATCCGGAGGCTACGGCCACGGTGAGAAGGATGATTATCAGGGCGAGCTTATAGTTACCGCCAGCTATTTGTATAATCCGTCTGCCAAGAAATTCAACCCCTCCGGTTCGCATCATTCCTTTGGAAACCACAAACATTGCTCCTACAGTGATAACGGCAGGATTGGCAAAACCGGCAATTGTCTCCCTCGGGGTGAGAATGCCGGTTACAACCAGAATAACCATGATGCCGATGGCAGTAAGGTCGACGGAAATCTTTTCAGTAATCAGGAAATAGAGGGTCAGAAGCAGTACTGCTGAGGTAATCCAGATATCCATTTTTATTATAAAAAGGTCAAAGGTGGTTTTACCTTTATATGGAAGTCATGTTCGCTGCCCAGGCAGGGAGGGATTTGGAGGAGTGTCGATGCAACAGATAAGCGAGCTCGCGAGACTCCGATCCACAGCCTGCGAGGACGTTTGGCGACACTCCTCCAAATCCCGGTTACATTACTTTCATGTTTTGTTGTGAAATTCATTTCAAGGGTGTTAGATGGGAGTTTCAATCAGATTCACTTCATATTATAGTAGTTACGTTGTCTGATTAATCACGATCCTTTTGGAAAAATATTTTGAGTGAGGGAAAATCCAGTCATGTTGAAAGATAAAAAAATTGGTTTTATCGGTAGTGGTAATATGGGTGAGGCACTTATCAGCGGTCTTGTTCTGTCGGGGGCAACAAGTCCGGAAAATATCATCTGTTCTGATATTCGTGAGGATCCGCTACAGGTTATCGAGGAAAAATACGGCATCGCCACTACTACCAGCAATATCGAGGTCGTGGAAAAATCAGATATCATTATTTATGCTACCAAACCGCAGATTCTGGCTACAGTGCTTAATGAAACTGCAGATGTTCTTGATAAGTCGAAGCTGGTGATTTCAATCGCGGCTGGCGTACCTTTAGCTGCCATCGCATCAGGTTTGAAAAAGGATTTGCGCCTGATCAGGGTCATGCCGAATATCTGTGCCTTTGTCAAAGAGAGCGCCACTGCAATTGCAGCCGGGGAATTTGTAATTAATGGTGATATTGAACTTGCAAAGGCGATTTTTGATTCGGTGGGGATAAGTGTTTTTATCCAGGAAAACATACTTATGGATGCTTTTACCGGCCTCAGCGGCAGTGGCCCGGCCTATGTTTTCCTGATAATCGATGCCATGGCTGATGCCGGGGTGAAAATGGGGCTTTCCAGGAGAGATTCCCTGCTCCTTTCCGCCCAGACCGTCATGGGCTCAGCAAAACTGCTTCTTGAGTCAAATGAACATCCAGGGCAGCTAAAAGATCGTGTTACCTCTCCAGGAGGCACGTCAATTGCCGGCATTCACACCCTTGAGCAGGGTGGGCTCCGTACAACAATCATGGATGCGGTGGAGGCGGCAACCAATCGTTCCAGCGAGCTTGGGGAGATGATGGTTAAGAAATTTCTTAATAATAAATAGTGATGGTGTCGTAAAAAGGTCACTCGATGTCTACGATTATCGGAAGTTCCAGATGGCTAAGTCCGATAAGCGTAGACTTCGAGAAGTTTGATATACCACGCCATCACTATTAAAAAGGCAGTAACATTTCATTAAAGGTGGTTGTTATGATAAATAAATTTCTCATATTTTTCAGTTGTATCCTGCTTTATTTTTCAGTGGCTTCGGTAGCAGCGGGTGCCGGTGAAGAGGATCGTCATCTTCGATTGGCACTTTTTCCGATACCCAGCGTGTTACCGATATTTGTGGCCGAGGAAAATGGATATTTCAAAGAACTGGGTATCACTATTGAAACCCTGCCCGTGGGCAGTGCTGTGGAAAGGGATCAGTTGATGCAGGCCGGACGGATTGACGGCATGATAAATGAGATTTCCGGAGCGGCAATCTTCAACAGGGAAAAGAGCCAGGTGAAAATTGTTGCTATAGCCCGCTCACCCATCGGTACAAGACCTATTTTCAGAATTCTTGCTGCCCCGGGAAGTGGGTTGTCTAACATTAAGGATCTGGCCGGTATTCCGATCGGCATATCAAAAAATACAGTGATCGAATATATCACAAATCGTCTTATGGCAGCCGGAGGGGTTGAAGCTGATGCAATAAAGTATAAATCGGTGCCGGTTCTACCTGAGCGGTTGCAGCTCTTGTTGTCGGGACAGATAAAGGCGGCAACATTGCCCGATCCTCTGGGGGCGAGTGCCATACAGGCCGGTGCCGTAGAAGTTGTAAATGATACGGCTCTTGCCGACGTGAGTGCCAGTGTTATCAGTTTTTCCACGGCAGCCCTTTCCGGAAAAACCGAGGCGGTAAAACAGTTTATGGTTGGCTGGGACAGGGCCGTTTCAGATCTCAATGCAGACCCGGCAAAATATAAAGAGCTGATGTTAAAGAAAATCAGAGTTCCCAAAAATGTCCATAGCAGTTTTACAATTCCACCCTATCCGAGAAACGTTGTTCCCAGTCGACAGCAGTGGGATGATGTTATGGTCTGGATGGTGGAGAAAAAACTTCTTTCGAGTCCCTTGGTCTATGAAGATTCTATCACCTCTGACTTCCTGGCAAAATAGTGTTCGTTAAATGATGATGGCATCGTAAAAAGCCCGATCTACGGCGTTGCAGGTTTTTATCAGCACCGAGGCATACCATATGTATGGCCTCGGCACTGATAAAAACACTGCGCCTTGTATATCAGACTTTTTAACTT
>Ga0209633_10001271_pt1 | contig 26538 bp, 23 predicted proteins | sample Cruoilmetagenom1_FD_187290 | JGI IMG/M metagenome (GOLD analysis project Ga0209633, IMG submission 187290) | Oil polluted marine microbial communities from Coal Oil Point, Santa Barbara, California, USA - Sample 1 (SPAdes) (version 2) | ecosystem: Environmental > Aquatic > Marine > Oil seeps ...
GACGATTGATCCATCCGGCGTGCATGTTCGTGAAAACGGTGGTGGAACCTATCAGGCCGGCGGCCACACGGACATTGATCCAGCGGCGGATTACGACGATTTCAACATGGATCACGGGCTTTGGCAGGATCACATCTGGCCCGTTTTGGCGACCCGTATTCCGCAATTTGAGGCCATCAAAGTGCAGTCCGAATGGGCGGGGCATTACGCCTATAACACGCTGGATCAAAACGCGATTGCTGGCCCGCACCCCGAGGTGGAAAATTTCCTTTTCCTGAATGGATTTTCGGGCCACGGGTTACAACAATCCCCTGCCATGGGGCGTGGCACAGCTGAAATGCTTGTGCATGGGCGCTATAGAACGCTAGACCTTAGCCCATTCAGGTTTGAACGCATCAAAGAGAACAAACCGATCATTGAAAAGGCGATTATCTAATGAAACTACCCGCGAACACCTTCACCCATGCGATCGCTGCGGGTGACAAACAAATCGGCCTGTGGGTCACCCTATCCAGCGCCGTCTCAGCCGAGGTCGTCGCGCCATCCGGTTATGATTGGGCGTTGGTCGACATGGAACATTCTCCGAACGATTATTTCAGCGTTCTTGGCCAGTTACAGGCCTTTGCTGCCACGAAAACCACCGCCATTGTGCGGCCGGAATGGAACGATCCGGTGATTGTAAAACGCCTGCTGGATTTGGGCGCGCCAGGCTTGCTGTTTCCAATGATCCAAACCGTGGAAGAGGCCGAAAAGGCGGTTGCTTCGACCCGCTATCCGCCGCTTGGCATACGTGGTGTGTCGGGCTCCACACGGGCAACCAAATTTGGCCGCATCACCGATTACACTGCCCGTATTGAACAAGAAACCACTGTGATTTTGCAAATCGAAACCGCGTCTGCCGTTGATCTGGCCGAAGAAATCGCCGCCGTTGACGGGGTCAGCGGTATCTTCTTTGGTCCGGCTGATATCGCGGCAGATATGGGGTTGCTTGGGCAAACTTTGCACAAAGATGTCTGGGCCAAAATCATGCCCGCCGCCAAAGCCTTGATCGCCAAGGGTGTGCCGGTTGGCACGCTGGTGTTGGATACAGATTTCGCCGCCGAATTGTTGAACGAAGGCTTCACCTTCGTCGCCGTTGCGCTGGACACCGCTTTGCTGGCGAAGGCCTCGGATGCGGCGCTTGCATCTGTGAAAGATGCGATTTGATGACCGCCCTTGCCCCTACAGAAAGCAGAACCAAATGAAAAAACTTGTCCTTACGGGTGCCGCTGGCCGTCTTGGCTCTTATCTGCGCGAACCGCTCTCTCATATGTGCGACGCGTTGGTCACCACCGATTTGGCCGACGATATCGGCACGCTTTATGATGGCGAACACTATGTAAAGGCGGATCTTGCGGACTTGGGCGCGATGGTTGATCTGCTAAAGGGGGCCGATATGGTGGTTCATTTTGGTGCCATTGGCGACGAAGCCCCGTTTGAAGAATTGCTGGGGCCGAACTTCATTGGGGCTTATAACGTCTGGGAAGCCGCCTATAAAAACAAGGTGCGCCGCGTTATCTATGCCTCGTCGATCCATGCGGTTGGCATGCATAATAAGACCGATTTCATTGGCACGGATGCGCCCCACAGACCGGATACATTCTATGGCTTGGCCAAATGCTTTGCCGAAGATCTGGCCTCGCTTTACTGGGACAAACGCCAAATCGAAAGCGTATGCTTGCGCATCCTTTCCTGCGCGCAAGTCAACAATGCCCGCGCGGTTGGGTCATGGTTGTCTTATGATGATTTGATCCAGTTGGTACAAAAATCCATCACCGCGCCAGTCACAGGTTTCACCGTTGCATATGGTGTTTCGGACAACGACCGCGCCACGGTCGACAACACAAACGCCTCATTTCTTGGCTTTCGCCCAAAGGATAACGCCGAGCAATTTGCAACGCAGTTCATCGCGGATGGCGCACCCTTTGACCATCAAGACCTCGCCAACACGCGCCAAGGTGGCCCCTTCGCCTCGGTGCCGCTTGGCAACAGCGGTCAGGCGTCGATGAGCATCGTCAACGACACCAAGAAAACCTGATTGGGACATGGCGCGCGCATATCTGCGCACGCCTGGCTGTTTACTCAAGGATCGCATTGATCCGCGCCAATGTGGCCGTGTTCACCGCCACCCCGTTTTGCGTCGCCTGCCCCCGTTTGGCACCGCGCCCGTCACCGGGCAAATGGGCGTCTGGCTGATCATGGATCGCGGCGACCAGATCGGCCATCCGTTCGCCAAACCCGCCACCCGAGGTGGCAACAGGGTCAATCGCAATGAAAAACTGGCCGGTTTTTGGCGGCCCACCCACCGTGCCGGAAAAGGGCGACGCATTTATGCCAAGCGTTGCGCCGGTCATTGCAGCGGCCATCATTTCAACCATCAAGGCGACGCCAACGCCTTTGTATCCCCCCGACGGGGCCATTGAGCCTTTGAGCCCGACATTGGGGTCTGTGGTCGGATTGCCCTCGGCGTCCAGCGCCCAGCCAACCGGAATGGGGCGCTCTTCGCGGGCGTGTTTCATCACTTCGCTTTTGGCGATGGTGCTGGCGCTTTGGTCGATCAGGATCATAGGTGTGCCATCTGGCCCTGGGGCCGCGATGGAAAACGGGTTGGTGCCGACCACGGGTTTGGAGCCACCAGAGGGGGCGATAGAGGCCGGTGCGTTGGTAAAGCCAATCCCCAAAAGTCCGGCTTTGGCCAATTGATGGGTGTGATAGCCCAAAACGCCACAGTTATAGCTGTTGTTGATCGCCAAAACCGCCACGCCCTGTGCGCGGGCCAAGGGGATCAATTTTTGAAACCCAACGTCGATCGCTGCGTGGGCGAACCCTGTTGCGGCATCAACTTTGATGACGCTGGGGCTGGGCTGGGTCAGGACTGGCACGGCTTGGCCATCCACCTTGCCGCAGCCCACATGTTCACAATAGATCGGAATATAAGCGAGCCCATGGCTGGCCACCCCGTCAGCTTCGGTTGCTGCGGTTGCCACGGCCAAGGGGCGCGCATTGGCTTTTGAGGTGCCGGCGGCCATTAACGCTTTCATGGACAGGTCTTCAATTTCGCTCAGGCTTAGGGTTTTGGTTTCTATCATTATTTCCTCGTTTCAGTCGCCATTTCAGTCATTGTCGGACAGGCCCGCGCCCGCCCCTTTCAGACGGGATTCATCCGTCGCGGGGGCATAGGTGCGATGGGCAAAGTGGCCCAATGCGGCCCAACCCGCGTCACTGGGTGTTGCGCGGGTCTGCGGTGGATTTTTTGCGCCGATCTGACCTGTGCGTTGGACCGTCACACGGGGTGCTATGTCGATGCTAACGGCACTTTGCGCCCCGCTCAACGCAAGCCCTTTGCCATCCGTTGTGGCCAAAACCCCATCCCGCGCCACCGTCACCGGACAGCCAAATTGACGCGCCGCATTGGCCGCGAAAGGCAACAGCAAGATCGGTGCCACGACGTTTACGATACCCACAGATATTTCCGGTCCCACCCCAGCAAAGTCGGACAACGTCGCCCCTGCCATCAAAGGGCAGATCGTACCGGATTGGGCACGCCATTCCTCGTCGAGAGTTTGCGGGACCATCCATTTGGGATCGGATCCATCTGCCGCCAGCAACGCCACGGCCAGTGCGTTGACACCGTCAATGCCGTTTGCACATAGCCAGCGGCTGGCCTTGGCGGCTTCCTCGGCCATGCCCCAGCTGTACCCAGCCCCGCGGCTGGCCTTTTTGGCCATCGCTTCGACTTCGTTCAGCGCAAAATTCATGTTGTCACCTCGGGATAGGCCCAAAGATCGGCGTTATCTAGTGTCAAATCCTGCGGATAGGGCGCGCCTGCGTACATGCATATCCTGACCCATCGGTCCGAGCGCGGGTCAAAATGCGTGGCCCCGAAAAACGCCAGTTTGCAGCGCAGGAAATCTATCGGCAACACATCGACCGCAATGGTGTTGTCGCGAATTTCCGCGTAAGGCGCATCTGCGCTGATCTGGGCGCGGCGGATTGTGTGCCTGTGTTCAGGGTGGGACAGCAAAAATTCCGCAATGGGTTTGTCATCAGCCCAATCCAGCAGTGCCGCATGGGCCGCCGCCGCATCGCGAGCTGGGGCCAGTGGTTGCTCATAGTCTTTGAGCGGCTCTTCAAACCGCTCGCCCATACGCGGTTCCAGTTTTTCTTCGGACACATACCACGCCCGCGCACAGTTATCGCGGGCGGCCCAATCCATCGGCAACGCCCAGCCATAACTGGTCTCGATCAGGCCGCGCACGGAGGCGACGCTCATGGCGCCATCAATGCAAAAGGCTTGGGTGTTGGTGTCGGCCATGGTGTTGGCCAAGCCGTCCACCAGTTCGCCATATGGCTCAAGGATCAGCGAAGCGAGCAGTTCTTGGCCCTCAAGGCTTAACGCTGATTCAGACCATTTGACCAGACGATCCCACGGGTGGCCTGTGCGTAGATCGTCATGCGCCACCTGATCTGTCAGGGCGTTCATATCCAGCGTCAAATCGGCCAGTTTGACAATCTGGATCGGATGTTCAGTGTGCCAAGCCGCCACCAAGGCCTGGCTGCGCTGCAGCAGTTTTTCAAAGGCATTTGCCTCCGTATCGGTGGCGGTTTTAAGCGAGCGCACACGGGCTATCGCCTCTTCACGGGCCATGATCCAGTTGTTGAACAAAACCGGATGGTTGACGATGTAAGGGGCCAATCCCAGCCCCGTTGAATTGCCGATGCCCAGACGTTTTGCAATACCAGGGGCCAAATTGACGGCCTTTTCGCCGCCTTTGGCATGAGCCATGTGGTTGATTAGATCACGCACAAAACCGCGAGTTAAAAACACCGAAAGCATCTCGGCTTGAAACGGCACAGCCATTTCGGGGCGCGCCGCAAGGGTGTCGTAATCCGCAGCGCCAAGTTTGCCCGACCCATAAACTGCCGTGGTGCGCATCAAGTAGCCAACTGCGTCCACCTTATCGGCATCTGGTTGGCGCCCCTCTGACAGGCACTCTATAAAATGCGCCCATAGACGCACCGAGCGATTGGCACGAGACACAGAGATTTCGGTTTCAGTGACGCGACCCGCCTCTTGCAGCGGAATGTTCTGCGCCAGTCGCGAGATGTCTTCGGACGTTGGGATGCCGTCAAACAGCGTGAAGGTCGCGTCCCACGCCGTGGCGATCACCCGATCCGAGCGTTGTTCGGGCGGCAAATCATGGCCAAAGGCAATCAAGGAATAGGCCCGTTCTGGCCCCTGTGCCGTATAGACCGCGTGACCAACCCCTGCTGCATCAAATTCAAAAACGGGGCGCGAAAACACCCAACCCTCGGCCGCCATGCGTCGCGTCAACACCCGCTGAAAGCTTAGCCTGCATTGATGCATCGAACCCAACCGCGCTAGCCGCATAACATCGCGAGGAGCGCGTCTGGGGATGTGGGTCGGGGGGAAAACGGCCATGTCGGTTATCCCTGCGGGCCAAAGTTTTCGGCAAAGAACCTGTGCCAATTCCCGCCCATAATGCCAGCGACCTCATCGCTGTTCAGACCCGTTGCGCGCAGGCCCTGTTCAAGGTTGCCAAAGTCGCGGTTGTCTTGGAACCATGTCGGCATAGCCGGAAAACCTGGCGCTGCCGCCGAGCCTTCACCATAGTCCATTTCTTTGGTCCAGCGCCCCGTGCGCATCCATTCAACCACGCTGTCGGGCTGGTCCTGACACAGGTCCGACCCAATGCCCAAATGCGTCGCGCCATAGGTATCTGCCGTGCGGGCAATCATCTGGCAAAAATCATCCAGTGTGCAGCCGGATTTACCCTTCAGGTGATGCGGATAGAGCGAAAACCCCAGCATGCCGCCACCAGCCGTCACCGCCGCAATCACATCGGATTTCTTGTTGCGCAATGCGGGCGACCATTCGTGTGGATTGGCGTGGGTGATCGCGATCGGACGCTGCGAAATCTCGGCGGCCTCAAGGGTGGAGCGATCGGCAGAATGGCTCATGTCGATGACCATGCCGACGCGGTTCATCTCGGCAATCACTTGGCGGCCCATGCGGGTGATGCCGCTGTCATCCGTTTCGTAGCAGCCCGTCGCCAACAGGGATTGGTTGTTATAGGTCAGTTGCATGAAGCGCGCGCCAAGGCTGTGCAGGATTTCGACCAACCCGATGTCGGATTCAATCGGGCTGGGATTTTGAAAGCCAAAGAAAATGGCAGTGCGCCCAGTTTCACGGGCGCGCTCAATATCGCTGGCCCATTGCCCTTTCATGATCAAATCCGGGTATTGTTCGAACCAACGGTTCCATTGCTCAAAGTTCAAAACCGTTTCGCGGAAATCCTCATGATAAGCGATGGTGACATGGACCGCGTCAACGCCACCCTTACGCATTTGACGGAAAATCTTTTCCGACCAATTGGCATATTGCAGGCCATCTACACGCATCAGAGGGGTGTTCCGGCGCTGATATAGGCGGTTTTGACGGTGGTGTAGAACTCGGCCGCGGCCTTGCCCTGTTCGCGCGAACCGTAAGAGCTGTCACCGCGACCGCCAAATGGCACGTGGTAATCGGTACCGGCGGTTGGCAGGTTGACGGTCACAACACCGGTGCGGGCGTTGCGACGGAAATGCGTGGCGCGCGCCAGGTTTTGGGTGACGATACCCGATGTCAGGCCAAAGTTGGTGTCATTCACCACCGCAAGGGCCTCCTCATAGCTGGCTACTTTGATCACGCAAGTTAGCGGCGCGAACATTTCTTCGCGGTTGATACGCATATCGTTATTGGTGTTCACGAACACGCCCGGCGACATGTAGAACCCGTCATGTTCCATGTCCAAACGCACGCCACCGCAGGCCAGTTCTGCACCTTCGCTAAGGCCCAATTCAACATAGGCGAGGTTCTCTTTCAGCTGCTGCGCGCTGACCACAGGCCCCAATTGGGTGCCATCAGACTGCCCATGACCGACCTTCATGGCCTTGGCCCCTGCCACCAGTTTTTCAACGAATGCATCGTGAATGTCGGCATGCACCACCAGGCGTGACGAGGCCGTGCATTTTTGCCCCGTGCCACCGAAGGCACCGCCAAGCGCCAGCGTCACCGCAAGGTCAAGGTCGGCGTCGTCCATCACGGCCAAGGCGTTTTTGGAGCCCATTTCCATCTGCACCTTGGTCAGGTTCTGGATGGCGGCAGCGGCAATGCCTTTGCCCACGGGAACCGAGCCGGTAAAGCTGATCGCGTCCACTTTGGGGCTTTCGACCATCTGCTGACCGATGGTCCCGCCCGAGCCCATAACAAGGCTGAACAACCCTTTGGGAACATCCTGTTTGGCGATGATTTCAGTCAGCGCCACAGCCGAAGCCGGCGTTGCGTTGGCCGGTTTCCACACCACGGCATTGCCATAGCAAAGGGCTGGTGCGATTTTCCACGACGCGGTCGCGGTTGGGAAGTTCCACGGGCTGATCACAGCCACAACGCCGACAGGTTCGCGGCGGATGTCGATCTCGACCCCCTCACGCACCGAGTCGGCGTTCTCGCCCAGTTGGCGCAGGCATTCGGCGGCGTAGTAGGTAAAGAACTGACCGGCGCGGTACACCTCGCCCTTGCCCTCGGCAATCGGCTTGCCCTCTTCGCGGCTGAGCAAGATGCCCAGTTCCTCGGCGCGCTCCATCATCTCGTTGCCGATGCTCATCAGAACCGCTTGTTTACGCTCCATCCCATAGGCCGCCCATTCGGCTTGGGCCACACGGGCCTGATCCAGCGTGCGCTGCAAATCGTCCGGGCTGGCCTGTGTAAACATGCCAACCAGGTCGCTCAGATCTGATGGATTGCGGTTTTCAATCTCGCTGATGCCTTTGGTCCATGCGCCTGCGATGTAGTTCAATTTCGTATCAGTCATTTTCAAATCCTGTGGCCAAGTGTTGGCACGACAGTGGACTTTGCAGCCCGCATCAGTCAAATATAAACTATTGAACAAAATTTCAGGAAAATTGAAATATGGCGATCAAGATTGAAATGTTGCGCTGTTTTGCAACGGTGGCGCAGGCCGGCAATCTGGCGGAAGCCGCCAATCGGTTGGGGCGTACCCAGTCTGCGATTTCAATGACACTGAAACAGCTTGAGGACCATTTGGGTCAACGATTATTCGAAAGCGACCGCAAAAACCGGCTAACGCCGCTTGGCCAACAGGTGTTTGATCTGGCCCAAACCCAATTGCGCCAGTTTGATCACACCGTCAAATCCATCGAAACCTCGGCCAAGTCGCCAAACGGGTTGATCCGCATTGCGTCGATCCCCTCGGTGGCGGGACTGGTGTTTCCCAGTGCAATTGCAGATTTAACCCGCCGCAATCCGGGTCTAAAGGTCGAGCTGCGCGACACTGACACGCCACAGGTGATTGATGCGCTGTTACGGGGACAGGCTGATATTGGCGTGGTGTCGGGTCAACACCGGCTAAATGGCATCCGGCAGGCGCATTTGTTTAGCGATCCGTTTGGCTTGATCTGCGCGCCGGATCATCCGCTGGCCCTGTGCGAAAAACCACCCGCGATAGTCGACGTCGCCCGCGCCAATTTCATCACAAACAGCTTATGCGGGATGATTGAGTCGCCGGAATTTCAAATGGCTATCGCCGGGTCCAAAGTCGCGATGCACAACACCATGTCGTTGATCGCGATGATCGGGGCTGGTGGATGGGTGACCGTGTTGCCCAAAACCGTGGTGCCCTACATGAGCCCAAATCTGGTCTTTCGGCCGATCACTGACCTGTCGCAACAGCGTCACGTCTACCTGCTGATGCGGGAAAAAGCGCCGTTTCAGCAATTCTCGGAGCAGCTATGGCAGTATCTACGCCAATTTGACTGGGACCAATCAACAGTGTCAGCGGCCAAATAGCAAAACGGCGCCAAACTGCTTGGCGCCGTTTATCGATATCGTCTTGTGTGTTTATTCCGCAGCCAAAGCGGCCGCGTGTTTTTCACGCAACCCGTCGCGATACAGCGCCTTGATCAGAGAAACACACATCAACCCCATAACCATTGTGAAGGGCAGCGCGCCAATGATCATTGCGCTTTTCAACGATTCCATCGGATCAGCCCCACCATTGGTTTTACCTGCGACCAGCAATGTGCCGATCACTAACGTCAGGATGATGCCCCACACAATGCGGTGTTTGATGCTGGTTTCTTGCGCGCCGCCGGACATGATGGTGTTCATCACCAAGATGCCAGAGTCCGCAGACGTCACCAAGAAGGTCATGATCAGCACCACACACATAATGGTGATGGCCGTCAGGAACCCGCCCGAGATCATTTGCTGTAGTGTCACAAATAGTTTCGCGGTGTTGGACGCGCCTACGATCGTCCCGTTTGCGCCGCCTGTCAGTTCCAGATCAATCGCCGTGGCCCCCAAAATGGTCATCCAAGCGAAACAGACCATCGCGGGTGCAAAGACGCAGCCAACGATGAATTCACGCACGGTACGTCCGCGCGAGATGCGCGCCAGGAACAGGCCAACAAAAGGTGAGAACGCAATCCACCAAGCCCAGTAGAACGTGGTCCAGCCTGACTGCCAGCCAAATTGACGACCGTCGTTGCCAGCATCATAGGTCTGTTGCAACACGTCAGGTGAAAGTGCCGCCGCGGCCTGTAGGTTAGGTAGGGACGCTGTCAAAGAGGCCAGCTCAGAGGATTCGGCTTCTGACGGTGATGCGATCGCTGTCAGTTCGGTGATGCGACCCTGCGCATCTGTCACAGCCGAGCCAAGCCCGGAGACGAAGCCGTCATAACTGCCCCACGCGCCTTGAGCGGCGGACAGATCACTGGCCAACGGTTTGGCCGCCTCAGGCAGTGCTGCGGCAAATTCTGCGGCTGATTGTGGTCCATAGCCGCCAAAAGACAACTGCACAAAGTGCAAGATGTAATCAACAAAGGCTGTGGCGTAAGTTGTCATGGCAAACATGAACGAGCCAAAGATCACAAAGGTCAAAAGCAAGATCAGTGACAGCACCAGATTAAGGTTTGAGAGGTATTTAACACCCCGACCAACACCCGACACAGCCGATAGGATCGACATGCTCATGATCACAAGCAAACCCGCGATCAGACCAACCGTCCCAGGTTTGGGGGCTTCGCCGCCCATATCCATCAGCCATTCCATACCGGTGATCGCATAAACGCCATCAATAAACTGGCTGACACCAAATCCGATGGTGACAGATACACCCAGAATTGTTGCCACAACACCTAGAATATCCACAAGATGGCCCAAACCGCCGTTGACATATTTGCCAAACAAAGGTGTCAGGGCAGACCGGATCGTCAAAGGCATATCGCGCGTGTAAGCGTAATAGGCCAGCGACAGACCGGTTACCACATAGATTGCCCAGGCGTGGAACCCGTAATGCAGGAAGGTATAGCGGAAACCCGATTCCAAGGCCTCGGCAGTTTTGCCTTCAACCTCGCCTGAAACCACAAGTGGATTGGAGCCCCACAGACCCAGCGGCTCGGCGGTGGCAAAGACCATCAGGCCCACACCCAAACCAGCCCCGAACATCATCGAAAACCATGAAAAATTAGAGAATTCCTTGCCTTTGCCGGTCGTGCCCATGACACGCTTGCCGGTTTGCGGCAGCACGGCCACGACCAAAAGGAAAAAGGCGAAAAACCCTACGATCACGATGTAGAATACGTTGAAATCTGCCAGAATTCTCCAGTTCAAGCTGCCCAAAGTACCGTTTGCATTGGCCGGCCAGACCAGCGCCCAAATGACCAAAAGGGCCATGGAGATTTTACTTACGAGGGCAATAGGTACACTATTGCCCTCGTAAAAGCCGGACTCGGCCTTTTTGATATCCAGTTCTACGAATGGTGGTTTGATACTCATTTTCCCCGTCCCGGCTGCGTTTGTGCAGCCTGTTGGCGCTTCCCAATGCGCCGGATCGGCGACATTGGTCGCGCATTTTCGTTGCGCTTATCTGTAGCGAAAGCCTGACGTATTGGTGGTCTCAGAGTTGTCAATTAACGACTGTTCTAGGATACGACTGCGACATTTTGGCACGCAAAGCAAGTGAATCCACGGCCTGCGGACACAGAATTTGTGCGTGAGAAACCTTCAGGCGCGCTGTGCCGGCATTTGAGATGCGTAGATCATTTGCCTGCTGATCAGGCATCTTTTTGGTGAATTTCACCGTGGACCAGTCACGCTTTCGTTCCGTTCCAAGTGCGCGTTTAAGCCACCCTTCGTTCGAATGCGACAGGGCTTTTCCAGCCAAAGGCTGAATGTCGGCGGCAAAAGCCCCTTGGCATACGAACGAAGGGTGGCATAAATGAGTTGAGGGACCGGAACGCAAGCGTGACATGACCAGGTCGCAGTTTCACGCCTGTCCCAATATCAATTGATCTACAGACACGCTAACATAAATGCCAGCGGTGCCGACAGGGTAAACCGACCATATACCGTCATAGGTCAAAATCCAACGCGCGGCAGGTTTGGGCCTGTAAAACATGTAGGTTGGCATTGGTTGGTTATGAAAACGCATCGAATAACTGGCCAGCGGTGATGCAAATCGTCAGAACGCAGCGCATTCTTTAGCCCGCAACATGCCTGCGGTGACGGCAAACGCCCTCACCCCATCGGCGCTCTTTACGCTTCACCAAACCAACGCTACCAATATGTAACGCGATACGCTGCGAGCTACAAAACGGCTCCTCACCGATAAGGATACAACTAAAATGATAGGGCTAATTGGATGCGGTGCGATGGCGCGCAGGTGCGCACCCGTTCAGAGCGCCCAGCCACAGGATACTTTGTGCCACCAACCGTTTTGGCTGGCTTGACCAGTGCCGCCACCGTGGCCCAGACCGAAATCGTTGGTCCCGTCGTCACCGCCCTTTGAAGATGAAGAGCAGGCCATAACACTTGCAAATAATACAAATTTTGGCCTTGTCGGCGCTGTTTGGACCGCTGATTTGAGGCGGGCGCATCGCATGTCCACGGCTGTGCGCGCCGGCACATTCTGGATCAACAGCTACAAAGCGATCCATGTCTCATCGCCCTTTGGTGGCTCGTTCAACTCCGGATTTGGCCGCTCCAGCGGCACCGATGCCCTGATGGAATATACCGCCCCCAAAAGCGTGCGGCTCGACAGTGGCGTTACGCCAAAGATTGCGTTCGGCTATGTCTCCTAACACGGATTTCACACCCCAAGTCGAGGCCTTCTTGGCGCAGAATAAACAGGCCGCACGTCTGATCGGGATCGAAAGGACCACATTTGACGGCTTCGCAGATTTGGCCGCAACCGTGCTGTTCGCCGTGGCAAGGCTAGATCCCGTGCTGACCCAAAACATCTATGAAGACACACCAGATATGGCCGAGATCAGCATCCACGACATCACCGAAACCGCGCGGCGTAATTTTGAGCCAGGCCGCGGCGGCGCAACCTTGCTTTTTGCGCGGGGTGTGCAGGCGATTATAGCGCATCGCGTTGCGCATGCCTTGTGGCAACACGGCGACCAAATGCTGGCGCTTGCCGTCAAATCCGTCGCGGGCCGCGCTTTTGCGACCGACATTCACCCTGCCGCCAAAATCGGGACTGGCCTGTGGTTGGATCACGGGCTTGGCTTTGTGGTTGGCGAAACCTGCGTGATCGGCAATGACGTGTCGATCTGGCACAATGTGACCTTGGGCAGCACCCTGAATGACGACAGCGCACAACGGCACCCAACCCTGCAAGACGGGGTGGTGGTTGGAGCGGGTGCAACCATTTTGGGCAATGTCACCATCGGCTCCAATGCCAATATCGCGGCCGGTGCAATCGTCGTCCAGGATGTGGCCGCCGACACCTTGGTCGTCGGGTCAAAATCGCGCGAAATCGGCCCCGCACAGATAACCTTTGCCGCCAAAACGAATCCCGACAAATGAATGCGCCCTTTGGCATAGATCACCCGCTTTTTGCGGCTCACGACATTGAGGGTTTTCGCCAAAGATTGATTGCGCTTGGGTTTAACATGACCGCCATCGGCAAACACCCTTGGGGCACAAGCACCAGTCTGGCAATGTTCAACGGCTGCCTTTTAGAGATCATGGGCATCGGCGGGATACACCTGCTATGAAACTGAAAATGGCCGCGTAATTCTACAAGCAGACCCCATTAAAAAGGGGGGGACCATTATCAACCGGGACAATCCACAACGTCAGGCTTAAACCATGTGTTTGGTGGCGATCGCTAGAACCACGTCTACAATCCCACACAGGCACTTGCTCCAACTTTCCCTGTTAGGTAGGCCCTCTTAGCCCACAAAACCGGCCCAAAAACCTCATATGGGACAAACTCGTCCCAAATAGCCAAAGCCCCACGGGGTCACCAAGGTCAACAGCGGTGCAATCACCGGTATTAAGACATCCGGTAATTCGGACTTTCACGGGTGATTTGCACGTCATGCACATGGCTCTCTTTCAGTCCTGCGCCGGTGATGCGGACAAACTCGGAATTGGCGCGCATATCATCGACCGTAGCGGCCCCCGTGTAGCCCATCGCAGCCCTTAAGCCCCCAACCAACTGGTGGATCACCGCATTGGCCGAGCCTTTATACGGCACCTGCCCCTCGATCCCCTCAGGAACCAGTTTGTCACTGGCCGCATCCTTTTGGAAATACCGATCAGCCGAGCCGCGCGCCATGGCGCCAAGGCTGCCCATACCACGGTAACTTTTGAAGCTACGGCCTTGATATAGGATGACTTCTCCGGGGCTCTCATCGGTGCCCGCCACCATACTGCCGACCATGGCACAGTTCGCCCCCGCCGCAATCGCCTTGGCAAAATCGCCGGAATACTTAATGCCACCATCAGCGATAATCGGCGTACCGCTCTCGGCCGCGCCTTTGGCGGAATCCATGATTGCTGTCAGCTGGGGAACACCCACGCCGGCCACAATCCGCGTGGTACAAATCGATCCTGGACCAATGCCAACCTTAACGGCATCCGCCCCCGCACCGATCAACGCCTTGGTGGCCTCGGCTGTCGCCACGTTGCCGGCAACGATCTGAACATCACCAAACGCCTTTTTGGCCCGTTCAACCGCCACAGCCACCCCCTCGGAATGGCCATGCGCTGTGTCAATCACGATCATATCAATTCCCGCATCCGCCAAGGCCGCTGAGCGCTCAAATCCAGCGTCGCCAACCGTGCTGGCCGCCGCCACGCGAAGCCGTCCCAGATCGTCCTTGCAGGCCGAAGGGTTCAACACCGCCTGTTCCAGATCTTTCAATGTCATCAAGCCCGTTAGCTTGCCAGCGCCATCCGTGATCAGCAGCTTTTCAATGCGCCGCGCCTGCATCAGGCTTTTGGCCTCATTTAGATCGGCTGGCTCATGCAACAGCGCCAGATTGTCTGACGACATCATCGCCGCTACCGGCGTTTTGTCATCCGTCGCAAAGCGCATGTCGCGGTTGGTCACAATCCCCACGACCCGGCCAGTGCCGTCCACCACAGGGAATCCCGTAACGCGATAGCGTTCTTGCAGTAATTTGGCATCCGCCAAGGTCTGATCTGCCGTCAACGTGATCGGATTATAAACCACTCCGCTTTCAAACCGCTTTACACGGCGCACCTGCGCGGCCTGTTCCTCAACATCCAGATTGCGGTGGATAACCCCCATCCCGCCGACCTGTGCCATAGCAATCGCCATTTTTGCCTCGGTCACTGTGTCCATTGCTGAACTCAGCAACGGGATATTCAGACGGATCGCATTGGTGACTTGGGTTGATGTGTCCGCCGTTGAGGGCAGCACGCTAGAGGCGGCTGGAACCAGTAGAACATCATCAAACGAAAGGGCCTCACGAATCTCCATGGGCGGTCTCCTTGGAAAGCTTCATTTGACGCGTCCCTATTTCACGGATTGAGAGAAAGGGAAAGGGCAGATCGCTGCCAACACAGTGTTTCACGCCATATTTCGTAAAAATCACCGCCCCCTTCTTCTTTTTGCCCAAAATAGCTCTGCCGGAGGCACAGTGCGCAGCGCCCTAAAAAACAAGCATGCGCAGCATTCCTTTTTTCTACCATTCACTTTAACCCGCGCCCCTAGACGACGCACGACTTCTGATCCCGCTTGAACAATTGATAAAGCGCTTCCCCCACACGGATCGCGGCAGCCAATACTGTTCTCACGATTATCAAAAGATTCTGCGCCAACACCGCTTCAAAGTATCCCCCCTCTCGTACCTGTAAACAGACACTGCCGGGCAGTGGATGAGCGGCAAGGGAAATTGCCATGATAATACGGCTGTTGAGACGTTCCTCAAGACGATCAAGGCAGAGCCGATCTGGCGCCGGTCATGGGAAACACGACGGCAGGTTGAGATGGCGATCTTTGAGTACATTACGGGTTCTATAGCCCACGCCGCCGACATTCAGCCTTAGGTTGTAAAAACCCTGTCGCATTCGAATGAAGGGTGGCTTAAACGCGCACTTGGAACGAAAGCATGACTGGTCCAAATTACCTTCATTGTGCTACCTATACGCGACCTGCAAACAGGAGTGCCGAGCGAGTCTTGCCGTACATCATTGGAATGATTGGTGCAGCTTGACAGACAAACTTCAAACTTCGGATGCTCTAGGTGTTTTTGCAAAACACCTGCCGCCTGCCACTACAATTTTGAGCTGGTAGGCCTTTCAAAGAAAAGGCCAGTGGTGCACCCGTCGCGATTCGAACGCGAGACCTCTGCCTTCGGAGATTAGCTTTCTGGTTCATCATTTTCTTTTCCTTTCAATGAATTAGTTGTGGATTCAGATTCAGCTTGTACGCGCCCTGTACGAAGAGCCTCTTGGGCTTTCTTCTGAGATTCCTCTGGATGGGCATAAGTTTTGAGCAGCATCGTCGGATCAGACCAGCGCCCAGCCTTGGCGACCGTCACGGGATCCAGCTTTTGGCGGATCATCAGCTCGGTGCCAAATCCATGCCGGCCGGCAGCATGTGGCAGGATAACTTCAATCTTAGCGTCCCGACATACACGCTTCCAAGTTTTATAGACGCTGCCACGCCCGAGATAACCAAATAGACGATCCGATTTGATCTTTTTGCCATTGGCGCGGTTTGTATATCGTGGCTCCAGCTTTGTTAGTTCCGCCACAAGCTCTGCCGAAAGAGAAACCCACTGGGCCTTGATGCCTTTTGCTTCTGGCATCCAAAGTTGGTTATTGGCGGCATCTAAGCCGTCAACTGTTACTGTCGTTGCTTGGCTAATCCGGGCCCCTGTTTCAAACATGAATTGCGCGAGGAGACCGAGATGAAGAGGCGCAACGGCTTTGAAGTCCATGATCCAAGGCCATGAGCCAGGTACAATTTCATTCCTGCTGGTTTTGCCTCGAAAACCATCTTGTTCTAGCCTTTCGCTTTCTGAATACGACGTAATCTTGATCGGAGGACATAGTCCCATATCATGTGCATTGTTTATTACGGCGCGGATTGGCGAAACAATTCTCTTTTGCCATGTGTCTGTTGAATTGTTTGGCTGAAGCTTTCGGCCAAGACCACGCACAAATACAGGGGAAATGCGTTTCAATTCCATATGGCCAATTTCCTGCACTATTGGAAGAAGGGCTTTGGCGAATTCAGGTTTTGCCCGATATTCCAGCACGGCTTGCGAAAACGTAAATGAAACATCTTCACCAGCATAGAACCTTCTTAACTCCTCCTGCCGGAAATAGTTCAGTGCTGCTAAAGCGCTTGTCTGCGCAGTTTTTCCAGTGCTTTGTCGGTAGTATTTACTGCTTGGTAGTTCGTCGATGCGCCCTTTGAAATAGTAGGTTTTGCCGCGTTTGTAGAGTTCAAGTGGCATGTGCCCTCCAGAAAAATCTGATTAATATGTTCGGGAAGCAGCAACATTGCCCGGCCGAAAGATACGAATTGACCAAATTGGCGTGCTTTGGCGCGGAGCGTTCGTGGCGAAATTTCAATGCCGCGAACAGCAAAAGTTTTGCTCCATTCTTCAGGGCTTTTGGCGGTTTCTACGATACTTGTTGGAACATCAGGTGGGTTGTGCATCAGGCTTCTCCTCGATATCTTTTCAGTATCTAAACGCATGAATTTGCGTACCGAAAGAGGGCTTATGCCAAATGGCCCAAACTTTGCAGGATCCTGCAACTTTTAGGGAAAGGAAATCATTGTGGCGACATTCCAACTCAAGCCATCCCGCTTTAGCGACGAAGATCTTGCAGAAATTGACCGTATGGAATTGGGTGTAGCCCTGACAAAACAGAATCGAGAGGATCGCATTCGCCGTTTTGATGAGACTCCATCGTCATCTAAACTGGAGAGTTATAGGAAAAAATACCGAATTACGCAGTCAGAGATGGCAAAACTGATGGATGTCTCCAAGCGCAGCTATTGCGACTACGAGTCAGGCCAAACACCGATACCATTCGATGCTTTACGCAAATTGGCCGAGACAACGGATTTAGATTTCAATGAACTCATTAGCGGTGACAAAAGTCGTGCTGGCTCTGAATACAGCAAACATATCATTCGAAAAACGCGCGAAATTGTTGCTTATTGCCTGAACAAAAACCGAGAAATATCTGGCGCTCAAGCATTTGAGGTTGCAGAGATATATGCTTCTGAATATGGACTAGATGGAGATTTGTGGGCAGCCGGAATTGATGACAGTATAGACGTTGTCGCCTATGACCCCGAAGCTGCCGGAATATTTGAGTGATTGTTTCTCCGCATATTTAGCAGAGGTAAACCTTGCCCTTTGCGGAGATTAGGCGCTATTATCGCCGCTAATATTGCGGAGTTTAAATGTATATCTGGGAACACCCCCACTGGCCACAATTCACATTAGATGATGCAAAGCTCGCGGCATCTCTTGCCGCAGTGCGCCACGAACAAGGTCGCTTGCTTGGTCGCATGGAAGCGCTCGGCTTTGATCTTCGTGAAGAAGCACACCTGAAAACACTGACCCGTGACGTTGTTAAAAGCAGTGAGATCGAGGGTGAGATCTTGGATGCGTCCACTGTGCGCTCCTCTATCGCACGGCGGCTCGGGGTCGACATCGGTGCACTCAAACCCGCTGATCACCATGTCGACGGTATCGTCGAGGTAATGCTTGATGCCACTGGGAAATATAGTGAGCCTCTGACCGAAGATCGCCTGTTTGGTTGGCACAGTGCCCTGTTCCCGACAGGTCGTAGTGGCATGACAAAAATCAGCGTTGGCAAATGGCGCGATGATACAAACGGCCCGATGCAGGTGGTGTCGGGGGCATATGGTCGTGAAAAGGTGCACTACACAGCGCCACCAGCCCCACGACTAATACAAGAAATGCAGGCATTCCTCGAGTGGTTTAATGCCCCAACGATAGGTGATCCGGTCATCAAAGCGGCGCAGGCGCATTTGTGGTTTGTCACCTTGCACCCGTTTGACGATGGCAACGGTCGTATTGCCCGCGCCATCGCCGATATGGCACTCGCACGATCTGAAGGTAGTCCGCAACGATTTTACAGCATGTCAGCCCAGATTAAGGCGGAACGTAACGTCTATTACACAACTCTTGAACGCACGCAGAAGGGTACGTTGGATGTCAGTGGCTGGGCAGATTGGTTTCTGGGTTGCCTGCACCGTGCCATAGAAGGCGCACAGGATATTTTGTCGGGAATAATAGCGAAAGCCCAATTCTGGGAGCGCGCATCAAAACACGCGCTGAATGATCGCCAGATCCTAGTTCTCAATAGGCTACTTGACGGATTTGAGGGTAATATGACTTCGTCTAAATGGGCCAAAATTGGAAAATGTTCGCAAGATAGCGCCAACCGTGATATCGCATCGCTGATCAAACTTGGCCTGCTGGAAAAAGGCCCGTCAGGTGGGCGCAGTACACATTATGTGATTGTATAACTCTTTTAAATTTTTGTTATTTTGGCGACGGTCACGAGACTGGGCATCGTGGGCCATATCACTGATCACGCTTAATGGTCGCGTCCATCACGGCAAACCGGACATTCGTACATCCTGCGGCGAACAGCGGGTCAGAGCCCAACCCGGTCATTCGTCAGAGTGCAGCGAAGGTCTGCTTTTCTGTAGGCCGCTATTTCTAAGCCGTCGCTCTGCCCCGAAAACCGTTGATTGCGTCCGAGATCGACTTCGCTCCAAATGCGATGAATACCAACCCTGTCGCTCTCGTGATCCAGGTACCGTATCGCTGGAAAATCTTTCGAGTGATTGGCAGGCCGGTCCAAAGAACCACGCAGGCCGTTGCGACCAAGAAACCACTGAACGCGGCTGCCACCAGCGGCAGCGCATTCGCGAGCGACATGGCTTCATCGAAGCGCGAGAATACGGCTGTGAACATCGCCAGTGCAAAGGGATAGGCCTTTGGGTTAGTCAATCCGAATAGGAAACCGGAACGCCACGGGTTCTTGATGAAGCGGGCCGTTCCGGTGCCTCGACTGCGCAATGCCTTAACGCCGAGGTAAATCAGATATAGGCCGCAGATCAGCCCCAGCGTATCGAAGAGCGCAGGTCCGAGTTGTGATACGCCCACGATTGCAAGAATTGCCGCCGCCGACCACATCAGATCGCCAACAAGATGACACCCCAGGAACCGAACGCAGGCACCGCGCCCGTCGGTCGCTGACAGGCTGAGTGCGGCCAGCGTTGCCGGACCGGGAATCAGCACGTAGAGCATACCGGCTACGAAGGTGGTCATGATGATCTCAGGCGACATGCTGTAATTCTAGGCAGCAACCTTGTCCGGGATCAGCGCCTATGGGTCCAAATAGCATGATTTGATAAGGGAGTGTTTCTGGTTCATCGTGACCACCAAGGAGTGGAAGATGAGACATACGACTGGAACACGCAAAAGCCCTGGCGAGAAGATCGTCAAGGACATCAAGCGGGCAACGCGCAAACAGTATTCTTCGGAGGAGAAGATCCGGATTGTTTTGGACGGCCTGCGTGGTGAAGACAGCATTGCTGAACTGTGTCGACGTGAAGGCATATCGCAAGGCTATCGACGGCAGTCGGCATCATCCACCCTTGAATACCCGAAAAACGATAGCCAGGTGCCGCTGCTCTATTCGCATTCGCTATGCGATACGACCACTCGGGGCTGGTTGTTGTGTGATTATCCATGCGTTCAGGACTATACCAATGATTTAGCGGGCTGGTTCCGGCGAAGGGCAGGCCAAAAATGAGGCCATCTTTTCTGACCCATCGATAATCTGGTGGCTTCGTCTCACCTCTTTCGCCCGTCCATTGTCTATCGGCGGTTGTGAAATTGTCATTTCTTTGAGGGCTGAACCAACCATGCACTTCGTTCGTGTCGAGAAATCGGGTCTCGTCACCACGCAACAACAAACCCTCATCGCTTGACCAGTTGTAGCCAGATTGAGACTGACCACTTTGTCCCTGCCATGATCCATGCGTTGTGGAAAAATTGTCAGCAGCAGAATTATTATACCACTTATGCATTTCAAGTGTATTTTGAGCGATCAAAAGTGTCGGGGCGAAAACTGCTACTGCGCAAATAGCCGAAGCATACGAAAGCCTTGCTGACACAGATTCCTTCCATAACTTAAATGCTCGTCGGCCAATAGGTGCAATCAAGGTATCTGCCAAATGTGCTGTCTCTACCGTTGCATCAGAAACTGAAGACGACGAGGCGCTCAGCTTCGCATTGCGACAGTCCAACCGGCTGTCAACCAAAGTGGAACACTTTGCCGCTGTATCCGCTAATGGACTTTGGAAAACCGGACTTGTCTTCGCTAGATGATCTGCGCTTGCGTCAAAGTACGTATTTTGTTCTTTTTTAAGAGTGTTCATGTTTTTCTCCTTTAAACAGTTGTGCCGGGGTCGACACATCATAAAATTTGATGATGTTAAGGGTTTTCTGTTCGAAGCATCAGCACGTGAAGTCCGCTCGTTTTCTCGCACGCATAAGCAGCAGGCAGTCTGCCCAAAGCCAAAGCAAGTAGCATCCAATCATTATCACAGCGACAAAACCGTCCGTGGCGTGTTGGCGACCTTCAAAGAAGCCGACGACCGTAATCGTGAGGGCAACCAGAGAAGGAAAGCGACTAGCGATAACAAGCAACCGGAATGTCTTGGGTACGGCTGCTTTTGCAATGCCGCCATAAATGCCTTCGGGCACAATGGAAGTGCCAAGCTTTCCTAATGCAAGCATCGTCCCTGCGAGAAATGCCAGTTGGGTTTCACCAAAACCTATCAGAGCAACCGTCAGTACAATGGCTGCGATCCCCGCTAGAAAATCCCCAATCCGATTGAAACGTACCGCATCTGCCCCTCTTGTTTGACCAGCGCGGTGGTACGCCTCACCGCCGACCATAAAGATCAACATCGAGAGTGTGAGGCAGCCAGCAGCGGGATTTCCAAAAAGATATTGGCCAACCGATGCTAAGATATTCTGTTGGTCTGTTCCGCTCATTATTTGCACAGCCAGACCAGTGCAAAGCGCGACGATGTTGCCAATGTTGTAAAACCCGCCTGGACCAGAACACCTTACCGCAACGCCTGCAAACAAGTTTTGCACAATGAAATTTGCCAAAAATGGTTGATTGCCGGTTTCTACACCGTGGATCTCAGAATTCAGTTCTTTCTCAAATGTGATCATAATAATTTCTCCAAATAGTCGCCAGATAAATGTCGTTCTCGATAGATGTTAGTGCGCTTAAAAATTTGAGCCTTTGATTCGTAAGGTTCTGCATTTATGGTAAATAGATACCCATCAATTTTCTGAGTATTTATTTTTTAAAAACATAAGGTTATCAAATACTCAGTAGCGAAGCATAAATGTAGTTGGAGCCTTGAGGAGGTTCATGTGAAGTTCCACCTGGCACTGTGTCGATGTCTTGATTTTTGGAAAGATCAAGGACGGTCAAGAGCGCAACTGGCGAAAGAAGTCGGTTGCAGTATTGCTTCGATTAGCCATTGGGTGAACAATCGCCGTCCGATTGACCACCATTTCGCGGTGAGCCTGTTTCGGGCGCTTTCAAGGAGACTGACCGAAAAAGATCAAAAGTCTGCCCTTGTTGATTTGGCTGCTGCATATCTAGATAAGTTTCCAGATCGACCAACCAAAGATATACTTGAACTGTTAGAACAACCTACGGTCGGCAGTCATGGCCCGCAGCTAAGAGAGCCGGCTCCAAGGCCACTGCCATTAGAAAGATCAAACCAAGACACATCTGTATCCCAGGCCGCGGATGGTTGGATTTCACAGCCGACCATATCGTATTTCATTGCTCCGTTTTGTTTGCTGTTGCTGATCATCTTTCATAGTCAAATCGCGACTGGAGTGGGGGCGGTTTGGGCGCAGATTTGGGTCAATGGACAACTCTCTACGCTATCTTTGGCCATTTGGAGTTTTGTGATTTTCGTTGCCGTCTTCTTTTTTCTAGGCCTGGAGGGGCAAGGCGCACGTAACCGTGCCGAATGGATTGAAAAGGGGACATGGCGGAATCACTACGTTTCAAGCGTGACCCGTATCTTAGACACCTTGGACGTATGGCTGCTGTCCGAGCGACGGGCAAAGGTTCTGTGCCCTACATCTTTCAGTCGTAATTGGAGCATTGAACTCTATGAAAAAGTGCTCCTCTTTGCGATCTTGTATCCTATTCTTGCAGTTATGGTGCAGTGGTTTGTAACCGGATCCGAGCAAGCGTTCGGACAGCTCGTAATTTGGCCCAGCGATGAATTTTTTCTGCGGAGACTTCTGATCTTTACGACGTTTGTTGGTTCTGTGCCGATCGCTTTTTTTGCCCGCTCTCAGGAAAGAAAGCTCTGGCAGATAACAATCTGTGGTGGCGCAATCATCTTGAATTTTATTGGCTATTTTGCATGCCGAGAATTTTACGACGGTGTGGATGTCGGAGCAGGTGCGGTGAACATGGCTGCTATCGCGTTTATCTGCGGTATTGGCTTAAAGGCATTTGATAACGTTGCTGTACCCACCGCCGCTGCAAGTCTTGCGGGTGCGACGCTTAGTTTTGCATTTCTGCCAATTTTGAACATCTCGGAGTTACTTACGCAAAAGCCGGGTGCCGGGTACGATGACGTAGATGTCCGATTGGTCCATACCTTGTTGAACCACGGAATGAACATTGTGTTGTTCGTCGGCTTTATCAAAATCTTGTCGAAATTCATCAACCGAAAGAGTATTGAAACGAAGTCCTATTTTGGAGTGACAATTTACGTATCTGCAGCCATCGGCACAGCAATACTTATGTTCATTGCTGCAACACAAGGTTTTTGGACGGAATATTATCTTTTCCTCGGCCTTATCCCACTGTTGAATGGTATTTTTGACTTTTTCTCAATCGGTCTGACGCGGTACACTTTACGCCTTGGCAGCCAAAATTTTGGCCTCAAAACAGTTTTTTTGAGCATAATAGATTTAATTCTGGCTCTCTTTCTTTTTGTGGTACTCACTTTCTGTGTGATAGGCACTTTGCTTTTGCTCGACCAAACTTCAGGCGGCGTTATTTTTTCAGGACCGAATGGCGCAACTTCCTGCGACTCTGCAGAGATTTTTGTTTCAGGGACAGCGTCAAAACCTTTAGCCATGGATCTCAGAGCCTGCCCTGAGCCTTTTGTCTATAGAGTGCTGGAAGCACCGACAAAATACGCTTGGCTCATTTTTATATTTGCATCAACTTTGATACCAACGGTTATTCATCTTGGCTTCGCATTCTTTGCGCTGGGACCCGCCCTTTTGGGAAACGGTGCAAAAACAACAATTGCCCAATGGTCAATGAACGCCCATCACGACCTTTTTCAACGATCCGCAGCAGCGCTCGCATTCGGTCTATGGCTGTCTACTACTGTTGTGATTATGGCGTTGGTAAGCGAACGCGTCCTATGGCTCATCTTCAGTCAAAACGGATGGTTTTCCGGATTGGCGCACAGGTTAACCGATGTTTGGTTACAACCATAAAGTTTGTAAAACCGGACATTGGTGCAGTTGCGGCGAATTCACACTTTGTCCGCATAGCGGTCAACGGTGGGCCACGCCATGGATGTCCGCTGTTGGCCATGATCAGTCTCTTGAAAAGAGATAACCAACTGAATGACTTTCGCCAACTATTTTGAGGAAAGATGCGTTTCAATGTCTACAAAGAGCTGGGAAATAGTTATGTCTAAACCTTTGCAAACACCTTGAATCGTTGCAAGTGATGGTTGGTATTTCCGACCCTCAAGCAAAGAAATATAGCGCATGCTTACGTCGGCTCGAAACGCGAGTTCCTCTTGCGATAATCCTAGTTTTTTTTCTCTTTTCTCGTAAGACTTCAGAAAAGGATTCTAGCAGTAAATTCTCAGTATCTTTCATACCTCATCAATTTCGAGGCTTTACCTAACGGTCTATGAAGTATACTGTGAATATATATCCATTTACTCAAAGAGCACAGATAATGTTACGCTTCCCAGCATACGCCTTTGTCGCATTGTGGATGTTTCCATTCGAAGCACTCGCCGAAGAGCCTACCAGCGAGCTACACCAATCAATCCCTGTAATTACCTCAACAGAGTATCCTTACGCCATCCTAGGCCTTGCACCAGGTGCAAACCGGCAGACGTCCCTAGAAGCCCTATCTGAGCATTTCGAACGTGATTTACTCCCTGAAACCGTCACCCTGAACATTCAATCTCCACAAGGTCGACAATTTCGGTATGAATACGTGCAGCGCCTTACCACGCCCTGGGTTGATGGGTTTGTACGCATGGGAAATGACAGTTACGAAGAGATCACGGTTGATCTTGCAACCGACGTGCTGGACGGGCGTGTTTTGGCGATCCACCGCACGATTGTGATGACGGAAAACGATCGCCCCTCTGCCGAAGCAATCTTTGGACAGCTGATCGAAACCTACGGCCAGCCCTCTGCGATGATCACGGGGACACATGAATCTGAACTGCTCTACGCATATGAAAACGACGGTTTTATCAGTGATCTCAAACACCTCGAAGACACAATGCACCCAGTGATTGCCAACCAACCGAGAACCGCATCAATTCCGCGCTATGGTTCATATTTCCACGAGGATGTGCCGTGTATTGGTGCCATCGGCCGCAACGGGTATTACACCTTTCAAGTGCCTCGCCGAGATGATCCCTTGGCCAGTTGTGACGCCGCCCTACGTGTGCAGGTACGGGCGTCAGGCGGCAAAACTATGATCCGTTTTGATCTAATGGATTACCGGCTCATTCGTGCAAACCGCGAGGAAACTGATCGCCAAATTATGGACCTGCTTGAACAGGAACAATCCCCAAGCCGGATCAAACTATGATTGATCGGATCTGGCATCTGCGGGCCCGCATAGAAGATGCGTTGAACCCGATATTCGACCTGTTTAACGATGGTCAGCATTGTTTACTTGGTGCGAAGGAGCGGGCGGAAAAGTCTGAATTGCAGTACGATGCTGACAAATTGGATATGGCGTTGATGTTGCTGTGCGAGCGCATGCCCCAGTACTGGCTGAAACCAATCGCAGAAACCGCCCCTGCGCTATCGCAACGCGAGGTCGATGACCCCATCGGTAAGCGCCGGTTTCTGATTTCTGTGAACGTATATAATGGATATGATCTTCGAATACATACAGAAACGGATGGCAACTGGCTGCACCATAAGGGCTTAAAGCTCGCCTCGGTCATTGCCACACTATGCGCCATCTTTTACAGCGAAATAGACGCTGACCCTACAGACCCACATGGGATCCTCAATTTCAAGCCAAACGGTGTGTTTGGCAGCTAGGCCAATAACATGACAATCTGGTATACCGCCGACACGCATTTCGGCCACGAAAACATCATTAAGTTTTGCAAACGCCCGTTCAAAACTGCTTCGCAAATGGACGGTGTAATGCTGGAAAACCTGTGGAAAGTTGTCCAGCCAGAAGATGAACTATGGATTATTGGGGATTTTGCCTTTGGTCCAAAATCTAAAGACAGCCAATATGTCGAACAGATTTTCAATCAACTACCCGGCGCGCGGCAACATCTTGTCATCGGCAATCATGATCTGGAGCCAACTCGTGAACTACCGTGGGCCTCAATTTCGCATTTTTCCGAGCTGAGAGATGGCCCGCAAAACCAGCTCAACACCCTGTGCCATTATCCGATGATCACATGGAATCACGCCCGCCGTGGTGCATTGCAGTTGTTTGGACATGTCCACGATAACTGGAAAGGCTCTCGCAATTCGGTAAACGTCGGCGTCGATGTTTGGGATTTTATGCCTGTGAGATACGGCGATATTGTGCGGCGTGCGAAGAAGTTGCCACCAAACAAACATTGGGGTGATGTTGAACATGGGGCGGAGTTTAGTGTTTAGGGCGGATTCCGGTCATTCGCTGCGAGCGCAACATCACGAGCAGCCATGAGAGAAGCGGACGTTTTGACCTGCCCCTGAATTGTCATCCGACCTGAACCAGAGCCTTTTGGGTTGATACGCCGTTTGGCGCGAGTTTAGCAACCGACTGCTGCGCGGAGCTTTCATGTGGCGTAGCGTGGCAGC
>Ga0209633_10001272_pt1 | contig 26501 bp, 18 predicted proteins | sample Cruoilmetagenom1_FD_187290 | JGI IMG/M metagenome (GOLD analysis project Ga0209633, IMG submission 187290) | Oil polluted marine microbial communities from Coal Oil Point, Santa Barbara, California, USA - Sample 1 (SPAdes) (version 2) | ecosystem: Environmental > Aquatic > Marine > Oil seeps ...
CTGGAGTTGGATTTTAATAAATAATTATATGGTGGCGATAGTCTAGCTAGCCTTCTCAGAGGGCTAGCTTTATACACCCTTATAGGGTGAGATCAAAACCACGTTCTTAGAACGTGGATTTTTACTTCGCAATGCCTCTTCCAGAGAAAAGAAGCGTGTGTACTCTGACGTGCTGAAAAAGGCCACTGACAGGCAGCTTGGCGTCATTCGCAAGGCTTACGCCTCAAAATAATCCACACACACCCATCATACCGGCGCAGGCCGTCCATTACTTTTCCGTCATTCCGGCGAAGGCCGGACCAATTTGACTGGATCAAATTGGGTCGCACAAAGTGCGCCCGGTGGGTGACGTACAGGAAGTACTAATATCGCGGTAGGCATGGATGTCGGAAGCGAAGAGCCATATGGACATGGCGAAACAATCCAGCCTGTAGATCCCCCCGCCCTCAGGGCGGGGGCGAGGGGGCGGGGGTATAAAAAAGAGAGATGTAGGTTGGGTTAGCAAAAATCGCGACCGCCAGGGATGGCGTAGTGCTGGCAATGCAGGAGCAATTGCCAGCGCAACCCAACAGCGTCGCGCAGCGACACAAAATCTCTCTACCAATGGTTGGCGTACAGCATCTCAATACCGCCGACTAAAATTCAAAAACAAGCCCTCACTCTGTCCCCCATACCAACGCAAACCGATCCGACCGCTTTTATCCGTCTTGATGCTCAACCCGGCGTAATACCCCACGGCGTCGTCTTCTTCAAACGCGGTGACCTGATTCACGCTGCCCGACAAGCGCTCCTCCCCGTCAACCGACACCCAGCTACTGCCGGCCAGCACACTCACGGTCTGCCGGGGTGCCACAATCATATCGAGGCCAAGGGTGGTGGTGGTCCAATCGTTTTCAATGCGGTCCTCGCCGCTGGCATGCTCACTGCGGGCATAATCATAGGCAAAGCGCAGCGCCAGCTGAACCACGGCGGCCTTCACCAGCTGCTGCTGTAACTCGATACCCAAGGCCGTGCCGGTGGTATTCAAACCGACGGCCTGCGGATGCCCGGCCTGGCTCATGTCCAGATAGGCAATCCGTAACCCGCCGCGCAGCGACGGGCCAAGCGGGCGCAACCACGTTGCGGCAAGACGCTTGATGCGGGTCTCCCGCTCGACATGATCATATAACCAGCGGGTCTTGCTGGAACTGACCACCATGGAAAAATCCAGACCCCGTTCGTAGACATCGGCCTGCGCGGCGCCGGGCACGGCCAGCAACAGCAGCACCCAGGCAACAAGCCCTCGCTTTGGTTTCCATTGTCGGGATGAATGCAGCATCATTTTTATTCAGGTGTGTTGTCGGTGGTGGTTTGGCAGATTCCCCATCAACGTGAGGCTAGCATATTAAGTGCGGCGGCGGTCTCGCGCTAACACGCTATGAGTATAATCAATCCTGAGCCAAAGCTGGAAACCCAGTCTTAATCCTCCGGCCGGATGACAACACCACACCCACCCTATCACGAGCAGCGACAAGCCCGGCAAACCGTTCACCTGTCACCCGTCAGCATACGACAACAGAGCGGAAGACATATCCCAAACGACAGCGGAGCAAGGATGTGGCCACCGATCAGTATCCTGGCAAGGCATTAAGGAGTCCGCCCACGGTTACCAAGTAGTATTATCCATCCTGCTTGACCGGCCAGAATTGTATGATAATCAACCAAAATCTCACCCCCAGCCCCCAGCCCCCAGCCCCCAGCCCCCAGCCCCCAGCCCCCAGTCACAGATACATTGCACCTATCAAAAATTGGTGCGGGCGCAGGACTGGTATCCCATCGCCATCACCCAAAACCGACATTCTGGCGACAAATTCGTCAGGACAATTTTGTCTGGAACAAAATTGGTCAGCGAAGCTGCTGCGAAGCAGTGAACCACAGGGAAGTGTGAAACAGCGAATTTGGTCGCACCTTAGTGCGCCCGAAGGGTGCTGACCATGGATGGTCAGCAACAGGGCCAGAATCCATGAATTAACTAATTATCGATGGAATAATAAAAGGCCAGGCAAAAGCGGGCGTGGGGGAATGCCAAGGGGGTATTTCTAAACTTATTGTAATCATGGAGTATTAATCCTAATTAGATTTAAGCAAAGAAAAGACTTGTAAAAGCTTAATATAGCTATATAATGCTTATTAATGCTTAATATAGGAGCATGGAAATGGAATTAAAAGAGATAAAAATCGATTTAGAAGTTTATAAGGCGATTGAGAATCTTCGTCGGTCATTTAGTGAATCACAAAACGACATTCTTCGACGGGTGTTTTTAGGAAAAAAAACCTATGATAAACAAGCACAAGCTGACCGTGGCGGGTTGCAGGTACGGGATGGGGTCTATCTGAAGGCGGGGACTTCTCTTCGTCATATCGCTAAACGAACCGGGCAACGATATGATGCCGTAGTGGAGGATGGCGGTATTCGGTTTTCGGGAAAACTCTATCATTCCCCATCCCATGCTGCGGTTGCTGCAGCAGGTAATAGCCGTAATGGCTGGATCTACTGGGAATACTTTGATGAAGAAACAGCCCAGTGGTCGAAGCTAGATAATCTGCGTCAATAGATAAGGCAATTAGTTATATGCCTGAAACTACTAAATCTTACAGGCTATAAAAAACTAACCAAAAAACCGTAATTTACAAGCTTAGCCATACGGGTTATAAGAGAATGATTTGGGTGGTGAGGCCGTGCTAAGTGCAAAATCAGTAATGTGTTAGTTGTGTAAATGGACACATATAAATAACTATGAATAGCGAGAAGTAATAAATGGGTGAGAAATCTTCTCATACTGCCGCCTATATCTGGTCTCTGGCTGATATGTTGCGAGGTGAATTTGGGCGTAGCCAAATCGGTCGTATCATTCTGCCATTTGTTCTACTACGCCGTCTGGAATGTGTACTGGAAGAAAGTAAAGAGGCGGTACTGGCAGAAAATGAGAATATCAAAAAGACGGATCTACCGGGCGAGACCAAAGTAAAGTTTTTATTGCGCGCCACTAATGGTCTGTCTTTTTATAACACTTCAAAAATGGACCTCTCCAAATTGGGTGATTCAGGGGTCAAGGAAAATTTGAGATGCTATATTGAGCATTTTTCAAATGATGTGCGGGAGATTTTTGATTGTTTCAGGTTCCACGAATCTATCGAACAGCTTAGTAACGCGAACCTGTTATACCTGATTGTACATAATGTCAGGCATATCGACTTGAGTTCCAAGTATATATCTAACTATGAAATGGGTAATATATTTGAAGATCTGGTCCGTATATATGCAGAATTTAACAGCGAGACTGCTGGGGAGTTTTATGCACCAAGTGAAATTATACGGCTCACCACAGCACTGGTATTTTCAAAAGATAAAGATACTCTCACCAAACCGGGTATTATCCGTTCCACCTATGATCCGACTGCAAGGTCTGGCGGCTTCCTCTCTGCAAGTATGGATTACATGCATGATTTGAATCCACAAGGAAATTTACAAGTTTATGGCCAGGAAAGAAATGGCGAAGTTTATGCAATCTGTAAAGCAGTTATGCTGATAAATGGACGGGATATTACAAACATTAAGCATGATGATGCTCTGACAAATGATCGATTTATAACCGAATTTGACTACATGCTTTCAACGCCTCCATTTGGTGCAGAGTGGAAAAGAATTGAACATCTCGTTAAAGATGAACACAACAGAGAAGGATTTAATGGTCGCTTTGGTCCAGGATTGCCCCGTATTTCTGATTCCTCGCTATTATTTATCCTTCATTTAATTAGCAAACTAAAAGATAAGGCCAAAGGTGGAAGTCGAATAGGTGTGATTGTAAATAGATCACCATTATCCACAGGTGACGCCGGAAGTGGTGAAAGTGAGATACGTCGTTATTTGATTGAGCAAGATTTACTCGAAACAATTGTAGCTTTACCCAATAGTATGTTTTACAACACTGGTATACCTACATATATATTAGTGCTTACTAACAGAAAAACACATGACAGGAAAAATAAAGTACAGTTAATTGATGCGCGCGACATGGGATTGCGAATGAGAAAAAGCATCGGTGCAAAAAGATACCAGCTTGATGATGAAGCAATTGAACAGATTTTGAATGTGTATGCTTGTGATGATGACGAGCATAGCAATATTGTAAATAGTAAATCATTTGGCTACAGAAAAGTAAAACTAATTGTTGATAATAAAAACACTGATTATGAAAAAGTGCCTTTCGGTGAGAATATTGAAAAGTATCTTGAAAAGCACCTTGATGGCGTGCATGAACATTACCAAGCTGACAAAGCCTGCATGGATGAAAAAGATGGGTTAACAGGTATCGTTGGGTATGACTTTTTAACAGGGTTTCAAGAAAATATAAAGACAGGAAAACAATTCAGAGTCTACTTTGAAGAAGTGAAAAGTGATGATGATTGGTTGTTTTGTATGACAAGGAGCGGTCATAATGTTACTTTCAGAACTGAGGTGGCTAGACATAAACAGATCAGAGGTGGCGCATATTATTTTAAGGTAAAAAACCCAGTTGCGTTTGATAAAGATTATCTTGCTTGTTTTTTTTCGAGCGAAAAATGGAAAGAATGGCTTGCCGTCTATAATACCAATGCAACATTAATACATTTGAATAAATATGAATTGCTCAGAAAGCATATAAGCTTCCCTGATACTGAAAGTCAACGTCAAGCGGCGGAGTTGCTTCAAGGCATTAAAGACTGGCGTGGTAAACTACAAGAATTGGAGAGTGATGTTTGGAATAATAACTCGGATTCACGCGTTCTGGATAAATACCGGTTGCCTATAAATAAGGATTTACAAGAGCGCATTATTGAGATCGCACCTTACCCTTTTGCCAACATTATCCACCACTACATAAATCTTCACTCGGAGGATTATAAAACACGTTACGAACTGTTATTGAAATTGTTTGAATGTTTAGGAGTTTTTCTGGTGTCAGTGTTGATTGGCTATATTGATGATGAAAAGGGTGAAATATTCAGCCGAGATTTTCTGGCAACGCAAAAAAAATATTTAAAATATGCAGCCTTTGGTGCTTGGTATAAAATTCTAATCAAGTTGTTTGGTGAGATAAAAGAGGCCGAATGTGATGACAGAGTGCCATCCTTTGTGAATTCTCTAAATGATGATATTTTAGAATGTTTTAAACAAGCTGTGAATATAAGAAACGAGACAACAGGTCACGGAAGTCATCCAACAAAATTTGCTGCCAGGAAAACTTTACAAAAAGTAGAGTTGCTCCATGATAAGTTTATGGAAGCATTTTACGATATATTTGATCGTTATACCCTGATAAGACCAATTTCTACAACCTGGGATGGTGATGGCTATAACTACCAGGCAGAAGAGTTTAGAGGCCTTGGATGTTACCCTTTTAGTTTGAAAGAAGTAAAAACAGAGGAGCCGCTGATTGACCGCGAGCTATATTTAGTATCTGGCAAAAACAATAATATAAAAATAAAACTTTACCCTTTTATTCGGCTTATCGATATTGAAAAAGACTCAGGCCTGGAGGCATTTTATTTTTATAGCAAAATAATAGAGGAGTTTGAAAGAGAAACGACAAGTGCACCTAAAGAATTTTTATATATTTCTCATCAACAAATCAACCGACAGAATCAAGTCTATAGTGACGAACGTATATCGAGTATATTTGCATGACCCAAAACACAAACAATTTAGCCGCCTACATCTGGTCTTTAGCGGATCTACTACGCGGTGATTTCAAACAAAGCCAATACGGTCGAATAATCCTACCGTTTACCCTGTTACGTCGCCTTGAGGGTGTATTGGAAACAAGCAAAGAAAAGGTGCTGGCCGAATATAAAAAAGTACAAAAGATGAAGTTGCCGGAAGAGGCGCAGGAAAAGCTGCTGTTACGAGCAACCAAAGGTCTGACTTTTTTTAACACCTCCCAAATGGATCTCTCCAAGTTGGGGGAAGCGGGTATCAAAGCCAATCTGGAATCCTATATCCAGGGTTTTTCCAAAGATGCCCGTGAGATCTTTGAATACTTTAACTTTGGCGAGTTTATCGGCCAGCTCAACGACGCCAATCTGTTATACAAAATCGTGCAAAAGGTCAGAACAACGGATTTAAGCCCCAAGGCCATTTCCAATCACGACATGGGCAAGGTGTTTGAGGAACTCATCCGGCGTTTTGCGGAAAGTTCGAATGAAACCGCCGGGGAGCACTTTACCCCGCGCGATATCGTCCACCTGACGACCTCGCTGGTGTTTATGGAAGATGATGATGTCTTAACCAAGCAGGGTATTATCCGCACCATCTATGACCCCACCGCCGGGACTGGCGGCTTTTTGTCGGAAGGCATGGAGTATGTCGCCGATTTGAATCCACAGGCCGTAATCCGTGCCTATGGGCAGGAACTCAACCCCGAGAGTTATGCCATCTGTAAGGCGGATATGCTCATCAAAGGGCAGGATGTCACCAATATCAAATTGGGTAATACCTTATCCAATGACCAGCTCTATGCGGATAAATACGATTACATGCTCTCCAATCCGCCCTTTGGCGTGGATTGGAAAAAGATCGAATCCGATATTAAAGACGAACACACCCTCAAGGGTTTCGATGGCCGCTTTGGTCCAGGGCTGCCCAGGGTCTCTGATGGTTCGCTGTTATTCCTGATGCACCTGATCAGTAAGATGAGAGATATAGGCGACGACGTACATGGAAGTACTAGTGTCGCGGGAGGCAGGACGCCGGGAGCGATTGGTGGTGCCCGTATCGGTATTATTCTTAATGGTTCGCCGCTCTTTACGGGGGGTGCCGGTTCTGGTGAATCCGAGATCCGCCGTTATATATTAGAGGCTGACTTATTAGAGGCTATTGTCGCCTTGCCGACGGATATGTTCTACAATACTGGCATTTCGACTTATGTGTGGATACTGTCGAATAAAAAATCCAAAGAACGTAAAGGCAAGGTACAGCTGATCAACGGCGTCAACCTGTGCGGTAAGATGCGTAAATCCTTAGGCTCCAAGCGTAATGTCATGGATGACGAGGACATTGCCGTCATCACCCGCAGCTTCGGTGCCTTTGAAGTGATCGATGCCCGTGCGCTGGATAAACCGGCCGAGAAAAAAAGCAATCGTGGCAGACAATCGGCCAATCCAAAGACGGAAGCGCCCAAGACCTTTTCCAGCAAAATATTTCACAACCACGAATTTGGCTATCGCCGCATTACCATTGAGCGCCCCTTGCGCGAGTCCTACCAGTTCAGTGACGAGCGTATTGCCGAACTGCGTTTTGCCAACAAGCCACTCAGCGAACCCATGAAATGGATCTATAAAGAGTTTGGTAGTGAGTGGACGGATGACCCTAAGTGCAAAAAATACGGTGTGTTAACAGAGCACAAAGAGATTATCCGTAAATACACTAAAACGCATTTTAGCGAACTGAAAGAAGCAAAGGTAAAAGAGCTGCTGGATCGCAAAACCTGGCAAGGCCAGAAACAAGTCATGCTCAAGGCCAGGCAACTGCAACAGGCAATCGGCACCAAGCAGTGTGATGATATGAATACCTATGACGATGCCATAAAAGCGGCCTGTGATAAACAGGGTATCAAGCTGGACACCAACGAGAAAAAACAGATCGTCAGTGCAGTCAGTTGGAAAAACCCGGAAGCCGAGAAAGTCATCAAGAAAATCCACAAAGGTATAGCTAGTCCCATTTATGGTTTGTTTGAGGTCGATGGAAAGGTGTTGGAGTACAAGCCTGATGGCGACCTACGGGATTTTGAAAACGTCGCCCTGGACCCCAGCAAAGAGATTAATGAAATCAATGAGGCCTACTTTGCCAAGGAGGTGCAACCCCATGTGCCAGATGCCTGGATCGATGCCAGCAAGAAAGATGAAAAAGACCAACAGATCGGGATAGTCGGTTATGAGATCCCGTTTAACCGACATTTTTATGTCTATCAACCGCCGAGAGATTTGGCAGAGATTGATGCGGACTTGGATAAGGTGAGTGGCGAGATTATGCAGCTCTTACAAGAGGTGCATGTGTGATGGCAGGGAAGTATCAAACTTATCCTGAGTATAAAGATTCTAATGTTAAAATGTTGGGAGATATCCCATCTTGCTGGAGTACTAGGCAGGTAAGGTATCTTCTAAAAGACGGGTCTGAAGGAATAAAAATTGGGCCTTTTGGTAGTGCGTTGAAGCTTGAGGATATGGTTGAGTCTGGCTTTAATGTATATGGGCAAGAGAATGTCATAAAAAAAGATTTTACATTAGGTAAAAGAAAAATTAGTGAAGACAAGTATGCCGAAATGCAGGTTTACAAGATATTTCCTAATGATCTGCTAATAACAATGATGGGAACAAGCGGTAAGTGCGAGTTAGTTCCTGAAAATTTCGAGCCAGGCATTATTGACTCACATCTAATACGGTTAAGAGTGAAAGATGATGAAGTCTTGCCGCGTTTTTTTAGATTGCTGATTGATGAGTGTTATGAGATAGAAAATCAGATAAAAATATCTGGTAAAGGCTCAATTATGCATGGTTTGAACTCAAGCATAATTAAAGCATTACAGCTCCCTTTGCCGAACACGGAGGAGCAAAAAAATATTCTAAGCTTCCTCGATTACGAAACGACCAAAATCGATGCCCTGATCGAAAAACAACAACAGCTCATCAAACTGCTAAAAGAAAAACGCCAGGCAGTGATTAGCCATGCCGTCACCAAAGGCTTAAACCCCAATGCTCCCATGCGAGACTCAGGTGTTGAGTGGTTGGGTGAGGTTCCGGAGCATTGGACTATTAAGCGCTTCAAAACTCTTTTTAAAATTAGAAAACGAATTGCCGGTGCGTTGGGTTATGACGTTCTTTCGGTAACGCAAAAAGGAATAAAAATAAAAGATACAGAGAGCGGTGAAGGTCAACTATCAATGGATTACTCTAAGTATCAGCTAGTATACAAAGGCGACTATGCCATGAACCACATGGACTTACTAACTGGCTTTGTGGATATATCCAAATATGATGGTGTTACCAGTCCAGATTATAGAGTGTTTACTATTGAGGATGGTGGATCATTTCCAGAATACTATCTTTACTTCCTTCAAATGGGCTATATCAACAAGTTGTTTTTTCCTTTTGGACAAGGCGCTGCTCATATTGGTCGATGGCGATTACCCACTGAAGCATTCAATGAGTTTCTTGCTCCATGTCCTCCATTGGTTGAACAAAAGGAAATAGCAATTTTTATTGAGCGTAATTTGCAAAAAATGTCAAAGCTAGTGAAGAAATCCAGCAACGCAATAAAATTGATGCAAGAACGGCGCACAGCCCTAATCTCAGCCGCCGTTACTGGAAAGATCGATGTGCGCACCTGGCAAGCTCCGACTAAAAAACGAGCTAACAAGAAAGTCGCCGCATGAGTGACATAAAGTTATTTTCACTAATGAATGATGCTGCTGTAGAACTTGCAGGGAAATTTGCTGTGCTTGAGAAAGAACTGCAAATATTGATTGAGAGAAATATGGAGTCGTTTCTGGGAGTTCGGTTCATTAAGTCAGAGCATACTACTGGGAAAACACATGGCGGTCGCATTGATTCACTTGGTATAGATGAAGATGGTTGTCCGGTTATTATCGAATACAAACGCCACAGTAAAGAAAATGTAATTAACCAAGGGTTATTCTACCTGGATTGGTTGTTAGACCATCAAGCTGAATTTCAATTGCTAGTGATGGATAAGCTAAATGCAGAGGTGGCACAGAAAATAGAATGGAGTGGTACACGGTTGATTTGTATCGCTTCGGATTTTAATAAATTCGACGAACATGCGGTACAGCAAATTGATCGGAATATTGAATTAATGCGTTATCGCTATTTTGGAGATGATTTGTTATTGCTGGAATTGGTGAACGCCAGGACAGCAAGTAGTTCATACGCAAAGACAATTAGTATTGCAGCGCATGTGGAGTCAGGCGAAACAGCAGGTACAGATAACACATCACCCAGAAAGAGAAATGATCTACATGAAAATAGAAAAGAGGCTGCCAGTGATGAGTTGCTTCAACTTTACGAAATGATTTGCGACTTTGCCCAGTCATTAGGCGATGAAGTTCAGAGAAAGGAATTAAAGTTTTATACAGCCTTCAAACGTATTAGAAATTTTTTAAGTGTGCAGGTATGGGCGCCCGTTCAAGATCCGACTATTTTACTGTATTTGAATTTAAACCCAAAAAATATTGAGTTGAAAGAGGGGTTTTCAAGTGACGTTACCAATAAAGGGCACTGGGGAACGGGAAATTTGGAAGTGAGAATTAAAAACGTGGCTGACGTTGAAAAGGCCAAAAATCTAATTGAAATGAGTTATCTAGATCTTTAATTAACAAAGTAGTTAAAAATACAAATGATAGATAAATCCAACGAGTTTTATTTTCAAATTGCGCATGAGTCACTTGCCATTTATTGTTGGGTGGCTGTTAATGGCTGACAGGGAGGATAAATATGACTATCACACCTGAACAGATCGATCTTTGGCGCAGTGTCCGTTCGGAAACTCAGAATCTGGAGTTCAAAGAGGCAAAAACCCAATACGATAATAAGAAACTCTACAAATATTGTGTTGCCCTTGCCAATGAAGGCGGTGGTTATTTTGTACTTGGGATAGCGAATACACCACCGAGAAACGTGGTTGGTACACAGGCTTTTAATGACCCGGTCGCCATGGCGGCCAAGATTTTTACTGCGATTGGTTTCCGGGTAGATATTGAAGAGGTTCAGCACCCTGATGGCAGAGTTGTGGTTTTTCAGGTTCCGTCACGTCCCAGGGGCACCGCCTACCATTACGAAGGCTCTTATTTAATGCGCTCGGGTGAAGAACTGGTGCCCATGAGTGAAGATCAACTCAGAAAAATATTTGCAGAAGGACAACCTGACTGGCTTGAAGGGGTGGCCAGGCAGGGTTTGAGCGGACAGGACGTGGTTCAGTTGCTCGACACGCAAACATTTTTTGATTTGTTGACACTACCGTATCCCACTGATCAGACAGGCGTATTACAGCGGCTTGAGTCAGAGAGACTTATTCTCTCCGCTAACGGTAGTTATTCCATTTTGAATATTGGTGCTGTGTTGCTGGCCAAGAATTTGAGAGATTTCACAGGTGTTCAACGCAAGGCGGCGCGTGTGGTGGTGTATGCGGGTGATTCCAAGTTGCAGACGGAATCTGATATCACGGGTGAGAAGGGTTATGCCGTTGGCTTCAAAGGCTTGGTGCAGTATGTCATGGGGAAACTGCCACAGAATGAAGTGATTGAGGATGCCATTCGTAAGGCCGTGAAACTCGTCCCTGAGGTGGTTATTCGTGAGCTATTGGCAAACGCACTGATACACCAGGACTTTGAGCTTACCGGCACAGGCCCGGTTGTTGAAGTGTATGCGGATCGTGTAGAAATTTCTAACCCTGGTGAACCTATTGTACCCGTGGAACGTTTTATCGATGGTTATCAGTCACGCAATGAGCGGTTGGCTGATCTTATGCGCCGGTTTGGTATATGCGAAGAGAAGAGCAGCGGAATAGACAGGGTTATCGAAGCGGCTGAATTGCTTCAGTTGCCGGCACCGGATTTTTTGGTGGAGTATCAGAGAACGGTTGTGGTTATTTATGGTCCGCGTGATTTTCGCGCTATGGATCGAAGCGATCGTGTCCGAGCCTGTCACCAGCATTGTGTATTGCAGTGGGTCTTGCGCAAGAAAATGACCAACCAAACCTTGAGAGAACGGTTCGGACTCTCTGAGCGGAGCGGGAATACGATTTCCCAGATTATTTCTGCGGCTGTTGAACAGGGTCTGATCAAAAATGACCCAAGTGCGCCAGATTCTCGGAAATATGCCAGGTACATACCGATTTGGGCGTAGTTTTATTTCATTTTTTATAATGATATGTGTGCAGATGTTTATGTAACAGATTGATAATATTAGATAATTTTATTTCATTGCAACCGGAAGCAGGTGGTTTCTGAGGCGGTGGGAATAGGGGATGGGTTGGTGAGCAATAAATCAAACGAGCAGGTTTTTCAAAACGACATGATCCGGCAGTTAGTCGCCAACGGCTGGTTGCTAGGCAAGCCGGAAAACTACAATCGTGAGTTGGCCTTGTATCCCGAAGACTTGCTGGGTTTTGTCAAAGATACGCAGGATGGGCAATGGCAAAAGTTTTGTGCCTTATACCCTAACAATCCCGAACAAAAGTTTTTAGAACGCGTCGCCTCGCAGTTGAATAAGGCCGACCCCAATGCCGCGAACACCGAGTTGCGTACCTTTGGCACCTTGGGCGTGTTGCGCCATGAGCTGCGCGATCGTGGTACCCGTTTTAGTCTGTGTCAGTTTAAGCCCGAGCATGATCTGAATCCGGATACTTTGACGCGTTATGACAAAAATCGACTACGGGTAGTGCCGGAGTTGGTGTACTCACCGTGGGCTACCCCCTCACTCCAGCCCTCTTCCCAGGGGGGCGAGGGAGTTAAAACTGCCAAAGCATGGCGAATTGATCTGGTGTTGTTTGTGAATGGGCTGCCTGTTGCCACACTGGAGTTGAAGTCAGAATTCAAACAGGCCGTCGAAAACGCCATTAAGCAATACAAAACCACCCGTTTCCCCATCGACCCGCTTACCAAAAAGCCCGAGCCCTTATTAACCTTTAAACGCGGTGCCCTGGTGCATTTTGCGGTCAGTCAATATGAAGTGTATATGACCACCCGTTTGGAAGGGGATGAGACCTACTTTTTGCCGTTTAACAAAGGCACCAAAGTGGGCGGTGCGGGTAATGACGTTCCGGAGGATGTTAACCAATACGCCACCGATTATTTATGGAATGAAGTGTTACTGCCAGATAACCTGTTAAAGATCCTCGCCCGCTTTGTGCATCTACAGATTGAAGAGAAAGAGGATTGGGAGGGACGTAAATACAAAAAGGAAACCCTGATCTTCCCCCGCTACCATCAATGGGATGTGGTCAATAAACTGGTGAGTGCCGCGCACCTTGAAGGACCCGGCCATAAATACCTGATTCAGCATAGCGCCGGTTCCGGTAAATCCAACTCCATTGCCTGGACGGCCCATCAGTTATCCTCGCTTTATGATCAGCAGGGAAACAAACTGTTTAATTCCGTTATTGTGGTGACCGATAGAACAGTATTGGACGATCAGTTACAGGATACCATTAATCAGTTTGAACATGTGGATGGCGCCGTTGGCCGAATCAATCGGAAGGAAGGCGATGGCTCCAAGTCAGAAAAACTCGCCAGCGCCCTGGAGGCCTCGCAGCCGATTATCATTGTCACCATCCAGACCTTTCCCTATGTATTAAAAGCAATTGAGGACAGCGTCAGTTTAAAAGAGCGCCATTACGCTATCATTGCCGATGAGGCCCATTCCTCACAATCCGGTTCGACCGCACGACAGTTAAAAGAAGTCCTTATGCTTGATGCCAAGGACGGTGATGAAGAAGAGCTGGGCTCGGAGGATATTCTGGATGCGGCCGTTGCCTCACGCCGCGCCACCAAAAATCTAAGCTATTTTGCCTTTACCGCCACACCCAAGACCAAAACCCTGGAACTGTTTGGCCGCACACCAAATCCGGATGAGCCACCCTCTAAAACCAATAAGCCGGTATCATATCATTTATATAGCATGCGCCAGGCGATTGAAGAGGGCTTTATCCTGGATGTGTTAAAGAACTACACCAATTATAAGGTGGCCTATAACCTGGCCATGAAAATTGCGGCGACCGACCAGGAGGTGGAAAGCAAGAAGGCCCAGGTCAAACTCAATCAGTGGGTGCGCCTGCACGATTACAACATTGCACAAAAGGTGCAGGTCATCATTGAACACTTCAAAGACAATGTCATGGGCCTCTTGGGTGGTCATGCCAAGGCCATGGTGGTGACCAGTTCGCGCAAGGAAGCGGTGCGGTACAAACTGGGGTTTGATAAATATATCACTGAGAAAGGTTACAAGAAGATCCATGCCATGGTGGCCTTTTCCGGGGAAGTGGAATTTAACGAAAAGGACCCGAATCCAGAAGGCTTGCTGGGTGAGAAATTTACTGAGGGCAATATGAACCCGAACCTGCTTGGTCGGGATATGCGCAAGGCCTTTGATAGCGATGATTACCGGGTGATGATCGTCGCCAATAAATTTCAGACCGGTTTCGACCAACCCAAATTGGTCGCCATGTACGTGGATAAGAAACTGGGCGGTGTGGAGTGTGTGCAAACCCTGTCACGCCTGAACCGTACCTACCCCGGCAAGGCCGAGACCGGTACCTTTATCCTGGATTTCTTTAATGAACCGGAAGACATCCTTGAATCATTTAAGCCGTATTACCAAACTGCTGAACTAGACGATGTCTCCGACCCCAATTTGATATTTGATTTATTTGATAAGCTGCGTGCAGCCGGAATATTTACCTGGCAAGAGGTCGAACAGTTTTGTGTGGCATTTTTTGTCAAAAATAAGAGTAATGCCGCTATTGCGAACATTTGTAAGCCCGCAGTAGAGCGCTGGCAAAAGCGCTACAAGTCAGCCATTGCCGCTTACAAGTTAGCCAAGGACATGTTTGAGCGTAGCAAGAAGACCAAAGATGCCGTATTGATTGCCAATGCCGAGAATAGCTTTAAGGAATGTAAACAGGAAAAGGATGCGCTGGAAATCTTCAAGAAAGATTTGGGGACTTTTGTACGATTTTACGAATTTATGTCACAGATAGTCGATTACAGCAATAAGGATCTCGAAAAACTGAGTTTGTACGCCCGCAACCTTCGTCCTATGCTGCGCGAGGCATTGTTGAATGAGGACGATATAGACCTGACCAATGTGGTGATGAGTCACTACCGACTATCAAAAATAAGACAGCAGGATCTTAATTTACAGGATGAGGAAGGCGGATATTTAAAACCCGGCGAAGGCCTGGGTACAGCAAAACCAAAGGATAAAAAAGAAGAGTTCCTCTCGCAGATTATCCACCGCCTGAACGAGTTATTTATTACTGATCAGCTCACTGATAAAGATTTGGTTAATTATGCCTACACGATTAGGGATAAGGTCAGGGAAAATGAATTGGTAATGAAACAGATTGCCAACAACACAGCAGAACAGGCAATGCTAGGCGATTTCCACAAGGCCATTGATGATGCCGTGATGGATAGCGGCGATGCGCACCAAAATCAGATGATGCAGCTGTTATCGGATCCCGCAAAAGCAAAAGGCTTTGCCCGGGTAGTGTTTGATCTGTTGAAATTGACTGAATAATTAAAAGAAGAGGGAGTGATATGCATGAGATCGTGTACGTTCTAATTAATGAGGCCATGCCGGGTTATGTCAAAATCGGCAAGACCACCGATCTGGAGCAGCGAATGCGCTCATTGGATAACACTTCTTTACCCCTTCCCTTTGAATGCTTCTATGCGGTGCAAGTCGATGATGCTAATCATGTTGAGAAACATCTACACGATGCATTTGAAGATAGCCGGGTTAGGAAAAATAGAGAGTTTTTTGAAATTGCACCAGAAAGCATCGTTTAAGGGGTCGTAGCCCTTTAACTTAGACAGACTAAGTTTTCTCACCAATTATTTCCCAAACTCAAACATTTCCTTCACCGGGATCTTCAGTACTTTAGCGATCTTTTCCAAGTTTTCGAACTTGGGGCCGTGTATTCCACGCTCAATGTTACTGATTGACTCAATAGATAGATCGATTTTCGCCGCCAGTTGTTCTTGTGTTAGACCCGCATCGGTTCGAAGCTGTTGCAGGCGTTTGCCAAATTGTTCTTTTAGTTGTGGCATTTGATAATCCCAGATATGAGATTTAATCATATAGAAGTTGAACTCCGGGTATAACGAAGTTAAACTACGGGTAGGTGATTAACTCGTTTTCGGGGTGATGCATGGATTCGTCACAAAAAACTACCATTGTAGATTCAAGCCTTACCGAGGATCTCTTGCAGTTATCGAACGAATTTACCGCGCTGAATAATTTTTATGCCTGCTTTTGTGACACCCCGGCCGATGTGCTGGTGGAAGGGCAGATAATGGATGCCGGAACCGTGGAGGGGGTTAGCCGTTGCAGCCGCTGGCTGAGGTATCGCATGGCCGAGATTAGGGCGAAGCTGGACGCGGTTCAGAAACAGTCCTGCAACAAGACCGGCCCAGATCCTGAACTTCGCTAATATTAACTGTCGTGGTTCAGACTTAATCTGACATACCGTGTACGAATCTTACTGTTGTACACTACCCATACTCGAGTGCCACTTTTAACGGGAGATCGATGGTCGGTGCCGCTTGGAGGCTGATCTGGCCAGATCTATTCGCCGTGGCCGTCGCAACTACCGCAACATGGACCCGAAAATATTCCCCCAAAGCGGTTTAGCCATTAGAATATTCAACCTATCCGGTCGCCGGTACCGAGTAATTTGCCATATATATGGGCACATAAAAAATATAAATAATTAAGCGGGAGTGATGAAAAGCGAAGTTATGTCATCAGAAATCGATTTGCCGAAAGGCGTCATATTTAACGCATACCCTGACAGCATTGGCCGAAAACTGGCTGATGTAGTCCGCATGCTCAAGCTGCCGGAATTCAAGGATGTATTTTCTTTGTTCTATATCCTGCCCACCATTTTTAACAGTGATCTGGATCGTGGCTTTTCTATCATTGATTACGATCTCAATGATGAGCTTGTTTCCCGGGAAGATTTGGAGCAACTCCATGAGCTCAATGTCATGTTCAAGCTCGATCTCGTTTTGAACCATCTCTCCGTAGGCTCTCCCCAGTTTCAAGATCTATTGACGAAGGGGGACAAATCAAAATATAAGAATTTCTTTATTGATTGGAACGAATTCTGGAATTCACACGGTGAGATGGGCCCTGATGGTCATGTGATACCCCATGAAGAACATCTCGATAAACTTTTCATGCGAAAGCCCGACCTGCCGATATTGAAAGTACGTTTTCCGGATGGATCCAACCGGCCTTATTGGAATACGTTTTATCAGGAGGTTGCTTATCACAAGCTCACCGCCCATGATCTACTCCAGGCGTTAGGGATCGAAGAACTCACGCATGAGGACGCGGAGGACATTGCTGCCATCGTGAATGATATATTGAATGCGAGGCAGGATATTAGCGAAATAGATTTAGGCGACTTTGTCCATCACAAAGATGATATTGTTTCCGTTGTTGAGCAGAACCGTAACTATCTGGGACAAATGGATTTAAATGCTCAATCGCAAGAGGTCTGGGATTTTTATGATGAGACCTTAAAGAAGCTGCGCGAACACGGCGGGAAGCTTGTCAGGCTCGACGCATTCGCTTATTTACACAAGGAACCGGGTAAGACCAATTTCTTCAATGAACCCGGCACGTGGGAATATCTGCAGAGACTGAAACGCATCGCCGATAAGTATGACTTGATTCTCCTGCCTGAAATACATTCTGAGTATGGCGAGGGGCTGCATGAAAAAGTGGCTGCCAATGGCTTTCCCATTTACGATTTTTTCTTTCCCAGTTTGGTGATCGATGCGCTGGAACGGGGGACAAACCGGCATCTTCTGCGCTGGATTGACGAGCTAATCGAGAAAAATATCAAAACGATTAACATGCTTGGCTCTCATGATGGCATTCCTGTGCTTGACTTGAAAGGCAGAGATGATGCCGGCGTCGCGAGCAAGGGATTATTGAGCGATAAAGAGATCGACGCAGTCATCGAACGAATCGTGACCAGGGGTGGCAGGGTAAAAAGCCTGTATGGCTCGGATGGTAAGAAAATCGCATATTACCAGGTCAATGCGACATTCTTCAGTGCGTTGGGGGAGGACGAGCGAAAGTTGCGTCTTGCCCGGGCCATTCAAATGTTTATGCCGGGTATTCCGCAAGTGTGGTATCTGGACATATTTGCCGGCGAGAACGATTACGCCGCCGCGGACAACGGCGGTACGGGCGGCCATAAAGAAATCAATCGTGCCACTCTTACGAACCGCGATATCGAACAAGGACTCAAACAGACTGTTGTGCAAGACCAACTGGCGATCATGCGGCTGCGAAATACCTCGCCTGCGTTTGACGGTGAGTTGACGGTCATTAACACAGATGAGCACCGCCTGCACTTAAGCTGGAAACATCAGGAATGTGCGGCGACCTTGAACGCTGACTTGCGCGACTATAGCTTTAGCATTACACACAAGGAACATGCCAATGGCGAAAGTGTGATGGCGTATAATCAAGCGGCCGGTTTACTTGAAAATGAAACTGATGATAAGAGCAGTGATCTGATCACTTGATTGACCATATAAAAGAAAACCCGGTTAGATACCAAAAATGATTGAAATATTAAGTGGTGTATAATCATTGATTAGTGCCGAAAATGTTCAGTTATTTTGCGCGCGACATAATTTGGTTAAATCAGATAAGATTGTTTAATTATTATTACTTGTTGGGATAATTTCTTTAAACAAGCTTAGACTACCCAAGCTATGCAAAACTCTGATCACATCCCCGGCAACACACCCCTATCTACCTTCATGGAAGAATGCTGGCAACAAAAGCCTTTACTGATTCGCTCTGCAATCGAGAATTATTCCAGCCCCATTAGCGCGGATGAAATGGCCGGTCTGTGGCAGTGCGGGGTCTGATAGCTTGCGTACATCCATCATATGCTTCACGAACCGGCGGTTACACATCATCATTTTGTAGCTGAAAACGATGTTGTAAGCGATGAGGATATGGTGATTTTGGACTGAAATTTATCTAAAGGCGGGTGTTGTGTCGGTCCGAACGAGTGACCGTTAGATTCTTTAACATACGGCGTTAATCATTCTAGTGATTGACAAGGATGGTAAAGTACAACATCAACGTATCAAATTTTCGATTTCCCTTTCTATCCAAAACAAACCTGTGTCAGTTGTGCGCGAAATTATCGTTCATCTCAAAAACATTTTATAGGAAGCCGATAAGTATTGTTATTGTGAAAAATAAGGCGCGGGAGGATTTTGTCAGTTCAGATGAAACACCGGATGTGAAATCTATACTAATATATACATACACAACAACCCGTTATATATGATGACTGCTGAAACAAAATATTAATCCATTATGCAGTTTGTTAACTTTTGTTAATTATTGGAGGAACTTGTGCGGTTATATACTATTTTGGCGCACCTGTTGGTTAGCATTATCAGTGGCATGGTTATTGGGTTCAGTCATGCCGTCGCGGCAGAAAAGTCAGCTAGCATCATTCATCAGCCCGGCAGCGGTATCGATCTTGTCAGTTCTGATGGGCGCTACCGCTTTGAACTGGGTGGACGCATCATGATTGATTACGCGAAATATCGGCAAGACCGTACGACTCTGGGTGATGGTACGGAATTGCGTCGGGCAAGAATCGAGCTGGAAGGTGAGGTGGATGACTGGGGTTATGAATTCGGCCTGGATGTGGCTGATGAAGATGGTGCCGCAGAGGTTAAGGATGCTTATTTAGCGTATCTGGGCTGGGATAAAATGGTCGTTAAAATGGGCCAGTTCAAGCAGCCCTTTAGCCTCGAAGAAGTCACCAGTTCTAAATACATCACCTTCATGGAGCGGGCTTTACCAAACACCTTTGCACCTGGTCGTACTATCGGTGTTGGACTTCAGTCCTATGGTATGAACACGAATATGGCAGTCGGTATTTTTGGTCAGGCTTATGATGAAGATGCGCAAGATGAAGGGGATGAATCCAGTGCAGCAGCTGCCCGTCTGAGTTATGCACCCTGGCATGGCAAAGTCAGTGCGCTGCACTTTGGTCTGAGTGCGAATTATCTTAAGCCATCAAGTTCATCTGGCGGCTCTGCCTCGGTGGACTTTACTAGTCGCCCCGAGTCACACATCACTGATGTTAAGTATCTGGATACGGGGGACATTACCGATGTTAGCCGTGTCGTGAAATATGGGCTGGAATTGGCCTGGGTGAGTGGACCCTGGTCATTACAGGGCGAATACCTGGTCGCCAAGGTGGAGCGTAACTCTGGCCAGCCAGCCCTGGAGTTTCAGGGCTGGTATGTGTATGGCAGCTGGTTTCTGACCGGTGAGTCCCGTCATTACCGTTTAAAGAAAGGTGCTTTTGGGCGGACCAGGCCCGGTACAGCGGGGGGGGCCTGGGAACTGGCATACAGGGTAAGCTCACTGGACCTGAATGATCAGGATATTTCAGGGGGGGCGGCCACCCAACATACCCTGGGCCTGAACTGGTATGCCAGTGCGCATACTCGATTTATGCTGAACCTGATCAATGTCGATAATGATATTAACGCCGACGCGGGTGGCGATGCTACGGCCAATGATAAGCCACAGATTGTCCAGCTGAGGGGGCAAGTCGATTTCTAGGTAATGTTTAGCTTGAGGTATTTGTAGTTGTTTAAAAAACTAATATTTTGTTGTTTATTCACCATCATCATGTCCGCGCAGGCGGAACCACAGCAAGAGGTTTTTGTTCTGGGTAAGGTCAGTACCGATCCCCATAAACATTATCAAAAACTGAAGAATATGGTGGATTATGTCGCCGCCAAGATGCAGGACCTGGGCATTCGACGAGGCCAGGTCCTTATTGCCCGCGATAATCAACAGATGATTCAGTACCTGCGAGATGGCAAGGTTGATTGGGTGGGGGAAACGGTCTTTTCCGGCATTCTGTTTGAACAAAGGGCCAATGCCGAGATATTACTACGCCGCTGGAAGAAGGGGGTGCCTACCTATCGGACGGTATTTATCACCCGCAAAGACAGTGGTATCCGTAAACTGAGAGATTTAATCGGCAAGACCATCGCCTTCGAAGATCCGGGTTCGACTTCAGCCTATTTCATACCCGTTGCTGAATTGTTGTCTGCCGGGTTGCAACTGGTCCGGCTAAAATCGCCCGGGCAAGCGGTACCTGCCGGCAAGATAGGTTACGTTTTTTCGAAAAAAGAGATCAATACGTCTACCTGGGTTTACAAGGGCCTGGTAGATGCGGGTGCCTATAGTAATTTGAACTGGGAAAATGAAAAGGATACACCGAAAAATAGTCGCCGGGTGATGACGGTTTTCCATCAATCGGCTGAGATGCCAAGAGCGATTGAGGTTGTGCGTGGTGGGCTATCACCGACCGTCAAGGCAAGGCTAAAGACCATTCTCCTGCAAGCAGGAAAAGATCCTGCAGCCAGATCTGTATTGCAAGGCTATGGCAAGACCAGCAAGTTTGACAGTATAAAAAAGATGCCGGCTAATAGTTTTAAACAAGCACGGCGTATGCTTGATATCATGAAAAAAGAGTCGGCCCAATGAAACGGGGCCTTCAGAGTCATTACAGTATTCTTATTATCTCTGTGGTGCTCGTTATTGTTATTGGTCTGAGTATTCTGATGCTTGTACAGACCCGTAGCACTATATCGGCGTTAACACAAACCTCGTCGACAGAGATGAAACATGTTTTGTTGAAACAGCTGGAGCATCATGGTGAAATCATAACGCAATTGCTGGCCGATAATCTTATCAATCCGGTCTATCTGTCTGATATGAAAGCCATCCATCAATTGCTCTCAAATGTGAAACGTCAGCAGGAGGTAAAGCATGTGTATGTTCTCGATAAGGCAGGACTCATTCTTCATGACGGTATAGAAAGTATTCCCGGATTGGGAAAACGTCCTTCCGATCCTGTAAGCGATAAGGCCATCACCGCAACTGACCTGTCACATTCTATGATCGATGATGTTCTTTATATCGCGATGCCGATTTATCTGGGTGGTCAACGCCTGGGTACCATAGTGGTAACGATGTCAACAGATGGGATACATCAGGAAATTTCTCAAGCAAATGAAACGCTGACAAGCTTAAGTGTCGAGGGTGAGCAGCGCCAAATATATAGTGTGACACTGGCAACACTGTTCTTCATTCTTGTGGGAATAATGCTGTCATTTATGCTTGCCAAGGGCTTTACACGCCCAATAAAGGAACTGGCATCAAAAATCAAGGATGTGGGAAAGGGAAAATATGATATACAGATGTCTTTCTCTCGGCAGGACGAAATTGGTTACCTGGCGACTGAATTTCAGGAAATGGTACAGCAATTACGTGATACCACGGTTTCGAAAGAATTTCTTGATAACATTATCTCAAGTATGAACGAAGCCTTGATCGTTTTAAATCTGGATGGTTCTATCTCAATGATCAATGCTGCAACTAGTCAGCTTCTGGGTGAAGACAAAGCGCATTTATTGTCATTAAATATTTCCGATATTATTGCGGAAGATGAAGAGACAGTAAGTCAGTGGCTGAATAAGGTGAAAGATACAGGAGAGCTGGTTGCACCGGAAACCGGTTGTCGTGACAAAAACAGTGTTATCATACCTGTGTCTTTTTCCGCCTCTCTGATGCACAATCAGGACGGCGAACCACGGTGGATAGTCTGTGTTGCGCAAGATATCACAGAGCGAAAACAGATTGATCGCATGAAAGACGAATTCATTTCAACAGTGAGCCATGAATTACGCACTCCCCTGACCTCCATATATGGAACACTGAGCTTGTTGGCAAGCGGTGATAAGGAAATTATCTCGGGGAATTATCAAAAACTTATTGAAGTTGCACACAATAATAGCGTGCAACTTATTTCATTGATTAATGATTTACTTGATAGTCAGAAAATTGTATCAGGTAAAATACAATACGATATGTTGCCACTGGATATGTGGGATCTGTTGCGAGAATCAGTAGAGAATAATCAATCCTATGCCACTGAACATGGTGTAAAGTTTCAACTGATGGATAGCGATTCGATAAAGGCTATTGTAAATGCTGATCACAGTCGTTTGCTACAGGTAATGGCTAACTTGCTTTCTAATGCCGCCAAATTTTCACCCAGTGGAAGTGTCATTGAAATATCCTTGCAACGTATGGACGATATGATTGAGGTCTCGGTGAAGGATTACGGTGAAGGAATTCCCAGCCATTTTCAGGAACATGTGTTTGAGCGTTTCAGGCAGGCGGATAGCTCGACAACCCGTAGCGTAAGAGGTACGGGTTTGGGGTTAAGTATCAGTAAAGACATCATTAAACATATGAATGGTGAAATCGGCTACCGGACTGAAGAAGGGAAAGGAACGCAGTTTTATTTTCGCTTGCCCGCGGCCTAATGCTGACACCGAAACAACCTGTAGAAACCTCTCTTAATAGCGCATTAGCCTAAAATAACCTCACAAAGTCCTCGTTGAAGGCGAGCCTTGTGTATGAAATAGTGCGTCACTCGAGTAAGGCAGCCTGTATTTCACTCTATTATTAATAAGGCAAACGATAAATGAGCACGAGCACTGAAAAAGTAAGCCCCACGAGCATTAATCTGCACCAGAAATCACGTTTGCTTGAGATGGGGTTTTCCGATGGCAAGACCTTCAGCCTGCCGTGTGAATATCTGCGTGTCTTTTCCCCCGCCGCCGAGGTGAAGATTGCGACAAAGCCGGTGCACGGTAAGGCCGAGGTCAACATCAGTCGTATCGAACAGAAGGGCAATTATGCGCTGCAACTTTTTTTTGATGATGGCCACGAGACGGGAATTTATTCATGGGACACGCTGTATCAATTGGGTGATGACTATGCTCAGAACTGGGCTGCGTATTTGCAGAGAATGGATGAACATGGCCTGGAACGCGGCCTGGCGGCATCACCGGGCGAGCGTGTCGTCAACCTGTTGTATTTTATGCAGCTGGTCAACATCGCCGGTCAGGAAGCCGAATCGGTCACCCTGCCTGACTCGGTGATGACCGTCGTTGACTTACTGAGTTGGTTGCGTGAACGTGGCGAGGCATGGACCGACAGCTTTGCCGACCTGCAGGTGCAGGTAACCGTGAACAAGCAGTTTGCCGAACCCACCACCCCGCTGGCGCAGGGCGATGAGGTGGCCATTGTGCCGCGGGGCATCCAGTAGTTCCCCGTTATGGCTTATTGGGGTTTATATAAACTCAGATTATTGATCCGCTCGTTAATGACAAAGGCGACAACGAAGTTATGACAAAGATATTATTTTACTGCGTAATTATGTCGATGCTGATAACAGCCTGCTCTGATCATTCAGACGAAAAACCGTATATCAGAAAACCAATGAATATTGTTATCCAGAAAAATGCAGCACGGGATGGTTTTATTAAAACGGATGAAACAACAGCCATGTGTAAGGATTTTGTTCTGACTGAGCAGGATGTAAACGAGTTCTTTATGGTGGCGCGGCTTGATACAGAGCTGGAATATTCTCATGGTCAGGTGATGTCGCGCTGTTATGCAGAAGGGGAGCTGACACTGCCCAGGAAATATAAAGGTAAGTGGAGAATCGACAGGGCGCGACGCGGGATTCTGATGGTTGAGGGTGATCAGACCTATTTCTTTTATTGCGAAAATTGTGCCGGCAGGAAATATGCCGAGCGGAAGTGATATGCCCTGTGTGGGGCTGATACACACTAATCAGAAAACTGGGGCCAGAGTTACCTCAGTGTGGGTCTGACAGCTTACGTACATCCATATACACGCTGAATACCTGCATCCATGCTCAATCGCGGCGCCTATACATCCCTGTAATTGCCGCATTAGTGCTTCCATGCACGTTACCCACGCAAGTCATTGAATTTCAGGTTGAAGGCAGTAAAATATGGGCCTTAATGAGGCTTAAACGGCCTATTTCATGGATGAAATGATAGTTTTAAGTCATCAAGGTAGTCATCAAGAGGGCGTAACACTAGATATGTAGTGGCATAGTTAATTTGGCTACTACAATAAATAACCTTTGATAAACCTAAACTTCTGAAAGATGCAAAATATCCTATGACAACACGCACTTTACGCTCAATCTACCAACTCAAAGTCACGCTGAAATACGCCCGGCCTCCTGTTTGGCGCAGGCTACAGATATTGAGCACCGATACGCTGGAAGATTTGCATATTGCTTTGCAGATTGTGATGGGGTGGACCAATGAACACTTACACCAATTTGTGAAAGGCCAGGATTATTATGGCGAACCTACCGAGTATTCACCCCCCGAACTCCTGGGCGAATCTGAATACCGTCTAGTACAGGTATTGAAAAAAGAAAAGGAAAAACTAATTTACGAATATGATTTTGGTGACGGTTGGCGGCATGAGGTCTTGCTTGAAAAAATCCTGCCCTATTCGACCGATGCCATACTACCTGTTTGTCTTAAAGGGAGCCGTGCCTGTCCACCGGAAGATGTCGGTGGTATTCACGGTTATGAGATGTTTCTGGAGACGATTTCAGACCCTACACATCCCGAGTATGAGGACATGCTTGAATGGATAGGGGGTGATTTTGACTCGGATCATTTTGACCTGGTTCATACGAATGATCTGTTGCGTCAGTATTGCGATGGACAGGGCCAGGAACAAGTCTCCGCGCCGGACCCTGTTAATTTCAGCAGAGATTTATTTAGACCTCTAAATGAAGAGGAACTCGATTTTCTTGATCATTTTTTGATATATCGCATCGATGAAAATGAACAGGCAGAGGACGAGGATGAAGGTGTACTGGGCATTTCGGAACTGGATGGACTCTTGACCGCGGTTGTGAGTGGCCCTGCTATGATTCAGCCGTCACAATGGTTGCCTGCTGTTTGGGGCAAGCAAGAACCGGTATGGGAAAGTGAAGCAGAATTTCAGTTGATTTTGGTCTTAATGATGCGCCATATGAATGACATAGCCGCGACCTTGCTCGAAGAACCCGAAAATTTTGAACCTGTGTTTATGCAAAGTAATGTTGTTGAAACGGAACTCATGATTGTGGATGAATGGTGTGAAGGCTACCTGCGTGGCGTTTTATTGGCGCCAGAGCCATGGAATGAAGCAGGGCAGGAGATGGGGATCTTGCTCGCACCCATTACGGCCTTTACCACGGAAACCAACTGGCGCGGTCATGACTTTCAAGATGATGAGCTCCTCAACTTACAAAAGGCCATCGCGCCTAATGTGCGCGACATCCATGCCTATTGGCTGGCAAGGCGGGAGGAAAATACCCCTTCAGCAACACCTGTGCGTAGAACTGAACCCAGGGTTGGCCGTAACGATCCCTGTCCCTGTGGCAGCGGTAAAAAATACAAAAAATGTTGTCTGCACTGATGACTGGATTTGGATCCCTCAGGGTTAGAACCCTACTTTTCTAGCTGGGCAAATTTCTTAAAATAAGCTTAAACTCCCCAAAGCATGCAAAACCCTGCTCACATCCTCGGCGACACACCCCTATCTACCTTCCTGGAAGAGTACTGGCAACAAAAGCCTTTGCTGATTCGATCTGCCATTTTGTGTCGCTATCGCGACGCTGTCGGGTTATACCGGCAATTGCTCCTGCATTGCCGGTACTACGCCATCCTTGGCGGTCGCGCATATATGGCTAACCCGACCTACATTATATAGTGGGC
>Ga0209633_10001273_pt1 | contig 26497 bp, 29 predicted proteins | sample Cruoilmetagenom1_FD_187290 | JGI IMG/M metagenome (GOLD analysis project Ga0209633, IMG submission 187290) | Oil polluted marine microbial communities from Coal Oil Point, Santa Barbara, California, USA - Sample 1 (SPAdes) (version 2) | ecosystem: Environmental > Aquatic > Marine > Oil seeps ...
CACCGATTTCATCCGGAAAAACCGCCTCGTAACAGATCAATGGCATCGCGCGGCCCAACCCTGCAATTTCGATCAACCGCAGGCCGACACCGGTGCCAAATCCATACCCTTCCTTGGCCGCTAATCCCTTTAAGTTAAGGGCCGAAGCCAACGCGCCGCCCGGCATATACTCACCAAACGGCACCAGATGGCTTTTATCATAAACGTCCTGAATGGACCCATCCGCCCCCAACACCGCCAAAGAATTGTAGTACTGGCTGGCATCTCGCCGCTGAACACCCAGCACCACAGGCACAGTGCCCGCCGCATCCGAAATTACCTCAAACGCGCCTTGGGCAGAATTCAGCAAGTAGGGCACCGAGGTTTCCGGCCAGATGATAACATCTGGCTCAGCGCCCTTAGCGGGGGCTGCGGTAAACCCCAAACTGCGGTTAAAAAACACAGGGATCATCTCGGGATCCCATTTCTGGTGTTGCGGCGCATTAGGCTGGATCAGGCGAACAATCGGCCTATCTTGCTGTCCTTCCTTAATAACCGCCTGTGTGAAATTTATTTCCATTCCCTGAGTGGAAATATAAATGCCACCAAAAAATGCTGCCACACAGGCCAATATTAAAGCTGGCACCAGAACCAATCTTTTGGAATGACTAATCACAGCATTCGACACCCAAATTCCAGCCAATGTTAGCAGCGTCAACCCATGCGGCCCTATAACAGCCGCCAGTTGGTCCAACCCCCAGTCCAACCAAATATAGCCCAGCAACCCCCAAGGAAACCCTGTCAAAACATAGGTGCGGGCCACTTCTGCGAGGGTCCAAAACACCACCAAAGCGGCTCCACTACCCTGCTTGCGGGCCAAGCCAAAAGCCGCGGCCCAAAACAGCGCCAACCCACCCGCCATACCAATCAACGCGAAAGGGGCCATCCAGCCATGCCGTGCGATATCGACCAAAAACGGCTCGACAATCCAGCTTAGGGTCAGCCCGAAATAGCCCACCCCGAAGGCCCAGCCGACCCAAGCGGCCTGTTTAACGGTTTGGCTCGCGCGAAACAGGACAAATCCCGCCGCCAAGCCCAAAACCCCTAACCACACAAAGGAAAACGGCGCTTGCGCCAACCCCGTAACGGCCCCACCAAACAGGCTCGCCAATAACTTGCGCCGCAAAGACCAAGTGGCCAAATCAGTCACCCGCTGTCTCCGGCAGGCGCACCCTCAACCGTTTAATCCGGCGCAAGTCCGCTTCAACAATCTCAAACTCGGGGCCATTGGGATGCACAACAACCTCGCCGCGCGCCGGCACATGCCCTGACAGCATGAACACCAATCCGCCAAGGGTCTCGATTTCCTCGTCCTCATGGGCATCCGCTAATTTGCGGCCAATCTCGACCTCAAATTCATCCAACGGCGTACGGGCCAAGGCCAGATAACAGCCCGGCCCCTCTTTGGCCCAGAATTGATCGCCTTCCAGATCATGTTCGTCTTCGATTTCACCGATCACTTGCTCGACCAGATCCTCCAGCGTGACCAAACCGTCAACGCCGCCATATTCGTCAATCACCAAAGCCATATGAATGCGTTCTGCCTGCATTTTCTGCAGCAAAACCCCAATCGGCATCGAGGGCGGCGCGAACAGCAAGGGCCGCACCAGTTTTTTCAAATTGAACCGTCCGCCATTGCTGCTGAACCCGTGTTTCAGCGCGAAATCCTTTAGGTGCACCAGTCCAATGGGCGTGTCCAATGTGTCGGTATAAACTGGGATCCGCGTCAAACCGCTTTTGCGAAACAGATCGACCAGATCGTCCTTTTTAATGTCGTCGGGCACGGAAATGATCTCGGCCTTGGGAACGGCAACATCCTCAAGCGACATCCGGCGCAGGTTCAACATCCCACGCACATCGCCCGTGGGCGCGACCGTATCCGGCGCGTCACCTGACGTCTTTTCACTGCTGTCTGTGGGGCTTAGCGCACCAATAATGCGACCCCAAAAGCCGCGTTGTGCACTTGTCTCTCCATCCCGCGCGCTTTGCGCCGCGTCACTGGAACCGTCTGTCGTGTCGCCCATTATCCCTTTCCAAATTTTCCAAGCGCTTTACGCTTACCCTCTATATGGGTCCGATATACCCAATTTGCCAAGCACTTGCCCCTCTAATGTCTCCATTATTGCCGCATCTTGCTCAGATATGTGATCATAACCCAACAGATGTAACACCCCGTGGATTAATAAATGTGTGACATGGTCTGAAACGGGCTTGTTCGCGGTGCGTGCCTCAGCGGCGCAAGTGTCAAAGGAAATGGCGATATCGCCCAACTCTTCGGGCATGCCTTTGGGGTCAAACGACGGTTTTTCCGGATGCCGTCCAGGGGTCGCGCGGTCAACACTTGGCCATGACAGCACGTTGGTTGACGTAGGCTTACCACGAAATTCTGCGTTCAGATCGGCAATACGCGCATCATCACAGGCCAGCAGGCTGACCTCGCAATACTGCGCCTCAATGTCCAGATGGGCGAGCATCGCCGCAACGGCCTGCGCCGCCAACGCCTCTATGTCCAGCTCCGCCCAGCGCGCATCCTCTATGTTGACGGCAATGAACTCAGCCATCATCGGCTTCATAGGCCTCGATGATCCTGGCCACCAAAGGATGGCGCACCACATCCTTGGAGGTGAAATAGTTAAAGGCGATCTTGTTGATGCCTTTCAACAGACGTTCGGCATCGTGCAGGCCACTGGTCACGCCGCGCTGCAAATCAATTTGGGTCCGATCCCCTGTGATCACCATGCGGCTGCCTTCGCCAAGACGGGTCAGGAACATCTTCATCTGCATTGACGTGGCATTCTGCGCCTCATCCAACACCACAAAGGCATTGGCCAGGGTCCGGCCACGCATAAACGCCAACGGCGCGATCTCGATTTTTTTATCCTCGATCATCTTGGTGACCTGCTTGGCCGGCAAAAAATCGTTCAGCGCATCATAAAGCGGCTGCATAAAGGGATCGACCTTGTCTTTCATGTCGCCCGGCAAAAACCCCAACCGTTCGCCCGCCTCAACGGCAGGGCGCGACAGGATGATCTTATCAACCTTGCCCTCGATCAACATGTTTACCCCGACGGCGACCGCCAAATAGGTTTTGCCGGTGCCCGCAGGCCCGATGCCAAACCCCAGCTCGTTCTCAAACAGTGATTTAACATATGCCTTTTGCGCCTCGGTGCGCGGCTCGATCATCTTTTTGCGGGTCTTGATCTCGACACGACCGCCTTTGAACATCTCAAGCTGGTCAATGCTCTCGGTATCCGCCGCTTCGCCAAACAGCGTCTCATCACCACCCATCGTGATTTCAGTGTCGATGTCGCCCATGGCAACTTCGCGACCCGCCTCCAAACGCAAATAAAGCGCCCGCAAAACACGGGCGGCCTCGGCACAATCATCGGCATCCCCTGTCAAAGACAACTGGTTGCCACGGCGTGAAATCTGGATGCTGAACTTATCCTCAATATGGGCAAGGTTCCGATCAAACGCGCCACACAGGTCAATCAACAAACGGTTGTCAGGAAATTCCAGCAGCTCCTCATCGGGGGCATCTGGTGGGGTCAAAGCGCCTATGGCCAATCAATTCTCCTGTTTGAAGTATGGTTTGATCGTGCCAAATCATTTTGCAACATTCAAGCGGCGATCAGTATCAATCATGTAAAATTCAAGTGACGATAGCCTAAAAAGGAAAAAGGCCCCCCGCACATGCGAGAGGCCTTCAGCCAAACCTTGTTTTTTAAACCTTAGATCGGGTCACCGATAAACGTTCCTGACTTGAATTTGCCAGTTGCGATGGTCGGAGGTGCAACACCGGAACAAACGGGCTTGCCGTATTTATCCAGACGCGCGGACAGATAGCCTTCAACACCATCATCAATGATCCAGTGGTCACATCCGTTTGGATCAACCCAGATACCAGCTTTTAGATTGCTAAGACCCTTTGAATCGATACCCCGATCAACGGTCTTGTCTGCTTTGTCACCACATGCCGCCAAAGAAAGGGCCACAGTAGCAAGAGCAATGCCTTTTAGTAGTTTCATCTTGTTACCTCTTTAGCGAATGCAAATAATTTCAACACGGCGGTTTTTGCGCATACCAGCGGATGTTCCGTTTGATGCAGCTGGGACACGTTCGCCATAACCACGAACATCAACCACTTTGGCTCCGACAGTTTGTGCAACCCGTGCAACCGCATTGGCGCGGTTCAAAGACAAGCGCATGTTGTACTGATCTGACGCGCGACTGTCCGTGTGGCCCGCAATCGTGTAGGCGCGTGCGTTTGCGCTTTGGAAAAACTTCTGCAAACGCGCGCGACCGGCTGAACTGATGGAATACTTATCCGTCGCAAACAGCTGGTCTGAATTCATCACACCGCAAACATTGCCACGACGACAAACAGGGATGCCTTGGCGGTTAACGTGGGGGCTCATGTAGCCCTCAACACCGTCATCCATAACCCAATGCTCACAACCATCAGGATCGACCCAGATACCAGGAAGATATCTCTCCCCCTTAATGGTTCCAGCCGACGCAGCAGTGCCGGACACAGCCAATGCCAAAATCGCGGCAGAGACACCCGTCAGTGATATACGCATCACTTTCGAAATAATATTGCCCACAGTCATTCCCCTAACAATTATGTGTTAATCCACCAAGTATAGTTAACAGCCCCACACCCTTCAATTGGTATGCGCTTTACTCTAGGATACATTATCAAGCCTTTTTCACTTAGGGAACAGTTATTCTGCTAGTTTGTTGGCATATCCGAAACAGTCCAGCACAACGGGGCGGATTAACCCCGAAATCCAATCTGTTTCCGACAATCTGGTTGGCTTTTTCTAAAAATTTTACCGGATCCGTTAGGTGTGAATCACTTCACCGCCCAGTGAATTGGTCTCGCTTTTGATGATTCCTACCGAATAAATGTCGCCGATATTCAGCGCTCCGCCAATTGCGGGTTCAGCCACATGAACCGCATGTAAATGCTGGCTCTTGCCAATCATCTGTCCCTGCAAACGCCCCTTCTTCTCAATCAACACCTTAACCTTTTGCCCCACCATCGCCTCCTGCAAGGCACGCTGCTGTTGCGTGATCAAAGCCTGCAACTCCTGCAACCGTACATCCGCCACCTCCGCCGCCACAAATGCCCGTTCAGCCGCCGGCGTGCCGGGGCGGGCCGAGTATTTGAACGAATAGGCTTGCCCATAATTGACTTCGCGGATCAGATCCATCGTCGCTTGGTGGTCGACATCCTCTTCACCCGGAAATCCGACAATAAAATCGCCCGAGATCAGTATATCTGGGCGGGCGTCGCGGAACCGCTCGATCAGCCGGATATATTGCTCGGCTGTGTGCTGACGGTTCATGCCTTTCAGCACTTTATCGCTGCCCGATTGCACCGGTAAATGCAGATAGGGCATCAATTTTTCACAACTGCCATGCGCCTCGATCAGATCATCCGTCATGTCGTTTGGGTGGCTGGTGGTGAACCGGATGCGCTCCAGCCCATCAATGTCATTCAGCGCCCAGATCAGTTGGGTCAGCCCCCAATCATCATTTTGATAAGCATTCACATTCTGCCCCAGCAGATTGATTTCGCGCACACCACGTTCGACCAAGTCCTGCGCTTCCCGCAAAATCCGCCCAGGCGAGCGCGAAACCTCGGCACCACGCGTATACGGCACCACACAAAATGCGCAAAACTTGTCACAGCCTTCTTGCACCGTCAAAAACGCACTTGGCCCGCGTTTGGGCAGATCACGTTTGGGCAAATGGTCGAACTTGTCCTCTTCGGGGAAATCCGTATCCAACGCCTTTTGCCCCGCATCAACCTGCTTCATCATCTCGGGCAGGCGGTGATAGGTTTGTGGCCCAACAACCAGATCAACCATCGGCTGACGCTGCATAATTTCGGCCCCCTCGGCCTGCGCCACACATCCAGCCACACCGATTTTCAAATCCGGCTTGGCGTCTTTTAGCGGACGATACCGGCCCAGCTCGGAATAAATCTTCTCGGCCGCCTTTTCGCGGATATGACAGGTGTTCAGCAAAATCATATCGGCCTCTTCGGGTGTCCCAACAGGATCATACCCCGACGTGCCCAAGGCTTCGGCCATCCGCTCGCTGTCATAGACATTCATCTGACAGCCATAGGTTTTGATAAAGAGCTTCTTTTTATTCGACATAACAGCCACCAATTTTTCGCGCATTTTCGCCGCACACCTACACAATGGAACGATCGCTTGCAATGAACTGCGAATTGACCGAATTTGGGGCAAGCACCAAAAACCAATACGGGCAGCGCAATGCAGTACACAGATTTGGCAGATTTCATCAAAACCGGCAGTGAGGTGCTGGCGCGAGGGCCGATTGCGTTGATCTTGGTTGAAGATCTGGTTGAGGTCGACACCTGCATCCGTCACCATCAACAACTTGGATTTAAGTCCGTGTTGGTCTTTGCGCCAGACGAACTAAAATTACCCAAAAATCTGGATGAGCTGATCCACCGCATCCCCTATGACATGATGGCCGAAAACGCGATGGAAGTGGCCGTGAACACCATCATCGACGCGGCACCGGATATCTGGGTTTATTACTGCTATAACGCGGAATACCTGTTTTACCCCTTTAACGAGACCCGCAGCGTCGGCGAAATGATCGCCTTTAGCATGGAAGAGCGCCGCAGCAGCATCCTAACCTATGTGGTTGATCTTTATGCCGGAGATTTGGGAGACTTTCCCGATGCGGTATCGCTAGAGGACGCGCATCTGGACAAATCCGGCTATTACGCACTGGCCCGCGCCGATGCGGCCAATAACGGCCACCCAAAAGAACGCCAGTTGGATTTCTACGGCGGTTTGCGCTGGCGGTTTGAGGAGCATATTCCGGCGGCGCGACGTAAAATCGATCGTGTCGCGCTGTTTCGCAACAAAAAGGGTTTGAAAATCCGCGCCGACCACACGTTTAACGATGAAGAATACAACACCTATTCCTGCGAATGGCACCACAATATCACCGCCTCGATCTGCTCGTTTCGAACCGCAAAGGCCCTGAAACGCAATCCGGGATCAACCTTTGATATCGAAACATTTCGTTGGCACAATTCAACCGAGTTTGAATGGCATTCCCAACAATTGCTGGATTTGGGACTGATGGAACCTGGGCAGTGGTTCTAACCTATCAGGCCTTACAGCCTTCTTCGCTCGGTATCGAGGATATTTAAAACTTCAAAACGGAACCGGATCAATACCCAAGCATTTTGCCAGTTCTTGTAGATCATCCAAGGCAGATGCGATTGCATTTTGCAAAGCATTGGCATCCCCTGAACGCGCAGCGGCCAAGGCCCGCTGCCAGTGATCAAAGACCTCCTGCTCTTTTTCTTTGCATTCCTTTGTGCCGCTATTGCGAAACCCGTGGCGCAGCACAAACATATAATGCGTCGCAAAATCAAGAACCTGTTCCTTCAATGCGTCCTGTCTGGATTTATCAATTACGTCGTCAATTATTCCAATAAGCTGAGAAATAGCAGCTGCTTCAATTGCCATTTTTCCGTCCTCCTTTGATGCAAATTCATTAGTGATTTTGATAATCCCTTTGAACTCGTTACAAAGATGAAAAGCGTCCGCTATTTTCAAGGCATCCGTCTCAGAAACCTTCTTATCGCCAACCGCGAATTGCGCCAAAATTTTGGAATATTGCCTCGTTTTTCGCATAATACGCCGACCCATCCTAAAATGGACTGTAGCAGATTTTGTCGCTTCAAGCAATTTTCAAGAAATCGGGCACCCGTATTGCTGCGCGCGCCCTTAGATATGGAAGTGTTAGAAATTGCGGCCCCTTTGGAGTGGAGCTAAATCCGCCGCAGCCGGATCACCACATCAACCTTGCTGACTTCGGCACCTTTGGGCGCAAGTGGCAAACGACAAATTTCCAACTGCTCACTGGGGGCATCCATCAATTCCTGGCTGTCTTCCCAAAAGAAATGCGGATGATCCGACATGTTGGTGTCAAAGTAACTTTTGGCCCCGTCGACCATGATCTCACGCAGCAACCCTGCCTCGCAAAACGCGCGCAAAGTATTGTAAACCGTGGCCAGTGACACTTTCTCACCAGCATTCTGAACCGACGCATACAGGCTCTCGGCCGTCACATGTCGATCTTGGCCGTCCCCCACCAACAGGTCCGCCAATGACAGCCGTTGCCGCGTTGGACGCAAACCAGCGCCACTCAGCCACTTGGTGCCGCGTTCTGTTGAAATTGCTGTCATCACATTTATTCCCGCTATTTCCTTCAATATAAGGCCTAAGCGGGCGGAATTACAATTGCAATTCATTCGCATTCAAAAAATCAATGCATTATTCCCCTTGCACCCCACCGCCCTTGCCACCAATTATCACAGAATGGTAGAAGGCCTTAACGGGCATTGTAATATCTTAAGGGGGCAAGGCTGAATGGCCAATTTTCCAAGCAGTTTTAACAAAGACGATCTGATCAAATGTGCGAATGGCGAGCTGTTCGGGCCAGGCAACGCACAACTGCCCCTGCCCCCGATGCTGATGATGGACCGGATCACCGATGTTTCGGGTGACGGCGGCGAACATGGCAAAGGTCACATCGTCGCTGAATTCGACATCAACCCTGATCTGTGGTTTTTCCCCTGCCATTTCCCCGGAAATCCGGTGATGCCGGGCTGTTTGGGTCTGGATGGGCTGTGGCAATTGACCGGCTTCAACCTTGGTTGGCGCGGCATGCAAGGCCAAGGCTTTGCCGTGGGCGTTGGCGAAGTGAAATTCTCGGGCATGGTCACACCCCAAACCAAAATGATCACCTATAAGATCGACTTCACCCGCGTCATTGATCGACGTCTAAAAATGGGCGTCGCGGATGGCGTTATTTTTGCCGATGGTGAACAAATTTATGCCGTCAAGGACCTCAAAGTCGGCCTTGCGGCTGCCAAAGAATAACATCTGCACAAAAGACTAGATATCTGCCAAGGAGAGCACCAATGCGTCGCGTCGTAATCACAGGAATGGGCATCGTTTCCTCGATCGGGAACAGCATCGAAGAAGTCACAGCTGCGCTGAAATCCGGCAAATCCGGCATCGTGGCCGCCCCTGAATATGCCGAAAACGGGTTCCGTTCGCAAATTCACGGCATGCCGCAAATCAACCCCGCCGACCACATCGACAAACGTCAGATGCGGTTCATGGGGCCTGGCGCTGCCTATAATTATCTGGCGATGGAGCAGGCGATTGCCGACTCTGGGCTTGAGGAAAAAGACGTTTCCAATCCGCGCACCGGTTTGGTGATGGGCTCTGGTGGCCCGTCCACCTCGAACTTTTTTCAAGCGCATAAAATCGTCAAAGAAAAAGGCGCGCCCAAACGCATGGGCCCCTTCATGGTGACACGATGCATGTCTTCGACCAACTCGGCGTGCCTTGCCACACCCTTTAAAATCAAGGGCGTGAACTATTCGATCACCTCTGCCTGCACCACGTCCCTGCACTGCATTGGCAACGGGGTTGAGCAAATCCAGTTCGGCAAACAAGACATCGTTTTCGCCGGTGGCGGCGAGGAGTTGGACTGGACCCTGTCCTGTCTGTTTGACGCGATGGGCGCGATGTCGAGCAAATATAACGACACCCCCGAAACGGCCAGCCGCGCTTTTGACGCCTCGCGCGACGGGTTTGTCATTTCTGGCGGCGGCGGCGTGCTGGTTCTGGAAGAACTGGACCATGCGCTGGCGCGCGGTGCGAAAATCTATGCCGAAGTCACAGGCTACGGCGCCACATCCGACGGCCACGACATGGTCGCCCCATCTGGCGAAGGCGCTGAACGTTCGATGCAGCTGGCGATGTCCACTTTGGGCGATCGCAAAGTCGGCTATATCAACGCCCACGGCACCTCGACACCGGCGGGCGACGTCACCGAAGTCCACGCCGTGCGCCGTGTCTTTGGCGAGGGCAACACCCCGCCGATCACCTCGACCAAATCGGTCACCGGCCACTGTTTGGGCGGCGCGGGTGTGCATGAGGCAATCTATTCGCTGATCATGCTGGGCGGTGATTTCATTGCCCCCTCCGCCAATATCACCGAACTCGACCCACAGATTAATCCAGATGAAATCTGTACCGAATTTGTCGAAAACGCGGGTCTGGACACGGTTATTTCAAACAGCTTTGGTTTTGGTGGCACGAACGGCACCATCGCCATGAGCAAATATCACGGGTAAAATTATAAAATGTCAGATTTGTTAAAAGGCAAACGCGGCCTGATTATGGGCGTCGCGAACCAACGGTCCATCGCGTGGGGCATCGCCTCGGCGATGGCGGATGCGGGTGCTGAATTGGCCTTCACCTATCAAGGCGAGGCGTTCGGCAAACGGGTTGAACCGCTGGCTGAATCTTTGGGCGCAAGCATCATGGTTGACGTTGATGTCACCGATGACGCGTCAATGGACAAAGCCTTTGAGCAAATCAAATCTGAATGGGGCGGGCTGGATTTCGTGGTCCACGCGCTGGCGTTTTCCGACAAAGACGAGCTGACGGGACGCTTCGTTGACACCTCCCGCGCCAACTTTAAAAACTCGCTGGATATTTCCTGTTATTCGCTGATTGATGTCGCCCGTCGCGCCGCCCCTTTGATGAATGACGGCGGCACGATCCTGACCCTGACCTTCCAAGGCTCCAACCGGGTCACGCCATTTTATAACGTGATGGGCGTGGCCAAAGCCGCGCTGGAATCCGCCGTGCGCTATTTGGCCAACGACCTTGGACCGGATGGCATTCGCGTCAACGCCATTTCGCCCGGCCCGATGAAAACGCTGGCCGGTGCCGCCATTGGCGGGGCGCGCAAAACCTACCGCGCCACCGAAGCAAACGCGCCACTGCGCAGCAACGCCTCGCTCGAGGCCGTGGGCGGCACCGCTGTTTATCTGGCGTCGGATGCGGGCAATTGCACCACCGGCGAAATCATCCATGTCGACGGCGGGTATCATGTTTTGGCGATGGCGCAGCCGGAAAACCTGTAATTTTCGACCTACCGCTCCCTATGAACGAGCCGCCCGTGATAACGCGCGCGGCTCAACGGCATTAACCAACCGGTGGCTCCTGTGGCGCTTTGGCTAAATCGGTGCGGATTTGCGCCAGAGCAGGGTCGAAAGCTTCAGCTTCGCCAAACTCCGTAAACCCTGAATAACGGGCATGCACCCCTTCAAGATGGCGGGCATGTTTGATCGGGCACCAATAGGACTCGGTGCGGGCGCCGATCTCGCGCACATAGGCGATAACCCCGTTGCAATAGCCGCAATAAACACAGTTTAATTTCTGCAACCCGTTCAGATAGGCCAGATGCTGGCGATCAATGGCAATATAATCCTGCCGCCGCACGCGGGCAATCCCGTAGGCCCGAAAGCAAACGGCCTGATAGACGCTCACAAACAGGTCCAGCAGCGCGAATGGCAAAAGCAACGCGTAAATCAGCGGCGCGGTCAGCACAACCATAGGGCGGGTCGCAGCAAGGAACGTCAATAGGTTAACCCGCATGGCCCGATGGCGGCTTTTCACTTCTGCCTCGAACACGACCCGCCCGTTTTCCAGCCGGTACCGAAACGCCTCGCGCTTTTTTGACAGCTCGATTTCCAACTGTTCCTGAAGGTCCCGCATCCCTGTCAGAATGCGCTCGATTGTATTTGGCATCGCTGTTCTCCTGTGAAGATTTCACCGGGAAGTGTATACCACAAACCAGACCCTGTCTGCCTGACACATTCTCCCCCTTTATCCTTGCCTTCCCTTGTGCCACTCTCATTGAAAAGGAGACGCGCAATGCCCATAACCACCTGCATTTTTGACGCCTACGGCACCCTGTTCGACGTCGCCGCCGCCGCCCGCCAGACGGCCACCGAGCCAGGACGTAAAGCCTTTGCCAAAATCTGGCAAAAGCTGGCAAATGACTGGCGGCTAAAGCAGCTACAATACACATGGCTGCGCGCCGTTGCCGATGCCCATACCGATTTCTGGCAGGTGACGCAGGATGGGCTGGACTGGGCGCTCGAGGCCAACAATCTGACCGACCCCGAGCTGCGCGAGCGCCTGCTGGCACTATACTGGGAACTGTCGGCCTACCCCGAAGTCCCCGCCATGCTGGGCGCCTTGAAACAGGCCGGTTTGAACACCGCGATCCTGTCAAATGGCTCGCCCGCAATGCTGGACGGTGCTGTCAAATCGGCAGGGTTGACCGAGGTTCTGGACGACGTATTGTCGGTTGAAACCGTTGGCGTGTTCAAACCACACCACAGTGTCTATTCGCTTGTGAATGAACGGTTTTCCTGCACCTCTGATCAGGTTCTGTTCGTGTCCTCTAACGGCTGGGACGCCGCCAGTGCCACTGGTTATGGCTTCCAAACCGTCTGGGTCAACCGCGCGTCTGAGCCGCTGGATCGCTTGCCATGGACGCCCGCCCACACCCTGCCCGATCTGACCACAATCCCCGACCTCGCCACCTCGCTCTAAGGACACGCCATGAACATCGGCATGATCAACGCCGCCGCAATTCGTCTGGCCGGAAAATCCCGCTGCACCCCGCTGTTGTCCTCGCCCTTTTTGGACGACATCGCAGGCCGCCGCGTGCTGATCAAAGCCGAATGTCTGCAACACACCGGATCATTCAAATTCCGCGGTGCATGGTCGGCCTTGTCAGCCATGGACCCCGAGGTGCGCGCCCGTGGCGTGATCGCCTTTTCCTCGGGCAACCACGCCCAAGGCGTCGCTTTGGCCGCCCGTGAACACGGCACCTCCGCCGTGATCATCATGCCCGAAGATTCACCAGAAATAAAATTACGCAATACCGCAGCATTGGGCGCGGAAGTCGTAACCTATGATCGCGCCGCCGAGGACCGTGACGCTATCGGAGACCGGCTGGCGGCTGAACGCAGATTGACCTTGGTCAAACCATTTGACGAGCCACTTGTGATTGCTGGACAAGGCACAACAGGTTTGGAAATCGCCACCCAAGCGGCTGAATTAGGCGTCACCTCGGCGCAGGTGTTGGTGCCCTGTGGCGGCGGCGGTCTGACCTCTGGCATTGCGCTGGCGCTGGAGGCCACGGCCCCCGAAATGAAGGTGCATCCGGTTGAACCTGCGGGCTTTGACGACGTTGCCAGATCGCTGATCTCTGGCCAGCACGAGGTCAACGCCAGCACCACCGGATCGCTCTGCGATGCGATCATCACACCCAGCCCCGGACAGCTGACGTTTGGGCATATGAAACGGCTTTGCGGGGCCGGATTTGTGGTCACCGACGACGCCTGTTTGCAGGCGATGGCCGAAGCGTTCAACCGCCTGAAACTGGTCCTTGAACCCGGCGGCGCCGCCGCGTTGGCGGCCGCGCTGTACCACGGGAACTCACTGCAAAGTGACACCGCTATTTGCGTCGCCTCTGGTGGAAATGTCGATCCTGATGTATTCATCAAAGCCTTGGAGAAACACGCGAAAGGTGCCCTATGACCCGCTTTACGATTGCCAGTTTTAACGTCAAAAACCTGATTGGGGCTGATAAAGAATACTATCAGTTCATGTCCTACACCCCCGAAGAATACGCGTGGAAACAGGACTGGATGGCGGATCAAATCGTCAAACTGGGCGCGGACATCATCGGCTTTCAGGAGATATTCGAGGAAGATGCATTAAACGACGTAATTGCCGAGGCAGACCGCCGCGGGATCGCCACCAACGAAGTCACTTTGCCGGATCGCAAAAAGCGCTACGCCAAAAAAGCAATTTTTCGCAAATTGGCCTACGCCCCCTATTCTGAGGCCACCGTGGCCTTCGCGCCCAACGCCAATGATGGCGATCCGGGCCAGCGTCGTCCCGGCCTTGCGATCCTATCGCGCTACGGGTTTGCGGACACGCCCGAGGTGATCCAGAACTTGTCCCCGGCGCTGAAAATTCCGATGCGCGATTTGGGCGGCGAGGACGGTGGCCACTACACCCTTTCGCGCCTGTCACGCCCGATCCAAAAGGCGCGCATACCTGTCGGCGATCGGGTGATCACCGTGTTCAACTGCCATCTAAAATCCAAATTGGGCGAGTTTATCACCCCAAAAGATGCTGATTTCGCACCAGAATCCGACCTGACCCAGTATAATGCAGCAGGTCGCGCCATGGGGGCGCTGCGTTCGGCCTTGCGCCGAATGGCCGAAGCATGGGTGTTGCGCGAGATGATTGTCAAAGAACTTGAGGCCGGCAATCCGGTGATGGTTCTGGGCGACTTCAACGATGGCGAGCACGCCGTGAGTTCGGAGATCATATCAGGTGAAAACCCGTTCAAAAACTACAGCTGGATGCTGCGCCACAACGCCAAAAGCGGCAGCGACCGATACACCCGCGACGAAAACAAGCAGATCACAGAAGCCGTTAACTCAATGCGCCTGCACTCGGCAGAAAAGCTGTTCGTGCGCAAATCCTTGCGTGATATGGTCTACACATCAGCCTTTGGCGGCATCTACGAAAGCATTGACCAAATCCTGATGAGCCGCCATTTTCACCCGGATTTTGACGATAAAATCGGCGAAATGGAGTATTTCAGCGCCTATAATGACCACATCACTGACGGCTCGCATGATGAGGCACCCTACAACAAACTCGCCTCGGACCACGGGCAGATCATGGCACATATGCAACTGTTTGACCCTAGGTAAGGAATACCCCACTAGGCAGATTCACTGCAAAATGCTAGTATAAACTTAGCCTGGTTATCTAGCCTCGGTCGCATGTTCCCTCCCGACGTGCGCCGGGGCTTTTTGTTTTCTTGTCCCGAAAATTCCCCACGTTTCAGTGCGCCGCAGCTGGCCTGATGGCGCAAGCCAGACAGGCTTAATGAACACGTTACGCAAAGTAATTGACATTGCAAACTACTTTCTCCATTATTGCACTGGAAAGTTGGAGGTTTCTACATGCGCACACAAGTCGCTATCATCGGCGGCGGACCATCCGGTCTGCTACTTGGTCAACTTTTGCACCTTAAGGGCATTGATGCCATCGTGCTGGAGCGCAAAACCCGTGACTATGTTCTGGGCCGTATTCGGGCCGGCATCCTTGAGGTCGGTTTTGTCAATTTGATGCGTGAAGCGGGTGTTGGCAAACGCATGGACGCTGAGGGCCTCATCCACGACGGTACCGTGATTGCCTATGACAACACGCAAATCAACATTGACTTCACCAAACACACAGGCACCCCCGTGATGGTCTACGGTCAAACCGAACTGACCCGCGATCTGTATGATGCGCGTGAAACGGTTGGCGCAAAGACCGTCTTTAACGTCGAGGGCGTCGAGATCCACGGGGCTGACACAGATGCACCATATGTGACCTATCACACTAAAGACGGCGAACAGCGCATTGATTGTGATTACATCGCGGGTTGCGACGGGTTCCACGGGGTCAGCCGCCAGACCATCCCCGATTCGGTGCGTCGCGATTATGAAAAGATCTATCCGTTTGGCTGGCTTGGTGTGATGTCGCAAACCCCACCCGTGCATGACGAATTAATTTACTCCAGCTCGGAACGCGGTTTTGCGCTCTGCTCCATGCGTCACGCCAATCTGTCGCGCTATTACGTACAGGTTCCATTAGAAGACAAGGTCGAGCAATGGAGCGATGCAGCCTTCTGGGATGAGCTAAAACGCCGCCTGCCAGAAAGCACCGCAGAGCAGCTGATCACGGGTGACACCATTGAGAAATCCATAGCGCCTTTGCGCAGTTTCGTGACGGAACCAATACGCTGGGGACGCTTGTTCCTATGCGGCGATGCAGCCCATATCGTGCCGCCAACGGGGGCAAAGGGTCTAAACACAGCCGCTTCGGACATTCATTATTTGTACAACGGATTGGTTGCGGCCTATCATGACAACGAAGATGAAGGTCTGGCAGAGTATTCAGGACGCGCCTTGTCGCGGATTTGGAAGGCCGAGCGGTTCAGCTGGTCGATGACCAACATGCTGCACCGTTTCCCTGATCAAAACGGGTTTGATCTACGCATGCAGCAGGCCGAGCTGGAATTTTTGGGCAGCAATGACGCGGCGCAAAAAGTTCTGGCCGAAAACTATGTGGGGCTGCCTTACTAATGAACCTGATCGAACTTAACGGCATTACGGTGCATTACGCTGACGAGGGTGATCCTAATGGGGCAGCTGTCGTGTTTTCCAACTCGCTGGGCACCGATTTTCGCCTGTGGGACCAGTTGATCCCGCTGCTGCCCAAGGGCTTGCGCCTGATCCGTTATGACACCCGCGGACATGGTCTAACCTCGGCCCCAGAGGGGGATTATTTTATGGGGGATCTGGTGGCAGATGCGGCGGCCTTACTGGATCATCTGAACGTCAAGGATTGCGTTTTTGTCGGCCTGTCCGTTGGCGGCATCATCGCCCAAGGTCTGGCCGCTGAACGCATGGACCTGGTCCGCGCAATGGTTTTGTCCAACACAGCCGCCAAAATCGGCACAACCGAGATGTGGCAGGGCCGGATGGCCGACGTACGCAAGGGCGGCATCGAAGCCCTTGAAGAGCCCATATTGGAACGCTGGTTTGCCGCCAAATTCCGACGCGAACAAAAGACAACCTTGGCCGGCTGGCGGCACATGCTGTGCCGCACCCCGGTGAACGGGTATTTGGGTGTGTCCGCAGCGATCGCCGAAACCGACTTGTTTGAAAGCACCGCCCGTTTGACCCTGCCGACATTGGCCATAGCTGGTGCAGAAGATGGCTCCACCCCGGCTGATCTGGTGCGCGAAACGGCTGACCTGATCAAGGGGTCGCAGTTCCATCTGATCCGGGGCGCGGCGCATTTGCCCTGTGTCGAGCAGCCCCAAGACTACGCCGCCGTTCTGACCGCATTCCTAAAGGAGCAAGGCCATGTCTGATCGCTATAACACCGGCATAATAACCCGCCGCTCTGTGCTGGGCGACGCCCATGTGGACCGCGCCGAAGCCGCCAAACTGGACTTCGACGAACCGTTCCAAGACCTGATCACCGAGGGGGCATGGGGCAGCGTCTGGTCGCGCGATGACATCAGCAAACGCGACCGGTCCCTGATCACACTGGCCTTATTGGCCGCTCTTGGTCACTGGGAAGAGGTCGCTATGCACATCCGCGCCACTGCCAACACAGGTGCGACACCGCAAGAGGTGCGCGAGGCGTTCCTGCACGTTGCCATCTATGCCGGTGTGCCTGCCGCCAACAAAGCCTTGAAAGTTGCCAAGGAAACCTATGCCGAAATGGGAGTAGACCTATGAAACCCGCAGAATATTACATGCGCGACCGCACACGCCACGCGCCCGGGCTGACAAAAGATTACAAAACTTCCGTCCCGCGCTCGCCACAGTATGCGCTGTTGTCGCTGGAAAATTCACTGTCGGAAATCACGGGTCCGACGTTCAGCCAAAATGACATTGATGCGCTGGATAACGATCTGATCAAGAACTACGCCCACGGCGGCGACCCCATTGGCGAGCGCATCATCGTGCATGGCCGTGTGTTGGATGAAAATGGCCGCCCTGTGCCAAACACGTTGGTCGAAGTTTGGCAGGCAAATGCCGGTGGACGGTATCGCCACAAGAAAGATACCTATCTGGCCCCGATTGATCCGAATTTTGGCGGTTGTGGCCGCACCATGACGGATGAAGACGGCTACTATTTCTTCCGCACCGTGAAACCGGGGGCCTATCCTTGGCGCAACTGGGTCAACAACTGGCGCCCTGCCCATATTCACGTGTCGATCTTTGGCGTGGCCTTTGCCCAACGCCTGATCACGCAGCTTTACTTTGAAGGTGATCCACTGATCAAAACATGCCCCATCGTGCAAACCGTGCCCGATGCCGACGCGATTGATCAAATGGTTGCAAAGCTCGACCTAAACGCGACCATCCCACTTGATAGCATCGCCTATCGTTTTGATATCGTACTACGCGGTCGTCGCTCGACCATGTTTGAGAACCGCTTGGAGGGCAACTAAGAGCATTTCCAGAAAAAGTGGGAACCGGTTTTTCTGTTCGGAAATGTCTTCAGAAAAGGATTACTATGCAATACCTAAAAGAAACCCCGTCACAAACCGCTGGCCCTTATGTTCACATTGGTCTGGCCCCCAAAGCCGCCGGCTTTGATATTTTTGAACAAGAACTGGGCTGGGACATCGCGGGACCAAACGCCAAGGGTGAACGCATCCGTGTTGAAGGTTGCGTTTACGATGGCACCGGTGCGCCGATCAAGGACGTAATGTTGGAAGCATGGCAAGCCAACACAGACGGCCACTACGCGCATCCAGAAGATGGGCGCGGTGTCGAAGACGGCTTTCGCGGTTGGGGCCGTGTGATCACCGATTTTGAGACTGGATTGTGGGGATTTGACACGGTCAAACCCGGCGCAACACCAGGTCGCAACGGCACCACTCAGGCACCTCATATCAACCTGTGGATTGTGGCGCGCGGCATCAATGTCGGGCTGAACACGCGGCTATATTTCGACGATTGTGACAACAGCACTGATCCGGTTTTGAATCTGGTCGAGCAGGTCCACCGCCGCCAAACCTTGATCGCCACCCGCACTGAGGACAGCAAAGGCGTGACATATCGTTTCGATGTCCATATTCAGGGCAAAGGCGAAACTGTGTTTTTGGATATTTAATGACAAACCCCTGCATCATCTGTGTTGCCATCACTGGCAGCGTGCCGACCAAGGCAAACAACCCAGCGGTACCAGTCACCGTTTCGGAACAAATCGAAAGCACCCACGCCGCCTTTGAGGCAGGTGCCTCGATTGCCCATTGCCATGTGCGCGATGACGCAGGCAAACCAACCTCGGACCCCGAACGGTTCGGGCTGTTGCTAGAGGGTTTGCGCAGCCATTGCCCGGATATGATCGTGCAACTTTCCACTGGTGGTCGGTCAGGTGCGGGTTCCGAGCGTGGCGGTATGTTGCCACTGGTGCCTGACATGGCATCGCTTTCGGTCGGCTCGAACAATTTCCCAACGCGGGTTTATGAAAACCAACCTGATCTGGTCGATTGGCTGGCCTCGGAAATGTTAAAGTATGACATTAAGCCCGAAATCGAAGCCTTTGATTTAAGTCATGTTTTTCAAGCCGTGAAAATGCAGAACGATGGCCGTCTGAAGGGGCCGCTTTATGTGCAATTCGTGATGGGCGTGAAGAACGCCATGCCCGTTGATAAAGACGTATTCGACTTTTATGTCGCCACCTTGAACCGGCTGGCCCCTGACGCGCAGTGGTGCGGTGCAGGCGTCGGGCCTGGGCAGATCATTGTCAATGAATGGTCCATTGCGGCAGGTGGGCACACCCGCACGGGGCTTGAAGATAACATGCGCATCGACCGCAACACTTTGGCCCCGTCCAACGCCGCATTGGTCGCACGCGCGGCAGACCTTTGTGCCAAATACGATCGCCCTGTTGCGACAGCGAAACAAGCGCGCGCCATTCTTGGCCTTGCAGGCGCATAGATGGCCGTAACCCCGTTTGACTCGGCTATCTTTCGCGGATTGTTTGGTGACGATGAGGTCGCCAAATTATTCACCGACAGCGCAGAAGTGCGGGCCCTGTTGCTGGTCGAGGGCGCGCTGGCCGAAGCCCAAGGCAAACTTGGCACCATCCCCGCCGAGTCGGGCGCCTTTATCAAGCGGGCCGTGATGGAGGTCCAGATCGACCCCGCCGGATTGTCCATCGAAACAGGCACAAACGCCGTTGTGGTGCCAGCCCTGGTCAAAGCCTTCCACGCCGCCACGGACGCGCCGGAACACGCGCAATATTTCCACTGGGGCGCGACCTCCCAAGACATCATCGACACAGCACTTATGCTGCGGCTGAAACAGGTTTTAGTGATCTTTGAAAGCCGGTTGAAAAACATCACCCAATCGCTGGGCAGCCTTGCCCAAACCCACGCCGATCTGCCGATGGCGGGACGCACCTATGGCCAAATCGCGGCGCCAACCAGCTTTGGGGCGACGGTTGCCAGTTGGGGCATCCCGCTGTTAAGCCACCTCACCCGCCTGAACGAATTACGCCCGCGTCTGCTGCGGATCAGTCTAAGCGGCGCGGCTGGCACCGCGTCAATGTTAACCAACGGACCGGCTTTGCGCCGCGAAATGGCCAAATCGCTGGGCTTGGATCACACCAACACATCATGGCACAGCACCCGTGACACCATTGCCGAATTTTCCGGCTGGATCACATTGGTGACTGGCAGTTTGGGCAAATTGGGCGAAGACCTGTTGTTATTGACCCAATCAGGTATCAATGAGGTCAGCCTGGGCGGCGGCGGGGCGTCCTCGACCATGCCGCAAAAATCCAACCCTGTGTTGCCGTCCCTATTGGTGGCGCTGGCCAGCCAAACCACGGCACTTAACATGGCGCTACAAGGGGCTGCTGCGCACCGCCAACAACGCGATGGTGCTGCGTGGTTTGTAGAATGGATGAACATCGGCCAAATCAGCATGAGTTGCGCGCGCGCCTTATCGGCGGCTGAAACTCTGGCCACCAACGTCGCGCCAAACACCGACGCGATGGCCGCGCATATCGACGATGGCATGGGCCTGATCTATGCCGAAACCTTGAGCTTTGCACTGGCCGCTTCAATGCCCCGCCCCAAGGCCCAAGCCGCCGTGAAACAGCTGTGTTTACAGGCAAAATCCGACAACACACCGCTGCCTGAACTGGCCGCCGCAAAATGGCCAGACCTAGACATTGCATCCCTGTGCACCCCCGCCAGTCAATTGGGCGAAGCCCCGGCCCAAGCCCGCGCCTTTGCCAAAGCGGCAAAAGAATATTGAGCTGACCAGTTTAGGTCTTTAACATTTTGTGGGAACGCGCACAGGCCCGCCCCATGACACCTCGCCCGAAATCTCGGCTGCGAATTCTATTTATCATGATCACATTGGTGATTGACGCGATGGGCATCGGGTTAATCATGCCCGTGATGCCTGACTTGATCCGTGAATTGCGCAACACCGACCTGGCCTCGGCGGCGCTGTGCGGCGGGGTTCTGTCCACCTTCGGCCCCCGCGCGCCGTTCTATGCCGCCGCTGCACTGGCGGCTGGCAATTTTACATTCGGCGACTTCATTCTGCCCGAAACAGTCACCGATGCCATCCGCCGCCCGTTTGAATGGCGCCGCGCTAACCCGCTGGGTGCGTTCAAATATATCGACCACCAGCCAAACTAAAAGCGCTCCTGGCGGTGCATTTCCTCTCTTCCATCGCGTTCTTCGTCTATCCTGCGATTTGGGCCTATTTCACCCGCGCATTGGCGAATGCGAAAACCGTGCTGCTGGGGCTGTGCATCAACATGCTGTCGTTTTTGGTGCTGACGACCGTGTCATCCGGATGGGTAATGCTGGCATCTATCCCGTTTATCGCGTTGGGATCTATGGCCAGTCCGGCCCTGTCAGCGCTCATGTCGCAGACAACCGATGACAACCAGCAGGGCGAATTACAAGGGCTGCTGGCCAGCGTTGACACGATCGGGATGTTTCTGCCGCCAATCCTGATGACACAATCCTTTAGCTATTTCATCTCTCCCAACGCGCCGATCTATCTGCCTGGCGCGCCGTTCTACCTGTCAATGGCACTGATCGGTATTTACATCGTCATTTTCCTGTCCGCCAACAAGCCTGCAAACAACGATCACCCCTTGTAATACGCTGCACTTTGCTGGAACCTTGAGACAGCTTAAGGAGTGCAGCATGACAAACATCCGCGCCGCCGTGACCCATGAATTCGGCCAACCCCTTACCGTTGAAACCGTGAACCTGCGCGCCCCTGACGTAGGCGAAGTCGAAGTCACGCTGGAAGCCTGCGCGATCTGCCATTCCGACATTTCGCTGCTGGATGGGGGCTGGGGCGGCGCCCTGCCCGCCGTTTACGGCCATGAGGCGGCCGGCAAGATATCGGCCATCGGCGCGGATGTGACGGGCTACGCGCTGGGTGATACGGTCATTGTCACCCTGATCCGTGCCTGCGGTAATTGCATCCCTTGTTCCAGCGGCAAACCCGTGGCCTGCGCCACGCCAACCGCAATGGACGGCCCGATCACCACAGTGAATGACCGCCCTGTTCAACAAGGCTTGGCTTGCGGGGCCTTTGCTGAACGTGTTGTCGTCACACCGAACCAGCTGGCGCATATCCCCGCCGACATGCCGATGGAAGCTGCCTGTTTGTTGTCCTGCGGCGTGATCACCGGTGTTGGCGCTGTGGTCAACACAGCCCAGCTAAGGGTTGGCCAAACGGCTGTGATCATTGGCGCCGGTGGTGTCGGCCTAAACGCCATTCAAGGCGCGCGGATTGCGGGCGCCTCCAAAATCATCGCGATCGACATGTTGGATGACAAACTTGACGTGGCGATGGAATTTGGTGCGACGCATGGCATCTTGGCCAGCGGCGAAAAGCCGTGGCAACAGGTGCGCAAAATTACTGATGGCCAGATGGCCGATGCGGTGTTTGTCACCGTTGGTGCTGTTCCCGCCTATGACACCGCGCCGCGCTATTTGGCATCGGGCGGTCGCGTGGTGATGGTGGGCATGCCCCATGCAGGCGAAAAGGCCAGCTATTCCCCCGATATGATGGCCGCCACCGGCCAAAGCTTGGTCGGCACCAAAATGGGCGACATTGTACTGAAACGCGACATCCCCTGGATGGTCGACCTCTACCAGCAGGGCCGCTTGAAGCTGGACGAACTGGTTTCGGGCCGCTGGACGCTGGACCAAATCAACGAAGCTATTGATGACACCCGCACAGGTGCAGCACGGCGCAATGTCGTGCTGTTCAAATGAAGCTCCAAGAGCTTGAGATATTCATCGTCGCCCCGCCCGCGCCCGGCTGGGGCGGGCGCTATTGGATATTCACCAAACTAACCACGGCCTGTGGCATCACGGGCTATGGCGAATGCTATGCCTCGTCGGTTGGCCCCGAGGCAATGGAAGCCGTGATCAAAGATGTATTCACCCGCCACATGCAGGGTGAAAACCCAGAAAACATTGAACTTATGTTTCGTCGCGCCTATTCTTCGGGCTTTACCCAGCGCCCTGACCTAACTGTCATCGGCGCATTCTCTGGCCTGGAAATCGCCTGTTGGGACATTCTGGGCAAAGCCCGCGAACGTCCCGTTTGGGCGCTGCTGGGCGGCAAGATGAACGAGCGGCTGCGCAGTTACACCTATCTCTACCCGCTACCCCACCACGACACCGAGACCTTTTGGACCTCGCCCGAGATGGCCGCCGAAACGGCCGCTGGAATGGTTGCGCAGGGCTTCACGGCCGTCAAATTCGACCCAGCCGGCCCCTACACCCTGCGTGGCGGCCATATGCCTTCGATGTCTGACATCAACCGCACCGTGGCATTTTGCAAAGCCATCCGCGAGGCCGTTGGCGACAAAGCAGACCTGCTGGTCGGCACCCATGGGCAATTCTCAACCGCAGGCGCGATCCGTCTGGGCAAGGCGTTGGAGCCTTACCAGCCCCTGTGGTTCGAGGAACCGGTGCCACCCGACAATGTCGGGGCTATGGCCAAGGTCGCCAATGCCTGTGCCATTCCGGTGGCCACCGGCGAGCGCCTGACCACCAAATCCGAATTTGCCCCCGTTTTACGCGCAGGTGCTGCCGCTATTTTGCAACCCGCATTGGGGCGCTCGGGAGGGATCTGGGAAACCAAGAAAATCGCCGCGATGGCCGAAGTATATAATGTGCAAATGGCCCCGCATCTATATGCCGGCCCCGTAGAATTTGCCGCCAACATCCACTTTGGAGCCTCTATCCCCAACCTACTGATGGTCGAAACCATCCAGACAGGCGGCGCGTTCCATATGGCACTGATCAAACACAGTCTGACATGGGAAAATGGCTATGTCCTGCCGCCCAGTGCGCCAGGTCTTGGCATCGGCTTTGACGAAGATTTGGCCCGCGCCCATCCCTACACGGGCGCTGACTTGCATTTGGAAATGCAAGAGGCCCCCTGCAACTATTCTGAGGAAAACAGGTTCGAAGGTGGCGCACCTGCGCCCAAAGATTAGGCAATTGTCGCGACAACCTCGCTTTTCTCAAAAATCATGCTAATATACGAATATGAATTGAATATTTTGAAGAAAAAAGGCCGAAAATTTGACACCTTCACCAAGTGCATTAAACGAGAAAAAAGAACTGCCGGTTGACCCTCAGGACATGACCAGACAGTCCGAGGCTGCCGCCAGTTTTCTAAAGGCGCTGTCCCATGAGGGGCGCTTGATGATCCTGTGCCACCTGTCGTCTGGTGAGAAATCCGTAACCGAGTTGGAACAGCTGTTGTCCACCCGGCAAGCCGCCGTCAGCCAACAATTGGCCCGTTTACGTTTGGAAGGATTGGTCAGTTGCCGCCGTGACGGCAAGGTGATGTATTATGCACTGGCCGACAACAAGGCGCGCCAGATGATTGATCTGGTATATAAAATGTTCTGCCAGTTTGACGGCTAACCAGCCTAGAGTCAGCGAAATAACACCTAACCCATTTTTGATACGTGGCCGCGGCAGTTTCCCGCCGCGACCCTTAGTTATTTAGCCGAACATGTCTGAGGTGATGCCGTCATACCAGCCGACGCTTTCCTCGAATGTTACCTTGCGAAGGGCTGCATCCTCGCCTGTTTTGCTGATGAAACCGTCCGTTTTGGCGATTTTCTCATCGGTCGCTTCGTAAGACGCGCCAACCTTGATGCCGTCATTCGTTTCGATCAATGACCAGCATGTGTTGGTGAATTTGGCAGGGAATACTTTGGACCCTGTCAATGCCCCGCGAATGGCCATTGCGGCCACTTTGGCCTGCGAGTTGGCAGCAAAACCGGATTTGGGCATATCACCCTGATGGCTTGCGTCCCCCAATACATGGATGTTTTGATCCACTTTGCTGGCCATCGTCGCCGCATGCACAGGGGCCCAACCGGCTTCGTTGGTGACACCGGCAATCTCGGCGATTTTACCCGCTTTCATGGCCGGGATGACGTTGCAAACGTCAACCTTGGTCACTTCGCCATCAATCACGACTTCCATCATGTCGGGGCGCACTTCGACCTTATCACCGCCGAAATCAGGGCCAATCCATTCGATCATGCCGTCATAATGGTTGGACCAACCTTCCTGAAACAGCGCCTGTTTGCTGAATTTTGGTTTGGGGTCCACGATCAGAATTTTAGCCGTCGGATTGTTGGCTTTTAGGTGGTGCGCCACCATTGAAACGCGCTCATACGGCCCGGGTGGGCAGCGGAACGGATTGGGTGGCGCGACCATGCAGAATGTGCCGCCTTGGGGCATCGCTTCAAGCTGTGATTTGAGCAGCTGGGTTTGCGAGCCAGCCTTATAGGCATGGGGCATTTTCTGCTGGGCAGTCACGTCCCAGCCAGGTACAGCGCCCTCTTTGAAATCAATACCGGGGCTAAGAACCAGACGGTCATATGGCAACGTGCCACCACCAGCCAGCGTGACCGTTTTGGCGTCACGGTCTACACCAATGGCCCAGTCATGGATCACATTGATCCCGTAGTCAGCCGCCAATTTGCCATAGGTATGCCCGATCGAGGAAAACTCGCGGAAGCCACCAATATAGAGGTTCGAGAAAAAGCAGGTGTAATAGGTACGTGTGGGTTCCACCAGCGTCACATCAATCATGCCTTTGCCATCCTTGGCCAGATAGCGCGCAGCAGTCGCACCACCCGCCCCGCCACCGATTACGACGACGCGGGGTCTGCCGTGCGAGCCCCCCATCACCATTGGCGCAGAAAGAGTCGCCGACACCGCAGCTGCGGACCCGATAAAGTTACGTCTATTAAGTTTCATTTATTTGTCCTCCCTGGAAATAGGATACTTGAATGGGGTATTGCCTGACTTATTGCCCCACCTTCTCAAAATATGCGGCCAGACCCGCAATCTCTTCGGCCGACAACCGGCCCGCCATCATCTGCATCACCGGATGGACGCGTTTTTTGTCTTTGTAGGCATGCATGGCGATCACAAAATCTTCGGCCGGCCAGTTAGTGATCGAGGGGATGCCTGAATCGGCCCCGTCGATCTGGTGACAACTGACACATTCGCTGGACAGGTATTCGCCATATTCAGGATCGCCTTGCAGCGCCAAAATCGCCGGATCGACCTCGTGGTCGGTGCCCACTGTGGTTGGCGAGGCTTCGGGAATGTTGGCAGGATTATCCGAGAACTGGCGCAAATAAGCCATCACGTTAGCGCGGTCTCCCGCGTCTTTGAGGCCGCGAAAATTCATCCGTGTTTTGGAAATCAATGATTTGGGATTTTCCAGATAGGTATCTAGCGTGTTATGGTCCCAAACCAGCCCATCCGCCCCGGCCCGCAACATTGATTCAGAATACTTAAACCCCTCAATTGATCCGGCGACGCGCTGGAACAGCAGGTTCAACTGTGGCCCAACCCGGTTCGTCGCTCC
>Ga0209633_10001274_pt1 | contig 26494 bp, 18 predicted proteins | sample Cruoilmetagenom1_FD_187290 | JGI IMG/M metagenome (GOLD analysis project Ga0209633, IMG submission 187290) | Oil polluted marine microbial communities from Coal Oil Point, Santa Barbara, California, USA - Sample 1 (SPAdes) (version 2) | ecosystem: Environmental > Aquatic > Marine > Oil seeps ...
CATTATTTAATGATATTAATGTAGACTTTACTGCGATTTGTTTTTTTTCTCTTTCATTTGTCAGTTGTACCAATTTACGCTCAAAAGGATTTAAATCAGAAAATAGATTATACAACTTTGCATCTATCTGATTTAGTTGTTTTATATGATTTAAAGGTTTGTAATTTAGTAACTTTTCCATTTTTGAATTTGAAAAAAGAATATGCCCTTTTTTATTGAAGGTTAGAATACCAATATCTGCTTGCTTTAAAATTTCTTGATAATATTTCTCTTGTGCCCGATTTTGAAGATGTACATCTAGAATCTTTTCATTCAACATATTCAAACTTTTATGCAATTCATTTAAAGATTTAACTTGGACATTTTCAGGGAATTTTAAGGTAAAATCTTCATTTTTAATAGATTCAAAAAAATAGGCAATCTTTCTATTTGTATGATTTATAAATCGGATTAAATTAATAACCTGAAAAACCATTAATATAAAAAACAAGCTGCTTAAATAATAATTCATTTTTAGTAAAAAAAATGAAAATCCAATTGCAGTACTAGAAAACAAAAGCATCCTAATAATAAGTCGAACATAGAAATTTTTACTAGCCATTATTTCTCTGATTTTTTTATTTTATTGTATAAGGTTTGTCTTGTTATGCCTAATTGTTCTGCTGCAGCACTATAATTACCATTATTTTTATTTAACGTATTGGTTATCATAAGTTGTTCCATTTCACTTAGTGTATTTGGCATAGACTCTAAGGATACTTCTGTTTTTTGATTCAACAAAAAATCTGTAGGTTTTAATATCTTATCTTCTGATAAAATAACTGTACGTTCTACAGTATGTTGTAATTCCCTAACATTGCCTGGCCAAGAATAAGACGTTAATTTTTCTTGAGCAGCCTGGTTAATTCTAAGTCCTTGTTTTCCGTATTTATTCATGAACTTATTCAAGTAAAAATCTGCTAATATCAAAATATCACCTTGCCTATCTCTTAAAGGCGGGACTTCAATGCGGATAGTATTTATTCGATACAATAAATCTTCCCTAAAAAGTCCATCTTTAACCATTTTATCTAAATTACAATTAGTAGCACAAACCAGACGAATATCTACTGGTATTTGTTTATTTGAGCCCACTCTCACTATAGTTTTATTTTGAATAACCGATAATAATTTAGATTGTGTTTGGAGAGAAATATTTCCAATTTCATCCAAAAATAAAGTTCCTCCATTAGCCGCTTCAAACTTACCAACTCTATCTTCTTTGGCATCTGTAAATGAACCTTTTGTATGCCCAAAAAGTTCACTTTCAAAAAGAGTTTCAGAAATAGAACCCATATCTACAGCAATAAAAACTTCTTTTTTTCGGGAAGATAATCTATGAAGTTCTCTGGCAATCAATTCTTTTCCGGTCCCATTTTCGCCTGTTATCAGTACATTGACATCTGTTTTTGCCACTTTATTAGTCAATTTTAGAACCGTATTTAAAGCTTTAGAAGTACCAATAATGTAATTTGTATCATCTTTGTTGATAATACTTTTTAAGTTCGTTTCCTTTTCCTTTAAGTGGGCTATTTCTTTTTTTGATTTTCGAAGTGAATAAGCCGATTTTACAGTAGTTAGCAACTTTTCATTATTCCAAGGTTTTAAAATAAAATCGGATGCACCCTCTTTTAAAGCTTTAACTGCTAATTCTATATCTCCATAAGCAGTCATTGTAATTATTAAAATATCTGGTGCTCTTTTTTTTATCTCTTTCAACCAAAATAAACCTTCATTTCCTGTATTAACACCTGCAGAAAAATTCATATCTAATAAAACAACATCATATTCTTTTAAATTTAAAAGCGATGTAATTTGATTTGGATTACTTATAGTTTTAACTTCCTTATATTCAAATTGAAGTAGGATTTCTAAAGCACTTAATACACTTTTATTATCATCTATTATTAGAATTTTTCCTTCACTTATCATAATTAAATTTATATCAAAAATTAAATCTACAAATTCAAATTAATTCAAAAAAGAAACTGTAAAAATATTTGACAATTATTGTAAATTATTTTTACAAGTTTAATTTCGTTCGTATTAAGAAATAAACATAAATCACTTATAACCAGCACTTTGATTTTTTGGCATAGGAATAGCTAAGTGCTTGACATAAAATGACTACATGTATAAATTAAAAAATATTTTTATTATACCATTCCTTTTTATGTGCATGACTTTATATTCACAAAAAGAATGGACCTTAAATGACTGTATAACTTACGGTTTAGAAAATAATTTAAAACTAAATGACTTGAATTACATCACCAAGTCTAAAAAGGAGCGTTACAAACAATCGTACAGAGAATTGTTTCCAACAATATCGGCTAACTCCAGCTATAATATTCAGTATGGACGCTCGGTCGATCCAAATAATAATCAAATTGTTAGTTCTAACTTCTTTTCTAATAATTACGCTATAAATACAAGTATAGATATCTTTAACGGATTTCAAAAACTAAATACTATTACAGCTACTAAATTCTTGTATAAAGCAGCGCAAGAAGAGGGTTTACAAGAAAAATATTTGCAAGCATTTCGCATAATGAGTGCATTTTATGATGTTGATTTTTATGAGAGACAATTACAGATTGCCACAGAGCAATTAAGTATTTCAACAGCAAATATTAATTTGGTTAAAAAGCAGATTGAATTGGGTCTAAAAGCTGGAGCTGATTTGTATGAAGCTAAATCGGTTTTATCTGGAGATAAGTTGGCAGCTATTCAAAGTAAAAATAATTTAGATGCAGCCAAATTAAAATTATTACAGGAAATGAACATGAATAGTCATAGAAATATTAAGATAAATACATTAGAAGATGTTTTAACTGAAAATCAAGAAAATAAAAATAATACTGATTCTATTTATAGTAAAGCTCTAACTTTTATGCCAATTATTAAAGCACAAGAGCTTAGAGTAAATGCAGCTAAAAAAGATATTGCCATTTCTAAAGGATATTTATATCCCTCTCTTTCTTTTTCGGCAGGATATGGTACGGGCTTTTTTGAAACTAACATAGATGCATCTGGAAAAGTAATTCCATTTCGAACACAGATAAAAGATAATGCATCTCAATTTGTAGGTTTTTCATTGCATATACCAATTAGCGAACGGTGGCGTAACAGATCACAAGTCAAACAGCAAAAAATTTCTCTGTTAAAGGCAGAAAATAATTTGAATATTCAAAAACAAGAACTCAATAAAATAATTCAAGAGCTAATTCATAATTACAATGCTACTTTAACAGAATATAAACAAACACAACAAAATGTTACAACACATCTACTTACTTTTAAAATAGCTCAAAAAAAATATGAAAAAGGAATGATTAGTATATTGGAATTAAATCAAGCCAAAAATTTATATGCAAAATCTCAAAATGAAAATTTACAAGTAAAATTAAAATTGAAAGTACAGCAAAAAACAATAAATTTTTATAAAGGATTACCAATATTTAATATAAATCATTAGAATTAAAACCAATTTATGGATATACAATTAGAAAAGAAAAAAGGGTTACGCCCTAAACATTATGGATATATAGCTCTTGGGTTATTACTTTTATTTGTTGGATGGAAAATACTCTTTAATAATTCGGTTTCAACGTTTAGAACCGAAAAAGACAAACTATCAATAAGCGAAGTAATTGATGGGAAATTTGACGATTATATTACAATAAATGGTAATGTAGCTCCTATCACTACTATTTATATGGATGCTTATGAAGGTGGGCGTGTAACTGAGAAACTTATAGAAGAAGGCGCTATGGTTAAAAAGGGAGATATTATCCTTAAATTAGAAAATCAAGGTTTATATGAGCAAATATTAGCTAGTGAAAGCAACTTAGCTTTAAAACAAAATGATTTGCGCTCTACTAAATTAACTTTTGATTCTCGTCAAGTTGAAGGTAAAAAATCATTAGCTACAGCAGCATATGAATTGCATCGCAAAAAAAGAAATTTTGAACAAAACCAGGCTTTGTATAAGGATGAACTTATTTCAAAGGAAGATTATCTTACAGCAAAAGAAGATTATGAGTTGGCCCAAAAACAATATACTATTGTAAAACTACAAACCGTGCAAGATGATAAATTACGTAAAACTTCGTTGGCAGGATTAGATACAGATTTAGAACGTATGAAGAAAACATTGTCTATGGTATATAAACGTTTAGACCATTTAAATGTAAAAGCTCCTGCAGATGGCCAATTGGGTTTTTTGGATGCTGAGATTGGTCAAAATATTTCACAAGGACAACGCATCGGTCAAATTAATGTATTAACCGATTATAAAATTGAAGCTACAATAGATGAGCATTATATTGATCGAGTTAAGAGGAACCTAACAGCTATATTAGAACGCAACGGGAAAGAATATTCACTACGTTTACGAAAAGTATATCCTGAGGTTCGCGATGGTAAATTTAAAGTAGACTTGGTATTTACCAAAGACAAACCTGAAACCATTAGAACAGGTCAAAGTTATAATATCAAATTACAACTAGGAGAATCTAACAAAGCACTTTTATTACCTAGAGGAAGCTTTTTCCAAAGCACAGGAGGTCAATGGATTTTTGTTTTAAATGCTAATGGTAGCGAAGCTCTAAAAAGAACTATCAGCATCGGCAAACAAAATTCAAGATACTATGAAGTATTGAGTGGTCTTAAGGTTGGTGAAAAAGTAATTACCTCCAATTATGATAATTTTGGAAATGCCCAACGAATTATATTAAAATAAACTGTTAAAAACATAATAAAATGATAGAAATCAAAAATTTAAAAAAGAGTTTCAGAACCGAAGAAGTAGAAACATTAGCTTTAAATAAAGTAACACTTACTGTAATAGAAGGGGAATTCGTTGCTGTTATGGGCCCTTCTGGTTGTGGAAAATCAACATTATTAAATATTATAGGAATGCTTGATAACCCTACAGAAGGCAGTTACAAATTTGCAAACCACGAGGTTAGTGGATTAAAAGAAAGTCAACGCACACAATTCAGAAAAGGAAATATTGGGTTTGTATTTCAGAGTTTTAATTTAATAGATGAGTTAACAGTTTTTGAAAATGTGGAATTGCCTTTAATCTATTTAAAAATGAAAAAGGCCGAGCGCAAAGAAAAAGTAAAAAGAGTTTTAGAACGCATGAAAATTGCGCATCGTGAAAAACACTTTCCACATCAATTATCAGGGGGGCAACAACAACGTGTTGCCATTGCAAGAGCCGTTGTATCAAATCCTAAATTAATACTTGCTGATGAGCCTACAGGTAACTTAGACTCAAAAAATGGTATTGAAGTGATGAACCTACTTACCGAGCTCAACCAAGAAGGTACAACAATAGTTATGGTAACACACTCTGACAGGGATTCGCATTACGCACATAGAGTTATTAATCTGTTTGACGGACAAATAGTTACCGAAAGTCAGAATAGAATTATCGAAAAAACGAAATAATAAAGATAGGATTTCCTAATAATATGAAGATATGTTAAAAAATTATTTTAAAATAGCGTGGAGAAACATTAGAAAAGAGAAGTTCTTTTCATTTGTGAAAATTGGAGGATTTTCAATTGGAATAGCTACTTGTTTATTGATTACCCTTTATATTATTGATGAATTAAGTTATGACAAATTCTATACTAATACTGATAGAATTTATCGAGTTTTTTTTCAAGTGAAATACAATGGTGAAGTCATGAAAAGCACCTATTTTCCTTTACCATTTTCAGATGCTTTAAAATCCGATTTTCCAGAAATAGAAAAAGCTGGAAAATTAAGTACTTCTGGATCATTTGGAGCAGGTAAAAGATTCTTTAAAATTGATGGACAAAATCAAAATAGTCTGGAAGATGGCTTTGTATTTGCAAACCATGAGCTTCTAGAAATTCTAGAAATTCAGCTCTTACAAGGAAATATAAAAGAAACCCTTTTAAAACCTCAAACCATAATTATTTCTCAAAGTAAGGCACAAAAATACTTCCCAAAGGGTAATGCTTTGGGGAAAACTATTTTTTTAGATAATAATACCTCAAATCCTTATACTATAACGGGAGTAATGAAAAATATTCCTAAACATTCACATATACATTTTGATTTTATTTTACCTATTGAAGATACTTACGGAAGTTGGACTAATCAAAATTACTTTGTATATATTCTAGTTGCAAAGCATTCAAATGTCAAAAATCTAGAAAAGAAAATGTTTTCTATGATGGAAAAGTATATTATTCCTGCACAAAAAGTACGTGGACGGACGCCTGATTTTATTGACATTTTAAAAACTGTAGAATATAAACTACAGCCTGTAAGTGATATTTATTTGAAGTCTGATGTAAAAATGGGTGATGGTCTCTACCATGGAAATATTGATTTTACATGGTTATTCGCAGGTATAGCATTCTTAATTTTGATTTTAGCTTCAATTAACTTTATTAATCTTTCTACTGCTAAATCAGCTAACAGAGCTAAAGAAGTTGGATTGCGTAAAACTGTAGGAGCTTTTAAGAAAAACCTTATTTCTCAATTTTTAACAGAAACTGTCTTGTTGAGTTTATTTGCTTTTGTAATTGGAGTAATTATTGCCCAAGTAACCTTGCCTATATTTAACAATATTGCTTCAAAATCCATAGAAATACCTTGGAATACTTGGTGGTTTTACCCATTAATAGTAATTCTAGCAATAGTAATAGGGATTATCGCAGGGTTGTACCCCGCTTTTTACTTATCTTCATTTAAACCTATAGATATTATTAAAGGCAGTCTAAGCAGGGGAAGTAAAAACAGTAAATTACGTAACGGTTTGGTTATCTTCCAGTTTACTACATCAGTTATATTAATAATTGGTACTCTTGTTATCTATTTTCAAATGCATTACATATTAAATAAAAATATAGGATATAATAAAGAACATGTTCTAATTATAGAAGGAGCTGACGCCTTGGGAAATAAAACACAAAGCTTTAAAAACCAAATTTTAGAGTTTCCATTTGCTAAAAATGTATCACAAAGCGATTACTTACCCATAGAAGGCACAAAAAGAAATATTAATACATTTAAAAAAGTAAATGAGAGTGGTGTAAACAAAGGCGTATCCGCAGAAATTTGGAGAATCGATTATGATTACATCAAAACATTGGGAATTCAGTTAAAAGATGGGCGTGATTTTTCGAAAGAAATTGCCTCAGATTCTATAAACTCAATTATTATTAATCAAAAGTTGGCTTATGAGTTAGGGCTAAAATATCCATTGGGGAAAAAAATTGACAATAATTATCAAAATTGGAAAATTATTGGAGTAATTAAAGATTTTAATTTTAAGTCATTAAGAGAAAGTATTACTCCTTTGGCCCTTGTTATAGGAAAAGAGTCAGGCCCTATTTTAATAAAATTACATCAAAATGATATAAATAAATCCATTGCCTCAATAGCTTCTATATGGAAAGAAAATGCTCCAAATTTAACTTTTAATTACACCTTTTTAGATCAAGATTTTGCAAAAATGCATAGTGAAGTTAAACGTATGGAATATATATTCAATAGTTTTTCATTATTAGCAATTATAGTAGCTTGCTTAGGACTTTTTGCCTTATCTGCCTTTATGGTAGAACAAAGAAAAAAAGAAATAAGTATACGAATAGTTTTGGGGGCATCTTTTAAAAATATCTATAAACTTTTAGCTTTAGATTTTTTAAAATTGATTACTATTTCAATATTTATTGCTATACCTATTGGTTGGTATATAATGAACCGATGGTTACAGGATTTTGCTTTTCGTATAACAATTGGTTGGGAAATATTTTTTATTGCTGGCATGATTACATTAGCTATTGCAATTTTAACAATTAGTTATCAATCAATTGGGGCAGCAATAACAAAACCTGCTAAAACTTTACGAACTGAATAAGCTTTATTTAGAAATTTATGAAACATTGCTTTACTTATTATTATGTACAATCACAAGAAGATAATAATATTCCAGAATTAGTATATCATACAAAAAACAAAAAAACAAATGAATATTATTACAAATTTTTACATAAAAAAAAAGCCCAAAAACTGGCAGAGAAAAAAAAGAAATTGTTTCCAGTTCTAAAATTTCGAGTAATAAAATGTACAGAAATATTTGAACCAAGTGAATGGTTCTGAATAGATTTAGAGTATCATCAAATTAGTTAATAAAACCGTTAATAATTCAACCAATTTAGAATATATAATCAGAAAAAATTATATCAAATGTCATTTTTTAAAATATACTTTAGACATCTGCTAAAAAACAAATTATACACGCTAGTAACTATTGTTGGCTTTTCCATCTCACTAGCCTTTATAATTCTTTTAGGAATCTATATTAAAAATGAATTATCCGTAGATGATTTTCAGGTAAATAAAAATCGGATATATCGTATAGAAAGTGGGGGAGCAACAGATTTTTCAGGCCCCATAGCTGTAGATTTAAAAAATAAATATCCTGATATTGAAAGTTACACAAGAGTATATGAGCAAAGTGGTATTGCCACTTTATCAACTGATAAAAAAATAAATATTCATTACCTTGCTGTTGATAATTCTTTCTTTAACATATTTTCTTATCCTTTAATTAAAGGTTCATCATCGGATGCTTTAGCTTCTGAAAATAGCATTGTTTTATCTCAATCATACGCACGTAAATTATTTGGAAATATTTCTCCTATTGGGAAAAAAATAACTATAAATAATAATATCGAGTTTGTAGTTTCAGGAATTATGAAAGATTTCCCTGAAAACACCATCTTTAAGCAACCAGATGCTATACTCAATATTAAAGCTATGGCAAATATTACAGGTTTTAAAAGTTTTCTTACCGAATATGGATTCTGCTCTATGAATATCTATTTTTTAGAAAGTAAAAGCGGAAATATCCAATCTAAAGCACCCCAAATTTTAAAATATTTCAACAAAAATTTCTGGCTATATAAAGAAGGGTATGCAAAAGGTCTTGTATTTACACCTTTGAAAGACGTTTATTTTAGCAATAAGCAGGGAGAAGGAGTGAAGAGTAATAATAAAAATTTGATTATTATTTTATCTGTAATTGTTGTGCTAATACTCTTTTTAGCAATTGGGAATTACATTAATTTAACTATTGCTCAGGCTAACTTTAGAGCTAAAGAAATAGCTATCAAAAAATTGGTAGGAAGTCTAAAGAAGCGTTTGTTTATACAACTAATTAAAGAATCTCTACTACTTTGTTTTATGTCTCTAATTTTAGCATTATTTTTAGCTAAGTTGGCAGAACAAGTCTTTAATTCATTATTGAATACTAATTTAGAATTAAACAGCAATTTTACCTTTTTAAATGTCATAATATCAATAAGCTTTATTAGCATAATTGGTGTTATATCGGGTGTTTTACCAGCTTTAAGAATTTCTAGTTTTAAGCCTATAGAAATTGTCAAAGGATCTTTTCGTAAAAAATCAAAAACAGTCTATAATAATATTTTTATTACTTTTCAATATATAATTACCATTGTACTACTGGTTTGCAGTTTGTTAATCGTAAAACAGACTCGCTTTTTAAGAAATTACAATTTAGGTTTTAACAGAGATAATATCATTCATTTACCTTACTTAACAGATGCAACTAAAAAAGCTACTGTTAAAAATACCTTGCAACAAATTTCAGGTGTTGAAGGTGTCTCGGTTACATGGGGAAGTCCGTTAGATGGAGGAAGTAATCAATCTTTTGATTTTAAAGGAAAACCAGTAAGCTTTCAAGAATTTAGTGTCGATTCTAGTTTTTTTTCAATATTTGGTATAAAGATAAGACCATCAAAAATGGCCTATACTAAAAATGGTATTTATGTAAATGAAAAGGCGTTGAAAATTCTAGAATCAGATTCAATACCTACTTCTTTAAAAGTAAATACTGAAACCTATACTATTTTAGGAGTGGTTAGCGATTTCAATTTTAATGATCTTAGGAAAAGTATTGGACCCATTATGATTCATCAGCAACAAAATAATTCTTATGCTTCAAATATTTTTATCAAGATAAACGGTACTAATCCATTTAAAACCATAAAAAAAATAAAAACGGCATATTCAACTTTAGTAGATGACACTCCTTTTGATGTAACGTTTGTCAAGGATGCTATAAATCAGTGGTATAGTAAAGAAGAAAAAACAGGAAAAATTATAGGCTATTTTACGATGCTTTCATTTATTATTTCATTTATGGGCATATTGGCAATGTCAACTTTTTACATGCAACAGCGCAAAAAAGAAGTTAGTATCCGCAAGGTAAACGGCGCCTCTTTTATTCAAATTTTTTCACTATTAAATAAAAATTTTCTAAAATGGATTGGCATATCATTTTTAATAGCAGTGCCTATTTCATGGTATTTTATGCATAGATGGCTAGAAAATTTTGCCTATAAAACGGCAATGAGTTGGTGGATTTTCATTTTATCTGGATTAATAACAATTTTAATTGCCTTTTTAACCATTAGTTGGCAAGGTTTAAAAGCTGCAACAATGAATCCCGTAGAATCATTAAGAGATGAATAATTAGTATTAAAAACAATTACAAAAACAATGAACTCTATAAAACTGGCATTCCGAAGACTTTTCCGAAAAGGAGAGAATACTATAACAAGGATTATATCATTAACCTTAGGATTATCATTTGGCATTTTGTTGTTGTCCGAAGTTTTTTATTATTACAGTTTTGATAGTTTTTACCCAGATTCTAATCGCATTTATATCGTTCATGAAAATTTTAAGGTGGATGATTCCTCTGATAAAACGGAGAGTCATCCAATGGTTAGTGGTGCTATAGCCCCAGGTTTAAAAGCTGAAGTTCCTGGTATTGAAGCTGCCACACGTTTAAATTCAATTGGCACACAGTTTTTTTATAGCGATGAATTAAAAAGTTACAAGGCTAATTTTTCTTTTGCTGATGAACATCTCTTTGATGTCCTCCCCCGACCAATGATTAGCGGAAATCCTAAAGAAATACTTAAAAGTCCAATGACTTGCATGATTTCAACTAAAATAGCTAATGAAATAGGTGCAAATGTTATAGGCAAAACCATAGAGTTAAAAAGATATCCCGGAAAGAAACTAACCATAGAAGGCATTTTTAAAGCACTACCAGAAAATACTAATTATAACTATGATATACTTATATCTATGGTTTCTACTAAACAATTTACTTGGGATGGAACCGAGAATTGGATGGGAAACGATCGTTATTACGCTGCAGTGAAACTAGCAAAAGGGATTAGGCCACAAAGTCTAGCCCCAGCAGTAAGGAGAATGCAAGTAATACATCAAGATATTGAAAAATTAGAACAAGATCAGGGCGGAATGGTATTGAAATACTCATTTAAACCTATTAAAAAATTATATACTGATAATGTAAAAGATATGATTATCATTCTCAGTACAATTGCAATTGTTGTTTTGTTTGTTTCACTTATGAATTACATTTTGCTTACATTAAGTGCATTGATAAATAGAGCTAAGTCATCTGCCATATACAAAACTTGTGGTGCGCAAACAAAAGATTTACAATTGTTAATCTTTTCGGAAACATTCCTACTTTTTCTGATTTCAATTGCAGGTGCTTTCTTAATAATTTTTGCAATAAAACCCATTGCAGAAATACAGCTTAATCATAAACTTTCTTCCGTTCTAAATGCTTATGTTATATGGCCTATATTTTTCATAATTATAGCATTGATATTAGTTTCAAGTTACTTGCCTGGGCGTTTTTTCTCTCGTATTCCGGTAGCAACAGCATTCCGAAATTTACAACAGAAAAAAAACAAATGGAAATTGGTACTCCTTTCTTTCCAGTTTATAGGTGCTACTTTTATCCTTACAGTTTTAGTTATAATAACATTACAATACAACAGTATGAAGGATGCCAATCCTGGTTATCAGACAGAAGGTGTTTATTATGGATCAACCACGGGTATGGATGGAAATAAAATTTCTACAGTTCTAAATGAATTAAGAACAATGTCTGAAATTGAAATGGTTGGATTAGGATATGATGTTCCTGTAAATGGTGCTCCAGGTAATAATGTTATTTCACCTGATGGAAAAAGGGATTTATTTAATGTAGCTGATTTTTATAATGTTGATGAAAATTACCTTTCTATTCTAAATATTAAAACGTCTGAAGGTCAAAATTTTTCTCACAAAACAACATCGACTGGCGAAATATTGATTAGTCAAAAAGGTGCTAAATTGTTAAAATTAAACAATGGTTGGACTAATAGTGTTGTTGGAAAGCAAATTAATATAACTGAACACGAAAGCTCAACCATTAAGGGCGTTTATCCAGATTTTATTATTAATTCTATTTCTGATCCAGATTTACGTCCATCTGTATTTTTTTATCTCCCTGAAGAAAAATTTGAACAGCGCAAAATTAAAAACCCATCAGCATCATTTGATATCCTTATAAAAGTTCACAAAGGTGTAGAAACAGAAGTTATGAGTAAAATTACTAAAGCATTCAATTTGGCGCTACCGCATAATGATGCAATAATAAAGAGTCTTGAAGATGAACGGATAAATAGTTACCAAAGCGAAAAAGGCTTTAGAAATGCAATGTTTACAGGTAGCATTATTATTTTATTAATCACAATCATTGGTTTATTAGGCTATACTACCAATGAGGCTATACGCCGTCGAAAAGAATTGGCTATTAGAAGAATTAATGGAGCAAATATCTTAAACATTCTTGTGGCATTCATCATAGAGTTAGAGTTCATTGCTATACCTTCTGTGCTTATCGGATTAATAGGTGCTTGGTTTACAGCTGGTAAGTGGATGCAGAATTTTGCTGTCAAAATTCCACTTCGCTGGGGTATTTTTATAATATGTAGTGTGTTTATCTTATTACTTGTAGCACTAATTGCGTTTATAAATTATATGCGTTCTGCTAGTAGAAATCCAGTAGAAGCTTTGCGTTACGAATAATTTTAAAATGATAAGGTGATACCTGCAAATTATTTTTATAAATAAAAAAATATGAAATGTTACAATTTAAATTAAAACTTGCTCTTCGAAATTTCTTAAAAAATAAGGTATATTCAGCACTTATAATTGGAGGATTTTCTATTGGTTTTACTGCATTTATTTTAATAGTATTATTCTATAATACCGAGCATAATGTTGATAATGGTTTTTTAAACCACAAAAATATTTATCGATTATACGACACTAAAAGGAATACCTGTAATCTTGATTATAAATTAAATACGCCGCTCTCTGAAAAATATCCTGAAGTAGAAAACACCTGCCCTATGGAATATTCGACAGGATTTAAAACGACCATAAAAGATCCTGAAACTAAAAAATTTACTCAAGTTGATCATTTAATTGTAACGAATAATAATTTTTTTGATATTTTTTCTGTAAAATTAGTTGCTAGTTTATCTGATAAACCTTTTAATGATTTAAATTCAATGGTTATTACAGAGACTGTAGCTAAAAGATTATATGGAGATAAAAATCCTTTGGGTTTAACGTTAAAAACTGATTTTTTTTCTGGAGTAATATCTGCGGTTATAAAAGACCTGCCTCCAAACTCAAGTTTTAAAGCAGAATTGCTTTTAAATAGTGAAAATAAAGATTTTCAAATGTCTCAAGCTTGTAATAATGGTGTTTGTATTTATCCTACTTCACATTTTATTGAACTAAAAAATAACGCAGATGTAGCTGAGTTCACTAAAAAATTGAACGCAACAATTAAGACGTTTAATAGTAATGTAGACAATCTTTCGTTACAATCCTTAACCAATATTTATCTCTCCAAACTTTCACTACAAGACTCAAATAAAAAAGGGAATTCAAATGCCTTGATTATTTTTCTTTCAATTGGAATTTTAATTATACTCCTTTCAAGTATTAATTACCTAAACTATACTATTTCTATGCAGTATGCAAAAATGAAAGAAATCGGTATCAATAAAATTAATGGCGCCAGCCGTTGGCAACTGGTTTCTAATTCATTAATTGAAATTACTTTAGGGATCGTTATATCTATTCTAATTTCAATACTATTAACATCATTGCTTTTACCATATACCAAAATTATATTTGGTCATAAAATAATACTTACATACGTCAATTTTTTTCAATTAATTCCAGTCTTTACAATAACGATTATCGGCATTATTATTCTTAATAGCTTAGCACCAATATACATTTTATCACGTTTTAATATCACAAACTTTCTAAACAAAGGGCTTACATTAAAAGGAAAACAACTTGGCATTCAAGTCATGTCAACTTTTCAACTTACAGTTTCAATTATACTAATTGCGGTTGTAACAATTATTTTTAGACAACTTCAGTTTGTAAATAATTACGACTTAGGTTTTAATAAAAAACATCTAATTAAAATAGAAATTCCTTACCTATACCCAAATCCAACATTAATAAAGAAGGAAATGGATAAGATTAGCTTTGTTTCGGGTAGCACCTTAAGTGATGGCAATCCCGGAAATATAAAATTACTTATGGGAAGTGGAGCAAAAGAACAAAGCTTTATGTTAAACTGTATTTATATTTCTGATGACTACATAAAAACCATGGGCATTCATTTAACAGAAGGAAGGGATTTTTTAAAAAGCGATAAAGATAAGGCCTGTCTTTTAAATAAAGAAGCAATAAAACAATATGGTTGGAATGATATTAATAACAAAAAATATAACAACGGTAGTAAAAGTGGCTATAATGTTATTGGAGTAATTAATAATTTCAATGTGCAATCATTACATTCTAATATAAAACCTGTTGCGTTAATTTATGATCCAAATCATAGGTTTGACGCACTCTCTTTAAAATTAAAACCTGGAAATATTAGACAGCAAATAAAACAGCTTAAAAATACTTGGAATGAACTAATGCCAGAAGAACCCTTTAACTTTCAATTTTATGATAATATTTTTCAGGCTATGTATGCTAAAGATCTAAAATTAGGACAATCAATTGCCTTTTTCTCACTCATAGCAGTCATCCTTACTTGCATGGGAATTTTAGGACAAATTTTTCTTATCTGTTTAAATAAAACCAAAGAAATAGGTATCCGAAAAGTAAATGGAGCCAAAGTTTTAGAAGTTATATTAATGCTCAACAAAGGTTTTATAAAATGGGTATTTGTAGCATTTATAATTGCCACGCCAATTGCGTATTATGCCATGTATAAATGGCTCGAAAATTTTGCCTATAAAACACATTTAAATTGGTGGATATTTGTGTTGGCAGGAATATTAACCTTAGTAATAACATTATTAATTGTAAGTTGGCAGAGTTTTAGATATGCTACTATAAACCCTGTTGAAGCTTTGAAAAATGAATAATCTTAAAAGTTACAACTTAAGAATACCTTTAGATGAATCGCCTAACTCAAAACAATATAAAGATTACTTTGAAATATAGTTAGTTATATCTGATCAAATTGTGCCACTTTTGAAATAAGGCTCTACAAATAGACTTTACTTGTCCAATAAACAAAAATTCAATCTAAAAGTAAGTATTCACTGCAAATTCAAACTGATCTATAAATATATGTTTAAATGCTGTAATATTATTTTGTTCATAAAATAAGAGCATAGCCTTTTTATATTCGATAGAATCAATTGTTCTAAAAGAAATTGGACAGTACCCATTACTTATAAGTGTGGCATTGCTAATTATTCTTGCTGTTCTTTTATTTCCATCTCCAAATGCTTGTATATAAGAAAGTAAAACAAGGGTTAGCAATGCTTTTTCAAATGTATTTTCTTTACTATTTACCAAACCACACATATCAATTAAAGCTTCTTTAATTTGATATTCATTATCTAAAGGCTTGTAATTTGTTCCAGAAATACCAACCCTTCTCTTTCTAACATTACGCTCTATTCCAAGACCTTTAATTAATAGACTATGAATATCTTCAATTCTAGCCACTGTTAATGGTGATACATAACTTTTATCATGCACAATAAAATCTATAGCATTCTTGTGATTTAGAAGCATTACAGCATCATCTTTTGATTTACCTGAGGCTGTTTCTTTTTCTTTTAATAAGCGTTCTGTTTCTAAAAGAGAATACGTATTACCTTCTATCTGAGATGATTTCCAACTTAGATCAATTGCTAATCGTTCAAGCTCATTATCATATTCTACTTCAGATAAATTTAAAATATTTTCTTCATGCTTTTCTTGAAGTTTTTGAAGTTTTTGAAACTCTTCCTTAGTAAAAATATTTACTTGATTTAAGGTGTTTTTAATTAAGTCGAAATTAAAGCTGTCAAAAATTTCTCGCTCATCAATTTCTTTTTCAAAATAACTATTTAAATCAATTGGATAAAATAAATTATAGGTTGGACTAATTAAATATTTTCTTCCTCTTCCCTTTCCTACTGTTGAAATAAGATTTTCATCAACTAATTTTGACAAAATACGTTTTACAGTAGCATAGCCTATTTCAATTTCTAATCCGTCATAGATTTCTTTTGACGATATTGAAGGGTTTACTTTTAAAAAAGCAAGTATTTCTTCACTCTTAGCATCTAGCATATTTAGTAATTTTATTTTTGTAGCTCATTTAAGTAGTAAATATAGCTCAAAAAAGACAATAATTGAGCTTTAAAATTAATTTATATGAGCCTTAAATTAAAAGAACCAAATTTAACTTATTTTTTATAGCTCAAAGAACTCTATAATAAAGCTCATTTTTATAAGGAATTTGAGCTTTATTTTATAACCAAGTGAGCTCTATAATTGTTTAAATACATTAAAGAAAAACTAATTACACAACACCTTCCCTAGTTTTTTTATTAATTGATCATAAATATTAATAAATTTAGTATTTCTATGATTATTAATAGTGCAAAAATTTATTTGTGCTTTTAGCCAATAAACAACAGCTAAAAGAAAACAAAAAAGTACAGCTTAAGTACACCTTAACTATTACAAACCTAATAAAATAAGGAAGTAATACTTATTGTATCGGGAAGTAGTTTTCACAAAACACAAAGTGACAAGACCGCTTGTTATCTTGTTTTTAGGATAGTGTCATATAAACTCTACCTCCTCCTATTTTTTAAACTTACACAGTTTGTGATATACTGCTATAATGGTATTGCTCAGCCATTTAAAAGGATTCCAACTTCTGATACTTTTTTGCAACCAACTCATCACCATAACGCCTTTACTTTTAACATTATCTTTACCATAGCCATAACCATAGTCATATCCATAGCCTTTTAAAATATCCGAGTAATTTAATAGTATAGCCATGTTTGGCAACCTTTTTTCTTGGTAAAGTCTTTCAGGTAATTCTAACAGTCGTTTATCTAAATAATTTGCTCTTATTACATATATAAATAAATCAGCATACTGACTAATTAAAAATGTATCCGTTACAAGTTTAACAGGAGCCGTATCTACTACAACGAAATCATAGTTTTCTTTACCATAAGCTATTAATTCATCAAAACGACCATTCATAAGTAGAATTTCTGACGGATTTGGAGCTAAATTTACTGTAGCAATTATATCAAGATTAACCTCATTTGAATGATAAATAATATCTGATATTTTTAATTCTTCATCCATTAAAAAATGCGTTAAGCCTTTTTCAATTTCTAAATTTAAATAATCACTTAATTTCGGATTTCTAATATCTGCACCAATTAATAAAACTTTTTTATTAGATAAGGCTAATACAACTGCCAAATTTACACTAATAAAAGTTTTACCCTCTTTTCCAATTGTTGATGTAACAAAAATCGTTTTTCCCCTTCCTTTAATATTAGATATCATAAAAAAGACATTAGTTCTTAACATTCTAAAGCTTTCAGAGATACTATCTAAATTATTTTTATCAATAATTTTAGTTTTAATTTTAGTTTCAGGAATATCTCCTATAAAAGGTGCTTTAATAACGGCTTCAATTTCCTTAACTGTATGAACTTTGTTATCCAGTAAAAACACAATGTATATTAAAAAAAACGGAATGAATAATCCCAACATTACAGCAATAAAAAATACTATTATTCGTTTAGGATATACTGGAATATTACTTCCATTGGCAGTATCAATTACTTTAGAATTTGGGGTAGTTACAGCTAGTGAAATTGAATTTTCTTCTCTTTTTTGCAATAAATATAAATACAAAGTTTCAACAATTTTTTGTTGGCGTTCAATGTCTCTATATTGTTTTTCTTGTTTAGGAACATCATAAATTTTTGAGTTAGCCCTATATTTTTGACTTAATGCATCTTGTAAAGAAATGTTTAAGGATGATTTTAAATTTATCAACCCTTGTAAAATACTTGCTTTCAACTGACTGAGTTGATTGTCTAAATTAATTATCACAGGGTTTTTTATGCTTGAGCCAGCTAATATTCGGTTACGCTCTAACAACAGTCTATTGTAATTTTCCGTATTTAAACTTACAGTGCCGTCAGTTAGTCCTAAATTTGCCGGAATCAGGTGATCTGAATTGTTTTGTAAATAATCTGATACATAGTCGGCTAATTTTAATTGAGTTTTTATATTATAAATTTGCATTTCAATTTTTGCATTAGTATCAACAACTAATGAAGCTTCGGAAGATATATCAGTTAATTTATTTGTAGTTTTAAATATTTCAACATCTTTATCAGCATTCGATAAGTCTTTCTCAATAACCACTAATCTTTCATTTATAAACAAATTAGTATTATTTCCAATTTTACTTTTATCATCAACTGCATTTTTATTGTATATCCTCACCAAATCATTTAAAATATCCTTTGCTTTCAATTTAATTGGAGCTTTTAAACTTAAAACAATTAGACTTGAATTTTTATCCATCAATTCAGTTGATATGCTTTTTCTTAAACTTTTAGCAACTTCTTTTAATGGAGAAATCTGAACTTTTATTTTCTTATTTATATTTAAGTCCTTTAAATTGGTCGGTGTAATAATGATTTTATTAAATTTTGTTGCAATGGTTTCACCAAACACATGTTCAACACTGCTTTCCTTTTCACCGTTTATCAAAATAAACTTAGAAGGTGATATTACTTTAACTGTAAAAGAGGTATCGGTTTTGTAAAATATGGAGTCTTTTGAAAAAAAATTAATTCTTATTGGGACATCATTTTTATATACTTCAATTTCATGTATTCTGCCTTTCGTAAAGTAGGAAATATTTACCCCTAAATCTTTTACTACACTCTCCATTAAACTTCTCGACTTTAAAATTCCAATCTCGTTCTCAATAGATTTTTTAGCATCCGTGAGAATTCCTAAATCTTCAAATGCTGAAAGTTCTGATGGTAATCCTCCACCATTTTTCGAGTCATCAATTAAAATGGTTGTGGTAACCAAATATTGGTTTGGTGTATATCTTAAATAAAAATAAGCACTAAAAAAAGCAATTATTACACCTAAAACAAACCATTTCCAATGGTAAACATATTTTTCTAACTTCTCACGATTATTAATTTGTTTTTCATCAGGAAACAAATAGTTTATTGGATTTTCATTTTTCATAAAAAACAGATTATTTAATAATATTAAGAATAGCCAGAAGTGAAATTAAAGTTGAAACAGATGAAATTATAATACTTGAATTTGCGCCAACGGCCGATGAGTTTATTTTTACTTTATTTGGCGTAATATACAATACATCATTTTGAGCTAAATAATAGTAAGGTGAATTGAATAATTCCTTATTCGTTAAGTCAATGGTAACAAATGAGCGTTTTCCATCTTTTTCGCGAATTAGTAAAACATTATTCCGTTTGCCCTGAATTGTTAAATCTCCTGCCAAACCAATGGCTGCTAATATAGATATGCGTTCATCGGGTACAGCATAAGTTCCCGGATTTCGTACTTCTCCTAAAACAGATATTTTAAAATTTACTAATCTAATATTTACAATCGGATTTTTAATATATGGTGCTATCAATGTTGCCAATTTATATGATATTTTTTGAGTTGTATCACCTCCAACCAAGACTTTTCCAATAACAGGAAAATTAATTTTCCCATCGAGACCAACAATATAAGTTATTGGCCTTGGAATTGAAATATTATTTGATGCCTCATACAAATTAAAAGGTATTGCTGCTTCAGTGTTAAGTGCTGAAACATTAATATTAAGTTCATCACCCGGTTGAATTTCTGGTTCATAATTTAATAAATTAGCTTTTACTTTCTGAACATCGTTATCTCCAAAATATACTAGTTCCTTAGAAGAAGCACATGAAGCTAAAAATAGGATGACACCTATTATAGCGAAGTATTGTATCCTTAACTGTTTCATCTTTTATTAATTTTAAAGTTATTATTATTTTACAGCAGATTTGTGTAATTCTTTGCTTTGCTTTTGTCGTAGTCTAATTAATTGTTTAAGCTTAAAAAATAACAACAGAAATAAAGCATAAACAAATACTAAAATACCCACCATAATTATACTGTTATATACTGATGATTCGTAAATCAAAATAAGCACTATAATATAATTTAAAACTGCCAATACTAAACTAGCACTAAAATGTGAAAGTCCATTATCAATTAAAATATGGTGTATATGATTTCGATCTGGATAAAATGGATTTTTTTTAAGTAATAATCGAATAATGATAACTCTAAATGTATCAAAAAGAGGGATACATAAAATAGCTATAGCCACAATTATTTTATTTTCAGGAAAAAAGGTAAAATGATCAAATTGTAGCGGTTCTATCGACAAAAACTTTAATGTCAAAAAACTTATACTAAATCCAATAACTAATGACCCTGTGTCACCCATAAATATTTTATCAATATTTGAAATATTATACCTTAGATAAGCTATTAGCATGCCTATAAAACTTAAACTCAATAAAAAATAGAAGTTTAAACCAATTGCATAAAAAATTAATGCATAAATACTAAAAATGGTTATCCCAATTGAAGCAGCTAAACCATCAATACCATCGATTAAATTATAAGCATTAATTATTATTAAAATTGCTACTATTATTAAGATATATGATAGCAATGACGGTATTGTGAATATACCTAAAAAACCTTCTAATGACGGTATTTGCAAACCTTTACAAAAAAGGATAAAAAGTACAGCAACTATTTCTCCTGCTATTTTGGCTTTGGGAGTAGCGTTTGCTAAATCATCTTTAAGTCCAATTGTAAAAATAATTACAAAACTAGCTATATAGCTTACACTAATACCATCTTTATCCCAACTATTTATAAAAAATATTATTATAATAAGGGTTAAAAAAAATGAAAAACCAGCCATAGTAGGAGTTGATCTTTTATGAGAACTTCTGCAATTAGGATCGTCCATTAATCTACGATATTTATTAATCCAAATTACTTTAGGAATTATAAAATACACCATAAGAAATGAGCCAATAATAATCAAACTCCCTATCACTAAAATATTAGATGTTAATTCAATTAACATTTTTTAAATGTTTAATTACGACTTACTTTAAGATATTTTTTCTACTAAAACTTCAGTTAAAATTTGAAGTTTTTGAATAAAATTATTGTAAAATCTTTTAGGATTTTTTAACATAAATAATATGTATCCTAAGCTCTTTTTTATATAGTTTTTCAATAAACTTTGATATCCATAAATGATAGACATATCATGCAAAGAGACAATTAGTTGTGCATTAATATCATATTTATTTCTAAACACCCATTTTTCTTGTTTAGGAAAAGTTGAGTTAATAAATAAGATATCTGTTTTAAATGCATTTATAGCTTTAATTATTATTTGAGTATTTTTTTTAAAAAAATTATTTGAATTATTTAAAGCAAATCCATACACTTGAATTTCTGGAAAATATGTTTTAGTTTTTTGAATAATTACTTTAAGAGAATTTTGTGAAGATTCCAAATAAAAAATTCTTTGTTTGTTTTTGTTGGCTTGTTTTAAAAGGTGATTGTAAATTTCTATATTAGATATTTTAGTGATTTTTTTGCCTTTTAAAATTCTTATAGCAAAAACAAATAGGTTGCTATCTGTTAATAATGTAGAACTCATTAATGCAATAGATAACACTTTATCATTTTTGGCTTCAAAATAAATTTTCGGATTAACTGTATTAATAATACTGCGTTTTTGAGTGTTAATTTCAAAAAGCGAACCGAAATAAAAATTATAATTGAATAATTCTATTAAATTCATAGAAATATTTATTTGATAAAATATAGGTTGCTAAATAATATGATGTTATAACGCAATATATACTATAACAATAATTATTAAAATTAGAATAGTTCCTCATATTTATTACTTATTCTTTCCCAAGTATACCTTCTAGAAGCTATCTCTTTCATATCTTTAGCTACTGATTTCAAATCAGCATCTTTTAAATTTCTCAACAACTCAATTAATTCTTTTTCATTTTCAAAATATTTAGCTCTATTGGCTGTAGTTTCAACATTATAATTTATCTTATAAGCAATAATAGGTAACTCTAAATACATAGCCTCCACCAAAGATGGATTAGTTCCTCCTGCACTATGTCCATGAATATACACATAACAATTACTTCTTATTTGGTTTAATATATTTTGGTCATAAATTGAATTTACTAGAAAAATATTTTTAAACTGACCAAATTGTGATTTTATTTGTTTTCCATAACTACTGTTATCCCAATTACCAACAATCACGATATTTAAATATGGATATTTAGAAAAGGACTCTAATATGACATGGATATTATTCTCTGGTTCAATTCTACATACTTTAAAACCGTATTTTTTTTTTAGAAATGGATATTTAGCAAGCACATTAGACTTTAATTCTTCTTTATTTGAATGATCAGCTCCGTAAGCAATCAACTCACTACGGACATTATAGTTGTTTTTTACATATAGTTGAATTATCTTGTTGTCAGTTACAATTTTATTTGCAAACTTTACAGCTAATTTTTCTGAATATTTCAAAAACCATTTTGCTAATTTTCCCCATTTTGGTCTTTTCCATTCCAAGCCATCTATATTTACTATTATGGTTTTGTTAGATATTAATTTAACAAATGGTAAAATTATACATCCAGACACTCCAAGTATTAATAATACGTCTGCAAAAAAAAGTGCATTAAAAATTGATATGACATCATATAAAATACTTTGAACACCATTTGCATTTAATGGAATGTATTTTAATTGAGCATTATTATAGCTTTTTATTTTGTTTTGATAAGATTTACTACTACAATACACAGTAATATCAAACCTATTGGCTAAATGTTTTGTTAGGTATTCTGTAAGGGTTTCAAAACCACCATAGTTGGCAGGAAGACCTACTGTTCCAATTATAGCTACTTTCAATTATTATAGATATTTTTGTAGATTTCTGATAATTCTTTAGCCTTTGAATTCATATCTAATTTTTTTAATTGAATATATTGACTAATTTGATATTCACGAGAAGGCAATGAGAGTATTTTACCGCACATTTTTGCAAGTTCGATTTCATCTAAAGAATGTGAGATGTAACAGTTTTTAATATTGCCAATTAGTTGTTTAACATTTCCTACATTTGTTGACACAACAGGAGTATTACATGCTACTGATTCTTTTACTGAATTTGGAGAGCCTTCAAAATCCGATGTTAATAAATGTAATTCTGCTGCATTAAAGTAATATATAATCCTATCCCTAGGTTCATTTACTAAAATTAATTCCTCAATATTATCAAACTTTTGCTGCAATAACTTTATAACTTTTTTAAATCTATCAAATCTTTTTTGTTTTCGATACTTGTTTTTGGAGCTTACAAATAATATATATCTTTTTTCAGCATCCAATCCAAGATAATTTTTAGCTTCCGTCATTGCCATTGGATAAAACATAGTAGTATCTACACCATTTGGAAGATAATAACTTCTTTCAATAAATTCTAATGGAATCTTATCCTTAAAAATTTTAGTAACATTTCTTTTTTTTATAAATAACTTAGTAAATAATACTAAAACTTTTGCTACTGCTTTTTTTTCACTGTATTCATTATTAATATTATTTAAAAATGAAACAACTATTTTTTTTGAAGGATAAAGCATGAAAACTAATAAAAAGGTAATACCATGAAAAGCATGAATAATATCAAAATTTTTAATCTTTTTTCTAAGATTGGGAATTGATTTTAAATATTCAAAAAAGCCTTTTTCTTTTGCATTAATAAAAAATAATTCCCCGTTAACCTCATCTAATTTTAAAACACTATTAATCTGTTCTTTTGTGAAAATGCAAAATTCTGGATTTATTTTTGTAGGATATCCATTAGTTACAAATAATATATTCATTCAAAAAAAAATTAATTTAACCTAAAATAAATCCAGCTTGACAAACTCATATCTTAAAGTTGGCTATTTAAATTTATATTTCAAGATTGAATGTTCTTTTAAACATTAGTCGTTTACCACTTTTTTCAACGGGTAATTTTTGTACATTTTTAAATTTAATTGTCAAATTTTTTCCAAAATACTCTTCTAAACAAAATGTAACTTTTTTACAATAACTTTCAACATCAGTATTTTTATTTGAAACAAAATAAATTTCAAATTCACTATAATTGGCTTGAACAATTTTATGTTCTTTAATTCCTAAATCAAATTTCGACATGTAACTACCTAAAGAAGAAGTTGATATTTTTCTATTATTTTCAGTTAAAAATTTATCGGTTGTTCGTCCTATTTTCAAATTCATTATAGGAAATGGATAAATGCTACTAATTTTATTAACACACAAATTTTCACCAGTATCACCAAGTTTATAATTTATTAAAGGAAAACCATATGAAAATAAGGGCGTAAGTAAAAATTCAATATCCTCATTTGTGTTAAGCACTACCACATCATCAGTAAAAAGCATTTCGTTTTTTCTAATCTCAATGCCTATGGCAATAACTTCGCTACTCCCATATTGATTATAAACTTTGCAATTAAATGCTCTTTCAATTATTTCTCGCTTTTTTAACTGCTCTGTAGTTGAAACTACAATTTTAACAGATGGTAGTTTTATTTTTTTTTCTAATAGAAAATTTGAAAATTCTAATATTACGCTTGAATTCCCAAACAAAACTTTAGGTTTAAACTTTAAAATTTTTTGATACCAAATAGAAAATTCAGAACTGGAATAATTAAAAGAATTAAGAATAATTTTGCGATTTAATAACATTCCAATTCTGGCAATTATACTTTTCTTTAGAGTTAAATGTTCAACTGGAGAGGTCCAAATCCAAGCTGTTTTATCCCAAGGCATCCAACCAATCATTGAATTATTACGTAACCAAGATGCTCTCGAAATTTCTTCTGAAAAAGACGATCTGTAAATAATTCCTTGTTCTCCGGTAGAACCGCTGGATGTTACTTTAATCATATTGCGACTATAACCATCATTAGAGGTAATCTTACTAATATTATCCTTTATTAGTTGCTTTGTCAACGGTGGAAGCTTATTCAAATCTTCCTTTGTATTTATATCTTTAGGGCTTATTTGATGTAAATCCATTAACTCCCTATAATATTCAGTTTGATTGTAAGCATGATTAATTAATTTTTGAATATTCTTACTTTGTTCTTTAAGTATTTCATTTCTATTTAGCTTTAAATTTGAACGCAGCTTTCTATAATAATTATAGCGTTTATCTCCCTTTACCATTCTGTAAAACAACAAAAGAAGTAGTTCGTAAATTTTCATGTTATTTATCTTTTTAAATTTTTAGAAAGTTTTTAATTAATTTTAAACAACTATATTGTAATCCAAAATTCATCAATATCAATTTTCTAGATTGAATATTCTTTTATACAATAACAGTTTACCACTTTTTTCTACAGATATTTTCACAACATTGTTAAATTCAATAGTAAGATTTTCTCCAAAATATTCTTCTAAACGAGAGGTAACTATTTTATAATAATTTTCTTTATCTGTATTTTTAAGTGAAATAAAATTTATTTTAAAATTTTTATAATTAACTTGAATAATTTGATGCTCTTTAATTCCTAAACTAATTGCGTCTAAATCACTACTAAAATTTGAACATGAAATTATTTGATTATTTTCCCTTAAAAAATAATCGCTCGTACGCCCTATACGTAAACTCATTATAGGAAATGGATATTTATTATTAATGTTATTCTCATTCTGTATTTCACCAATATCACCAACTCTATAATTAATTAAAGGAAAACCAAATGAAAATAGGGGTGTTAATAAAAATTCATTAGTTTTATTTGTGTTAACAATTACTACATCGTCAGTAAATACCATTTCATTTGTACTAAGCTCAATTCCAATGGCAACAACCTCTCTGCAACCATATTGATCATGTACTGGGCAAATGAACTACCCCGAGGCAGAGCCATCGAGGTATCAAAACAATGTTAGTTGATCTGAGTGTACTTTTATATATTCTTTCTCTATTCCTTGATTTTTTACA
>Ga0209633_10001275_pt1 | contig 26494 bp, 33 predicted proteins | sample Cruoilmetagenom1_FD_187290 | JGI IMG/M metagenome (GOLD analysis project Ga0209633, IMG submission 187290) | Oil polluted marine microbial communities from Coal Oil Point, Santa Barbara, California, USA - Sample 1 (SPAdes) (version 2) | ecosystem: Environmental > Aquatic > Marine > Oil seeps ...
GATAAAGCCGAACGAGATAATCATTAAGAGCGACAATAGAATGGTTGACGACTACCCGATACCTCTTGATGACATGAACCAGAACCTAGTCGTCGGCCGCGTCCGCTGGATTTTCCAAAATGTTTGAATAATAATGTCTCGCATTATTCGTTATTCAAGAATAAAACCCCCCTGAAAATTCTGGTTGACTTGGTCTAAAATATAAGTTGTACTTGGAGTGATGGCCCATAAAGGTGTGCGGTATGTAGTGCCTTTGATGAGTATATTTCTGCTCTTCTGGGGAATCCTACTAATCTATACCCTTTTTACCCCCACAGCTGATGCCAAGAAAGATAAATTTCCCGATATAAAAATAGACAAAGGCACAATTGGAAATGCTAAACCCCTGGAAAGGGATGAATTCGAAAAAATTATAAACAATCTTCCTCCAAAGGATATTAAACTCCTTGACGATCATGTACCGCTCCTTTTTATAGACAATTCAATGGGCCCTGTCGCCGTTGCCAAGGACTCCGAATTCGTCCGCATGGACTGGGCTACGACAACTGACACCTTCACAGGTATCTATATCCGCATCCGCAACAACTCCTTCACCGCACCTTGTCCGCCCAACGGGACAGCTATGGCACTGGGCATAGCCAATTTAACTGCAGCCGACGGGTTCGATAATCAAGACAGGATTACCGCCCCGTTCAGGTACGGCACGTATGCACTTCACATTGACGATCCGTCCTACGTAACTGGAGCAAGTTACTACTTTCAGGGCTGTGTTTTAAGCGGAGACGCTTTCGACAAAGAGCCGGTAGCAACTTTTACAGGTGAGGCAACAAACACTGTGAGAATGAACATCGTGGGAGCGCTTCCTGACCTAGTCGTCACAGATATCATCCCGGGTACGGCTGTAAGTGACATGGGAAGACTTATGATCAAAATTGAAGACCTTAACAAGGACCGGGGGCCTGAGGTTCTTGCAACCGAGTACGATTATGAAATCACCGCAGAATCTCCGGGGCTCAGGACTTCCTCGAGAATTACGTCAAACGGCACGTACACTTTTACAGATCGATACTGGGGCTTGATAATACCCGGCTCAGAAACCCCTGATGACACTTCGGACGACTTCCGCCTCCCAGATAACGGACACACTTACAACGTGAGCGTCAGGATAAACCAAGCCCATACTCTGCCCGAGACAAGGTACACGAACAACTCTTTTGAAAAACAGCTAAAGGCCAGGGGAAAAAGGTTATTGATAGTACTAGACCGTATACATGTTAGAGACGACTGTGATAATATAAGCCCGGGTGACTGGATTATATTGGACAAAGCCGTACAGGGCAGGGATAACGAGGTAAAATCAAGATTCCCAATCGATGATACTATTAACGTGAGCTCAGGCTCAACTAAAGATATAACTACGGGGCTTCCGATAACTGTTGTGGACGACTTACCTATAGAATATAGCATCTCAGCAGTTGACTGCGATATGGACGGCCCAATTTCGATTCTTCTTCCGCCCTCTCCCACCTGGGCAACCGCAGTTGCAAGTTGGGTACTTACCTGCGGTGGAGAAGAATGGTATGAGCTCTCAGGACACAATAATGACTTCACTGGGTGGGGAAATATCACTCTAACCCCTGAAGAATGGCAGTCCGACCGCGAATTTGAGATTACTACTGTGGATGGCGACTGCGGTCGAAACGCTTTTACAGCTACAATAAAGATAGTAAGGCCCTACGAATCTGGAGAATAATATTTTTAGAGTTGTCTTATAACCTCCTTTCCCTCCCAATTTATTGTAGATATTCTAAATTTAGATAAAACTTCATTTCCATTTCATCTTTATGCTGTAAACTAAATCCCTAATGAGCGCACAAGTATGGTTTTATGAAAAGGACGGCAAACCGGCAGGCCCTGTTACGGAAGAAGAACTCTGGGATTTATTAAATACAGGCAATATAACAAAGGATTCGCTTGTCTGGAAAGAGCCTATGGAAAAATGGCTCCCCTTTTCACAAGTGCCGGAGCTGAGACTCCCGCCCAGGCCCAAACCTCCTCCCATACCCGAGGTTGAGAAAGTTTTAGTTTCAGAGGATCCATCATTTAATGCCCCTTCAGAACCTGAAGATGAAGACTCATCATTTCAGCCTCCGAGGGCTCCCGAACCTGAAGATACTTATGAGCATGTCGAGAAAGTAGTTTTCAAATCTCCTGAATATGATGCAGGTGAGACTGCTGCAATGGAAGCGGAATACGAAGAAGTAAGCCAGGTGCGCCCGTGGGTCAGATTTTTTGCCCGCATGACTGACTACTATATTTTTTCGATGCTGTTCTCTTTATTGATTACCTTGATGTTCCCTGATTTTATGGAGCAAATGTCTCAGATGCTGGTCCAGCAAACTACTATAGAAAACTCCGAGACTCCAGGTTATCAAAGTGTGCTATTCCTACTATTAGTAAGGGTTGTAGTTACGTTTCTATGGGTATTTATCGAAGCTTATACAATAAGTAAATTTGGGACCACCTTTGGGAAAAACCTGCTCGGCACTCGGGTCCTCGACAATAATGGTGAACTTTTACCCTATGACCGGGCTCTCAAAAGGAGTTATAGCGTCTGGCTTAAGGGTATGGGCGCCGGATTCGCGCTTATTTCTTGGATAACAATGCTTTTTGGATATCAGACTCTGAAAAAAGACGGCGTTAATTCATGGGATAAAGATACTAACTCCAAAGTAGTTCATACATACTTCAGCACCACCAGACTTCTTATAATTCTTGGATTCTTTTTCATAATAGAATTTGTTGCGCTAAGATCTATTATTTAACCTCTTAAAATCTCTAAGCACAGCCAAAACTGTGCAATATAACACACAGACAACTGTTTCTAATAAAGCTTTTTGCTATCTTTGATGCATCTAACCTACTGCAAATATTAAACATTGTTACTTGGCATGCGCTTTGCAATAATATCCACATATTAAATCTCGAATGCAGGAGGTAATTGAACATGAAATACGCATTCAAAGAGAATTGGAAACCCGGAAGGTTTGTATTGTCATTATTTGGAGCGCTTATTATGGTATCTGCGCTGTTCATTTATCAGCTATCGGCTACTGCAGAGAACCGGGAGCTTGAGATAAGCTGTATCAAACCAACCCCTGAGCTCATTGATTCTAATTCCGGACCTCAATCAAGAGACATATTCTTTGACCATGAAAGTAAGGCAATTAGAGAAGACGCCAAGAGTGTTCTTGCAGATAACGCCGATATTCTTAAGAGAAACCCTGATATGTTTGTGATTATACAGGGCGAGTGGGATATCAACGAAACCGGCGGCAAACTCCTTGGAGAGTCGCGAGCCCAAAACGTTAGAGACTTTATCATAAGTCAGGGTGTAGAGCCGGGAAGAATTGTCACTACAAGTAAATGTAAGCAACACGAGCAGATGGTTTCTAATACTAGCGAATATGAAAAACTTAATCGAAGAGCGCATTTCATTTCAATTGAACTGGAACCACAGGGCTTCGCATCGCTAGATAAGTTTTTTGACAATAATTTAGGAAGTTAATTGCGACCATGACTACTGCGGGGAGTTCTCTCCCCGCGGCAACCAGTTGTCATGACTGCTAGAAGAACCAAGGGAAAAATCACAAATATATTTTCGAGGCGATACTAACAAAGCCTTGTTTGCTTTATTTCTCATATCAAATTTTGTAGTGAAAGAGAACGGTTAGGTCTCCGGATTATGCAGTTAAGGATAAACCGGGAGACCTCCTATTCTCAAAACAAAAACTATCTTGAAATCTTCCAAACTCAATTAGTTTAAATATCAATTGAAGTCCATAGATCGCTGTGATAAGTTACGATATATACTATGGAAAAAATCACTGTTGGCATATTGATTTTTGATAACGTTGAAGTTCTGGATTTTACCGGTCCCTACGAAGTCTTTAGTGTAACAAGGGAGTTGGACAAACCTGATTTTACAGACCCCTGCCCTTTTGAAATTATCATTGTCTCTGAATACCTTCGCAAAGTAAAAACTATGGGCGGTATGAGAGTGATCCCTAACTATAACTTCGAGGACTTTCCTTCTGTTGATATTCTTATAGTTCCCGGCGGGCTAGGAGAACGTTTGGAGCATAGCAACCCTATAATTCATCATTTCCTAAAAGCCCAATCCAAAAAAGTGAAAACCCTAGCCTCTGTATGCACTGGAGCATTTTTTCTTGCTAATGCGGGGATAATAAATGGCAAAAGAGCTACTACACACTCACTTTCTCTCGATAGATTGGAAGAGGGATTCCCGGAGATTGATGTAATACGAGACAAAAGATATACAGAGGATGGGAACATAATAACTTCAGCTGGCATTTCAGCCGGCATCGACATGTCTCTATACATAGTATCTAAATACCTGGGAGAAGAAGTTGCGCGATTAACCGCAAAAGAGATGGAATATCCTTATCCGGAGAACGATGACAGATAAAGTCTGCACTCTTTAATATCTGGTATTAAATAGGAATTTAGAATACATGCAAATCATATCAGATCTTTTTTACTACATTGCAATTGTAGTAATAGGGCTTCTTCCAATAGCAAACCCGTTTAGTACAGCTCCAATATTTTTGGCAGTAACTTCCAAACTCGACGAAGAGTCAAAGAACAAGCTTCTCAAATTAACCTGCATCTATATGTTTTCTACCCTCATTATTTTCTTATTAGCGGGCGCGCTTATTTTGAGCTTCTTTGGCATAAGCGCCTCAGCGCTGAGAATAGCGGGGGGGCTCATAATAACCGTTCTCGGGTTCAGAATGCTTTTTCCCTCAAGTGCTCCGGAGGAGAGAAAGGAAGAAGTACGCACTTATGAACAGGCTAAGGGGCTCGCATTTACCCCGCTCGCCATGCCGATGTTAAGCGGGCCGGGATCTATAGCGGTAATAATAAGTATGGCTGCCCAAATCTCAGAAAATGACAGCTTTTTGTTAAGATTAGGCGGATATGCAGTCGTTGGATTGGGTATTCTGGTTACTGTCGTGATATGCTGGCTGGTCTTGAGAAGCTCAACCAAAATTACTAAAATCCTCGGTTCATCAGGAATTGACGCACTTACCAGGATCATGGGATTTATCCTGATCTGCATAGGTGTTGAGTTTGCTGTTTCGGGAATAAAAGGTTTCTTTTGATTGTATTTGTAATATTCAATTCACCTTTCTTCTGGAATTGCAATCCAAGCTCTCAAATAAGATATTATAAATATTGAGGGCATAGTAAGATGAGAAGACTGAGTAACGAGGCTGCCTCATAATTGATAGACATTAAGGACAATACATTTAACCAATCATACTCTTTCAAGCCGCATTACCTGAATATTGGTGGTTTCAAGATGCACTATGTAGACCAAGGAGAGGGGGATCCGGTAGTGATGCTCCATGGCGATCCGACTTGGGGTTACTTATGGCGAAAGTTCATCCCGCTAGTTTCTGAAACAAAAAGAGTCATAGTCCCAGACCACATGGGCATGGGAAAATCCTCTGTACCTAAAGAACTCTATCCTTATTTGTTAAAGCACCACATCTCTAATCTAGAAGAATTGATTTTAAACTTAAAATTAAGCGATATCACACTTGTTTTGCATGATTGGGGAGGTCCTGTGGGAATGGGTTTCGCTGTACGACACCCCGAACTGATAAAATCCGTTGTGCTCATGAACACATGGGCATTTGCCAAGTGGCCGGGAGGAGAGCTCCCAAGACTTCTTGAAATTATCCGCTCCGATAAAGGCGAGTCTTTTGTGCTGGAGAAAAACGGTTACGTTAAAAGAGCCCTCCTTGGAACAGCTAACTATACGGAGAACTATACCCCTCAGGTTTTAAACGCCTATCTCTCACCCTTCCCTGATCCGGATTCCAGGTTAGCTCTACTTTGCTGGTCGCGTGACATCACATTTGATGAGACCAATCGGTCGTACGAGGAGATGAGGCAAATTGAAAACAAGCTAAATTTATTTACGGATATACCCGTACTTATCATCTGGGGCATGCTGGACCCGGTGTTGCCTGTGAGTGTTCTGGAGAAATGGCTCTCAATTTATCCTCATGCCAAAGTATGCAAAATTGAAGATGCCAGTCACTTCTTACAGGAAGACACACCTGAAAGAGTCATTAGTGAAATCAATCATTTTCTATCAGCTAAATAGCGAAAACAACTAGTCTAAGGTTTTAATCTTGCATCTGGACCGAATCACCACCATAATATATTCCTATCAGCATAAGAAAAACGAAAGATCCCGGAGGCGCTCTTAAACATGAAGATTCTCACAGCAATTTTACTCTCCTTGCTAATTTTCTCATCCTGTTCATTATGGGACAAACCTGATGTCAGAAAAGCGAAATGGGGTATGACTAAGGAGCAGGTTAAAAAAATCGAAAACGCAGAGCTTGTAAAAGAAGGCGAGAACATACTCACATATAGAATCGGGGGAACAGCCACTCCTATGAAAATTGAATCTGCTGAAGCAGCTGACATAGAAATAGAAGAGGGGGAAGAAGTAACGCTTCCTGTAGTTGAGGGTATCGAATACGAGTACGATCTCTTGTATGTGTTTGGTGAAGATGGACTGGGAATGGTAGTTATACACCTGCGCGAATCCTTAGATGAACCAGATGAATATCTCGAACTTTTCAAGGTAAAAACTAACTCTTTGACAAAAGAGATTGGAGAACCCGCAAAGGGAATTGCCTCGTATAAAGACCATCAGGTAAAAACCAACCCTTACGAAGACCCGGCAGCTATATGTAAAGGCGAGCATGGGCTTCAGCATATCTGGCCCACTAAAGATAAGAAAACAAACGTCTCTTTAGAGCTTGACCAAAAAAAGTTTGCTCCCAAGCCCCAATGCACTATTTCAGTTTTTTATGAAAGCGTTGACGTTCCCGTAGACCAGGCGCTCTCAGACCAGCTTCACGAAGTGCTCTGATCAGTTATTTGCATTGAGCGTTTCAATCGTAACAAAAGCGCATTTAATACCGGTTGAACCTGAAAGATTTGCTAAACTTACTTCTTTACTTTGAGTGGTGGAGATTACATCAATTTCTAATATATCATCTACTTTAATTCCTGATATGGTGGAGCTGCTAACCTTACATTTTTGTACTTGAGCAGGCGGGAGTGTCTTCTGTGGTTCCTGAGCATTTAGTGCTTGCAGCGGCACTTGAGTTTGTAATTGTAGCATCTCCTGTCATATCCCCGGTCGAATCTATTTCCACGATTAACGTATCATTAGCCTCAAGTCCTTCTATAAGATCAGGGCAAGTTTGCTCAGACGGCGCGTTTACTTTACCGGTAACATCAGTTGCAGATATTGGGGAAGGCTGAGCATTGGCATTGTTATCATTTTCATTGTCGCACCCTATTGTCATTATCATTAACAGAACAAGGGGAATCAGAACTATTGAATTATGATTATTCCTTTACAATCCTCCATATATTTAACTCTTCCTAATATTATGCAGTCAAAACTTTTATATAAGCCTAACATCAAGTCAAATATTGAATCGATAAATATATTTTTGTATAAATTTTGAAACCTTTTTGGTATTCTTGTGTTTATATGAACAAAATCAAATTTCGGAGGTTTTATATGAAGAAATATTTAATATTACCACTTTTACTTGTTCTGTTTGTTAGCCTTTCGGCTAGCGCCAAGGGACCTGGCAAAAGAGACTGGCAATGGTGGCAGAATGAAAAAATTACATCTGAGCTAGATCTATCTCAAGACCAGAGCACTCAATTAAATGATATAGCAGCAAAATTCGAGCCTACTATTACAGCAGCAAGAGAAAACTATGATACAAAGAGAACCGCATTCAGTGATGCCAAATCCAATCCGACCGCAAGCTCAGGAGACGTGATTAAGGCATTTGATACAATGTGGGATTCCAAATACAAGATGAAGAGAATCAAACTCGACAGAGGTCTCGAAATGAAATCGGTTCTTACCACTGAGCAGGTCACCAAGCTTGCAGAAATCAAACAAGCACACAAAGAAAAGATGATGAAAAAAGGTCATAAGATGAAACACAAGAAAGAACACATGAAAGAACAAACTGATCAATAAGAATTATGTTTTACCGGGGCGCATCATATAGTATGTGCCCCGGCTACTTTAATAGAAAACCCTTATGTTAAAAACCGGATTTAAATACCTTCTTTTTAGCATGTCACTTTCAGTTTTTTTTATTCTTATACCTGATACATCCTATTCAAAAGATGTTACTGCTAAAGTTATTAAAGAAACCCCTTTGGATGAAGAAATTTCGCTTTTTTGCATAACGTATTGTTTAGGGAACGAAAGGAAGGGGACATTGAAATCAATCACCCTCAGCCCAGCTGATAACAACCAAATCACCGTGCGCGGAAAAGCAGCTTTACGTAATCGCCAGGTAGCGCGAAATCCATTTAATGTCGTTGTCTACGATAGAACGGTTATTGTTAATTCCATAGGCACTTTAAACCCTGAGACTTGCAAGCTCCAAGTTGACGACGTCACCATAGAAAATGACTTTCAGAACATTGTCACTAACCTTCTCAAAAACAATGGCGATGTTATCGGAAAAGTTCTCGATGTGCCCAATTGTAAGAGATTCCTTAAATAGCCGAATTTAAATAACCATTCTGTTGTTATCCGCATAGCTGCGTTTCTGCAAAATTTACTTACTTGAAAATAGACTGGTTGCTGTATAGAGTTTTGTGCTCACTTCATATATAGTTTATGGAAAGCGTTTTAAAAGGAGGCTACAAGTATGTCACGTAACGTAATCTTAATAGCAGCAATAGTAGTAATCGTAGGATATTTTTATTTCAAATCAACTGATAAATCCCAACAGATAATAACCTCCCAAACAACACAAGAGCAAGAAGCAAGAGAAGGTGGTTCCCAAACTACTGAGACTGAAGATGAAGTATTAGTAGAGAACCTCATTAAAGACGGGATAGTCTCTAAGATAGAGGAAAATGGTAATGCTCCGAAGGTCTATATTACTGCAGATTTTTATAGGATTCCCAACATTGATAAAGAAGATATATTAAAAGTAATGTTTAAGAATTTTCAATCTAATAACCCCGAAGTAACTTCCTTTACAATTTATGATGCTAAGTCAGGAGATGAAGTGGGAACCTATGATTCTAATGGATTAACGCGGAAATAAGGGTAACTAGATATAATGAAACACTCAAGAAAACACAAGAACCATAGCAATCATGAAGGTAAATCCGGCATTTCCCAAAGGGGTAGAAAAAAAGCCTTTTGGCTTTTAATTATATTGGGTGTAGTAGTAATGTTTGTCTATGCGCTTTCATTCCAGGATGCAGAAGATTCAGAACTTATCCAGGAAACTCAACCTCAAAGCCAACAGCCGTAACTAATGTTTAGATAAAAATGTATAGCTTTATTTATTAGACCTAGACTACTTATTCTATGCTATCTATAATAGTTATTACTGATAAAATATGCTATCTAGTCATAAAATAACGCTTAGTATAAAATACTATATTATTCATTGGGAAGAACGCATATTCAGAATCATAAACTATTGAATTTCTTTGAAAACTATCAACTGAGCATAATATGGAAAAGCATTCGATTACATTTGGCGATCTAGTTTTAACAGTAGATGAAATAAATATGATCATGAACGGCGATATAGTATCAACATTTCATCTTAGTCATAAAGGAGAACCTAAAAATATACTAGTGGAACTATTTGGCGAAGTAAGTGGAGACCAACTTGAAATTCTCTGTAAAACCAAACTTACCGCTAGGCGTTTTGAGATATTCTCCCGTTTTTTATATATGTACGAGCAAAATATTATAAGATTCTTTAAAAAATTAACAGAAGGCACTACTCCTGTAATGTTCAAAGACATTTAATGATACAGGCTATTTTTATTAACTATTATTTACGCTTCCGGAAGCTATATTGTTTTAATCCCAGCAATTATCAGGACATACTATGTAATGCCACTTTATTTCCTTCAGAATCCAGGAAATAGGCGATAAATCCGTACTCGCCGATACTCATTTTATCAAGCAACACCTTTCCACCTGCTTCCTCTACTCTGGTAAGCGGAACAGACAGGTCTTCCCCACCGTTTAGATAAACTGTGGCACCCTCAGCGCTTGGTTTATAGTCAGGGCCTTGGACCAGTGCCCCGGAAGCCACACCCGGCTCAAATGGAAACATAGCCATCTTGTTTGGCCCCATTTCGTTTTCAATCATTTCAACATCAAACACTCTGGAGTAAAACTCCTTCGCCCTATCCAAATCACTCACCGCTATATCGAACCATACCACTCTATTCTGCATTATACTTTCCTCCTGAATTATTTTACTTGCATTATGCAAGCAATATGAATTTATCACAATAACTTGTTAAATGCAAGTTATTTGATATAATTTTATCATGAAGGACGTAGCGGGAAAAAATTGTCCGATATTCTTTTCATTAGAAATATTCGGAGATAAATGGAGCTTGCTCATCCTAAGAGATATTCTACATTTCGATAAGCAGCACTATAACGAGTTTTTGGAATCTGACGAAAGGATATCTACAAACATACTGGCCGACAGGCTAAAAAAGCTTGAGAGTGAGGGAATCGTATCCAAAAGAAGAGATCCTGATAATAAAAAGCAGTTCATTTACTCACCAACCAAAAAGTGCCTGGACTTGCTGCCCATAATTTTAGAACTAGCGGTATGGGGAGCTAAATATGACCCTAAAACAAAGGCGCCCCCTTCGGAGATGGAAAAAATGAGAAAAAACCGAAAGGAATATATTCAAAATATACGCGCCAAATTCGAATATATAGATCAATAATACTGTTGCTAAACCTCATCAAATAATTTATGGTACCGGACTTCACCTGAGATTCCGCTCAGACATTCCGGCAATAACTCTATGACAAAAAAATAGGGCGTAAATTTTTTACTCTTATAATACAGATCCTTCTTTGAAGCCGGCTCAAAACCAAACCTCATATAGTAATCAGGCTCTCCTAAAACAAATATGGTTTTGACATCTCTATTCCGGCACACTTTAAGACCTTGATTAATCAGAGCTGATCCGATCCCCTGCCCTTGTCTTTCAGGTCTGACAGCCATTGGTCCAAGTCCCATTGCTGTGATGTTTGAATTGCCGACTGTAACAGGGGTAAAAAGTATGTGTCCCAGCACACTCCCCTTTTCTTTGGCAACAAGAGAGATAAAAGGTTTTACGACACTCCTTAATTTATCTACCAGGATTGCCTCGTTATCAGATTCAAAAGATTCTAAATTGATATCATGAATTGATTGAAAATCCTCAGGGTTCTCATGGACGAATTTAATCATAGCCAGAATTGTTATAGAAATTTGTAGAAATTATTTGTCTTATAACCATGTATATAATATCACGAATAGCGCAAATCCTGCCATCCTACAAATATACACATATCAGCAGTAAAGTTAGGTACAATTACGTGAATTATTTACTGCCATAAGGAGACCCTCAAATTGAGCGCCTACATAAAACTACTTACCTTGATAATATTTACTTTATTTATTTATGCTTGTTCGAACGAAAGTACTTCTAATCAGGCCCAGACAGCTCAGACAAATGAAACCGGCACACAAGAGATTGAGATTGAAGAAAAATATGATTTCAGAAAAACCAAGTGGGGAATGTCTATTGAAGAGGTTAAGGAATCTGAAGACACCGAACCTATAGAGCAATCAAAAAATACTCTTGATTACAGCACATTGATATTTGGCAGAGAGGCTCAGATTGGATATATTTTTAATAATGACGAACTAATTCGAGCCGGTCTCTTCTTTATACCTGATCCGGACACAATACATGGTGATATAGATAATTATCTCACGATAAAGGACGAGCTGACTAAAGTTAACGGCAAACCCGTATTAGATACTGTGAAACAAAAAGACCCTTCCAAAAAAATTGACCCGGAAAACAACCGTGAAGCAGTATGCAATGGCGATATCCTATATGCTGCACAGTGGGACCTTCCGGCAACTGACATACAGCTGCTTTTAAGGGGAGAAAATTCTAATTGCATGCTAACAATTCTCTACGTAAGTGAAGAGGGGCTTCGAAAGTTGCTGCAAGAGAGAGCTAATCAGAAATAAACTCTATCTAGTTCGCAAACCCATCTCATACTGTTTACTAAATGACAACTATTATCTAGATAATAGTAATTAAGACCCACCGCTCTCTACCCAAATCTTAAGGGTTTCTTTATCTTTATCCGAGAGCCTGGCCTCGGGATGAAGCGGCAGGTAATACCAAAGAGGCATATGGCCCTCCTCTACTTCCTCCCAAATCTCTTCAATATCATCAGCTTTATCTTCAGCGCTATAGGATTGCCATTCTGAGAAATTTATATGCTCCCTAGCCTCACTTACGTCATATACAACAAGCCAGGACATCGGGGCGATATTTGAGTACCACGGCCATACGACCTCGTTTGAATGACAGTCATAACATGAAGTTCTTAATATCTGCATAACATTCTCTGGAGCTTTGATCTCTCCAGTAACAGGGGGATTTGTTTTACTCATCGGAACAAATTGAATTCCAACCAACAAGATTATGACCACAATAATTATGATCCTAAGCATTTCCCTTCTCCTCTTTTAATCTATAGGCTGTATAAAGTTATAAATCAAGAATGAACAAAATCAAGTACAACTTTTAATATGTAGAGAACGTTAACATTAAGCCAGCAAAGTTGTTGATCCTCTCTCTAATCGATTGCAATTAGGCACTGTGGAATATCATTTTTTGGAGAATTCACAATCGTTGAGACTTTAAAACATTCCATCTCTTCTGAAGGATAAGGTTTTAAGAGCTCAACAACATCATCGGGGTTTATATTCTCTGGATCAAGCCATCTACCCTCATCTTCTTCTTTTAAAATAACAGGCATGCGATTATGTATAGGTTCCATAAGTTCATTAGGAGTTGTAGTAATTATGGTAAAGGTCTTAAGGGGCTCATCCCCTTTATCCCATAAATCCCAGAGCCCCGCGAAGGCAAAGGGTTCGCCGGATTTAAGCCTGAAATAATAGGGGACTTTAGTCTTCTTATCAGGCTTGAGCCACTCATAGAACCCGTCAGCAATAACAAGACAGCGCCTTTTTTTGATCGGACCTCTAAAACTTGGTTTTTCTTCAATCCCCTCGGATCTGGCGTTAATCATCTTATAGCCAATTTTGGGGTCCTTTGACCAGTGTGGAACAAGCCCCCACTTCATCATTTGAACTACTCGTCTGTCCTGAGAAACAATTAAAACCGGGTGTTCTTGAGATGGTGCAATATTGTATCGGGGTTCAAACAAAGCTCCTTCAGGAATGTCATCAAATCCAAATCGTATACTGAGTTCTTCCCTTGAGCTTGTATTTACAAATCTACCGCACATGGAATTACTCCGCCATCAGTAGGCCTTTTCTGCCGAATGTGCCTATTTCATTTCCTGTAGCGTCATCATATATTGTGAGCTCATCGACATTTCTATCCTCTGTTATGTAGTAGTACCAGATTGCATTCATCATCGAAGCCTGTTCGCTTCTTGAAAGGAGATAAAAAGGCTCTGTTACATAAACAAAAGGCTCGCTATTGGGGTTTTCTATCCTCATGGCAAGCCCAGCTTCAAGCATTCCGTCTATAAATTCCTTACGCTGTTCTTGAAGATGTTTTGTTTCCTCTATCCGTCTATCAAGCGCCTCATCTGGATCTACTTTATTAATATTAGACTCCGCCTTACTTGGTTCTACATCCTTATCGGTACCCTCATTCTGTTTACAAGAAATCGCGCCAGCCATAAAAAGGACTAATAAAAGGCATAAAAAGTTTTTCGCTTGGTTCATATAACTATTCTTTCACATTTTCGCTGTTCTATCAATAAACAGCAAACTGTAAGATATTTTCAATATTCCAATTTTATAACGTTTACGGAGAACAATTCCATATATTGGAGCATTTCAGAAGGAGATTAACCGTCCTTTGTAATTAAAATTCAACTAGGTCGCGAACAACTTCTGTGTCTCCAAAATCGTCTGATACCTGCTTGAAAGCAAGGGTTCCTAAATTAGAGCTTCCTTGCAAGTTCTTCAGCTTTCCTGTACCTGCTTCATTTTCAAAATTGAGCACTCTGCATTTTTGCCTATCAAAAATAAAGTCACCAATATCACTTCTTGTACCAGTTAAATCGCCAAATAACGCAAACGTAAAAACTGTCTCCCCACCTCTTTTACAATCCCACTCTGAGGTTTGATCGATAATTGATGTGCCGTTAAAAAAGGCATTAAGGTCAAAGTCGCAGGGATTATCATTACACCCCCCTATGTTTCCGGAGATTAGAAAAACAAATAGACCAACTATCAAGAAACAAGTAATTATTTTTTTCATTTTATCTCCGCCCTCTCTTATAGGAATGAATCTTAGCATTTGCCCTCTCATAATATTTATCTACAATATTTTTATTATAATGTTTAATTACAGTGAAGGCCAAACTCCTAAGAAATAAATAATAGATAATTATTTAATTCGCAGCAAGCGTTTACGCATTTAGGCTCCCAGACACTGAGAGGAAATGTCATTCGAAGCTATTCACGCTTAGACTTAGGCTTTATAATAAGAACTACCCCACGACCCAATTGAAATCGAAAGATTTCAATCCAGAGATGATTATCGGCAAAGTCTCTGGCAGCGCCATAAAGGTTTTAGATGATAACTCTAAATATTTTTAAGAAAACCTCCTCTCAATTTAGCTAAGAAGAGGAGGTTTCTAATTAATCACACTTATCATTGGCCAATCTTCTTAACAATCTCACTATCAAGAGCCCACTTCCCACCGCCATTTACTAGCACTACGAGCGACAGCCCCAAAGCAAGCAAGTGATATTCATACCCTTCACCTGATTGAGAGCCAAACCAGTTCATAAAAAATCCAAACTGCGCATGCACCATAAACATTGCCCCAAGCATGATCAGAGCCATTGCTGCAGCAGAGATACGGCTAATAAACCCAAGTATTAAGAACAACATGCCAAATGACTCTGCCAACACTATCAAAGCTCCAATCAGACTAGGTATTCCAGTGCTGGAAAAATATTCAACCGTAGCCGTAAATCCGTAGCCTCCAAACATACCGAACAACTTTTGGAGACCATGGGGTAGTATCACTGCACCTAAGAATATCCTTGCAATTAAGGCTCCCCAATCCTTTTTATCTGTTTTTAAGATTTTCTCTATCATTTACTGATCCTCCTTTATTCATTTACAACGGTGTCCCGACATGTTGAGGTATGAAAAAGAGACTCCACCGATGTACTGTCCTGGTATATTTCGCAACTCTAATTCATACTTCCAACAACAGGGAGTCCCGCCTCTAACCAATGCTGCTTACCCTCAGCATACTCATGCACATTTGTATAACCCAGATCCTCTAAAGTACGCGCTGCTTTAGTTGAATTTTGGCATTCCATGCTTGCGCAATAAACAACCACCTTAGCTTCTTTATCGGGCAGAAGCTTATGCGCCTTATCCAGCACTTCCGTATAATCCATCTGCAAAGCTCCCGGCAAATGAGAATCCTGCCAATACTTCTCTGGAAGCGCTTCAACCAAAGTAATAGCCTCTCTCATTATTAGCTTATCTCTGAGTTCTTCCCTCGTAATTTGTCTCATTCTGATTCACCCCCTTAATATTTATTTGAATATATATTAGTTGCATTTGCAACTATATATATGTATATCACATCCTTGTTGCAATTGCAACTATATTATATTATAGTTTAACTAGGAGATATAAGATGAAGGTAAACCAAGATACAAATAAGAATAAGAAATGGACTGAAACAGAGGCTAGCGCATGGACAGGGCTGGTTCAAGCACAACAAACTCTGATTGACAAAGTCGAACAAGAACTAAAGAAAAAGGGCTTTCCATCGCTTAGCTGGTATGATGTGTTATGGGAGCTTGAACGCTCAGAGGGTGGTATTTTAAGATTAAACGACTTGGGAAAGCGCGTGCTGCTCGACAAGTACAATGTAACGCGACTGGCTCAGAGGCTAGAAGAAGAAGGTCTTGTGGTCAGAAACCAGTGCCCCAATGATGGTAGAGGTATAACTGCATCAATAACCGAGAAGGGAAAAAAACTAAGGAAAAAGATGTGGCCGGTTTATGAAAAGGTTGTGAGAGAGAATTTTCTCTGTAAATTTAATAGCAAAGAACTTAAGGAACTAAAGAATTTTATAGAACGGATTCATGCAAGCGGACTTGAGGAAAGTTTACAGAAATAGTTTTCTTCGTGTCTTTCTGCTTTCTACAAACTAATTGAGCTATTGGTGGACATTAAGTATACTGGGTATGCATCAAACCAAGGAGGGAGTTATCTTGAAAACCCTTATTACAGCTCTAATAGTTATTTCTGCGCTTACTGCAAATACATTCGCCCAAAGTGGGGGCGAATATACAGTTTCAGCAATTAAAGGCAATTATGTTATGATCGGAGAAAAGCCTTATAAAATGCTCACTAAATGTGAAGGGATAAAACCCGAAGATAAGGTTTCATTTTCTGAGAGCCCCATCACTTGTCTAAAAACTACTTTGGTTAATTTGCTCACACTCTCAGAGTGCGAAGTAGAGTGCTTATCTAACGAAGGAACCCCTTACGAGCCCGAGCCTGAAACCGAGTATTAGAAAAAATAATTATTAATCCTAGTTACTGGACATGGAAAACGTCGTCTTGTAATTCGGCGCCGATATCCGTATTTCTGCGGATGACATCAGAAAGCCGAGTAGACTGAACTTCTTCAAGTTTGCTGCCGCTAAGGTCGCGCTCGTACCAGAACCGATCCCCATCTCTAAGCGCTTCAAACTGGATCTTTGTAATTAAATGAAAAAGCTGTCCAAGATGTGATCCAGGGATCGGGTCTTCCGCTAAACCGCCTGTCCAGAGATCAATTTTGTTCACATCGCCGTATGCATCCTCAAGCCTCATCTGTATATCCGGATCAGAGCTAATGTCTTGAAAACTCTCTACCCTCGAAAGTCCCATTTGTTCTCTTACATCATTATAGTAAGGAAGCCCGTGGTCCCGGCCCCTTTGTATGTTGAGCGCAGCAAGATCAAAACCCCCTGCGCCGGGAGGTCCGAAAAGGAAATTACGCACATCGTTTACAATAAAGGGATCCACCTTTTGAGACAGCTGTTTAGCTAGACCTCTTAAAATAGGATCAATCCCCCCTTCGTCAGTAAGCAGCTCAGGGGAGAAAAACGCGTCTCTTAATGGGAGATTGCCCTCAGGTATTTCATTTAAATTTTGATCCAGTCTCAGAATTTCAGTGCTTAACATGCTGTGGCCGAACCTATAACCTGCAGTGGAAAAAATATTTGCTATCGAAGCATCTACATTAGGATTATATTCAGTATAGGCTGAAATTGCGCCCTGCCCTAAAAGCGCAGGCAAAAATTCACTATATGTAATGACCTGCATAAGTGCGCCTACAAACCGTCTGCCCCTCTCGTATAATTCGTCTCCATTAAGACCTGGATTCTGTGCAGCGAGATTTTGAACATACCGGTTATGCTCTCTTACAAATAGAGTGTGCATTGAGGTTAGACCCACTTGCTCGTTAGACCTGAAGTCTCCAGCTAAAAACAAAAATGGATCATCATCACCTCCGTCATTCGGAAGCCCCTGGATATTGAAAGGAAGAAGATTACCGGCACTTGTGGCCAGTCTTCCGGTGCCGTCATTTGTTCTTAATGCAACTGCGCGCACTACATCTGAGCCATAAACATTAGATGCATCTATCCATGAAGTGATCTTGTTCATCTGCTGTCTTGGATTGTCAATCCCGGTACCTGTTAAAGTATTATAAACTGATCTGTTAAACGGTATAACCTGAGTTCCGGCGTCTAATGGATCAAAATAATGATCTCCCGCAGGGACTGATATGTTGGCTGCTTCTGCGGGGTTAGCGCCGTCAGTTAAATCTATATCGTGATCCAGAAACTGGCCCCATTGCCAAATATAGTCGCTAGCGTTAAGTGTATTAGGAATTGACTCTTCCTGAGAGCTAACAATATTGCTTACAAGCCTTGCACTTGGTCTGCCTGCTTCAGACATTTCCGAAATACCGTCTTCATATTCAGAAAAAACATATCTCACAAGCTCAGTAAAAGTTGCTCCCATTAGGGGTTTTTGTAAATTATTTCCTGAGCCGTCGATAGACCTTACATCATTACCATTAGAGTTTGAAGTCTCATTACAGCCGACTACTAAAAGACCAATTAAGACTAATGGTAAACTAAACCTAAGAATCGCTACTTTCTTCATCCTTCTCCCCTTCCTCATCAGTTTATTTTTGCCTTAAGCTGCTCTATCTAGGACAACAAAGATAAACCAAATAGATAATTAATATACAATACACCAATTACATCCAAATACGAACACTATATTCACTAATAACTATCTTGCTTGCACTCACCATCATAATCCTTTTGAACACCTGCACTCTGACGACTGCAATCATTACCATAAGTCCTTCCATCACATCCACAAACTGGTCTATAATCTTTGGCGCACATCTCTGGCTGGAATTCGCAGGTTCCCTGAGAATCTGCAACCATGCACTGTCCAGCGGGGAGCTCGCAAAATTGCCCCTCACTACACTCAAGCCCCTCAATTCCACCGCAAAGTTCAAGTCCTTCGTTTGTTTCTACAGCGCCAACATCTTCAGCAGATTCGTAGTCCTGTCCATGACCAACACCTTCTTCGCTCCTTTCACTGGAGCAGCTCAGTGCCAGCAACAAAAAAAGCGCAAATATATAGGATGAAAGTTTATGCCAATTCATTCGATCTTCCTCTATAGCAGTTTATACATATATATTTATGCCCTAATTGTCGGCAAATTACAATTATTTGGATTCATCCTCTAACTTTTCTAATAGTTGTCTTTGATAGGCTATATAGTTCCTGAGATTCTTGTTATATTAATAAGCAAGAATATTCAGTAGACGGAGGAAATTATGACTAAAGCGCAAAGTCAGGGAGATAATATTCTTCTCAGATTAATTAACCGGATCAGGAAAAGAAGATTCTCATATCTTACAAAATCACTACTGCTCCTGATAATAACCTATCCCTATGTACAGGGAGATATGGGAGGACAAATCCTACTAAGCTTACTCGCAACTTTAGTAATGGTAATGTCAGTAATTGCTGTAGGAGATAAGAAGAGTCACACTATCATAGCTTTAATATTAGCGGCTCCTTGGTTTTTACTTTTATTATTAAAGGTACCCGTTATTCCAATCGACGTTTCTCAGTTGATTAAAGATGAGATAGTATTCGCTTTCTTCCTATTCGCCTACACTACATATAGAATTTTCATGCATATAATTAAAAGCAGGGACGTGACTACTGAGATTCTTTCAGCATCAATATGCGTTTATCTACTGATCGGGCTAGCTTGGGCTACATTATATGTAATAGTTGATATGTTTTACCCGGGCTCTTTTATGGATACCGATGGCAAGCCTCTTCAAGACGGACCTGACTTCTTGTTTTTCAGTTACGTAACTCTTACAACAGTCGGATATGGAAATATAGAAGCAATTTCGGATCAAGCGCGTTCTCTTGCATCGCTAGAAGCATTATCCGGTCAGCTATATTTGACTATAATGGTAGCTAGGTTAGTTGGTCTGCACATATCTAAACCTAAAACTAAGGAGTCCGCTGCTTAGAATTAGTAGGCATACAAATACAAATTATATTTGATAAATATATTGCAGTTTCCCGGACCTAGGTATTTGCTGTCTGAAGCGAAATTCTAGTACTGTTCCTGCACTTCAAAGTCGTCATACTCAATAAGCCATTTACCGTCTGACTGTTTTACCCATCTCTCTTGGATAATTATTCCACGGCCAATGTTCATCTTCCAATTGGCTGATAACAGAACTGTATTTTCATCCTCCATAGCCAAAGTAACATTGCTATATTCCAATTCTCCAGCGCCCGATTCGATAAAGGGTTTCCAGAAACCTTTTATTTGATCTAATCCGATGTAGGTTCCTAAGGGCTTTGCATTCATGATTGCTTCAGGCGTATACGCTGCAATACATGCCTCCGCATCTCCATTATTAAAATCTGAGATCCATTTCTTACTACGTTCCTTGACCTCTGTTTCATTTTTATATAGATCTGTCATTTCTACTCCTTTATATTTTCGTGTATTTGAGATATTAATACTAAGTAGCTAATTGGACAAGCATTTTACCTGAATAATCACCGCCTTCCCAGAATTGCATCTTTATATGATAGCAACTCAAAAGCCTAAAGGCGCCATCTTAACAATTTGGGTATCCTATATTAAGGATGGAAGGGTGTTTCAATTTTCCTAACCCTAAATTCAAATATTCAAGGAGACTCATATGAGAACAGCGTTTCTCTATATTTCAATTTTTTTGATACTTTCCTCAACTGCGCCGCTTAGTTCAAACGCATGTACAGAAGTAAGACTAAAATCAAAAGACAACTCAGTTGTTATAGGTCGTAGCATGGAATTTGCTCAAAAATTAAATTCTAACATTATAGTTCAGCCAAAGGGACAACAACGGATTTCAAAACTTCCTGACGGTAGTGAAGGCAAAAAGTGGACTTCTAAATACGGCGTCATATATCTTGACGGCTTTAGTCTCGACATCGCAACTGATGGATTTAATGAGGCTGGGCTTTCAATTGGGGAATTATATTTTCCTGGTGAAGCTAAATTTTCTGAACCTCCCACAAAGAAGAAATCCAGAGCAATATCAAATCTCGACCTTCCCCTTTATGTTCTTCAAAACTTCTCCACAATCGAAGAAGTTAGAAAAGAACTTCCCAAATTAACAGTATGGGGTGAGAAGCTCGAAGTGCTCAATAACATTGTAGTACCTGTGCATTATGCCGTATATCAGCAGGACGGAGCGGGAATAGTTATCGAATATACAGACGAAGGACTTAAGATATACGACAGTGTAGGTATTATGACAAACTCGCCCAAATACGACTGGCACTTGACCAACCTCAGGAACTATGTCGACCTAAATTCAGAGAATGTTGCTCCGGTAGTGATAGACGGTATTAGCTTTGCAGGTACAGGTCAGGGAACTGGTCTAAAGGGTATCCCAGGCGACCCGACTCCTCCTTCCAGGTTTATAAGAACTGCAGCAATAGCATATCTATCAGAAAAAGGAGATACCGCAGCTGACATAGTAAACTTGTCTGAGCATATTTTAAACAATGTCGACATCCCTATTGGAATAGTTAGAGACTTTGAAAATGGAAAAACTTTTCATGATTACACACAGTGGATTGTGATTAAGGATCTCACTAACAAAATCCTTTACTACCGCTCTTATGAAAATATGTCGCTAAGATCTGTAGATATGAACAAATTGGATATGAGCCAAAAGGGGAAGAGACTCAGCTTTCCGGTACACGGAATGGGATCTGGTGTGGTTGATATCACAGCGGAATTAAAAGCTGAAGAGTAATTCAGAAATTTAGACTGAGATTCTGCCTATAGCTCGTAGATATAAATTCGGGCTATAGGTGGAATTGCATTAAGCAGAATCAAGAGAAGAAACCCCTCCCCTTTTTATATATATCTCACATCCTTCAGGTGAAACTGGAGTATGTTCAGTTTCTGCCGGATACCTAAGCCAGTTCATCTCACTATAGGAACCGAATTCATCCCGAAAATTTCCTTTTAAGATGAGGAGCCCCGCGCCATCAGGGTAAGATAATTTTCCTGGTGAAACTCCATTACTCCACTTTTGAAGACTCACTTCCTCAGGGTAGTTATGCTCTGAATAGAGCATTTTGATAGAAATACCCGGCACAGTTGATTCAATCCATTCCTTATTCTGAGATTCAAGTACTATTTGGCTTCTGCTTTCCCCAGGATACTGTCTAAGTTTTACAAAGATAAGCCCACCTTCTTTAGAAAACGGCGTGTGTTCATATCCCTCAGGGTTGAGTAAGTAAGTACCAGCAGTAAAATCACCCCGCTCGTCAGAAAAAGTCCCGCCCAGAACTAGTATTTCTTCCCCTCCCGGGTGCGCATGACCATGGAAATCAGAATTTGCCTCGTACATTACTAAAGATGTAACCTGTCCAGCTTCACTTGGTCCTACAAGATGAAGCCTTTTTCTCCAGACACTACCGCTTGGGCTCTCCTGCCATTCCATCAAATTAGTATCTACAGATAGAAACTTGGACATATCGCCGTTTATTTGTTCATTTTTACTCATTTAAATACCTCAGACTCTAATTTTTAAATCTATTTTCATCTCTAACCATCAGCCATGCTACCAGTGCGCTCAGCAAGGATAGACTGGCCGCTATATACATTAGTATGTTAAAGCTGCTCACATAAGAAATTTCTATAAGTTCTTTTAGTTTTTGCTCAATCTTTGGAGAAATGCCGATTGGCATCTCGGCATCTGCTAAATTTATATATTCCCCTTTGAAAGCAATCTGCACTTCTTCTGGAATGCTTTGTAGATGCATACCTGAATCCATCCTTAAGCCGAACAAAAATAACATCACTATGCCTAGTATAGCAATTGCAATTAGTCCTGAGACTCTGGAGACTGCGTTATTAATCCCAGACGCTGTGCCTGTGAAAGCTGTATCCACCGCATTCATCACAGCTGTTGTAACAGGAGCCACGCTCAATGCGAGCCCTAGCCCTAGCACAAACATCCCTGGGAAAAATGTATAGAAGTAACTGCCCCCGCCGCCCAATACTGCAAACAATATATAACCTATTGCTTGAATTGTTGATCCATATACAAGCGGGAGTTTAGCGCCGTATTTATCAACCAGTCCACCCGACCAGCGAGAGAATACGAATAGAAGAATTATAATCGGCAAAAATGAGGCTCCCGCCTCTATTGCCGTATAATCAAAGATTTGGATCATTGCGAAAGGCAAGAAAAATAGCGCCCCTCCCAGTGAAGCATACATCAACAGAGTAACTAAATTTGCTCCGCTGAAGGTCTTTGAGCGAAACAATTTAAGAGGCATCATAGGAGCCTCTACTTTATTTTCCACAATTACAAAACCTATAAGCGCCAGCGCTCCCGCTAACATTGACCCAAGCACTATTGGATTGGCAAAACCCAAAGCCGCGGATTCAATAAATCCGTAGATAATTCCGCCAAGACCGACTGTAGCCAGTACAGCGCCCCAGTAATCGATCTTGCACTTTGCAAGCTCACCCTTTGATTCAGGAACTCTAAGAAACAAGATCCCTAGAACTACAATTGCAATTGGGACGTTGATAAAAAATATCCACCGCCATGATACTTCTTCTATCAACCATCCCCCAAGTACCGGTCCTATCGCAGTTGTGATAGCCGAAAACGCCGACCAGGTGCCAATAGCCTTCCCACGTTCCGATTCATCAAAGAAAACTGTTAATATTGCGAGACTCCCAGGGATCATCATGGCGCCCCCGATTCCCTGAAGCGCTCTAAAATAAATAAGCTCTGTTACGTTCTCAGATATTCCGCAAAGTACTGAAGATATGGCAAATAATGCAATACCAATTCCATAAATTAGCCTTCTACCGTATCGATCCCCGAGAGCGCCTCCTACTAAAATAAGCGACGCCAAAAATAGGGAATAAGCCTCAATTACCCACTGCATATCAGAAATTGTGGCATCCAACTGTTCCTGAAGGACGGGCAGAGCTACGTTCACGGCAGTTCCGTCTATATATGCCATACTAGCGCCAAGAATAGTAGCTGTCAGCACCCAGTATCCGGTTACTTTTTTGGATAATGCTTGTATTGAATCAGATTCGATGACTGGAGGTATTGATGGAGGCTTGCCTATAGTTCCCATGATTTAGGACTAATTAACCCTAACTAACTGTAAATGCAAATTACTTGCGGGTATTACTACTAAGTATTTAACTCCCCGTTTATATATATCCAAAACGGCAGTATAAATGACTCTTAAATATAGAGTATATTAATTCCAGGGCAGAAATCAGCGATCAGAGGATTAATTCACTCGAAAGTGGTATAATTTTGACTGTTGGGCCTACTCTTATGAGCGGAAAACTAAAAATTCATCCCCTTCTGGCAGTTGCATGCATTGTTATAATCGTAGCTGGTATGCAGGCCATAGCTCCGGTATTGAACCTGTTTTTGGTCGCGCTTCTTCTTGCCGTCACCGTTATGCCAGTCGTCGCATGGCAGCTAAACAGGGGTTGGCCTAGAACGCTTGCTTTAGGTCTAACGATAGTTTTTGTAATAATAATTGGAGCGTTTCTGACCTCCATTCTCGGGCTCGCAATTAACAATATGGCAGAGAAAGTGCCTTTTTATAAAGAGCGCATAACTGTAATATACCAGTCGGGATTAAACTATATTGCGTCCAAGGGAATAAATATGACGGATATTGAAAGCCTCGAGCTTTTCAGCCCCGACAAGCTTTTTTCAGTTGGGTCATCATTTATTGAGGGCATTTTCTCCACCTTTGGTAATTTCTTCTTTGTTCTTCTCTTAATGATTTTTATACTCATTGAGTTCTCTCAAATCCATTTGAGAGCCGGGCGCAAGGAATATGAGACAGATTCCTGGCAGTTAAGGTTCAGCGAAATCGCCAATGACTTAAAGAAATATGTTTCTATTACTGCCATATCAGGTCTAATGGCTGCTGTCGCAAACGTCGTTCTTCTCGTTATTCTGGGTGTGGATTTCGCAATAATGTGGGGTTTCCTCTCCTTTCTATTCAGTTTTATCCCAAACCTGGGCTTCATTCTGAGCGTTGTACCGCCTGCCCTAATAGCTCTTCTGGAATACGGATGGCCGCAGTGTCTGATAGTGGTCGTGGGGTTTATAGCGATAAACATTATTGTGGACAATATATTAAAGCCCAGATTTTTGGGACAGAAGTTTAATATATCTATCCTGATGGTCTTCGTATCGCTCCTCTTTTGGGGATGGGTGCTGGGGCCGATCGGTGCTATACTGGGAGTGCCTATGACTATCGCGGTTAAAAAGATCATCATATTTATGAATAAGGATATTGATGGTGAGAACAACTTAGTCCTAACTCAAAACCAAACTGAGAGCGAAGACTAGTCTACATTTATTCTAAGTTGTGATTTTTATCCCGCTTAAACAACCATCTATAAACATCTAAAAACACAGACCATACTTTTTTAAAATAATTTTGAATCCTTTCTTGTTGCACATGCAACTAAACTATCGAATACTAAAAAAGCTGGTAACACCGCACAGACAGGAGGCAGTAAAATGAAAAGTTTAGTTTTAGCAACAGTATTAGCTTTAGGGCTTAGTTTTCCATTAGTATCACAAGCAGAGGTTAATGCTTTCGGAGTTCAGGTTCCACTTCAAACCTCAGAAGTAAGTGATGACGCCCGCGGCGGCTATGTTGCTCAAAGCTTCTCCGATACGCTTCAGGTTCAAACACTACACAGCTCAAATGAAACTGAATCGACAGATAGCTCGTATGATAATAATACATACTACGTTTTCGGAGTAGCTTTGGACAACGGCAACGTTATCTAGGCATGGCTTAATAAGAATTTAGTTTGTCGGCGGATATAATCCGTTTAAGTATTTAGATTGTGAGCGCATACTATGTGCGCAACGCCATACCATCCTCCATCCAACCAAAAGCCTGGTGAGCCTAACCGCTCCCCGGGCTTTTTAGTTTTCAGCAGCTACTCAAAAAACAATTTATAGTTTCTCGAAACAGAAAAACAAATAATTCTTTTTGATCATTTATTATTTATATATAACAGACGATCATAATCCACCCTCCCCACTTCACTCGTATAAAATAATATTAAGGTATTATATTATTAGGATGTTTTTTTAAGGAGGATTAGCATGAAATTTAGAACAGTCACAAAACTTTTTTCTCTCTTATTTCTTTCTTCACTCATGGCTTTGCTTATAAATGTGGATAGCAATTCAGTTTATGCTCAGTCCACACATACAATCACTATTAACAACAACTGCTCCGACGCAATATGGATCGGCGCAAACCCAAAAGTTCAATCGGTAACTGTAGGCGGGCAAAGCCAGTCTACTCTCGGCGGCTGGGAAATGCCAAAGGGCTCATCCGCAACAGTACTGGTGCCGCTCAATTACAATAGCGGTAGGTTCTGGGCAAGAACAGGTTGTAACTTCAATGCCCAAAACGTATGTCCCGCTGCGGGGATTGGTAATAATCCTCCACCTAACTGCTGCGACACCGGGGGCTGTATAAATTCGGATGGAAAATTTGGACTAGACTGCAACATGACAGGTGTGCCTCCCTCAACACTTGCTGAAATTACTTTTACGCAAAATATTCAGGAGAGCTATGATGTTAGCATGGTTGATGGAGGAAATGTCTC
>Ga0209633_10001276_pt1 | contig 26470 bp, 27 predicted proteins | sample Cruoilmetagenom1_FD_187290 | JGI IMG/M metagenome (GOLD analysis project Ga0209633, IMG submission 187290) | Oil polluted marine microbial communities from Coal Oil Point, Santa Barbara, California, USA - Sample 1 (SPAdes) (version 2) | ecosystem: Environmental > Aquatic > Marine > Oil seeps ...
GATATAGTTGCCCATTCAATGGGTGGTCTGCTGACAAGGTATCTTTTAAGATATGGCCCCAATGATCTTCCTGAGGATGGCTCAGTACCCGAAGTAACATGGGAGGGAGCTGAGCATGTAGATAAAGTTATAATAATCGGAACACCCAATGCGGGTGCTGTGGGAGCGGTAGAGAATTTGTTTGTAGGAAGAGACTTTGGTCCATTTCTACCAAAGTATGAAGCTGCGGTGATAGGGACCATGCCGTCTTTATACCAACAATTACCACGGGTTAGGCATCGGGCAATTTTAGATGAAAACAGAAACCCGGTAGATATTATGAATGCAGATTTGTGGGTTGAAAATGGATGGGGTTTAGCTGACCCAAACCAAGCCCATGTTCTAGAATGGCTTCTCCCCGATGTTTCAGATCCAAATGAAAGAAGAGAAATTGCTATTGATCATTTAAGAAAATCCATGAAAAGAGGAAAGCAGTTTCAAGACGCAATAGATCAGCCAGCTAGTCCTCCAGAGGGTCTAAGGCTGTATCTTTTGGCTGGTGACGCAATCCCTACAGGATCAGGAGTTACAATTAATTCTACCAAAGAGCATTTTGAGGTAACAGATTATGAACCTGGTGACGGGACAGTAGCACGTTACAGCGCACTCATGGATGAAAGGATGGGTGGAGATTGGACTCCTCAGCTCAAGTCTCCGATCAAGTGGACAAATGTAATGTTTCTTTTCAATGACCATTTAGGATTAACAAAAGACCCTGCTTTTAGTGACAATGTGCTTTACTTATTGCTAGAGCAACCCGTTAATTAAGCCGTGGTATGAAACTTGGAGTTCCTATACACTTACTAAATACTAATAGGAGCAATCTAATTGCAAGCTGCTAAGTCTTTTAAAGACATCCTCAAAACTTCTACAAAAGCTCTATTAATAGGGATTGGTGGCGGCGGTGATATTGTGGGGACTATTCCAACAGCCGATCTATTAGATCTCTTTGATATTGAATGTATCTATGGAGGTCTTTCCTGGGAAAGGTTTACTTATGACCCTGTTCCGGGCCCAAGAAGATTTGATGAAACTAAAAATGTTAGAAAGCTAAACGACGTAGTCTGGTATGCCAATAAAGACAGTCTTACTTGTAGTGGCGCGAGGTTCGCTGAGTCCGGATTTTCAGAAGTAATAGGTCAAGAGACCTTGCTTGTAGGAATAGACTCTGGTCCAGAATCTATAGCGGAGGGTATTTTAGATGCTGCCCGCAAGCTTGGTGCAGATTTAGTAATAGGAGTTGATGTAGGTGGTGATGTCATAGCTCAGGGACATGAACCTGGTCTAATGAGCCCGCTTGCAGATTCTGTCATGACAGCGGCATTTTCCAGACTTGAGACTGAAATTCCTTCAATTATAGGGCTTTTTGGATATGGAAGCGATGGAGAGCTTACTCATAAAGAGCTTGAGGCTTCTATGAAACTTAAATTAAAAAAAGGTGCAATAATCGGGAGCTGGGGCATAACTCATGATGCTCTGCGGCGACTTGAAGAAGTTGTTGCGGTTGTACCGACAGAAGCAAGTCGTTTGCCCGTTTTATATTCAAGAGGAATTTGTGAAGAAACAACTATAAGAAAAGGAACCAGAAACGTTTCTCTTTCAATGGCATCCACAGTTACATTCTATTTCTCTCCGGGAGTATTATATGAAAGCTCCAAGCTCGCAAAAGCTGTATCAAAATCTAAGAGCCTTGAAGAAGCGAATGACGCACTTCATTTATTAGATATTCACACGGAGCTTGACCTTGAAAGAGATATGCAGAAAGAAAAAGAAAGTTAGATTCTGGACTAGTTTCTGTAATGCTCTGTAACCCTTAATATTATTGAATTTTGTTTCGATAATTAAGCCTTGTAATAACCATTGAAAAGAAGTGTTTTAGCTCCAAGTAAAAATTCAAGTAGTCATAAGTTTGACACCCAGATTTTATCATGTTAAATACTTAGGATTTTTAAATTTCTCCCTAAGGAAATACGTTCTTAAATGACTTTAGAAGAAACAGGGCATTTCTCGGTAGAACAGTTCTTATTAGCTCTTGTTTGCATACTAGTATTCTCCAAGATTTTCGGGGAGTTAGCCGAGCGTATTAAGCAGCCTTCTGTGCTTGGCGAGCTTGTAGCCGGGGTAATTCTTGGAGGAAGTGTACTTGCTATTGTGCCTTCCATACCCACTATGGCAGGTTACGATACCTTTCATCTCCTAGCGGAGGTGGGTGTTGCAATACTTTTATTTGAAATCGGCCTAGAAACTAACCTTAAAGACTTAATTAAAGTCGGATTTACTTCCACGGTAGTTGCCATAGTAGGTGTTGTAGTTCCCTTTGCTCTTGGTTTCGGGAGTATAGTCGCATTTGAAAAGTTTGGTTTATTAGGTGGGTCAGACCCGAGTTTAAATCTCCTTATAGCCATAACTGCGGGTGCCACTTTAACTGCCACTAGCGTAGGTATTACTGCTCGGGTTCTTTCTGATATGAACCAGCTACAGAGTGGAGAGGCAAAAATCATTCTTGGTGCAGCTGTTATAGATGATATTTTGGGTCTAATTATATTAGGTGTAGTAAGCGGATTAATAGAAGCATCGGGAAATGGTGACGGCGGTGGGGTCTCAACACTCGGAGTAGGAATAATATTTGTAAAAGCTTTTGGCTTCCTTATTGCTGCTATATTAGTAGGAAATTTGATATCCAAAAAACTATTTAATCTAGTAGAAACAATGAAAGTTAGGGGTGTGTTGTTATTAAGTGCACTTTCTTTCGCATTTACCTTTGCTTTTCTAGCAAGTCTGGTAGGCTTAGCACCTATTGTTGGTGCATTTGCTGCAGGACTTGTCCTTGCTAACACCAATCAATTTAAGTCTATTGAAGAGAATTTAAAACCGGTTTCGGATTTTTTTACGCCCATATTCTTTATTATGGTTGGGGCAGCGGTAGACGTTTCGGTGTTTAATCCGTTTGTCAGTGAAAACATACCGATTCTATTAATAGCACTGATACTATTTGTTGTTGCTGTAATAGGTAAGTTTGTAGCTGGACTTGCAGTATTCCAGAAGGGCATAAAGAAAAGTGTTGTAGGTGTCGGTATGATACCGAGAGGGGAGGTTGGTCTGATTTTTGCTCAGGTCGGTCTTACCTATAAAGTCTTTACCTCGGAGCTTTTCTCAGCGGTAACCGTAATGGTTATGTTAACTACATTTATTGCCCCGCCGCTATTAAAAATTATGTTTGCTAAAGGTGATGAAACAGCGGAAGAATCCGCTTAGGATTAATAAGGAGATAAAACTATGCATTTTGAACACCTAAAACAATTTATCTTTTTTTCTCTTTCGTTAGTTATTTTGTCTAGCAATGCTTACGCTGCTTCAGAGGATTTGTTAAGCGTAAATTACACTGTATTTATACAGATTATAATATTTTTAATTGCTATTTTTATACTAAATAAGCTTGTATTTAAGCCTTTTCTGAATCTTGTTGATAGAAGGGATATGCTCACTAGAGGGGCAATTGAAGAAGCGCATGAGCTTGAAGATAAAGTAAAAGCAATTATAGAAGAATATGACCTAAAGTTAAATGAAGCCAGAGATCTTGCTATCGAAGAACGTAATAAGTTAATTATTGAAGGGCAGACAGTGGCAACAGAAGTAATAGGCAGAGCTAGGGAAGAAACAGGGGTTCTTTTGGAAGAGGCTAAAACTAAGCTTGAGGCTGAAACTAAAGAAATTAAAGAAAAAATAAAAGGCGATATAGACGAATTAGCAACAGATATAGCCTCAAAAGTTTTAGGCAAGGAGGTGGGGATTTGATAGACTTTGACATAATAAACCTTTTACTTACTAATTCTTCTGAGGGTGGAAATACTTTTAACTGGAGATACGTTTTTGAGCACACAGTTAACTTAGTTATTCTCCTAGGAGTTTTAGTATACTTTCTAAAAGATTCAGTAAGGAATTTCTTGGTTGAGAGAAAAGGATCAATCAGCAGTGAAATCGATCATGCTCAGCATACTATCACAGAGGCTAAGAACAAATATGAAGAATATGCACAAAAACTAAAAGGCATAGAAGACGAAATTAACAGCATTAAAGAAAGCATAGTAAAACAAGGTCAAACTGAGAGAGAAGAAATTCTAAAGCAGGCAAGTCTTGCTTCTGAAAATATCAAAAATGAAGCTCAAGAGACAATTCAGTTTGAAGCTAATAGGGCAAAGCAGGAAATTCAGTCCGAGGTCGTTACACTTGCTCTCACAATAGCTGAGAAAGTAATTAAAGAGAATTTGAGCGAGACTGACAAACAAAGATTCGTAGATGAGTTTACTAATAACGTAGGGGATGAGAAATGGCATCAATCGCAACACTAAGGGATCTATCTGAAGCTCTCATAGAAAGTGCTAAACAAGAAAATAAGCTTGATAAAATAACTTCTGATATTGAAGATTTCTATTCTATTCTTTCAAGTAGTCCCGAGCTTAAGAATGTGCTCTGGAGCTCAACCTATGATCTCAAAGAAAGAGAAGGAGTAACAAAAGATATTGCATCAAAAAGAGGTTACGACAGCCTTACGAGTAATTTTCTTAGCTTGATTCTAGAATTAGGCAAGTTTAAATCACTATTGAATTCTGAACAAACTTTTGTTCAAAAGCTAAGAAAAGCTTCTGGTAAAATTAAAGCTGAAATAGTTATGGCTTCAAATCCTTCAGAAGAAGATTTGAGTAAAGTGAAAGCGAAATTAACTGAAGTAATGGGGCAGGAAGTTGAGGTTACACACAAGGTTGACCCAGAGATAATTGGGGGAATAATAGCAAAAGTTGAAGATAAAGTGTTCGATGGTAGTATTAAGACCCAACTTGAGAGAATCAGAGGTATCCTCTCTCAATCCTAAAAGTGGTCAGAAATTGAAAAGTATGAGTTTATTAAGTTATAAGGAGTCAATAAGATGCAGGATTTAAAAATTGAAGAGATTGGTGAAATATTAAGAGATAGAATAAAAGGTTACGACACTAAGGTTGAAACCTCTGAAGTTGGAACCGTTATATCTGTTGGTGACGGAATCGCCCGTGCGTATGGACTTGATAAAGCAATGTCAGGTGAGCTTGTAGAGTTTAAGAGTGGTATTATGGGCCTTGTTCTAAACCTTGAAGAGGACAACGTTGGTATTGCACTCTTCGGAGAAGATACAGAGGTTCAGGAAGGAGATATTGTAAAACGAACCGGTAGAATTGCTGAGGTTCCTGTTGGCGAGGATATGAAGGGCAGGGTAGTAAATGCTCTGGGGCAGCCAATTGACGGGAAAGGCGACATACAAAGCGCTGAAACTAGACAAATTGAGGTTAAAGCTCCAGGTGTTGTTTACAGACAATCTGTGAGTGAGCCTCTTCAAACCGGTATCAAATCAATCGATGCTATGATTCCGATTGGTAGAGGCCAGAGAGAATTAATATTAGGTGACCGTCAGATTGGTAAGACGGCAATCGCAATTGATACTATAATTAACCAAAAAAATGAAGATGTATATTGCATCTACGTAGCTGTGGGACAAAAACAGTCCACAGTTGCTCAGGTGATGGACAAATTAAAAGAACACGGCGCAATGGAATATACAACCATTGTTGCTGCAACAGCCAGTGACCCGGCACCGTTTCAGTTTATTGCTCCTTATACAGGTTGCGCTCTCGGAGAATATTTCAGAGACACCGGAAGACATGCACTAGTTATTTATGATGATTTAACAAAACACGCATGGGCATATCGTCAGTTGTCCTTGCTGCTTAGAAGACCTCCGGGGCGTGAAGCTTACCCAGGTGACGTTTTCTATCTGCATTCCAGACTGCTTGAGCGTGCTGCTAAAATGAGAGACGAAGACGGCGGCGGATCATTAACTGCCCTTCCGATTATTGAAACTCAAGCGGGTGACGTATCTGCTTACATTCCGACTAACGTAATCTCCATTACGGATGGTCAGATCTATCTTGAGAGTGATCTCTTCTATTCAGGTATTAGACCTGCTATTAACGTAGGACTTTCAGTATCCAGGGTAGGCGGATCGGCGCAGATTAAAGCTATGAAAAACGTAGCAGGAACCTTGAGATTGGAATTGGCTCAGTACAGAGAGGTTGAAGCGTTTTCGCAGTTTGCCTCTGACTTGGATAAAGCAACACAGGCCCAGCTAGCTCGTGGTAGCAGGCTGGTTGAAGCCCTAAAGCAGGGTCAGTATGAGCCGCTTGCAGTTGAAAAGCAGGTCTTGATTATCTATGCAGTTACAAACGGATATGTTGATGATTATCCAATTGACTCAGTAAGCAAATATGAAAAAGAGCTATACTCATTCTTCGATTCAAGCTATTCAAGTCTATTGGATGAAATTAGAACAAAAAAGGTGATTTCTGATGAACTTGAAGAGAGTGTAAAGAGTGCTCTTGGTGAACTTAAAAATCAATTAGGAGATTTATCATAATAAATTAGGGACCTAATTTCTCTAAACATAAAACATTATGGCAAGTTTACAACAAATCAAAACAAAAATTAGCAGTGTTAAAGGCACAAGCCGAATTATGAGCGCTATGAAGCTGATATCTGCTGTAAAGCTAAAGCGTGCTCAGGATCTACTTATGGCTTATCGCCCATATTCTGATGCCTATCAAGATACTACAATGAATGTGGCTAAAAGGTGTGATTCGGAATCACATCCACTACTCAGAAAATCAGATGACCCAAAAAAACTTCATCTTGTTTTTATAACCTCAGATCGAGGGCTTTGCGGTAGTTTTAACAGCAGCCTTATCAGAAAACTTGAGACATACTTGGTTACTGATACCAAAACTTATGACGAAGTTACTTTTAGCTTTTTAGGCAGAAGGGGTAAAGAGCATTTTGGGAAAGAAGGGTTTAAGGTTGCAAATAGCTATATTGGTATAACAGATAGAAACTATGATGAAATATCAGAGAAAGTATCGGAACAATTAACTAAGGAATTTATTAAGGGTGGCAGTGACGAAGTTATATTGGTATACAACCACTTCAAATCTGCTCTGACTCAGGAAATAACCTATGAAAAAGTTCTTCCTATTGAAGCTGATTCTGATACTGAAGATGACAGCCAAATAGATTATCTCTATGAGCCCACAAAGAAAGGAATTCTAAGTGAGCTACTTCCAAAATATGTTCAGGTTAGGGTACAGCGTGCCATACAGGAATCGATGACTAGTGAGCATGCTTCACGAATGACCGCCATGGAAAATGCAACAAGTAACGCAAACGACGTAATAAAAAACCTCACGCTTTTATACAATAAAACAAGACAGGCCATGATTACAACAGAACTCATGGATATCGTAAATGGAACTGAGGCATTAAGTAAAGGAGACGAGTAAGATGGACACAAATACTAATAATAATATGGGAAAAGTTGTACAGATTATGGGACCTGTACTTGACGTTGAGTTTAAGGAAAGCGAACTCCCCCCAATCTATACAGCACTAAAACTTACAAACCATCTCATTAACGATGAAGAGTGGAATCTCATTGTTGAAGTAGCACAGCAGCTTGGTGGCAATCGCGTTCGCTGTATTGCTATGGATTCTACAGAAGGCCTCATCAGAGGTCAGGATGCGCTTAATACCGGAGAAGGTATTACAGTGCCGGTAGGCAAAGAGGCATTAGGGCGAATGGTGAACGTTGTAGGAGAGCCGATTGACGAAGCCGGCCCAGTAGCTACTAAGATGCGCTGGCCTATTCACCGTGAAGCACCTAAGTTTGTTGAGCAAAGCACTAAACTAGAGCTTTTTGAAACTGGTATTAAAGTTATTGACTTGATCGCCCCGTTCCTTAAAGGAGGAAAGATTGGGCTATTCGGTGGTGCTGGTGTTGGTAAAACAGTACTACTAATGGAGCTTATTCATAACGTTGCTAAAGAATATGGAGGAGTTTCCGTGTTTGGTGGTGTTGGAGAAAGAACACGTGAAGGAAATGACCTCTGGCACGAGATGAAAGACTCAGGGGTTATTGATAACACTGGTCTTGTGTTTGGTCAGATGAACGAGCCACCGGGAGCTAGAGCAAGGGTTGCACTAACAGCGCTAACACTTGCTGAGTATTTCCGTGATGAAGAAGGTCAGGATGTTCTACTCTTTATTGATAACATATTCAGGTTTACCCAAGCGGGATCAGAGGTGTCAGCACTACTAGGAAGGATTCCTTCCGCTGTGGGTTATCAGCCTACACTTGCTACCGACCTTGGAGAGCTTCAAGAGAGAATCACCTCAACAGTTAAAGGTTCTATTACATCTGTACAGGCAATTTATGTTCCTGCGGATGACTTAACTGACCCTGCTCCCGCAACTACATTTGCTCACTTAGATGGTACAACCGTTCTTTCACGTCAGTTAACTGAGCTTGGAATTTATCCTGCTGTGGATCCGCTCGATTCAACCTCACGTATTCTTGATCCTCAGATCGTAGGGCAAGAGCACTATGAAGTTGCACGTCAGGTACAGGAAGTACTTCAGAGATACAAGCAGTTACAAGAAATTATTGCTATTCTAGGTATGGATGAACTTTCAGAGGAAGACAGACTAGTTGTTGCTAGAGCTAGAAAAGTACAGAGGTTCCTATCACAGCCGTTCCACGTTGCGGAGCAGTTCACAGGTACACCTGGTAAATATGTTCCTATTAAAGAGACAATAGAGGCCTTTAAAGAGGTTCTCTCGGGTACTATGGATGATATACCTGAACAGGCATTTTATATGGTTGGAAACCTTGATGAAGTACACGAGAAGGCAAAAGAAATCATTGCATAATTGAAATTAACATGAGGGGCTTAGTTGCCTCTCAATTAGTTCCTAAGAGAATTAAGATTTTATAGGAGAGATTGAAAATTGGCTGACGGTATACATCTAAAAGTAATCACACCAACTGAACTGGTCGTAGATGAGCAAGTTGATGAAGTTGTAGCTCCTGGGCAGGTTGGAGAGTTTGGAATCTTGCCTGGCCATGTTCCATTTCTCACCACTCTTAACTCCGGTGAGCTTAAATACAAGAAAGGCAATACAGAGACCAAGCTGATAGTTGAAGGTGGGGTTGCAGACGTAAGAGATGATAAAGTCAGCATCTTGACGGATAACGTGAAAAACAGCTAATTTAATCATTTTTCATTCCAGCGTTACTAAATATTTCATTCCATTTACAAACTAGATATTTCCAACAAATATAATACAATTAGATTTGTCATATATCTTTCTGAGGGAGTAAAGTATGCCTGTAACAAAAGAAAACTCCGAAAAATTAATAATTCGAAATGATGTAGATGGAATCTCCAATCTTATACTGAACAGAGCTAAGTCATATAACTCTCTATCGATCTCTAGTATGGAGGCATTGATAGAGCAGATAAAAGCCGTTTCAGGTAATCCCTCTGTAAAAGTTGTAATTCTTTCCGGTTCAGGGAAGGGATTTTGTGCTGGACACGATTTGAAAGAAATGCGCGGAAATCCTGAACGAGAATTTTATGAAAAGACTTTTAATGTTTGTGCGAAGATGATGATGTCTATCATAAATTGTCCTAAACCTGTTATAGCTAAAGTCCACGGTATTGCCACAGCAGCAGGATGTCAGCTCGTGTCCACATGTGACCTGGCAGTTGCGGATGAAAAGGCGAGATTCGCGACCCCTGGAGTGAATATCGGCTTATTCTGTTCTACTCCAATGGTTGGACTATCCAGAAATGTAACTAGAAAGCATGCTATGGAAATGTTATTGACTGGTGAGTTCATCTCCGCTCAAAGAGCATATGAAATAGGGCTTATAAATAAAGTAGTGCCAGAAGATGAACTAGATAATGCCGCAATGAAGCTTGCCGCTAAGATCGCATCCAAATCTCCATTAACACTCAAGATTGGTAAAGAAGCATTCTATAAACAGCTTGATAAGGATATGGCTGGAGCCTATGAGTACTGTAGCAAGGTTATGGTGGAGAATATGATGGCACGTGATGCCGAAGAAGGTATAGATGCCTTTTTAGAAAAAAGAGAACCTGTATGGAAAGGTGAATAGTTAAATTCCATTACTGTCTCTCTAAAACCTAGAATATTAATGCATTTGTTCTTAATATCAACTTAACAATCCTTACTTATATTAATCCTTTAAATGTAGTGAGTTAGATATATTAAAGAGACCTAAGTAAATTTATTGGTGGAGTAGATGCATAAAATATCAATTTTCCTTTTGTTATTATTCTTAAGTTTATTTATCGCTCATAAGTCTTACAGTCAGAGTGATAATATATCTCTGCCAGCTCTTATGGGGGCTAATCAGATTCTAGTCATAGGTGAATCATACGGTCAGTCCGAGTCTGTCGACTTCTTTTCAAAAGCTGTAACTGACTATATATCTGAAGGGAACTGTCTTAAGGTCGGTCTTGAAATACCTTCTGATCAGCAGGAAATATTAGATAGAGCAATAAGAGGGCAGGTCTCAATGTCGGATATTGAAATAGATGATGTGATTGATCACGACGGCTACAGGGAAATGCTGGTTAATTTTAGCGAGCAGATAATTGCGGGAAAATGCTTGTCTGTTTATGCCATTAATCCTCCAAGCTCGATTTCAAGAACTAAAGATGCATGGATGGAGCAAGAAGTTGTTAAGATAATTGATGATAAACCCATAGTTTTGCTTGTGGGAAATAAGCATGCGGTGAAAGACTTCAATATCCCTGAAGATTCTTCGAACAAACTTTTAGCTCAACGTTTGAGAGCAAGAAGTTTTGGTGTTGCTTCTGTGCTACAGCATTGGAAGGCTGGGTACTGTGCAACTAAAAACGTGAGATTCTATGATACTATAACTGATAAAAAGTCAGCGATTTATGTAAAAGAGGTTATAGGTGAAATTAGTGCTGAGATGCCGGAAAAAGTTTCTATGGTAAGTAATGGTGTGATGGTGTGGAGTTGTGAAAGCGTAAAAGTGAAAGAAGTTGATACCGAAGCAGGTAATGTTGAAAATAGGAAATTGATTATTGAAGTGAGTAAGTATGATGTGGTTGAGAGAGATCAGGAAGTACTTAAAAAAATAAAATGGGGTATTAAACACGATTATCCTATTGTTGGAATGAATACTGATGAGGCACTCAAGGCAATGTGTATATCAGTGCTCTGATGAAGATGGTTTTGATTATGAGTGTTATAATCTAAAGTTTTTAGACGGTTCGTTGGTCAAGTTCGACGACATGGAGTAGAGATTTAGTACTTTTAGTAATACTTCCTTTCTTTCATCACTTAAACTATATTGCTCTCATAATAAAAAACCGGGCAGCCAAATTGTCTCTGACTGTCCCGGTTATTAAAAACTTTTAACACTGTTTGTTTTATTTATTAAATGAACCAGACTTAATTGCCGTTTGTTGCAGGTTCTTCTTGAACTTCAGGGTTAGTATTGTTTTCTATGACCTCTGGCTCCACTTCTACCTTTATGTCATTTGTAGCTTTGGCCTTGGTGTTAACTTGATCAAGTCTTGATCTTTCCTTAATTCTACTAGCTTTCTTGGAAAGTCCTCTAAGATAATAAAGTTTGGCTCTTCTGACTTTTCCTTGTCTCTTGACCTCAATCTTGTCAATCAATGGAGAATGGAGCGCGAATATCCTTTCAACGCCTACTCCGTAAGATACCTTTCTAACTATAAATGTTTCACGGGATCCCCCGCCTTTTTTGGCGATAACCACACCTTCAAATATTTGAATTCTTTCTCTTTCACCCTCTTTAATTTTATAATGTACAGCTACAGTATCACCCGGGCGAAAATCTGGAAGGCTCTCTCTCATCATTGTTTTTTCTAATTCGTCAACGATATTCATCATAAATCTCCTATGTCATATTTTACATGAAAATAATCTATCTAAAATTATTGCGGCTGCGCTACGTACGGATAGGTGATTGTAGTTTGTGTAGCCACTAACGGGCTTTAATCTATAATCAGCACTGTCCATTATCTCGTTTGCCAAACCCCAGCCAGTTCCCAATAACAATAAATAAGGCTTTTCTTTATCTGAAAAAATTAATTCCCTTAAATCTTCAAACCCAATCATGTTATCTGCGGATCTTGCGTCTGTAACAATGGTTACGGGTTTTTCTCCTTCAACTTCTTCAATCTCCTGAGTTACATCTTCTAGTGTCTCTCTTAATGCCACTAGATTAAGGGCTTCTGATCTTGATTTGTTAAATGATGAGCCCTCACCATCTATCCAATGTTTTAACACGCGGTTTACCAGCTTTTGCTGCTCAGGATTTGGCTGTACCAGGTAGAACTTCGCAACCCCATATGTAACAGCCGACCTTGCTATGTCATGTACGTCTAAATTGGTAAACGCTGTAGTAATAATTTTAAACCGATTATTGTATACGGGATAATGGATTAATGCAATATATACTTTAAAACTAGGTGAGTTCCTTTCTTTTAGTTCTTTAACAAAGTCTATGTCTTGATTATCTAATTTAGCTTTATCAAGCAAGTCAGGTCTCTTTTTGAAGGTTCTTTTGATACTTTCTATTTTTCTCCATTTATCTATGTCGCCATGATTGCCAGACAAAAGCACTTCTGGAACACTTCTTCCTTCAAAGTTTTCTGGTCTTGTATATTGCGGGTATTCTAATAATCCCTGGTTAAATGAGTCATTTTGAGGAGATAGTTCATTTCCCAGTACTCCTGGAATAAACCTTGAGACGCTTTCTACAATTACTGAGGCTGCGTTCTCCCCTCCTGAAAGCACATAATCTCCAATTGATATCTCTTTATCTACGTATAGATCTCTAATTCTTTCGTCTACACCTTCATACCTTCCACAAATAATTGTTATCTGGTCATAATCTGCCAGTTCTCTGGCCATTTTATCTGTAAATTTTTCTCCATCGGGAGTTGTTAAGATTACTAGCGATTTTTTGCCGGTCTTTTTTACATTTTCCAAAGCTGCTGCGAGAGGCTCAATTTTCATTAACATTCCCCCGCCTCCGCCATATGGAGTGTCATCTACGGTTTTATGTTTGTCTTCGGAGTATGCCCTAATATCATGAGTATTAATCTCTAAGAGACCTTTATCCCGCGCTTTCTTTAATATTCCAAAAGAAAAAGGGGAATCAAAAAATTCAGGAAATATAGTTAGTATGTCGTATTTCATTTTATTGGATTTATTATCAAAGGTAGTTAGACGAGTAAGTAGAAATTATTCTAGAAGACCTTCAATCGGATTTATAATAATTCTGGATTCAGCTAAGTCCACTTTTTGAACTATGGGTTCTGTAAGAGGTATCAGATGCTCCTCGCCTTCTTTCTTTACTACTAACAAACTCTGCAGTGATCGATCAATTAAGCTGTCCACCTCACCTATATACTGTCCTTGCTCTGTGTATACTTTAAGACCAATAAGGTCAAACCAATAATACTCGTCTTCTTCAGGGTCTTGGAGATCTGAAATCTCTACATGTATGATGCTTCCTACAAGTTTCTCAGCATCTTCAATAGAATCGATTCCTTGTATTCTCAACACAGCAGCGTTTTTATGTATACGGCTTTTGGTAATATTGAATTCTACGGGGGAGCTATCGGGGTTTTTAATTATAAAAATACGTTCCAGAGTAGAAATGTTATCTAGTTGGCGGCTAAAAGGTACAAATTTAATTTCTCCTGATAGCCCGTGCACTTTAGAGATCTTGCCGAACGAAATTAGTCCCATCTTTATTAATAAGGGGACGCCTCTTATTCTAAGATTTCAAGCACTGCCCGCTTTCTCGTTTTAGCAGCAGCAGCACCTAAAATTGTTCTAATAGCCTTAGCGGTCTTCCCCTGCTTGCCAATTATCTTGCCTAAGTCTTCTTGGGCAACTTTTAATTCAAGCACCGCTGTTTGCTCTCCAGCAATCTCACGTACTTCCACTTTCTCAGGACTGTCTACCAGGGACTGCGCAATGAAAGTTACAAGCTCCTTTAGTCTATCCATAACTGATACCTCCCGTCTATAGTATCAATATTCAAGCACTTTCTTCTCGTTACCGTTCTAGTCCTAGTTTAATGTAGAAATCAATTTGCCGACTCTATCAGATGTCTGAGCGCCTTTGCCAACCCAGTCATTAACTCTTTCTGTATCAACCTCTAAAACATGCGGGCTCTTTCTTGGGTCGTAGTATCCTAAGATCTCAAGAAATTTGCCATCGCGAGGTGAGCGAGAATCAGCTGCAACTATTCTGTAAAAAGGCCTCTTTTTCGAACCAGCTCTCATAAGTCTTATTTTAACCAAACTATTAATACCTCCTAACTGTATATCAGTATAATAAACTATATTACCTAACTTTCATCATTCTTTTTGCTAACTTGCCCATTTTCCCCATATTGCCCATCATTTTTCTCATTTGCATGTAGTTCTTTATCATGCGATTTATATCTTCAACTCTTGTTCCGCTACCCCTAGCGATTCTTTTGCGTCTGGAACCGTTTATGATAGTGTGATTGAGCCTTTCTTTAGGTGTCATGGAGTCAATTATAGCAATTGTTTTTTTGATTTCTTTTTCAGCAGTCTCTAAAGCTTTAGGATCCTTAGAAACATCTTTCATGCCCGGGATCATCTGAGTCATACTTTCAAGCGATCCCATTTTATTCATTGTAAGCATGGCATCCTTAAAGTCGGCTAAAGAGAATTGCTTTTTAAGCAGCTTCTTTGCCATATCCTCAGCGTTTTTATCTTCAAAAGCTGTTTGAGCTTTTTCTATGAAGCTTAGAACATCGCCCATTCCCAGGATTCTGGAAGCTATTCTGTCCGGATGAAATACTTCTATTGCGTCTAGTTTTTCGCCAGTACCGAAGAATTTAATCGGTTTACCAGTTACAGCCTTTATTGATAGTGCGGCACCGCCTCTTGCGTCACCATCCATTTTTGTGAGCACTACTCCATCTATGTCTATTGCTTCGTTGAAGCTGGTAGAAACATTCACAGCATCCTGACCTGTCATTGCATCAGCAACAAGCAGAACCTGATGAGGATCAACTGCTGTCTTAATATTCTTGAGCTCATCCATAAGCTCTTCATCAATATGAAGCCTACCTGCGGTATCGATAATAACCGTGTCATACCCATTGCTGCGGGCAAAAGCGAAAGCGTCTTTACATATTTCGACGGGTTGTGCTCCGGGGGGTGTGTCATAAACTCCAACATCGATTTGTCCTGCCAAGACCTTAAGCTGATCTATAGCTGCGGGTCTGTAAACATCTGCAGGCACGAGGTAGGGATTTCTATTTAGTTTTTCTTTTAAATAACGGGCTATTTTTGAGGCGGAAGTGGTTTTACCAGAACCCTGAAGACCAACCAGCATTATACCTACAGGTGGTGTCGTTTTTAGATCGAGCTCCGAGCTCTCACTACCTAAAACGGTTATTAATTCTTCATGCACAATCTTTATGAATTGTTGCCCCGGTGAAAGGCTCTGGGCTACTTCTTGACCCAATGCTCTTTCTTTAACCGAATTTATGAAGTCTCTAACAACTTTAAAGTTAACATCAGCTTCGAGTAGACTGAGCCTTACTTCGCGTAAAGCTTCTTCTATATTGCTTTCACTTAGCTTTCCGTAGCCTCTGACTTTCTTTAAAGTCGAGTTTAGTTTTTCAGAAATTCCTTCAAACATGGTCTCTTAAATACACCTCTCCTGTCTTAATCCAAACGTTAATAATTATCATAAGTTACATTTGTTGTCAAATATATAAGTGGTTATAGATTATACTTTTTTTAAGCACAATGACCGTTTTTAGTGTTTGCTGGTTATTAAAATCTAGTTATAAGTTTTATGGTAAATTCTCTCGGCTTTGTAGATGATAGATTCTCCCCATTAAATGAGGCTAATTATGATCCTCCCTGAGAGTGTGGAACTTCTCCCCATATATTCTAAACCAGAGTTTCTCCAGGTTTTAACTCTATAATTTCAATATCCTTTATATCTTGTGTTAGATATCTCAAATCATCAGGTGTACCAGTTAAGAGCGGGAAAGTCCCATAGTGCATAGGGATTACATATCTTGGAGCTAGAAAACGGCAGGCATGGGCTGCTTCAACTGGTGACATCGTAAATAGATCTCCAATAGGAATCATTATAAGCTCTGGCTTATATATTTCCGCGATAAGCTTCATGTCGCTAAAAACTGCAGTATCGCCTGCATGGTAAATCTTAAACCCATTCTCAAATTCTATAACATAACCAACGGCTTCACCCCCATAAGTTATGGTTCCATCTTCTTCCTGAATACCGCAGCTGTGATCCGCATGAACCATAGTGAACTTAATTCCATCGACTTCCTGGGTGCCGCCTTTATTCATAGGCAATATGTTCTCAACACCTTTATTGTTTAGCCAGACGCAGGTTTCATAAATTCCTACCACTTTGGGTTGAAACTCATTTCCTATCCGAACGCCGTCCCCTATGTGATCAAAGTGGGCATGAGTTATTGCTAAGATGTCAACATTGTCAATCTTTTTTAGATTATCCGGGCACATCGGGTTACCGTCTACCCAGGGATCTAGTATTAGGATTTTTCCCGATGGGCTTTTTATTTTAAATGTAGAGTGACCCATATAGGTCAGTTCTATTTCTTTGCCAAGCTTAGCCATTATTATCTCCTATCTATATATATTTTACATCAGAATAATGAATATTAATAAAGACAAGACGATTATTATAAATAATTTCTAAATGCTTACAATTGAATAATTTGAAAAGAGAAATTGCTGATGATAGATTTAGAGTCACACTATAGTCTTCAATGCACCAAATTCTAAGAGTTATAAAAAGGATAAAGATAAATGATTGATTCAAAATTGATAGAAGAAAACTTGTTAGAAGTTAAGAGAAAATTGGATTCTAGAGGGGCTCAGATTGATTATGATCAATTCAGGGCTCTTGATATGGGAAGGAAGGAAATCATTAAGAAGGTAGAAGAACTTGAGCGCGAGAGAAATATCGGTTCTAAAAAGATGGGCGAATTAATGAGGGAAGGCAAAAAAGAAGAAGCCGCAAACCTGCAAGAAGAGATGAAGGAAATTTCATCAAAAATTAAAAATCTTGGAGAACTGAGAACTAAAGCAGAGCAAGAGTTTCATAACTTTATGTTAATGATTCCTAATCTTCCAAATGAAATGGTGCCAGTAGGAAAGAATGAAGAAGATAATGTTGAAATCAGAAAATGGGGCGAGCCTAGGGATTTTGATTTTGAGCCTAGGGATCATATAGAGCTTGGAAAAGATCTCGATATTTTAGATCTTGATAGGGCGGCTAAAATTACAGGAGCAAGGTTTGCATTGTATAAAGCTCTGGGAGCCAGGCTTGAAAGGGCGCTTATAAACTTTATGCTTGACCTGCATACTAGTGAGCATGGCTATATAGAGGTTCTGCCACCGTTTATGGCAAATACTGATAGTTTTATCGGCACAGGGAACCTTCCCAAATTTGAAGAGGATTTGTTTAAAATCGAAAATACGAATTTTTACCTAATTCCTACAGCAGAAGTTCCGGTGACGAACATTCATAGGGACGAGATATTAAAAGAGGATGATCTTCCTATACAATATGTTGCTTATACTCCGTGTTTTAGAAGTGAAGCAGGATCTTATGGGAAAGATGTAAAAGGTATTATCCGTCAGCATCAATTTAATAAAGTCGAACTAGTAAAATTTTCAACTCCTGAAAAATCATATGAAGAGCATGAGTCTCTTACTCAAAATGCAGAGCGAATTCTGCAGCTCCTAGGCCTGCCATATCGGGTTGTTGTTCTGTGTACAGGCGATATGGGCTTCTCTTCTGCGAAGACTTATGATCTTGAGGTCTGGGTCCCTAGTGAGAATACATACAGGGAAATATCTTCCTGCAGTAATTTTGAAGATTTTCAGGCTAGAAGGGCGTCGATAAGATATCGTCCTAAAGAAGGCGGCAAAACAAAACTTGTGCATACTCTAAATGGGTCAGGTCTTGCAGTGGGTAGGACCGTGATAGGAATTTTAGAGAATTTTCAGGAGTCTGATGGTAGCATCAATATCCCTGAGGTTCTTGTGCCGTACATGGGTGGTGTTACAAAAATCAGTAATTAGTTCTAAGAGGTTTGTTTATCAAACTTGTATGATAGATAGAGAAACGTAGGACATAAAATTAGACTAATGATAAGTATGTATAACAGTATGAATCCTGTTTGTATTTCGAGATCAGTTCTAGAAATAAAATAGCGCCTCAAGAATATGATTATTGTTCCAAAAGCTGAGAATAAAGCTACTAGTCCCATTATCATAAAGAGATAAGAAAAAATACTTGGTAGAGAGTTTTTCGTCATTGTTACTTCTTCCCTATAAACAAGAATAGCATTCTACATAAGAATTTAGTAAGTATAAATAGTACAAGATTTGAAATGCTGGGGTGATTTCTAGAAGGAGTTGGTTAATTAGAATAGATTAGACTTCTAGTATTTCTTTTTCTTTTGCTTCCAATATTTCGCTAATCTTTTTAATGTGATTATCCGTAATTTTTTGTACATTCTCAAGATTCTTTTTAACTCGATCTTCGGGAAGTCCCTCTTCTTTTTCCAGATCTTTAACAAAATGATTCACATCATGTCTGATTTGTCTGATGGAAACCCTAAATTCTTCTGCTACTTTAGAAACATATTTAACTAACTCTTTTCTTCGGTCTTCTGTTAATGCTGGTATGTTGAGTCTAATTACTTTTCCATCGTTTGAAGGATTAATACCTATTTCAGATTTCATGATAGCCTTTTCTACTTCTGGTATAGCGCTTACATCCCATGGCTGAATCATGATTGTTTTTGACTCTGGTATGGATACGGTGGCTAGCTGATTTATAGGAGTTTCAGCACCGTAATAATCTACGATTATGCTATCTACAAGTCCTGATGAGGCTCTTCCGGTTCTTATTTTAGTAAGTTCGGTACTAAAGGCAGAAGTGGTTTTATTCATTCTCTCTTCAGTATCAGTAAGAATATCATCTAGCATATTGTCACACATCTTTATCACTCCTTACTATAGTTCCTATCTCACTTCCCATTATAACATTTTTTATATTGCCACTACCAAATAAATTAAAAATGATGATAGGAATATTCCCCTGCATGCATAATGAGATTGCTGTTGCATCCATAATTTTTAATTCATTCTTTAAAACATCCATATAGGTTAATTTTTTGAATTTAACTGCATCATCGTGCACTAAAGGGTCCTTGTCGTAGACACCGTCAACTTTAGTAGCTTTGAGTATCAAATCAGCGCCGATTTCCAAGGCTCTTAGTGTGGCGGCTGTGTCGGTGGTAAAAAACGGGTTGCCTGTTCCGGCTGCGAATAGTACTACACGGCCTTTTTCAAGGTGTCTTACCGCTCGTCTTCTAATATAGGGCTCTGCAACCTGCTCGATATTGAGCGCTGTTTGAACTCTGGTTTGAACACCCTTTTTTTCTAATGAATCCTGAAGGGCTAGCGCATTCATTACTGTAGCCAGCATGCCCATATAGTCTCCGGTGGAGCGATCTATACCTTTTGATGCGCCGGCTACACCTCTAAATATGTTTCCACCGCCGATAACAATGGCTATCTCAATGTTGAGCCTGCTTACCTCTGCAATTTCATTAGAGATAGTCTCGAGCACCTCGGCACTAATACCATATCCTTGTTCTCCCTGAAGTGCTTCCCCGCTTATCTTTAAAAGGACTTTGCGGTACTTAGGTTCTGGATCGGAAATAGTTTTCGAAGATGTCATAGGTTTATTTATTTAATCTAGCGGTTCGCCTAATTGGAATCTTGTGAACCGTCTAACTTTAATGTTTTCTCCAATCTTGGCTATCAGTGCTTGTAGAAGATCATCGATTTTCAGTTTTGTATCTCTGATGTAGGTCTGATTAAGTAGACATACTTCTTCGTAATACTTCTCTATTTTCCCTTCGATTATCTTCTCAGCAATTTCTGCAGGTTTACCAGATTCTAGAACCTGAGCTTTCATTACTTCTTTCTCTCTTTCAAGTTCTGCTTCCGGTATCTCTTCCTTGCTTACGTAGGTAGGATTAGCTGCTGCAATCTGCATTGCGACTTCTCTTGTAAATGCTTGAAACTCTTCATTTCTAGCCACAAAATCTGTTTCGCAGTTTACTTCGATCATTACTCCAATTTTTCCGCCTGCATGAATATAGGACATTACTGTTCCTTCTGGAGTATCTCTACCAACTTTTTTTGATGCTTTAGCAACGCCTCTAATTTTTAGTATATCAAGAGCTTTCTCCATGTCTCCGGATACTTCTTCTAATGCTTTTTTGCAATCTATAAACGGAGCCCCAGTTGAATCTCTTAGATCTTTAACCATTAATGCTGTAATCTCAGCCATAGTAATTCTAAGCCTCCTTCTCAGGTTCTTTTTCGGTTTCTACCGCAGCACTCTCAAATTCAGATGGTGTTTCTTTTGGTGGTTCTGCCGAAACTGCAGTTTCTACGGGAGCTTCAGTGCTTTTGCTTTGAGCTGGCTGACTCTCCTGAGTTACTGGTTCAGTTTGAGCCGGTGTTTCACCTGGAGCAGACTCAGAGACGGCTACAGAAGTTGAGCCCTCTTTTGCGCCTTCCTCTCCGTATTCTTTAAATACAAACACTTTTCTTTCTACCACAACTTTAGATTCTTGTTCTTTTACAATTACTTCTCCAGCCTGCAGTTTTTGCTCATAAATGTGTTTACCCTCAACACAAGCATCTGATATTCTGGATGTGAATAATTTTATTGCTCTTATAGCGTCGTCATTGCTTGGGATGATCAGATCTGCATCTGCCGGATTTGCGTTAGTATCTACGACTCCAACAATTGGTATGCCCAATTTCCTTGCTTCATGTACTGCAATATGTTCTTTTCTCGTATCAACGATGTACAGAGCCTGAGGGATGCTCTTCATATTAACGATTCCACCCACAAGATACTCAAGTTTCTGCATTTCTCGTTTTAAGTTTTTTACTTCTTTTTTCGGGAGATGGTCCATGTGGCCTTCTTCCTCAAGCTTCTTTAGTTCTAGTAGATAATCAACTCTTGCACGAATTGTGGGGAAATTAGTGAGTGTTCCACCCAGCCAACGTGAATTTACATAGGGCATGCCTGACTTCACAGTTTCTTCAGAGATAATTCCTTGGGCTTGTTTCTTTGTTCCCACAAAGAGTACCGTGCCACCCTCTGCAACTATATCTCTTACAAAATTGAATGCAGTCTTGAATAAACCTACTGTTTGTTGAAGATCAATTATGTGTATTCCATTTCTGCTTCCAAATATATAGTCCTTCATCTTCGGATTCCAATGACTAATTTGGTGACCAAAATGAACCCCGGCCTCAAGAAGCTGTTTCATGCTGATTGCTTCATTTACCGCTTCGGACTGATGTGTTTCTTCTGCCATTAAAAATGCCTCCTGTTTTATAAAACCACTTATCAAGATAAACGAAGTTATTTAACATAAAATAGTATGTTTATCAAGTTTCTTTTTGGATAAGATGCTTAATACAAAAAAATATTAGTGTGGTAAACTGTAGGGAATTTTACAGTAAAGAGGGAATTTTGAAAGAGCTAAAATATATTTTTATAATTAACCCTACTGCAGGGCAAGGCAGAACTAATAAAGCATATGACATTATAAAAGATGTGATCGCCAACAACAATATAAATAGCGACTTTAAATTTACATCTAAAGCAGGACAAGCTGCAGAGTTTGCTAAGCAAGCTGTTGCCGATGGATTTACCCATATAATATCTGTTGGAGGGGATGGAACATCTCATGAAGTCGTAAACGGTATAATCGGCTCGACTGTCGTATTTGGTATTATCCCATCAGGTAGTGGAAATGATTTTCCAAAAGCCGCTTCGATCCCTCTTGATACCAGGCTAGCTACGGAGACCGTTTTTTTAGGAAAAGAAAGAGAAGTAGATATTGGAAAGCTGGGAGATAAATATTTTATAAATGGTCTTGGAATTGGTCTGGATGGTGCAGTCTCACATAGGTTTAAAAAATTAAAGCTTTTGAGAGGGCAGTTAGGCTACTTGCTCGGATCTGTTCAAGAAGCGCTAACGTTTAAGGGGTTCCCGGTTCAAGTGAAGATTGATGATTGGATCTATGAGGGACCGCTTTTACTTACCGGCGCATCCAATGGACTCTATCAGGGGGGCAAGTTCAAGTTGGCGCCTGATGCAAAGATTGATGACGGTTTATTGGATTTCCATATTATTAAGGACATGACCATATTTAACCGACTTATAAAAATACCTAAGGTTCTTGAGGGCTCACATTCTGATCTTGAAGAAGTAGAGATTAAAAGGGCTACAAAAATGGAGATAACATTAGAAAATCCAATTCCGGCGCACACGGACGGTGAGCCTTTTTATCTGGAAAAAGGGACCCATACTATTGAAATAGTTCCATCTGGGCTTAAAATAATGTCCGCTTGACATTGATCCGGATAAAGATAAATCTACTTACAAGGAATTCATAAAAAGTCATTTGAAATTAATCTACTATGCTTAGAACAATATATTGTGCAATCGTGTTTGTGGTCTTTACAACTTTTTTTGGTGTAGTCGGGATCATTTTATCTCTTACCTATCGCCCTTTTGTAGTTCCCTATGCTGTGAAGCCATGGGCAAAATCGAATTTGTGGGCAGCTGGTATAAAGCTTCAAGTACAGGGGCTTGAAAATTTGCCGAAAGATCCCTGCATAATAATGTTCAATCACCAAAGTGCTCTAGATATACTTGCCTATATGTCCATCTTGCCAATTGATTGGCGTGCCATAATGAAAAAGGAAGTGGGTCAAATTCCTTTTATTGGTTGGGTGGCCAGATTGTCCGGTCACTATCTGGTGGCAAGAGATGGCTCAAGTTCAGACACAAAAGAGGTTAAGAAGATAGTAAGTAAAATACGCTTGGGGCCTTCAGTTGTTGTAGCTCCGGAAGGAACCAGGGGTAAGGATGGAAAGCTCTTACCTTTTCAAAAGGGTGGGTTTTTAATTGCTGTGTTGGCAAGAGTCCCAGTGGTTACTATGGTGATAACAGGTGGAGCCGAACTACTTTCTAAAGGTTCCAGACATCCTAATCCGGGAATTATGAAAATTAAGCTTTTGCCCCCTATATCCGTCGATGATTTGCCAAAGGGTAGAGAAGGGAGAGAGAAATTAATGCATATAGTGCGAGAACAAATGGAAGAAGTTTTAGCGGTTGAGGGATATTGATAAAGGATCCAATAAGTAAATCCATTCACAGCTTCTTGATTTCTTCTGGTACTCGTTAATAATTAGTAACCCGGATTTATTGAGTAACCCCTTTCAATAGTCTATAATTGATAAGTTGTATAAATGTCTCCTAGGGATTCATCAAAGAAATGTTTATGCAAATATGGTTCTTGATTAATTGGGTCGAGGTTTATTTATACACACTGTTTAGAAACATTATTGAACTACTTAATTGGAGCAGTATGAGAATAGTGGGAGAGAAATATGGATAGTCAGCAATTTGCAGATTTAGAACTCAAAACAATTATTAGCCTAGCGGGAATGCCTGTACAAAAAGACTTGGTTAATCCTAGGAAACCGCTGGAGATGGCAAAGAAGGTAAGGGTGACATTTAGACCTCTACCCCGAAATTATGGAAACCAGATTGTAATAAAATTTAGAGAAAAACTTAAAAACAAATTAGAAGAGCATGGAGTTAATGTAATTCCCTGGGATGAAGCTGCTGAGGTATCTGATGGATGGATATCAAAAGTGCTAAAAACTAGAAAAGTTAAAAGAAACATTCATGCCGTAGTTGATGTTAAAAGAGATTATTCGCTGACAAGGACTTTTTTGAGCGGGATTGCTGAGAGAATGTACGGCTATTTGCGAAAACCCGATATGTCGGTAATGGAAATTCTTAGGGTAAGCGGATGGGCTGATGATTTTACAGCTAGATATGTGCAGGACCCTTTTAATACCCAGATTCTTACACTTATGCCTTTAGAGCCGGAATTTGCTAACCAAAGCACTACATATGACCGCAAGATAGCAATAGGCATACAGAACCTTATTGCCACCATGTCTGAAATAATTATGGGCATTGCCCCAGATAAGTTCTCCTTGGTTAATATGAATCTTTCAGACTCTATATATCTAAACGAAGGAATGGACGATTTTGTTTTGAATTCTTTGATACCAAAGATATATGCTCCGATTAAACCACCGGTATTAAACCGTTTTAAAAAAGGGGAGTATGATCCCGAAGAATCTGTTTTCCCTCAACAGTTAGCGGAATTAGGTCGGTTGATTAAGTCCACCAACCTCTACCCTCGGGGGTCTAAATTTAGTGAAAAAGTAAAACGGCAGTCTCATAAAGATGTTGTCGAAAAGATAATGGAAGGCAGAACCGGTGTTTCATATGGTTTTATAGCATTAGCTGAAGCTCCCGTGTATGAGGGCAAAGCTATAATAACCAAATCTACATGGGATAAACTCACAAAAGTGGAAAGTGTCGATGACGACATGGTTAGAGAAAATAAAAAGGGTAGATGGTTTGTACGAACCGTGATACGCGGAAAGGAGATTTATCAACAAGTACCAGACATGTGGATAACAACATCTCGTTCTGGTAGTGATAAAACCAACCTCGATCCTAGTTGCGACATAGTAAGGATTGGCGTAGTTAAGGGTAAGCTGCATTTAGAAACTCCAAGGGGAGTAGATCTGAATCGAAAAGATATAAGACCATCTTTTGATACCTATGTAATACTCGCTCAAGCCCTTGCTTCCGCATTATATACTCCTGATCTTATAAAGAACGGTCTTCCAATACTTCATTTTCATGGATATCCGGATCCTAACTGGTTTGGAAAGGGTGAATACCACTCAGGTGCAAATAACCCTTCATTACCATGCGGCACGGTTGAAGCGGCGCTATTAAATTATTCTGCGATATATGAACTAGCTAATAATAATGGTAAAGGGATGAAGATGCTTTGCTTAGTTGAGTCTGATCATGGTGTTAATATTATGGGTTTGGACAAAGACCATATAATTAAAAGGCTTACAGATGGAGTAGACAAAGGGCATGTTAAGTTAGGTGGAACATATTTGCCGGATCTTAAAAAGTTCAGCAAAAAGCAAGCTGCAGAGAAGTTAGAACAAGAAGCAGGTTCTGCAAATTAAGGTAGTTGTTGTAAATTGTTGGCCCTTTGGTATATTGATGCCTGAATTAAACTAAATATTTCATATCATACGTCATAAAACTGGAAAAATAGATGAGTGAATCACAAGAAACTGCAAAAATTTATCTTGGACGTCATTGTAAAACAGCATGGAATTTAGAAGGGCGGCTTATCGGTACAATTGATCGTCCGCTTTGCGATGTGGGCTTGGCAGAGATTGAAGAGACTTTCCCTCTTATTGAAGCACTTAACTTTGACAGAATCGTTACTAGCCCGCTTAAAAGGGCGCATGACACATCCAAATCCTATGCTGACAGGATTGGCATACCACTTGATATCCATCAGGACTTAAGAGAGCTCGACCACGGGGACTGGAACGGTCAGAAATATGAAGATCTCCTGTCTGATCCAAAGAGTGATTTTTATAAATGGTGGAATAATGGAGATGCATCAATTCCACTTCCTAACGCACCTGAGACTTTGGAAGAAGTTCAGCAGAGAATAGTCCGCACCATAAAAGAAATTGCTCTTGCCTATCCTGGAGAAAAGGTTCTCGTAGTAATGCACAAACATATAAGGTCTTTATTCACTTGTTATCTACTTGGACTTGATCTAAACAACTTCAGGGCTAATATCAACGAAACCGTAGAGCCTATCGAGCTTTCCAACGAAGATCTTCAGAAAGTGTTATAAGGTGCACCATAATAGAATCTAATCTCTACTACAAATTATCTAACTAAAAGGTATAATAGATTTTGACCATATTCGGAGAGCTGGCAGAACGGCGATTGCACCGGTCTTGAAAACCGGCGTCCTTACGGACTTGGGGGTTCGAATCCCTCGCTCTCCGCCATTTATTAGTCCGCTATTCTAATTCAACTCCATTTTTATAATAAGTAAGTTCTTTAATAGATCCATCTTTGTTTAATACTTTATGCTCTCCGTTAAGCTCTCCGTTGTTGAAATTGCATACGCTTTTTAATTCTCCGCCCTCGTACCAACTTGTTGTAATGTCTTGTCTTTCATCATTTGCATAATTTGATTCTTTGTGCAGCTGCCCGTTTTCATAGTACATATTCGTTATGCCGTTTAGATGGCCATCTTTACACATCCACTCTGTTTTTAATGCTCCACTCTCGAAATAATCCTTAACTACACCGTTAGGATTGTCTTTACATACTGGGAAAGGTGAGTCAGCTAGGGCTAAATAGGGTGAAAGGGCAATTAATGATAAAACTA
>Ga0209633_10001277_pt1 | contig 26470 bp, 25 predicted proteins | sample Cruoilmetagenom1_FD_187290 | JGI IMG/M metagenome (GOLD analysis project Ga0209633, IMG submission 187290) | Oil polluted marine microbial communities from Coal Oil Point, Santa Barbara, California, USA - Sample 1 (SPAdes) (version 2) | ecosystem: Environmental > Aquatic > Marine > Oil seeps ...
GACATAGAGAAAGATCAGGATGGTAGCTGTGATTCCAACTGCCAGTCCAAGCAAGTTTAACAGCGTAAAGAATTTGTCCCGTATGGCATTTCTGGCCAGGGATAGCAGGTAATTTTTGAAAAGTGACATCGGAAACGCGTTTATTGGTTATGCAATCTATAGTGAAATCAATAGCAGTGCCAAAGCAGTTAAGTATTTAATAACTAGCAATCTAACATGGATATGCATTTATGAAGGTGTCCGAATACGTATAAGGACCGTTCAGTATCGGACATGGCCTAAATTGTTTTGTTGTACAAAATTAATTGCTACTTTTATTTACTGATATCAGTAACAGCGAATACACTTCTGAATGAGCAGGCCAATCTTTTTTATTGATGACGACAAGGTCATTCTGAACCTGATGGAGTTTACCTTTCAGAGCAGGCATGATTACGATGTTGTCTGTTACTCTACCGGGGAGGAGTGCCTGGAAAATCTTCATCTAAAACCAAGGGTCATTGTTCTGGACCACATCCTGGCCGGAACAGGCGAAAATAAGCTCAACGGGCTTGATACACTGAAGGAAATCCGCAAATTCAACACACATATTCCCGTGATCATTCTTACCGGACAGGGCGATGATACGCTTCTAAGCGAGTTCATGGAGAATGGGGCAAACAGGTACCTTACCAAGGACGATTTTTTTATTGACTCGCTTATTGAAACCATTCAGCAGTTAATTCTCTGATTCCTTTTGTTTAATCTCCTTACTGTCATGAATTAATGCGGAAGATTTGTTTTTTTATATGAGATAAATTTATACTTTTGCACTCCCAAATTGAAGAGTTGTGAGAAAGCGGGATTCATATGCAGTACGCATTTCGGGTTTAGGAGAAGGCGATCACGATTTTTCATTTGAGCTTGACAGGCAGTTCTTTATTTTATTTGAGCATCCGGATATCAGCAACGGAAATGTACATGCAGAGGTGATCCTGGAAAAGAAGCCAGGCGTTTTCTCTCTTCATTTTTCACTTACAGGGAATGTGGAGGTACTATGTGACCGTTGTCTGGAAAAGTTTTCGACTGAGATTTCTACCAGCCAGACAATTTTTGTAAAAATGGGAGAAACACCTGGCGAAATTGAGGATGATGTGTTGATCATTGGAAGGGACGATCACGAAATAGAGGTGGGTCAGTATCTGTATGAGTTTATTATGCTGGCACTTCCCTATCAGAAGGTTCACCCGGACAATGCTGAAGGACAATCCACATGCAACCCGGAAATGTTGAAACAACTGGATGCTCACAGTAGCAAGGAACCTGATAGGGAAGAAACGATTGATCCCAGGTGGGATGCACTTAAAGGAATTATTGAAAAAAACGAATAACTATGGCACATCCAAAAAGAAAGACTTCAAAGACCAGAAGAGACAAGAGAAGAACGCATTATAAAGCAGAGGCTCCTACACTCTCCACCTGTTCAACTACAGGAACTGTTCATGAGCGTCACCGTGCTTATTACGTGGATGGAAACCTTTATTACAAAGGCAAACTCGTTATCGACGCTGAAGCCGATTTAGCTTAGCTAAGACATTCATCAGGGCAGCAGCCCGATAACCCATGCGCATTGGGATCGATATGATGGGGGGCGATTACGCTCCCGGCTCTGTAATCCGTGGAGCCATTCTCGCCAGGGAATCCTTACCTGTTGGTGTGGAAATCGTATTGATTGGTAACAAGGACAGCATGACCCGTTATTCGGAGGAACACCAACTTGATGTAAGCGGGCTTTCAGTTTTACATGCAGAGGATTTTGTGGGGATGGAAGACCATCCTCTCAAGGCATTCAAGGAGAAGCCACAGGCAGGCCTTTTTCTGGGCCAGCGTTTACTTGGCGATGGTTCACTGGATGGGTTCTGCAGTGCGGGAAATACCGGGGCCATGATGGTTGGCGCCATGCAGATCATCACTTCTATTCCGGGAATTATCCGTCCGGCCATCGCTGCAACAATACCTAATGTTGAGGGAACACAATCCGTAATACTCGACGTAGGGTTGAATCCTGATGCACGTCCGGATGTTTTATACCAGTATGGCTCCATTGGTACCATTTACTCAAATTTAGTTCATCGAATTGTTGATCCGGCAGTAGCTTTGCTCAACGTGGGTATCGAAGAGAGCAAGGGGAACATGGTTACCCGGAGTGCCTATCAGTTAATGAAAGAGTCCTCGACCTACAATTTCATTGGAAATATAGAAGCCAACGAGATGTTTGTCTCAACCAGGGCAGATGTAATAGTAACAGATGGATTTATTGGAAATATGATGCTGAAACAGGCAGAAGCATTTTATAAAGTTGTATCCATGAAAAGTGTTGGCAATGGTTATTTTGAATTGTTTAATTTTGAAAATTTTGGAGGAACCCCGGTACTGGGCGTAAATGCTCCCTTACTTATCGGGCACGGAATCTCCAATGATAAAGCTATAAAAAATATGCTTCTTCATACATCTGATGTAGTGGGAGCTGGATTGGTCAATAAGATTAAAGAAGAACTGGACAGATGAGCAATATTGCAGCAGGAATAACCGGAATTCATGGTTGGGTACCTGAATACAGACTTACCAATGACGAGTTGAGCACCATGGTGGAAACCACCGATGAGTGGATCATGCAGAGAATTGGCATTAAGGAAAGGAGAATTTTGAAGGAGGGCGCTACCTCCGATATGGGTGCCCGGGCAGTGGAGGGACTTCTGAAGAAGACCGGAACCTCACCGGATGAAATAGATCTTGTGATCTGCGCCACCATCACTTCAGACTATAATTTTCCATCTACTGCCAATCTGATCGCCCATAAAGCTGGAATTAAAAATGCCTGGAGTTTTGATATTTCAGCAGCATGTTCCGGATTTATATATGGATTACAGACTGCAGCAAATTTTGTGCAGTCCGGTCAATATAAGAAGGTGGTATTTATAGGCGCTGATATGATGTCGTCCATTACCGACTATTCCGATCGTACCACATGTCCCCTGTTTGGTGATGCTGCCGCTGCTGTGCTGGTTGAGCCTGTTGAAGAGGGACTGGGTGTCAGGGATGCTCTTTTGCATGCAGATGGAAGCGGGATGAAGAACCTTCACCAGAAGGCAGGAGGATCAGCCAGACCAGCATCGCACGAAACTGTCGAAGCAAAGGAACATTTTGTATTTCAGGAGGGGCAGGCAGTTTTTAAAGTGGCCGTTTCCAAAATGGCGGACGTTTCTGTGGAGATCATGGAAAAGAATGGGCTCAGCTCCGAAGATCTTACATGGCTGGTACCCCACCAGGCCAATATGCGCATTATTGAAGCAGTTGCTCGCCGTATGGGAATTCCCAAAGAAAAGGTGATGATCAATATCGAGAAATATGGCAATACCACTGCAGCTACGATTCCGCTCTGTCTTTGGGAATGGGAATCACAATTGAAAAAAGGCGACAATCTTATATTGGCAGCTTTTGGAGGTGGTTTTACCTGGGGATCCATCTATTTGAAGTGGGCCTATGATGGAAACAAGAATAATGACTAAATTTGCACAAAAAGCAGAATATGGCAAAAATAGGTGAAACAGAAGGTACCAACAAAATCAATATGATTGGCGTTGGAACTACAATTGAAGGTAGTATTAACTCCAGCGAAAATATCAGGTTCGATGGCAACCTGGTGGGCAACCTGAATACCAAGGGAAAGGTATTTATTGGACAGAGCGGGACGGTAAGTGGAGAGATCAGATGCAAAAATTGCGAAGTTGAAGGTGTGGTAGACGGTAAGGTTATAGTAACGGAGTTGCTGTCGCTTCGTTCCATGTCGAAAGTATATGGTGAAATTAAGACAGGTAAGCTGGCCATAGAGCCGGGAGCAACGTTTACCGGTAAATGTGATATGGGTGGAAAAAAAGAAGGAATCACCGAACCAGTCGCAAAACTCAAAGAAGAACGACGCTAAAAACTCAGGCATGAATTCCTATGTCCGCTATTCCGGAATGGGATTTCAGATGGTTGCTATTATTCTTCTTTTCTATTGGGCAGGGTCGAAACTTGATGAAAGATCGGGCAATGAGAAACCTGCCTATACTGCAATATTGACCCTTCTGGGTGTTTTTGCAGGCCTCTACATTATATTAAAGGATTTCATATTCAGGAAGAATGATTGACCGGATACGATTCATCTGGCAACTCCTGGTTCAGGCTTCCATATTGGCTCTTCTGGGAATAGTGTTGATTCCACGGTTCAATGTGGAGATTTCCACTGTAGAATTCCTTATTACACTTGCATCCCTTACAATAGTAAACCTGCTTACCTATCTTATTATGTATGCAGGAATTCAAAAAAACAGCAAAGAGGGAGCAGTATATCTCCTTGGTGGAATAGTGGTAAAATTCCTTCTGTATCTCCTGTTTATTTTACTTTTTTGGATCGTCACAAAAAATCTTTCCAAACAGTTTATCGTTACGTTTTTTGCACTATATTTAATCTTTACTTTTTTTACGGCAGGACATCTGCTTAAACCGCTGAAGAACAAATAATTACACTGACCGTGAGCGCGAGATTTATAGCTGTTGTATCCAGCCTTCTGATAGGAATTATCTTTATTTTACCAGGCACTCAACTCTATGGACAGGATGAACATCCTGAAACAGATGATGCACATCATCAAGCCATAGAAGAACATCATGATGATTCCGGGCATGGTGAAGCTGCGGAGGAGGAGTTTAATGCAACAGAATATATTCTGGAACACGTTAGCGATTCCCATGACTGGCACATACTTACCAAAAAGGATGGGCATCATGTGGCAGTTCCTTTGCCGGTGATACTGTATAGCAAACATTCCGGCCTGCATCTGTTCTCGTCTAAAAAAATTGCTCACGGACACTCCCATGAAGGATTCCAAATGGGTCACGGAAGTATTGAGGTACTTAATAAGGATGGCGAGACCGTAGAGAAGAGCCTGAATGGAAAGATCATTGAAGTTGATGAACACGGTGATCTGGTGGAAGCAGGATTGCCGCTGGATTTTTCAATTACCAAGAATGTATTTATGATGCTGCTGTCTGTCATAATTCTTCTTTGGGTTTTCCTTAGTCTGGCCAGAGCCTACAAAAAGAAGGGAATCAGCGAGCCAAAAGGACTGGCTGGTTTCATTGAGCCTGTCATTGTTTTTATAGAAGAGGATGTGGCTATTCCTAATATCGGAGTGGATAAGTATTATAAGTATATGCCTTATTTGCTGACCATTTTCTTTTTTGTCCTTCTGAATAATCTGATGGGTTTGATCCCTTTCTTTCCCTTTGGTGCTAATGTAACAGGAAACATTGCTCTAACAATGGTACTTGCTGTGTTTACATTCATCATTACAACCTTTAGTGGAAACAGATCCTATTGGCAGCATATTTTCAATACTCCCGGAGTGCCGGTATGGCTTGCTCCCATAATGATACCGGTGGAGATCATTGGCATGTTTACAAAACCCTTTGCGCTGATGATTCGTCTTTTTGCGAATATCACCGCGGGCCATATCATTGTATTGAGCCTCATCTCCATGATTTTCATTTTCAAATCCATATTTATGTCGGTTCCATCCCTGGTGATGGTAATCTTCATGGATTTTATTGAACTGCTTGTAGCATTCCTGCAGGCATATATATTTACCTTATTATCAGCATTATTTATTGGATTGGCGATGCCCGAGCATCACCATGATTAGTTTCACTTTAATTTTTATTTATTATGACTGGTACATTAGCAGCAATTGGAGCAGGACTTGCCGTAATAGGCGCAGGACTGGGAATCGGAAGGATCGGCGGATCAGCAATGGATGCCATTGCACGTCAACCTGAAGCTGGAGGAAAAATTCAGACAGCTATGATTATTTCTGCCGCTCTGATTGAAGGTGTTGCATTATTTGCCGTTGTGGTTTCCATGATGGGCAATTAATCAACTTATTTGAACAGACCTGTAACGATTGGTTGCAGGTCTTTCTTTGAAAATCATTAAACACGAAATATAATGGATCTAGTAACACCGGGAATAGGAATGATTTTTTGGTCCACCCTGTTCTTTCTTGTTTTGCTTTTCATCCTGGGCAAATTTGCCTGGCCAGCTATTCTAACGGCTGTAAAGGCCCGGAATGAAAGCATACGTCATGCGCTTGAAGCTGCTGACAGGGCAAAAGAGGAGATGGCCCAACTGCAGGCCGACAATGAAAAAACTCTGGCTGAGGCGAAAGCCGAAAGAGATGTCCTGATGAAGGAGGCAAAGGAGATGAAAGACAAGCTGATTGCCGATGCCAAGGAGAAAGCCTCTGAAGAAGCCAGCAAGTTGGTTAAGAGTGCAAGAGAGTCTATCCAGAGGGAAAAAGCTGGTGCACTGAATGATATGAAGGAGCAGATGGCCAATCTTTCAGTGGATATAGCTGAACAGATTCTACGTATGAAGCTGGAGGAAAGCAAGGCGCAGAAGGAACTTGTCGACAAGCTGATCAACGAAGCCGATCTGAATTAGCGAATCAATTAAGTGATTTATGAACGAAAGTCAGATTTCAGTACGTTACGCAAAAGCACTGTTTCAGAGTGCATCTGAACAGGGAATTCTTGATAAGGTTTACAAGGATATGGAGGTCCTTACCTCCACCTGTAAGCTGGAGGATTTCCAGTATATGCTCGCAGTACCCACCTTGCAACCCAGCCAGAAAATAAAATTGCTCAGAGCGATTTTAGAAAAACATCTTTCAAAGATATCCCTCTCCCTGATCGACCTGGTTGTAAAAAACAAACGGGAGGCTTATTTGCCAGGAATTGCCCGATATTTCAGGGAGCTCTATCGTAAGAAAACAGGGATTCGCTCTGCCACACTGGTCACCGCACAAACCGTGGATGAATCGGAAATGAATGGTATCCGTAAGTTGATTAAGAATGCCTATGATTCGGATGTAGAAATGACTACTGTTGTGGATGGCGACGTAATAGGTGGTTTTGTACTGACCATTGAAGATATGCGCTACGATGCAAGCGTGGCCAGCAATCTCAAAAAATTGAAAAAACAACTACTTCAAACCAGTATTGAAAAGTAATAAAATATGTCTCAGATTAAGCCTTCCGAAGTATCGGAAATTTTAAAGAAGCAAATAGAAGGGTTCAAAAGTGATGTTGAACTTGAAGAGGTGGGTACTGTACTCCAGGTTGGAGATGGAATTGCCCGTATTTATGGATTAAACAGTGTACAGGCCAATGAGCTGATCGAATTTGACAGTGGTGTTGCAGGTATTGTTTTGAACCTTGAAGAGGATAATGTGGGTGCAGTGCTGCTGGGATCTTCGGAATTAATAAAAGAGGGTGATTCCGTAAAACGCTCCAAGAAAATTGCCTCCATTCAGGTAGGCGAACCATTGCTGGGACGTGTAATCAATACCCTAGGAGAACCTATTGATGGTAAAGGACCTGTTACAGGAGAGATGATCGACATGCCCCTGGAGCGAAAGGCCCCTGGCGTGATTTACAGGCAACCAGTGAGTGAGCCACTACAGACCGGTCTGAAACCTATTGATGCCATGATTCCAATTGGGCGTGGACAGCGGGAACTGATCATCGGTGACAGGCAGACAGGTAAGACTGCTATCGCGATTGATACCATTATAAATCAGAAAGAATTTTACGAGAAGGGTGAACCTGTATATTGTATCTACGTGGCCATCGGACAGAAGGGTTCAACAGTTGCCAATATCCAGAAAACGCTGGAGGAGGCTGGAGCCATGGATTACACCGTGATCGTCTCTGCAACCGCATCAGATCCGGCCGCCTTGCAGTTTTATGCTCCTTTTGCAGGCTGTTCCATAGGTGAGTATTTCAGAGATACCGGAAGGCCCGCATTGATTATCTATGATGATCTTTCCAAGCAGGCGGTATCTTACCGTGAAGTGTCTCTCCTCCTGAGGCGCCCTCCCGGAAGAGAGGCTTATCCCGGAGATGTATTTTATCTCCACTCGCGCCTTCTGGAACGTGCTGCCAAGGTCGTACAATCGGACGAGATTGCTAAAAACATGAATGATCTTCCCGATCAGCTGAAACCCTTGGTTAAGGGAGGTGGATCGCTTACTGCTTTGCCGATTATCGAGACGCAGGCCGGTGATGTAAGTGCCTATATTCCTACCAATGTGATCTCCATTACAGATGGACAGATTTTCCTGGAATCCAATCTCTTTAATGCTGGTGTACGGCCTGCCATTAATGTGGGTATCTCTGTATCCAGGGTAGGAGGTAATGCACAGATTAAGGCCATGAAGAAGATTGCAGGGACCCTGAAGCTTGATCAGGCCCAGTTTCGTGAACTGGAGGCATTTTCCAAGTTTGGTTCAGATCTGGATGCGGCCACAATGGCTGTGTTAGATAAGGGAAGCAAGAATGTTGAGATTCTGAAACAGGATCAATATTCCCCCATGTCTGTTGAAAAGCAGATAGCCATTATCTATTGCGGAACTCAGGGATTGTTGTCCGATATTCCGGTGGAGAAGGTGAAAGAATTTGAAGCTGAGTTTCTGGATTATATGGAGCTAAAGCAGAAAGATACACTTGCAGCTCTTGCACAGGGTAAATTGTCGGACGAAATAACCGGTAAAATTGTTGATGCTGCCAAAGAAATTATAGAGAAATTTAAGTAAGACCCCATGGCGAGTTTGAAGGAAATACGGGAGCGAAGGGCCTCTGTGGCCTCTACCATGCAGATCACCAGTGCTATGAAGATGGTCTCTGCTGCCAAGCTGAAGAAGGCACAGGATGCCATTGTGCAGTTCAGACCTTATGCCGAGAAACTGCAGGAGATTCTGGCCAGTGTTGGTGATAGCATGAAGGACGATGAGGACAATCAGTATGCAGCACAACGCGATAAGGAAAGGATCTTACTGGTACTGATTACTTCCAACCGGGGCTTGTGTGGTGCTTTTAACTCTAATGCCATCAAAGCCACAATCACCAGGGCACTGACCACTTTTGACAGGCAGATGATGGCGCGTCAGGTCGATTTTATTGCTATCGGAAAGAAGGGTGCAGATTTTCTGCGTAAAAAGGGATACAATGTGATCTTCGATGGAAGTGAGATTTTTGATGATCTTACCTTCGATCACGTGGCCCAGGTGGCTAATATGGTCATGGGTCTTTTCACCGACGGTGAGTATGACCATGTGGATATAATTTACAACCGTTTCAAGAATGCCGGGACGCAGATTCTGACAGAAGAACAGTTTCTGCCCATCAAGGTGGATGAGCTGGCCGATGAGTCTGGCTCTGCTTCTAATGTGGACTATATTTTTGAGCCCACAAAGGAGTATATTGTTCAGGAGTTGATTCCACGTTCTCTGAAGCTAGAGTTCTATAAGGCGATTCTGGATTCGCATGCATCGGAGCATGGTGCGCGAATGACTGCAATGCATAAGGCAACAGACAATGCCACCGAGCTTCTGAAAGAGCTGAGCCTGCAGTTTAACAAAGCACGACAGGCAGCCATTACCAACGAAATCCTGGAGATTGTAGGAGGAGCAGAGGCCCTGAAAGGATAGGTATTAATTCAAAGATTTAGTGCTATGGTTATAGACAAGACATTTATCTTGACAGTAACCGTATTGCTTGTAGTCCTCATTGATTGAAAGAAATTGAGGTGAGAAAGAGATATTTCATATGTCTGTGTGCACTTCTTCTGCTGACTCAGAGTTTTGAGGCTAAGGCACAACTTCTAATTAATGAATTTGTTGCATCCAACTCATCAGGAGGTTACTATGATGCCGAATACCAGGATTATCCAGATTGGATTGAGATTTATAATGCCTCTGATACTCCCATCGATATAAGTTCTTATTATTTAACAGATGAGCTGGAAGAATTGGATAAATGGATTATTCCAGAAGGAACTGTTATAGGGGCAAAAGGCTATCTCCTGTTCCTGGCAGACGACAGGAATACAGATAATCACACAAGCTTTAAGCTGAGTGCGGATGGTGAGTCCATAGCACTTTCAAACCGGGATAAGCTTATTGTGGATTCTGTTGTTTACATGCCACAGAATAACAATATTTCCATGGGCAGACTAATCGGAGATTCAGAAGTTTGGGCCTACTTCCCCGAACCCACTCCCAATGACATAAACAATACAACAGCCTATACGGGAAGGGCGATGGCTCCCCAGTTAAATATGCCCGCAGGCTTTTATAATTCGCCCCTTTCAGTAGATATGGAGTCTCCATCCCAGTTAGCCATTCACTACACATTGGATGGAAGTATCCCAACGCCTGGCTCAGATCTTTATTCGGGCCCCATCGAGGTTTCATCAAATATGGTGATCAAGGCTATATGTGTCGAAGCGGGTAAAATGAATAGTGAGCCCATTAGTGCCTCCTATTTTGTCGGAGAAGATGTAAGCTTACCTGTGTTTTCATTTTCAATGGATCCCGGGCTGGCTAATGGCTTCCCCTATTCCGACGAGAGGGTTTCACACCTTGAATATTTTAATGAGAATCAAAGCCGTGTAATCAGTCAGGATATTGGTGCCAGAATAACCGGATTAGTGGGTATTTATCCCTTGAGGACATTCTCTTTGTATGCAAGATCAGAATATGGTAGTAGCCGTTTGGACCACCGTTTTTTTAAAAGCAAAAACATGTGCAGCTACAAGAATCTGGTTTTAAGAAACGGTGGATATCAGGACTACAGCCATACTTATTTTCGGGATGGCTTAATCCAATCTTTTGTTGAGGGCTATCTCGATCTGGAGTATCAGGCATACAAACCTGCACTTGTATTTAAAAATGGGGTTTATCATGGATTGATAAATATGCGGGAAAAGCAGAATGAGTTTTACATAGAGAATAATACGGGGATCGATAATGACAGTATTGATATGCTGGAGTACCAAACCGAAGCCCCCATTGAGGTATTGAGCGGAGATGCCGCGCATTATAATGCTATGATTGACTTCATTGAGAATACAGACCTTTCTCTTGAGGAGAACATGGCTGAACTCGAAACCCTCATGGATGTTAAAAACTATCTGGATTACTACATCCTGGAGATATACTGCGCCAATGCCGACTGGCCCGATAAAAACTGTAAAATCTGGCGCCCCAGGACTGCAGAAGGCAAATGGCGATGGATGGTATTCGATGTAGATTATGGGTATGGCTTTCGCTTCCCGGTGGAAACAAACATGTATGACTATCTGTACACACTGGAGGAGCCTTTCTATCATAACAGGCCATGGGTTACGCTTATTTTCCGAAAGATCATGGAAAATGAAAGCATGAAGAATTACTACCTTCAACGTTTCAGTGCTCTTCTGAATACCGCATTTCATACCGATCGGGCAATTCAACTAACAGACAGTTTAAAAGCACAAATTGAACCCGAAATTGGCAGGCATATAGATAATTGGGGACATCTGGCCTATGGGATTCCAAGCCTTGGAGAATGGGAAAGCAATTGTGACGTCCTATATGATTTTGCCAGAAGAAGACCCTTTTTTGCCAGGAAAAATATGATGGATTTCTTTCTTCTGGAAGATACTGTGACAGTGGAAATGGAGGCAGATGGAGGGACCATATTTGTGAATGATGTGAAGTATTGCCGGGGCTCCCAAACAGGGCTCTTTTTCACAGATATCCCGCTCCACTTGCTGGCTGTTCCGGACAATGGTTATGAATTTCTTGGATGGATCAATGCCACCGAAAGTTCAGAATCCTCCATTGCATTTATACCTGGTTCAGATACAAGTGTCACTGCCCTCTTTGGTCCTGCATATACAAATATCCTGGAGGAAGTATTTCAGGAAAGCACCGTTTTATCGGATGCTTCCTCACCCTATGTGGCTAGGGGAGATTTAATTATTCCGGCCAATATTCATGTAAGCCTGGAAGCGGGTGCTGAGATTCTGATGCCTGAAGGATGCAATATTTATGTATATGGAATGCTCAGCGTAAATGGTAACGAAGATAGGCCTGTAAAGATTGATGCATATCATAATACCTGGGGAGCCATTTGCTTGAATCATTCCACGGGCATGTCGGAGTTCAATCATCTGATTCTTGAAAATGCAACAACAGGAGGTGATCCGGAAATCTATATCGGGGCCATTTCAGCTTTCCATGCTGATTTAAAACTTAGTGGTGTCAGTATTGAAAAAGTACCGGCAAATACGGTGTTTTTCCAATACGGGAATATTGAAGTCAAGAATAGCCGCTTTCAATCGGAAGGTAGTGGTGACCTGATTAATATCAAGCATGCAGATACTGCGATTGTTGAGTATTCGGTGTTTATGGATAGCAGGATGCCTGACACCGACGCCATAGATTATGATGATGTAAAAACTGGAATCATCAGGTACAATGCTATTCATAACCTGATTGGGGAGAATAGTGATGGAATCGATATTGGTGAGGAAACGCAAAATGTTGAGATTTATGAAAACCTGATTACCAATTGTGGCGATAAAGGTATTTCTCTGGGACAGGCCTCCAGCATGAAGGTTTATAAAAACACCATCTACTCTTGCCTGAATGCCATTGCAGTGAAAGATTATGGATCTTTTGCCGAGGTAACTAATAATACCCTGGTGAACAACTTTATAGGTATTTCATGTTATGAAAAGAATCTGGGCAGTGGAGCTGGTTCTGCATCGGTATTGAATACCATAGTATCTGACTCCAGAACATCCTCCATTGTACAAAGAAATGATGGATCTGTCCTGATCGAATACTCCATCTCCAATACCGATGTTTTAGCAGGAATTGGCAACCTCTTTGGGGACCCGGAATTAGTCTCACCTCTCCGTTTCAATTTCCAGTTGAGTGAGAGCTCACCCTGTATAAACCAGGGAAGTCCCGATTCTCCTCCAGATACTGATGGTTCCCGGGCAGATATGGGAGCTTATTTTACTACAGATTGGCCGCTTATCCATAAGGATATAGTTATTAATGAGTACTATAGCCAGGATGCAGTATCGGATCCGCTTGACTGGATAGAGATATATAATAAGGGTGAAAACAGCATTGATATTTCCGGATGGTATATAAAAGATGGCGGCAGTAAATACTTCAGGATACCCGGTGAAACCTGGCTGGATGCTGAGAGTTATCTTGTGCTTTGCAAGGACACAAGCAACTTCAGATCATTCTTCGATTTGGGGCAGAGAGTGATAGGGAATTTTGATTTCACCATGGGCCGTTCCAGGGATGTACTTAATGTATATACAAAAGACTATTCACCCGTACTTTCATTGCAGTATGATGAAGATCTGAACTGGCCCGACTCTAAAGATAAAGTCCGGCTCTCAGTAGCCCTTATCGATACTTCACTGGCACTGGATGATGGTACTAACTGGAGAACGGGATACCGTATGTATGGCACTCCCGGCTATTCAAATATTCCTCCCAGGATTTCAAATCTATATCTGAATGAGGTGTCCGGAGCGGAACAAAATGTGCAAATGGATGAATTTGGAGAATATGATGATTGGCTCGAATTATATAGCGACAGCGATAATGAAGTAAACTTTGGAGGATTATATCTGACAGATGATCTGAAGGAGCCGACGCTGATGCGCGTCAGGCAAAATTCTCCGGATAGTACGAGTATTCCACCCGGAGGGTACAAAGTTCTTTTTGCTGACGGCACTCCTGACCAGGGAGTTCTGCACCTCGACTTCAGGATAAGTGCCAATGGGGAGGAATTGGGACTGGTACAGCTGATCGGTCTGGATACTATAATGCTGGACCAGCTTGTATTTGGAGAGTTCTATGCAGGAAATTCCTATTCCAGGTTTGCTGATGGAGGAATGCCCTGGGCACAGCAGGCCCCTACTCCTGGTTATTCAAATCAATCCAGCAGTGTAAGACCTCAGGAGGATATGCATGTCACTCTTTACCCAAATCCCGCCTCAGACATCCTGCATATCAGCTTAGAGAACTATACAGGTGAAGAAACTGAAATCCAGTTAGTCAATATGCTTGGACAGGTGGATGGGAATTGTTCCGGGATTTACTCAGAACAGTTAATATCCATGAATGTTTCTCACCTGGAAGCAGGTCTCTACCTGTTAAAGATAAAGACAGGGGATGAGTGGAGTGTTCATCGTATTATCATCTCCCGCTAGTCCCCCTTCCCTCCTTTATATTACGGCACCACCACGCTATATTTAGCGGAGGGGCCTATAAATATTTGCGTAGCAAAGATTTTCAGCCCCGAGATAAATATAGCTCTGAGTGTCTAATACTCGTCCCAGCTTTTTATGGATATATCCTCCAGCTCCATTTTACAGATGGCATAAATAAAGGCCGATGCCAGGCGTGCATTGGTGAGCAGGGGAATATTAAAGTCTACGGCCCCTCGTCTGATGCTGTAATCATTGGAGAGTTCATGGGATGATAGGTCCTTGGGAATGTTAACAACCAGGTCGATTTTCTTAGCTTTCAGATAGTCCAGAACATTGGGTTTCTGATCCTCGTCGGGCCAGGCCAGGTCGACAGATTCAATTCCGTTCAACTTTAAGAATTCATGGGTTCCATGGGTGGCGAAAAGGTTGTATCCTTTTTCAATCAGCATTCTGCACGAATTCACTAGCTCTACCTTGGAGCGCATATCTCCGGTGGAAAGCAGGATATTCTTTTCGGGGATGGTATAGCCCACCGACATCATGGCCTTCAGGATGGCTTCATAGTAGTTGTCGCCAATACATCCAACCTCACCCGTGGAGGACATATCCACTCCCAGAACCGGATCGGCTTTTTTCAACCTGGAGAAGGAAAACTGAGGTGCTTTGCAACCAATATAATCCAGGTCAAAGATTGATTTATGCGGTTTTTCAATGGGAACCTTTAACATGATCTTGGTGGCCTGATCGATGAGGTTTGCTTTTAATACCTTGGAGACAAAGGGCATGCTTCGTGAAGCCCGGAGGTTACATTCGATCACCTTAATATCATTATCCTTGGCCAGGAACTGCATATTAAAGGGCCCTGAGATTTCAAGGGCTTCGGCCAGCTGCCTGGCAATCTTTTTGATTCTCCTTACCGTTTCAAAATAGATTTTTTGAGGGGGGAAGATCATGGTGGCATCACCCGAGTGAACACCTGCAAATTCCACATGTTCTGATAGGGCATAGGAGAAGAGTTCGCCATCCCGGGCCACTGCATCAATCTCAATTTCTTTGGCCTGTACAATAAATTCAGAAACCACCACCGGGTATTGCTTGCTTACCCTGGCAGCAAGAGTTAGAAAACCTTCCAGCTCTTCCCGGTTCGAGACCACGTTCATGGCTGCCCCGGAGAGCACATAGGAGGGCCTCACCAGAAGGGGGAAACCAACTTCATCCACAAAAGAGAAGATTTCATCCATGCTGCTAAGTTCCTTCCAGCGAGGCTGGTCAATACTAAGGTCGTCAAGCATCATAGAGAACTTATGCCTGTTTTCGGCTCGGTCGATGTTCTCTGGAGATGTCCCCAGTATATGGACTTTCTGCTCATGCAGACGCATGGCCAGGTTGTTGGGAATTTGTCCACCCACAGAAACAATAATCCCCTTGGGCAATTCCAGGTCATAGATATCCATCACCCGCTCAAAAGAAAGCTCGTCGAAATAGAGCCGGTCGCAAACATCGTAATCGGTGGAAACAGTTTCCGGATTGTAGTTGATCATGATGGATCTGTAGCCCTCATCGTTAACTGTTTTCAGAGCATTTACGCTGCACCAGTCAAACTCCACGCTGGAACCGATCCTGTAGGCTCCGGACCCCAGAACCACTACAGATCGCTGATCGGCGGTAAAATCTATGTCGTGCTCATTCCCGCTATATGTGAGGTAGAGGTAGTTGGTCTGGGCCGGGTACTCGGCAGCCAGGGTATCTATCTGTTTTACACTTGGCAGAATCTGTCGCTTTTTTCTGTGCTCTCGCACAGCCAGTAAATTTTCCGATACATCACCCTTCATAACCAGGCGTGCCACCTGGAAATCGCTGAATCCTGCCTTTTTGGATTGAAGAAGCAGCTCATCATCCAGAGCGGACAGTGAAGGAATTTTTTCGAGCTTCTCGCTCAGGTCAAAAATGTTTTTTAGTTTCACCAGGAACCACCTGTCAATCTTGGTCAGTTCATGAATCCTGTCGATGGTATAGCCTTCATTAAAGGCCTTTTCGATGACCATGATACGCATATCGGTAGGTTCTGAGAGTTCATGGTCAATGTCCTCTATTTCCATCTCATGGTTCCCCACAAAGCCATGCATGCCCTGACCGATCATCCGGATGCCCTTCTGGATAGATTCTTCAAAGGTGCGCCCGATGGCCATTACTTCACCCACCGATTTCATACTGGAATCGATCAGCTTGGATACTCCCTGGAACTTGTTCAGATCCCAGCGTGGAATCTTACAGACGATATAATCCAATGCCGGTTCGAAAAAGGCAGAGGTGGTTTTGGTAATGGAGTTGCGCAGCTGGTGCAGTCCGAATCCCAATCCCAATTTGGCAGCCACAAAGGCCAGTGGATAGCCGGTAGCCTTGCTGGCCAGGGCAGAGGAGCGGGAAAGACGAGCATTGACTTCAATGACCCGGTAGTCTTCCGAATCAGGATCCAGGGCATATTGCACATTACACTCGCCAACGATACCGATGTGCCGGATAATATCTATTGAAAGCTTTCTTAGTTTGTGATATTCACTGTTGGTCAGTGTCTGTGATGGAGCTACCACGATACTCTCCCCCGTATGGATTCCCAGTGGATCAAAATTCTCCATGTTACAGACAGTGATGCAGTTGTCAAAGCGATCCCTGACCACCTCGTACTCCACCTCTTTCCAGCCTTTAAGCGACTCCTCCACAAGGATCTGGGGAGAGTAGGAAAAGGCTTTGTTAGCCATCTTTTCAAGATCAGCCTTATTGTAACAAAATCCACTTCCCTGTCCGCCAAGGGTATAGGCAGCACGTATGATAATGGGATAACCAAGTTTTTCTGCTGCTTTATGGGCATCCTCTTCAGAGGTGACTGCAACACTCCGGGCAGTTTTTACATTGATCTGATCCAGTTTTCCCACGAAGAGCTCCCTGTCCTCAGTATCCATGATGGCCTGAACAGGGGTTCCCAGTACCCTCACATTGTATTTCTCCAGGATACCTTCTTTATAGAGTGCTACCCCGCAGTTTAATGCAGTCTGTCCCCCAAAAGCCAGTAAAATGCCATCGGGCTTTTCCTTTTCGAGAACTTGCTCAACAAAGTAGGGTGTGACCGGAAGGAAATATATCTTATCGGCCACATCTTCAGAGGTTTGTACCGTAGCAATATTGGGGTTTATCAGCACGGTATAAACGTCCTCTTCCCGCAGAGCCTTCAGGGCCTGTGATCCTGAGTAATCGAATTCACCGGCTTCCCCGATTTTCAAAGCACCTGATCCAAGGACGACCACTTTGTTGATTGATTCTTTCATGCGAATGGGCTAGTTGACTGTTTTTTGCGGCTTGTAAAAATATAAAAAAAAGATGAGAGAGTAGTATTCATTCGGAATAAATGTATAAATTTGCATTTCATATGTATAAATATACAATATGTCCTTATGAAAAACAGGAATGAAAGATTGATGGAGATTCGAAGACTCATTGGTAGCAGGAATATATCCAGTCAGGATGAATTGAACAAGCTTCTGGAGAAGCAGGGTTATACTTTAACCCAGGCGACTCTGTCCAGGGACCTGAAGTATCTGAAAGTTGCCAAAATGCCCGATGATATGGCTGGCTATGTATACATCCTGCCAGATAAAGAACAGGTGGTAGAGGAAACGGACCTATCGGGTCAGGGTTTAAGTGGACTCATCTCCATTGATTTTGCTCAGGGGATGGCTATTCTGAGAACGCTGCCAGGGCATGCCAGCAGTATTGCATATACACTTGACAACCTTGATGCCTATGAGATAGCCGGAACCATTGCCGGGGACGACACCATACTATTGATCCCGCGCGATGGGGTAAGCCGTTCGGACCTGGTAAACCTTTTGAAAATAAGAATGCCGGGCCTCTTACAGGAGCCAGCTCATTAAGCTCATTATATTAATACGAATAAGATGGTTCAGAATATAGAGATTAGCATTGCGTCGAAGGCTCACCTGGCATATATTCCAGAAATCGAGGAGGCTTTATACCAGGCTTCCCTTCAGAAGGGAACCGGAATAGCAGTAAGAAGCAAGGAGTATCTGCTTGGAAAAATTGAAGAGGGAAAGGCTGTGATAGCCCTGGGCAATGAGGGAAAGTGGGCAGGGTTCTGCTACATTGAATCGTGGGGGCACAATAAGTTTGTGGCCAATAGCGGACTGATTGTTTCCTCAGAATTCAGGGGAGCCGGATTGGCCAGTGAAATCAAGAAGCGAGCCCTGGAGTTATCGGCCCGGCTATTTCCCGGAGCACAACTTTTCGGACTAACCACCAGCCTTGCAGTAATGAAGATCAATAGTGGATTGGGCTACAAACCTGTTACTTTCTCTCAGCTGACCGATGATGATGAGTTCTGGAAAGGATGTGAAACCTGTCCCTACTACGATATACTGGTAAGAACTAAGCGGGACGACTGCCTTTGTACTGCCATGATTATGGACCCTGCAGAGAAGCATAAAGTAAATGGAGAGAAGAATGCCTCCGGAATTAAAGTGAAAATTAATCATACCTGATCAAAGTAAGATGGATAAGAAAAAAGTATTACTGGCCTTCAGTGGTGGACTCGATACCACTTTCTGTGCTGTTTACCTGGCGAAAAAGCTTAATATGGAGGTACACTCAGCCATAGTGAATACCGGGGGATTTCCTGCAGAGGAGCTGGATCAGATTGCCTTGCATGCACAAAAGCTGGGAACCAGCTCTCACCAGGTGTTGGATGTGACAGGCGATTACTATGGGCGATGTATCCGGTACATGATTTTTGGGAATACCCTAAGAAACAGGTCCTATCCTCTTTCGGTGAGCTCTGAGCGAACCTTTCAGGCCATTGCCCTGGTAGAATATGCCAGGAAAGAGGGCTTTGACTTTATTGCACACGGTTCCACTGCTGCCGGGAATGATCAGGTTCGATTCGACCTGGTAATCCAGGTTCTGGCACCGGAGATAGAGATCATTACACCCATAAGGGACCTGAAGATATCAAGAGAAGCAGAGATTGATTACCTGAGAAAGGAGGGGATTGAGATGAACTGGAGTAAGGTGGAGTATTCCATCAACAAAGGAATCTGGGGAACCAGCGTGGGTGGCAAGGAGACTCTTAGTTCTTCAGACGAACTACCTTCAGAAGCTTACCCAACTCCCCTTGAAAAGTCAGGTTCTGAAACAGTCACCATTGGATTTGACCAGGGCGAGCCAGTGAGCTTGAACGGACAGAATCTGGAGCCCCTGGTGGTTATTCGTGAGCTAGAGAGCCTTGCTGCTCCCTGGGGTGTGGGCCGGGATGTACATGTGGGCGATACCATTATCGGGATTAAGGGCCGTGTGGGATTCGAGGCTGCTGCTGCCCTGATGATTATTGATGCACACCTGGCACTTGAAAAGCATGTGCTTACCCGTTGGCAGTTGCATTGGAAGGAGCAGATAGGACAGTGGTATGGCATGTTTGTTCACGAGGCACAATACCTGGAACCGGTGATGCGTGACCTGGAATCCTTCCTGGAGTCGTCTCAGAAAAATGTTACAGGTGAGGTTAGCCTGAGGTTGCGGCCCTACAGTTTTGTGGTGACAGGAGTTGAAAGTTCATTCGATCTGATGAATGCTTCCTTTGCCACCTACGGGGAGATGAATAAAGCATGGACCGCCGAAGAGGTAAATGGCTTTACCCGTATCCTGGGAAATCAGCAGAGGATTTGGTATGCAGTGAATGGAACAAAGGATAAGATTTAAGAAACAAAAGTAAAGTTGGATTTCATATGGAAAAAGTAGGAATAATTGGCGCGGGAAATATTGGAATGGCCATTGCGAAGGGTCTGATATCGCAGAAAGTTATTGAGCCATCGCAGCTCTTTCTGTCGCGTAAACGAAATGGTTTACTGGCCGATCAGGAGAAGGAGGGTAAGATCATCACCGATAACCACACCCTGGTTAAGGAATGTGGGGTGATTATCCTCGCTGTTTTGCCGGGACAGGCAAAGGAGCTTGTACTGGATTTGAAGGAGCTCCTTCTGAGCCAGAAAAAGCTTCTTATAAGTGTTGTTTCTGCAGTAAGTATTAAAGAGTTAAAAGAGTGGACTGGTGGTCAGACAGAGGTGGTCCGGATAATGCCAAATACTGCTTCAGAGTATGGTGCCAGTATGACCTGTATTGCAGGGGAGGAAGAGCTGGCCGTAAACAAGGTCAAAACTTTGTTTGATCCGCTTGGGCAGACCATGGTGATAAAGGAACATTTGATGCCTGCTGCAACTATTCTTGCAGCCTGTGGCATCGCTTTTTTCCTGCGTTTTATAAGAGCGGTCTCCCAGGGGGGAATCCAGATTGGTTTTCATGCCGAGGAGGCAGGTAAAATTGCTGCACAGACGGCCATGGGTGCAGCCTTCCTTTTAATGCAAACGGAGAATCATCCCGAGACTGAAATTGACCGGGTGACTACCCCCATGGGTTGTACCATATCGGGACTAAACGAGATGGAGCATTTTGGTTTGAGCTCGGCCATGATCAAAGGCATAGTCAAATCTTATTCGGAGATCAGTGATCTGAAATGAGTAGAGGAATTGCATATACCGACCTTTTGATGGAGATGCTCTCCATTCCTGCCATCAGCAGAGAGGAGCAGCAACGTGCCGATTTCCTGGAAGCATACATCAAAGCAAGAGGATGGTCGTTTAAGCGCATCCATCATAACCTGCTGGTGGGCGATCCGGATGCAGCCGGGGCTTTGGTACTTCTGAATTCCCATATGGATACTGTTCCTCCTGTGGATGGTTGGGAATCGGATCCCTTCACACCTCTGGTGAAAGGCGATAAGATCGTGGGACTGGGAAGTAATGATGCAGGTGCTTCTGTGGTGACCATGCTGGCAGCCTATGATCAAATGAGAGAAAAACTCGCGGGACGAATCAATCTGATGATTCTGATCAGTGCCGAAGAGGAGGTCTCGGGGGCCAATGGAATAAGCTCCGTGCTGCCTGTGCTTGGCGACCTGAAAGCTGTGCTTGTGGGTGAGCCAACGGGGATGGCTCCTGCGGTAGCCGAGCGTGGATTGATGGTTCTGGACGGAGAGTTGCGGGGGAAAGCTGGTCATGCAGCCCGTAAGGAAGGCTTAAATGCCATATATGAGTCCATAAAAGATATTAGAGCCATCGCTAAGTTGGAGTTCACTGAACAGTCAGAATGGCTCCCGGAACCTGGTGCACAGGTAACCATGATTTCGGCAGGTACCCGTCACAATGTGGTACCGGATCTGTGTTCTTACGTGGTGGATGTAAGAAGTAATGACCGCTATGGGAATGAGCGTTTACTTGCTTTGATTCGTTCTGTATGCAAGGCAGAACTAACACCGCGATCAACCAGGCTGCTTTCATCGGGATTGGATCCCGGACACTTTTTAATGAAGACCGTCCATGTTGCCGGATTGCAGCCTTTTGGTTCATCGACCCTGTCAGATATGGCACTGATTCCATTTCCCGCTGTAAAAATGGGTCCGGGTGAATCTTCACGCTCCCATACAGCAGGTGAGTATATAAGAAAAAATGAATTGGAGCAGGGAGTAGCAGGGTACTGCCGATTCCTGGAACTTATGGAAGTATAAGAAAAAAGAATAGTATGAAACTTTGGGATAAAGAGATATCGACCGAACAAAGCATCCTGGCATTTACCACAGGCAAAGATCCTCAGTATGACATTGACCTTGCTGCATACGATGTGCTTGGATCCATGGCGCATACCATTATGCTGGCCGAAACGGATCTGATAGGGAAAGATGAGGCTGCAAAGCTCCTCTTTGAACTGGATAAGCTTTATAAGGATGCACTTGAAGGAAAGTTGGTTTTGGAGCCAGGCGTAGAGGATATACATTCCCAGGTGGAGATGGTATTGACCAGAAAGCTGGGCGATGCGGGTAAGAAAATCCATACGGGTCGCTCAAGAAATGACCAGGTCATGGTCGATGTAAAGCTATTCCTGCGGGATGAAATCAAGGAGATAGCAGGATTTACCCTGAAACTGGCAGGGACGCTATTGAAACAGGCTGAGAGGTATAAGGATGTTCTGATGCCGGGATACACCCATATGCAGGTGGCCATGCCCTCTTCCTTTGGGCTCTGGTTTGGAGGCTATGCAGAAGCCCTGTCAGATGATCTGACCTTCCTGCAGGGAATTCATGCGGTTGTCAACCAGAATCCTCTTGGATCGGCAGCAGGCTTTGGCTCCTCCTTCCCGGTGGACAGAGAGCTGACAACGCGTTTGCTGGCTTTTGAAAATTTGCATATCAGTTCGGTCAACGCACAGATGAATCGAGGGAAAACCGAATGGTATGTGGGTAGCGGAATTGGCGCTATTGCGTCAACCATGGCCCGGCTGGCCATGGACGCAGTGCTTTTTATGGGTCAGAATTTTCGTTTTATATCTCTACCTCCCGAACTGACCACTGGCTCTTCCATCATGCCGCATAAAAAGAATCCGGATGTGCTGGAACTGCTTCGGGCAAAGTGTAATCGCTTATCCATGGTAGCTTCTGAAGTGTCGGCAGTCACAGGAAATCTGATTTCGGGCTACCATCGTGATTTCCAGTTGCTGAAGGAGATCCTTCATCCGGCACTGGAAGAGTTGAATATTTGCCTGGAGATGATGCATTATGTGGTGGAGCATATGGAGGTCAGGAAGGATATTCTGAATAATGACACCTATCAATATATTTATTCGGTTGAAGAAGTAAATCTTAAAGTACAGGCGGGAGTTCCCTTCAGGGATGCATACCGCGAGGTGGCATCTGAAATAGACAGGGGCCGTTACAGGCCCGGCCGGGACCATGCTTATACACATATCGGAAGTATTGGGAATCCCGGATTGGAAGAGATCGAAGCGAAACTTAAAAAGGCTTTTGGCGGGTTTCACTTTGTAAACAGCACAGAGCTTGTAAATACAATGCGTAACTATTTCAGAAAATCATGACACACAGAAAATATTTAAAGAGTAAAAAGAAAATTGTGGTGAAGGTCGGCACAAGTCTGCTGGCCTATGACAATGGAAAGATCAATCTTTCTCGAATGGAAAAGCTGGTAAGGGTTCTGGCAGATCTGAGCAATAGTGGCAGGGAGGTGGTACTGGTCTCATCGGGGGCTGTTGGAGTGGGCGTAGGGATGATTGGACTGGACAATAAACCGGATAAGCTGGTAATGAAACAGGCTCTGGCTGCCATCGGACAGGTGGGACTGATCAGGTTGTATCAGAAATTCTTCGATGAATACAATTTTACTGTAGCCCAGGTGCTCCTGACCCGTGATGGAATCGAGAACAGTCTGCGCAGGAAAAATGCAAGAAATACACTGAACCAGCTGATCGATATGGGAATTATCCCGGTCGTAAATGAGAATGATACGGTTATAACTGATGAGATTGAATTCGGAGATAATGATACCCTTTCGGCAGCAGTTGCCACACTGATTCAGGCTGATCTGCTCTTGATTCTCACGGATACGGATGGTGTATTTACGGCCGATCCGCATATTCACCTTTCGGCCCAGAAGGTCCCCAAGGTGATGAAGGCCAGTAAGGATCTTAAAGATGTGGACCTGAACGGATCATCAAAAATGGGATCAGGCGGAATGGTCTCCAAGATTGCAGCAGCTGAGCTTTGCCGCGAACACAATGTGGACGTGGTTATTGCCAATGGTACAGATCCGTCCACAATTATGGATGTGCTTGATGGAAAGGACCTGGGAACATTCTTTGTATCAGATGCAACACAGATGGCAGGATCGTAAATCCGAAAAAATGTTCCTGGAAAAAACATGAAGATGAGTGAGTTAATAGAAATAGGGAAGAGAGCTAAAGAGGCATCAAAGCAGTTGGCCCACCTGAATACCGAACAGAAAAACAGGGTCTTACTGCTGGTCGCTGATCTTTTAGAGAACGCAAGATCCGAACTACTGGAAGCCAATGAGGCCGATCTTAAACAAGGAGAGGAGATGGGACTGAAAGGTGCCATTGTGGAGCGCCTGACCCTTTCGGGCAGCAGGATTAAGGAGATTGCGGCAGGATTAAGGGAGATTGTTCAGCTGGAGGATCCCATTGGAGAGATCGAAGAGATGAAAAAAAGGCCCAATGGGCTCTTGATCGGAAAGAAAAGGGTGCCCCTGGGAGTGGTGGGAGTAATCTATGAATCGCGGCCCAATGTAACCGCTGATGTGGCCGGATTATGTATTAAAACCGGAAATGTATGCGTGCTCAGGGGAGGCAAGGAAGCCTATCGTTCTAATAATGCCATAGTAAAAATTTTCCAGGAAGCTCTTCTTGAAGGTGAACTGGATCCGCATATGGTGCAGCTGGTACAGGATACTTCACGGGAGAGTGCCATGGCCATGATGAAGCTGAATGCCTACCTGGATATACTTATCCCAAGGGGAGGAGCAGGACTGATACAGGCTGTGGTACAGAACAGTACGGTACCCGTGATTGAAACCGGGGTGGGAAACTGTCATATATACGTGGATGAGGCAGCCGACCTGGAGAAGGCTGTTGCCATCGTGTACAATGCCAAAACCCACCGCCCCGGAGTATGCAATGCAGCTGAAAGTTTACTGGTACATGAAAAAGTGGCCGCAGAAGTATTGCCTGTTCTTGGTGAAGCCCTTAAGGAAGGTGGTGTGGAGATCCGTGGTGACAAATGGACCTGCGAGATGATTCCGGAGGCTGTTCCTGCCAGCGAAGAGGATTGGTCCACAGAGTATCTCGACCTGGTGATCTCTTCGAAAGTGGTGGGATCGGTGGAGGAGGCCGTGGATCATATCAACCGCTACGGGTCTATGCATTCGGAGAGCATTATCACTGAGAATTACAGTCATTCACAGTATTTTCTCGACCGGGTGGATGCGGCAGCCGTCTATGTGAATGCTTCCACCAGGTTTACAGACGGATTTGAATTTGGTTATGGGGCCGAGATCGGTATCAGCACACAGAAGCTACATGCCCGTGGTCCCATGGGACTTAAAGAACTTACCACCAGTAAGTATATCATTTACGGGTCGGGTCAGATCAGGTAGGATGGTTTGAAAACAGGACGTGTCCCTGGCTTATAAATCCCCTTTGTACTTAATGATGTTATCAAGAAAAACATCAAAGAGGTAGGCTGTATCGGTTGGTCCGCCTGAAGCCTCGGGGTGAAACTGTGTAGAGAAAAAAGGCTTGGAAAGGTGCTTCATCCCCTCATTGGTATCATCATTCAGATTGATAAAGAGTGGCTCCCATCCTTTGGGCAGGGTACCGTTATCGATGGCAAAACCATGATTCTGTGAAGTGATATAGGCCTTGTCTGTTCCCACCTCAAGCACTGGCTGATTATGACTGCGATGTCCGTATTTTAGTTTATAGGTATCGGCACCGGCAGCCAGTGCCATCAGCTGGTTCCCCAGGCAGATCCCGAAAATAGGGATGTCCGACTGGTAGGCAATGGCCAGGCTGTCAATGGTAATGTTGCATTGCTTGGGGTCTCCCGGACCATTGGAAATAAAGAGGCCATCGTATTCCTCCTTACTGATATCCTGGTTCCATGGAACCCTGATCACAGTAGTATCCCGCTCAAGCAGGTAGCGGATGATGTTGTACTTCACCCCACAGTCAAGCAGCAGGATCCTGTACTTACCATTGCCATAAATCTTTTTTTCACCCACACTCACCTGTGCCACCAGGTTCTCCTGGTTGGGATCGTAGGTCTCCACTTCCTTCTCATCAAAAACAACTTTTCCCAGCATGGATCCTTTCTCCCTCAGCAATTTAGTGATCAGCCGTGTATCCACGTCAAAAATGCCGGGGATCTTGTGTTGTTTTAACCAGCTTCCCAGACTTTGCTCTGCATTCCAATGCGAATATTCAGCTGAGTAATCAGAGATTACCAGTGCAGAGATATGGAGCTGGTCCGATTCGAAAAACTTAAACAGATCGTTTTCCGAATCCTCCCGGGGAACGCCGTAGTTACCCACCAGTGGATAGGTAAGTACCAGGACCTGACCTTTGTAGGAGGGATCAGTAAGACTTTCAGGATAGCCGGTCATGGCCGTATTGAACACCACTTCGCCGGCGATGCTTCCTTCATAGCCAAAAGATTTGCCATGAAATGTAGATCCATCCTCCAGAATCAGTTTAATTGCTTTGAACACCATCATTTATATATTGTCGTTTGATTCAATTCTAATCAGGTTGTTGATGATCTGTTCAGCCTGTTCGGGAGTGAGCCGTTTCGCAACAATCTTCTTATCCTTGTCCAGCACAAAGAGCTGTGGATAGCTC
>Ga0209633_10001278_pt1 | contig 26434 bp, 25 predicted proteins | sample Cruoilmetagenom1_FD_187290 | JGI IMG/M metagenome (GOLD analysis project Ga0209633, IMG submission 187290) | Oil polluted marine microbial communities from Coal Oil Point, Santa Barbara, California, USA - Sample 1 (SPAdes) (version 2) | ecosystem: Environmental > Aquatic > Marine > Oil seeps ...
CCAGACGTTTGACAGCGCTACGCAAGTGGCTGGCGATACCTGTGTCGGCGGCGTCTTCGTCCAGCACTTTGCCGGTCAGCATCAAGGCCCAAGTTGAAGCGTTGACCAGCGAGGAGGAGGAGCGGCCAAGGTGTTTGCCCCAGTTGGACGGCGCGATTTTGTCCTCGATCAGCGCATCAATCGTGTCGGCGTCGGGCACCCGCAACAGGGCTTCGGCCAAGCACATCAGCGCGATGCCCTCGTCGGTGGAGAGACCATATTCCGCCAAGAACACCTCCATCAGGCCAGGTTTGGCCGAGGTGCGGATGTCACGGACCAATTGGGTGGCGCGAGCGCTGATGTCCTGCCGCATCGCAGGGGTAAGGGCGGCGTCGTTGATCAGGGTTTTGAGGGTTTTGGCCTCGTCTGCATGAAGGGCGGCGTCAATTTTACTGCGATGGGCGCTGAACATGAGCATGGCTTTCCTTGGATGTGTAGAATATATCCTTCTTATGAGAAGATTTCAGGGCGATCTGCCTGAAATTATCAGATTGACAGCTAAAGGGACTTAAGATGGTCGATTTTGCGGTAAAAATGAACATATCCGAGTTGGACGGCTTTGATCAGGCGATTCTGCGTGAGATGGCGGCGGATGGGCGCATTAGCGTCACTGCGTTGGCGCAGCGCATCGGGTTGTCGAAATCGCCAACTCAAGCGCGGCTGAAACGGTTGGAGGGTGAGCGTTACATCACGGGGTATCGTGCGTTGTTGGACCCGATCCGGTTGGGATTGAACCATGTGGCGTTCGTCGAGGTGCGCCTGTCCGACACCCGCGAGAAATCTCTGTTGGCGTTCAATGCGGCGGTGCGCAAGGTGCCCGAGATTGAGGAATGCCACATGTTGGCGGCGAATTTCGACTATTTGTTGAAGGTGCGGGTCAAGGATATGACAGCCTATCGCGAGGTGTTGGGCGAGAAGATTTCCAGCCTGCCGTATGTGGCCAGCACATCAACCTATGTGGCAATGCAGGCGGTGAAAGAGGGCGCGCTTTAGGGCCTCTCGCGCGTGTGATTTGACAGATGCGGGGTGTTGCGGGTCAAATACCGCCATGCGCTGGATTGTTTTGACATTTTTGATGACAACATCTGCGGTGGCGGAGGAGTGTCCTGCCGCACCGGATCATGAGGCGGCTTTGGCGCGTTTGATCGCCAAGGCGCAGGCCGCGCCTGATGCGCGCGCTGCACAGCGGTTGAACGGTGAAATGTGGGCCTTGTGGCGGGATGCGCCGGATGAGCACGCGCAGGCCTTATTGGATCACGGGATTGCGCGGCGCGAGGCCTATGATTTTGAGGCCGCCTATCAGGCGCTTGATGAGTTGGTCACCTACTGTCCCGACTATGCCGAGGGGTATAACCAGCGCGCGTTCGTTCAGTTTTTGCGGGCCGATTACGTCAGCGCGTTGGAGGACCTGGAGCGCGCGCTGGATCTGACGCCGACACATATCGGGGCGCTGTCCGGCAAGGCAATGACCTTGATGGGGTTGGGCAGGACGCGGGCGGCGCAGGCAACTTTGCGGGCGGCGCTGGCACTGAATCCGTGGCTGCCGGAACGCTCGATGTTGATCGAGCCTGCGGGCCAAGACATCTGATCCTAGCGCGCCAATTTGCGAAAAATCGGTGGATATCTGCGGCAGGCTGGAATGCCTCTTGCTCTTGTCAACTCAGCCGCTATTGTCGCGCCTGCATTTCAGCCCGCCCAACAATGCCCGCGTGGTGGAATGGTAGACACAAGAGACTTAAAATCTCTGGGCCGGAAGGCCGTGCCGGTTCGAGCCCGGCCGCGGGTACCATTTTGAATTTCGTCGCGGATGCGATGGGCGCGCGGGTTGCGGATTATAGGTAAGGAATGAGCATGTCTGGTCACGGTGATCCAACCCCGATGAAATCACGCAAATGCGGCCCCTTAAGCGGTGTGGCCGAGGTGCCGGGGGATAAATCCATATCCCACAGGGCGCTGATTTTGGGTGCGCTGGCGGTCGGCGAGACGCGGATCACCGGCCTGTTGGAGGGCGATGACGTGTTGGATACGGCGCGTGCGATGCGCAGTTTCGGGGCCGATGTGGTCGAGCATGGTGGTGGTGAATGGTCAGTACACGGCGTCGGGGTTGGCGGCTTTGCCGAGCCTGAGGCCGTGATTGATTGCGGAAATTCCGGCACCGGTGTGCGGTTGATTATGGGCGCGATGGCGACCTGCCCGATCGCGGCGACATTCACGGGGGATGCCAGCTTGCGGAGCCGTCCGATGGGTCGGATCACGGGGCCGATTGGGTTGTTCGGGGCCAAGGCCTATGGGCGTTGTGGCGGCAAGTTACCGATGACGATTATGGGGGCGGCTGATGCCGTGGCCGTGCGCTACGAGATGGAAGTGCCCTCGGCCCAAGTGAAGTCGGCGGTGTTGCTGGCGGGTCTGAATGCGGACGGGCAAACCGTGGTGATCGAGCAAGAGGCGACCCGCGATCATACCGAGCGGATGTTGGCGGGATTTGGCGCGGACATAAGCGTTGAAGCGGTTGACGGTGGGCGGGTGATCACCTTGACGGGGCGCCCTGTGTTGACGGCGCAGGAGATTGTAGTGCCGCGCGATCCGTCGTCGGCGGCGTTTGCGGTTTGTGCGGCGTTGATTGTCGAGGGGTCGGACGTGTTGGTGCCTGGAATCGGGCTGAACCCGACGCGCAACGGGTTGTTCACCACGCTGCGCGAAATGGGTGCCGATTTGAGTTATGAAAACGAGCGTATCGAGGGCGGCGAGCCTGTGGCTGATCTGCGGGCGCGGTTCTCGCCTGATATGCAGGGGATCGAGGTTCCGGCAGATCGTGCGGCCAGTATGATTGACGAATATCCGATCCTGTCGGTGGTCGCGGCGAACGCGACGGGGCGCACGGTGATGCGCGGGGTCAAGGAATTGCGCGTTAAGGAATGTGACCGGATTGACGCGATGGCCCGCGGGCTTGAGGCCAATGGCGTTGCGATTGAAGAGGATCAGGACACGCTGATCGTGACGGGTTCGGGGGCTGGCACCGTGACTGGTGGCGGGATGTGCAAGACCCATCTGGATCACCGGATCGCCATGAGTTTCATGTGTTTGGGGATGAGCAGTCAGCAGCCCGTTTCGATTGACGATGGCGCACCTATCACCACAAGTTTCCCAATATTTGAGCCGCTGATGGCTGCGCTTGGCGCACAGCTGGAACGGATCAATTAGGAGATCGCTATGCGATTGATATTCTGGTTAATGGGTGCAACGATGGCAGGGGTGTTCCTGACGATGTTGCTTTGGTCAGGCCCGTTGATCATGGCCGAGGCGGGTGGATTGCCCCTGTTTGATACACGCTTGAGTGGCTACAATGTTGAAGAGGCCAAGGCATTTTTGGCTGCGCTTTCCGACGTGGGTCGCGATTTTTATTTGAACGTACAGCACAAGTTGGACAGTGCCTTTCCGGCGCTGTTGGCGGTGGTGCTGGTGATGGCCTATACCCGAGTTTATCAAGGATGGGTAGGCTGGATCGCGAGCACGCTGCCGTTGGCGGCTGCCGGGTTTGATTACATGGAAAACGCCGCTGTGGCCGTGATGTTGCGGGCGGGTGATGGGCTGAGTGACGCGATGGTTTTAAGCGCAAGCCAATGGACGGAACGTAAGTGGATCGCGCTAGGGCTGGCCGTTTTGGCGTTGTTTGAAGGGATGGTACGGGCCTGGCGGGCGAAGCGAAAGGCGATGTAATGGCGCATTCGGGAAGTTGCTTGTGCGGGGCAGTGAAATACCGTGTGACGGGGCCGCTGCGACCTGTGATTGCCTGTCATTGTACGCAGTGTCGCAAGGGGAGCGGGCACCATGTTGCGGCGACGTCCTGCGCGCGAGGGGGCATTGAAATCAGCGGCGAGGTGACGTGGTTTCAGTCGTCCGAGACGGCGCGGCGCGGGTTTTGTGGCACCTGTGGGTCGAACCTGTTTTGGGACGGGGCCGGAGTGAACCTGTCGATCCATACGGGGACTTTGGACGGGGCCACGGGCCTGTCGCTGATCGGGCATATATTTTGCGCCGACAAGGGCGATTATTATGAGCTGGCAGATGATTTGCCCAAGGCCGATGGGGAAGATGCTGCGTTGACCACGATGGCGGTGTGATCCGCCGGTAGAAAAACATTGAAGCCAAGTGCACAGCCGCATAACGTTGCGGTCTAGCCGAACAGTTATCGACTACGGAATGATCGAATTCTGGTTGCTCCGTTTGAAGCATTTTGAAATTATTTCCCTCGCACCTGTTGGGAGATTTTATTTTTGGAAGGTATTATTATGTTTAAATTTTTCACCTTCCGCCTTTTGGCGGCATTTATCGTGAGTATTTTTCTGATTGGATGTGAGTCCACGAGTGTCGGAGCCGTATCTATCAATGGCGCTCCGTCTAAAATTGAAATCAAAGAAAATTCGCCAGATGGCATGTTTGTTAAAGGGATGGACATAAGCATCAACTCTGAATTTGTCGGGATGGCTAAGAGGATTGGTTTGTCATCAAGGAGTGGTTTGGATTCAAAGATAGCATTTGAACCGGTTCAATCGAAATATGGCGAGATTCGCATTGTTCAAAATGTCAGCAGTTCGCTCGCAGGTACAATTATCAATTTCGATGTCTATGTGGCGGGCTCTTATGCAGGGAATGTCCAAATGGCACGGGCCATATAACGCTTGGAACCCTTTTTCGCGGCTTGTAAGCACCGGGGTTTTGGTCAACGAAGATGTAAGCCTATTGGTGTGCGGTGCTATCGGGGCTGGATTTGGCGATGACTGTCAGGACCAGAACAAGTGCGATCAGGTAGATGCCGTAGGATGAAAACGGGGTCAGCAACAGCAAAACGGCAGCCAGTGGCAACACGAATTTTTGCAGGCCCTTGTGTTCAAACCGCCCGTGGATGAACCATAGTCCAAGCAGGTAGAGCGCGGCGGGAATGGCGACTGATGCAATGCCGATCTGTAGTGAAATATGGGCTTTGTGTTCCAACACCTCGACCATAACCGCAAGGCCAGCGCCGATGGCGGCGCCTGAAGCAAACAAGATGATATGGCCGTAGACCCATGTATATCCGCGGGTCTTTGTGGTCAGGGACAGGTGGTGGACTTCGTCGAAATAGAGCCACCAGATGGCGCAAACCGTGACCATACCCGCGGCCGCAAGTCCGGCGATGGACCAGTCCATATGGCCACCGTGATAGGCGGCTTGCAGGGCAAAGCTGACGGCCAGCAGGCTCTCGCCCAAGACGATGATGTTCAGCAGGAAGTAACGCTCGACAATGTGGTGGCGGTGCCAAGGGGTTGCTTTGGCGGCTTCGGCGTATGTGGGCAGCAGGAACTCACACAGGAAAAGCAGGCTGAAAACGCCGTAAGCCACGGGCGCATCAAATGTCAAATAGGTCGCAACCCACAAGACTTGCAGCACAACGAGGCCAACGCCATAGCGGGTCGCGGTCGCGTGCCACTCGCGGTCGTTGGCGCTGGCGGCGCGCCAGAACAAGAATGCCAAGCCAAGCCGCATGACTACATAACCGGCCAGCGGCAGCAGCATGCTTTCGTTTTCAAAGAACCCTGGCACGCCTGCGGCCATGATCAATGCACCAGCCATGATCACCATAGCGCCGATTTTATGGGCGGCATCATCTGCGTCAAAAGCCGAAGCATACCATGTGAAATTAACCCAGGCCCACCAGATGGCCGTAAAGGCAGGGATGAATTTCAACACTCCCTCAAGTACATGCCCATGTGCCAGCGTGTGATGCAGACCTGTGGCGGCGGCTGCGATGGCTACCACCGAGACGAGATCGAAAAACAGTTCAAGCATAGTGGCGGCGCGGTGTTCTTCGGCGGGATCACGTGCCTTTCGCATCCGGAGTGTCATTTAGGCGCTTCCTTTGGTCAATGTCGTTCGCAAGTCTATTGGATAGGTGGCAGGGGTGGAGCCGTCAACTATTGGGCCGGTTTTTGGTTTGCTGAGCATCTGTCGGATTGGGGCAGCAAGGGGTAATTTCGCGGGTGGGTTTGGCGTGGGCGTTTTCATCAAGCTGCCTATCGCCACCCCAATATTCGGCTACGGTCTGCCCCGCCCGCCGGACCTCGAGAAATATGAAATGCCAAAATTCGCGCAGCACGACGCGGCGTCCCATGCGGGTGTACCAGCGCATAGCGTGGCGGATTTCGGCATCAGGGTGCAGATAGCTGCGCCACAGGGCGCGGGGGCGCAATTGCAGGATGAATTCAATGGTTTTCACCCATGCAAACACCCGCCAAGCCGGCACTTTGGGGGTTTCCATCACCTGATGTTTATAGTCCCACAGCCGTTGATCGTGTTGGATCACACGGCGATCTTTGGCGTCGTTGTAATAGGGTGTCCAGCGGTGTGGGGTGGCATAGACCGACATGATCTGGTCAGGATCATAGCGCAGCAATTGGCGCAACAGCTGCCAATAATCGCGATCAGTTTCCTGTTCGAAGCCAACCGCAAAGGTGCATAGACCAATGATGCCATTTTCGCGCAGCAATTGGATGGCTTTTTGGTCTTTTTGCACGGTCCCGCCTTTTTGCAGGGTTTTCAGGGTTGCCTCGTCTGTGCCCTCGATGCCCAACAGGAACCGCAACACGCCTGCCTTTTTATAAAGGTGCAGGATGTCGGCGTCGCGCACGATGTCGTCGGCGCGGGTTGAGCCGATGATGGTCACCTCGACGTTCTGCGCGATCATGGCCTCCAGGAACTGCCGCCAGATACGGCGGCTGGAGGTGGGGGTTTCGTCAGCCAAATTGATCAGCTCGACCCCGTGTTCGCGCACCAGATGGGCGATTTCGGCGGCGAATTTGACCGGATCGCGGTGCCGCCACTTGGTCCAGAATCCGCGTTGGCCACAGTAGGTACACAGATGCGGGCAGCCACGGGAGAATTGCATGATCACGGATTTGCGCCCGCCCCAATAGCCGTAATCGTCAAACTCGATCAATTCCCAACCGATGCGGTTGGCCTCTAGGTCGCGGATCATGGGCGCGGGGCGGGTGGCCTTTGGTCTGCCGTTTTGGCGAAAGGCTATGCCGGGGATCGCGATAAGCGGCGTTCGGTTTTGCAATGCGTTGATCAGAGCGAGGGTGGTTTCTTCGCCCTCGCCGCGCACGATGCAGTCGATGGCGTCGGTTTCGGTCAGGATGTCTTGCCAATGATAGGTCGGGTAGACGCCGCCGTAGATCACCATCACGTCCGGGGCTGCCGCCTTTAGGCCGTTGGTGATCTGTAGCACCGTTGGATGGGCCGAGGTGGAGCCGGAATGGCCGATCAGTACCGCGTCGGGTTTGTGGGCCAGTATTTGCGACAGGATTTCGTTGACGGACAGGGCGTTCGGGTCTGCGTTCAACAGGGTGACGTCGTGGCCTGCGTCAATGAGCGGGCCGCCAAGGCAGAGCAGACCGAAGGGCGGCAGGTTTTCACGGGGAACGCGGCTGCCGATGGCGGTGTGGGGCGGATGAAGCAAAAGAATACGCATGATACTGGTCCTGAATTGCGGTGTCGGATCTGTTCCCTATTCGGATTGCATTCTTTGCCACATTTGCGCGTAGGCTTCGCCCATGCAGCCATCATAGTCCATGGTGTTGGCCCAATGCGGGACCACGGTTTGGATGTTGCAATTGGTTTGGGCCAGATCAATTTGCAGTGTCAACTGACGTTCCAGAAGGCTGTAGTATCGGTGACCGGTGTTGCCACGGAACGCGGTTGAATTCGGGATGGTTTGCAATCTGGAAATCTGTTGCAGCCAGACGGATTTTTCCCAGTAGTCGGCGCCCTTGGCCAAAATCTCGGCGCATTCTATGTAGTTGATACCGCATGAAACTTCGGTGTTGTGGGTGGTGGGAATGTTGTTTTCTTCGATGCTGTTGGCGAGTTGCTCGATGCAGGCGTTTTCGGGGATTTCCAAAATGTCGATGTCTTTCAGCCGGTCCAGTTGTGTGCAGCGTTTCAGGGTGGCGATGTGCAGGCGCTCGGCAGGGAAGCCGGCTGCGTTAAACGCGGTTACGCAACCCTCGACATTGGTGGATTGGCAAGCGTCCAATGCATAGCCTATTTCACGGCGCAGGGTGTAGCTGGCCATTATCACGTCTTGGCAGCTGGCAAAGAGGTTGTCGGTGTCTGTTTTGATACAGGCGTCAAACTGTTTGCGTAGATCAAAAACCCAAGGGGTGAATTGGGTGTCGGCACGCGGGGCGCTGGCAAAGGCGCAAAGGGCAAGGATCAACGGGATACGCGTCATGGGGCTACACTCTTTGATTAAATGGCTTTTTCTTCTTTTCATTGAGGAATATATAGGGGCAAATGTCCAGCGAATTGGGCCAGATAGGAAATGTGCGAAATGGGTTTTACTGTGGCGATTGACGGGCCGGCGGCCTCCGGTAAGGGAACTATATCCAAGGCGGTGGCTGCGCATTTTGGCTTTGCACATCTGGACACGGGGCTTTTGTATCGGGCCGTGGGTTTGCGGTTTTTGAACGGGATGGAGCCCATCGAGGCGGCGCAGACCTTGCAGGCCGAAGATTTGGCGGCGAATGATTTACGCACGGCCCCTGTGGCGCAGGCGGCCAGCAAGGCGGCGGCGATCCCCGAGGTGCGGGCGGCCTTGGTGGATTTCCAGCGCGCGTTTGCGATGCGTTCGGGTGGGGCCGTTTTGGACGGGCGCGACATTGGCACGGTGATCTGTGCGGACGCACCGGTGAAGCTGTTTGTGACGGCGTCGGATCAGGTGCGGGCCGAGCGGCGCTATCTGGAGCTGGCGGGCAAGGGTGAAGACGTCACCCGCGACGGCGTGCTGGAGGATTTGCGGGCGCGCGATGCGCGGGACCGCGAGCGTGATGCGGCGCCTTTGATGGCGGCTGAGGATGCGGTAGAGTTGGATACCAGCGAGATGTCGATTGAGGAGGCTGTGGCCAAGGCAGTGGCGGTGATCGAGGCGCGGGTTGGAGCCTAAGAGATTTAGGGCCTGCGGCGCGGATATTTATGGAACAATGATAAGGGTGCCGGAGGGCTGTTTGCGTTGCGATAGAGCCTTGCTATGTGGGAGGATGCGGTCTATATAGCCCCCGTTGAAGGGGCCGTTAGAGTCGCTGGGCAATATGAGTAGGGTCGGGAATTGTTCTCCGGCCCTTTGTTATTGTTACAGTATTTCTGATGTCCGTTCGACCAATTGAAACCCAAAGACCGGCGGAGACAACCGCACGGCCAGTATAAATGATAAAAGGAAAATGAGACCACATGGCTCAATCAGTATCTATGGAGGACTTCGAAGCCCTTCTGAACGAAAGCTTCGAAATTGACACACCTGAAGAAGGTTCTGTTGTCAAAGGCAAGATTATCGCAATCGAAAGCGGTCAAGCCATCATCGACGTCGGCTATAAAATGGAAGGCCGCGTAGACGTTAAAGAATTCGCAAATCCGGGTGAAGCTCCTGAAATCGCAGTTGGCGACGAAGTAGAAGTGTTCCTGCGGATGGTCGAGAACTCCAAAGGCGAGGCTGTACTTAGCCACGAAATGGCGCGTCGCGAGGCCGCTTGGGATCGTCTTGAAAAAGCATACGCAGACGAGGAACGTGTTGATGGGGCCATCTTTGGTCGCGTCAAAGGCGGCTTTACTGTTGATCTGGGCGGCGCTGTTGCGTTCCTGCCGGGGTCTCAAGTTGACGTGCGCCCTGTGCGTGACGCTGGCCCATTGATGGGTCTGAAACAGCCGTTCCAAGTTTTGAAAATGGACCGTCGTCGTGGCAACATCGTTGTTTCACGCCGTGCGATCCTTGAAGAATCACGTGCAGAACAGCGCGCCGAAGTTATCGGCAAACTGGCCGAAGGTGATTCCATCGAAGGTGTGGTCAAGAACATCACCGAATACGGTGCGTTTGTTGATCTGGGCGGCGTTGACGGCTTGTTGCACGTCACTGACATGGCGTGGCGTCGTGTGAACCACCCATCTGAAATCCTGACAATTGGTGAAACAATCACCGTTCAGGTTATCAAAATCAACAAAGAAACCCACCGTATCAGCCTTGGCCTGAAACAGCTGCAGGATGATCCTTGGACCATCGTTGAAGGCAAGTTCCCGCTGGAATCAGTGCACACGGGCCGCGTGACCAACATCACCGACTACGGCGCATTTGTTGAGCTGGAACCAGGCGTTGAAGGTCTGGTTCACGTGTCTGAAATGTCTTGGACCAAAAAGAACGTACATCCTGGCAAAATCGTTTCCACCAGCCAAGAAGTCGAAGTCATGGTTCTGGAAATCGATCCGGTCAAACGTCGCGTATCTTTGGGTCTGAAACAGACCATGCGCAACCCATGGGAAGTGTTTGCAGAAACGCACCCAACCGGCACAGAAGTCGAAGGCGAAGTCAAAAACATCACCGAATTCGGTCTGTTCATTGGCTTGGACGGCGACATCGACGGTATGGTTCACTTGTCAGATTTGACATGGGAAGGCCGTGGCGAAGACGTGATCAGCGATTTCCACAAAAACGATGTGGTTAAAGCCGTCGTCACCGAAGTCGACGTTGAGAAAGAGCGTATTTCGCTGTCCATCAAAGCGCTGGACGGTGATCCGTTTGAGGGCGTGACTGATGGTGTGAAACGTGGCTCGATCATCACTGTTGAAGTGACCTCCATCGAGGATGGCGGCGTTGAAGTGACTTATGAAGGCATGAAATCCTTTATCCGTCGTTCTGACCTGTCCCGTGACCGTGCCGAGCAACGCCCAGAGCGTTTCGGCGTTGGCGACAAAATCGACGTTCGTGTGACAAACATCGACGCGAAAACACGTCGCTTGGGTCTGTCGATCAAAGCCCGCGAAATTGCGGAAGAGAAAGAAGCCGTAGAGCAGTATGGCTCGTCGGATTCCGGCGCTTCTTTGGGTGACATTTTGGGTGCGGCGCTGAAAAGCGGCGACGAGTAAGTCACACCAATAAGTGGTAAGATTTGGGCGGCCCTGCAGATTGCGGGGCCGCCTTTTTTGTGCGAATCGCTAGAGGATGGCCTGCTCTAGATCGGCGTTGATTCACAGCTTTGGCAGAGGCAACGAGGTTGATGATACGTAATATCACCCAAAATCAGCGCATTAGCGTGAAGTTTTTGTCATATTTACGCTGCATTCTGTTTCGCTAATTGCAAAAATGCGGCTATAGTCATGCGAATAGATCTGCGAGCTGCCTTTGCAAATCTATCAGCGCAATGAAATTTGTCGGGGGGGCAATACGGATGATTAGGTCAGAGTTGGTTCAGAAAGTTGCGGATGAGAATCCACATCTTTATCAGCGGGACGTCGAACGTATCGTCAACACCATCTTTGAGGAAATTATCGGCGCAATGGCTGATGGTGATCGGGTGGAGCTGCGCGGCTTTGGCGCGTTCTCGGTGAAAAAGCGTGATGCACGTGTCGGGCGCAACCCGCGCACAGGCGCATCCGTTGATGTTGAGGAAAAACACGTGCCGTTTTTCAAGACCGGTAAACTGTTGCGTGATCGTCTAAACGGAAAATAAGGCCTAACAGATGCGCTATATACGCTATGCATTTTTGATCGTGCTTGCGCTGGCACTGATCACTGTCGCTTTGGCCAATCGGGGCGCCGTAACCCTGCGCTTGCTGCCCGAAGAAGTCGCAGGATTTGTCCCACTGCCCAACACGCTGGAATTGCCGCTGTTTGTTATCATCTTTGGTGGCATCGTGGCTGGACTGCTGATTGGCTTTGTTTGGGAGTGGTTTCGCGAGCATAAGGTCCGTGCCGAGGGCGCGCGCGCGCGTCGGGATGTCAAATCGTTGGAGCGCGAAGTGACACGGCTCAAGGGCGATGTGGCAGACGACAAGGATGAAATCCTTGCCCTGCTGGATAAGAGCGCCTAAACGCCCTTATGGCATCTGATATTAGAGTGAAAATCTGTGGGTTGCGCGAGGCGCGGCATGTTGCGGCGGCGGCTGAGGCGGGCGCTGGCTATCTGGGTTTTAACTTCTTTGAGAAATCTCCGCGCTACGTGAACATCCAGCAAGCCTGTGATTTGGCGGTTGAAGTGCCGATGGGTGTGGCCAAGGTTGCCTTGGTGGTGAACGCTGATGACGCGGCGCTCGATGCAATCGTTGAAGGTGTACCGCTGGACATGTTGCAATTGCACGGCACGGAATCTGTGGAGCGGGTGGCCGAAGTGCGCGCACGCTACGGGCTGCCGGTGATGAAGGCGCTCGGGGTGGCCGATGAAGGTGATCTGGCGGCATTGGATGCCTATGGTCAGGTCGCAGACCAGCTGTTGGTGGACGCCAAGCCGCCCAAGGACGCGGTTTTGCCCGGCGGCAACGGGGTGGCTTTTGACTGGCGTTTGATTGCCAACCGGCGCTGGATGGCGCCGTGGATGCTGGCCGGTGGATTGACCCCCGACAATGTGGCCGAGGCGGTGCGCCTGACGGGCGCGCGGCAGGTTGATGTATCATCTGGCGTGGAAATCGCGGCTGGGGTAAAAGACGACGACTTAATCGCGAGCTTTGTTAGGGCCGCGCAAGGAGATGCAAGATGAGTGATCGGATCAACAGTTTCAAATCGGGCCCTGATGAAAACGGGCGTTTTGGCGATTTTGGTGGGCGGTTTGTATCAGAAACCCTGATGCCGCTGATCCTGTCGCTGGAAGAGCAATTCGAGATTGCCAAAACGGACGACAGTTTTTGGGCCGAAATGAACGATCTGTGGACCCATTATGTGGGCCGCCCCAGCCCGCTGTATTTCGCCGAGCGTCTGACCGAGCATCTGGGCGGCGCCAAGATTTATCTGAAACGCGATGAGCTGAACCACACCGGTGCGCATAAAATCAACAACGTGTTGGGTCAGATCATTCTGGCGCGACGCATGGGTAAAAACCGCATTATCGCCGAAACCGGCGCAGGGCAGCACGGGGTGGCGACCGCCACAGTTTGTGCCAAGTTCGGGTTGAAATGCGTCGTCTATATGGGCGCGCATGATGTTGAGCGTCAGGCCCCGAATGTGTTTCGGATGCGCCTTTTAGGGGCCGAGGTGGTTTCTGTGACTTCGGGTCGCGGCACGCTAAAGGATGCGATGAACGACGCGATGCGCGATTGGGTGACCAATGTGGATGATACGTTCTATTGCATCGGCACGGTGGCGGGCCCGCATCCCTATCCTGAAATGGTGCGCGATTTTCAGGCCATCATTGGCAAAGAAGCCAAGGAACAAATGCAAGCTGCCGAGGGGCGTTTGCCGGATACTTTGGTTGCAGCTATTGGTGGTGGCTCCAACGCGATGGGGCTGTTTTTCCCGTTTCTGGATGATCCATCGGTGAACATCATTGGTGTCGAGGCTGGCGGTAAGGGTGTGAATGCCAAGATGGAGCATTGCGCATCATTGACCGGTGGACGCCCCGGGGTTTTGCACGGCAACCGCACCTATTTGTTGCAAGATGATGACGGCCAAATTTTGGAAGGGTTTTCGATTTCGGCGGGGTTGGATTACCCCGGTATCGGTCCAGAGCACAGTTGGTTGCACGAAATCGGACGCGCGAAATACGTGTCGATCACCGATGTCGAAGCCTTGGAAGCGTTCCAATTGTCCTGCGAGATGGAAGGCATTATTCCGGCGCTTGAGCCAAGCCATGCCTTGGCCCATGTGATGAAAATTGCGCCAACTTTGCCCAAAGATCACCTGATCTGCATGAACATGTGTGGCCGCGGCGACAAGGACATCTTTACCGTTGCCAAAGCCTTGGGCGTGGACATGAACACCGGCGCTTAAGGGCGTATGCAACGGGCGCTATTCATAAACTTGCGTTGATTTCGGGGCTATTCCCTGTGGGCTAGGCCATGAAATTGATCACGCTTCATTTTATATTTTTAACGCAAATCAAGTGGTTATGTCTAAACCTTCGTTTAGGGCGACTTTTGTCGGCGTCCTAAACCGTGGATCAATGTCATTGTCAAACCTGATGTGATTTCAATCAACCATGGGCACGCAATGCCTGACGTTGAAACGAGACATCTTGAAAGGCGACACAATGAAAAAGATATATACCCTATCCGCAGCAGCTCTGTTGATGAGCGCGACTGCGACCCTTGCGATCAGTGTAAATGACGGGGTGAGTTCGACCAAAGACAAGGCATTTGCGCGGGCTGATTTCGAAAACGGGCGGGCCGAGTCGGATATGCACGGCCAGGGTGAAGGCCATGATCGGGCGTTGGAGAAAGAGGAAAAAGCCAGTGGCGGGAATGGAAACGACAATGGTCACGACGATGACGATGGTGGTGACGACGACGAAGGGGATGACGATGGTGGCGGAGACGATGGTGGCGGAGACGATGAAGGCGGGGACGACGATGGCCATGGTGATGGCGGTGGTAACGACGAAGGTGGTAACGACGAAGGCGGGGACGACGGAGGCGGGGACGACGATGGCGGGTCGGGCGGTGACGAAGGCGATGGCGATAACGACTGAATGCCGCTAACATAACCCCAACAACAAACAACCCCTCCGCGCGTCGGAGGGGTCAGCAAGGTTTTGACGATGTTGAAACGCATAGTGATGCTCACGATATTGGCCGCGACGCTTAGCACCGTGGCGCCTGTGGTGGCTGGCACATTATCGGATGTGGCGGTGGCCCAACTGCGCACAAATGGGTTTACTAGAATATCGGTTCGACGAACGCTTTTGGGGCGTATCCGGATCGTGGCGGACAGTGATACGGTCCACAGAGAAGTTGTGATTCATCCACTTACAGGTCAGGTTTTACGAGACAATGTGGTGTCGAAAACGGGCAGCCCTATTGCGAATTTGCCGGAAGCACTGGATTTGAGTATCGGCCCGAAAGGCAACCGTGGCGAAGAGGACCCCAGCGGTGATGATGGCGGCGAGGACGGTGACGAAAGTGATGATGAAGGCGAGGACGGCGGTGATGATGAAGGCGAGGACGGCGGTGATGATGATGGCGAGGACGGCGGAGACGACGACGGCGGAGACGATGATGGCGGTGGTGACGACGGCGACGGCGATGGTGAAGGCGACGGCGATGGTGAAGGCGACGGCGATGGTGAAGGCGATGGTGAGGGCGAAGGCGATGGTGAGGGCGAAGGAGAGGGAGAGGGAGAGGGAGAGGGAGAGGGTGAAGGCGGTGATGACTAAAGCGTTCTTCCAAAACACAGGGACGATATTAGGTGTCTGACAAAAGCATTATTCTTTTAGCGCTTATCATTCAGGTGTTTTGCGCGACATTTTTCATCGCAGAAATCGCCTCAATGGTGTTTGATATCTACCTACTGCCCCGCAGCTGGCTGTTGTTCGAGCTGATGGAAATATTGGCGGCGCTTGGGTTGGTGATTGGTTCCGTGGTCTCGGGGATTGCGTTTTGGCGTGCCCACCAACGCCGCGAACGGGTTGAGTTACAGCTCAAAGCCGCCTCGGGTGCTTTCATGGAATTGTTGGACGAAAAGATGCTGGTATGGGGGCTGACACCGGCGGAGCAGGATGTGGCACTGTTTGCGATCAAGGGTTTTTCTACCAAAGAAATCGCGGAAATGCGCGAGACCAGTGAGGGTACGATCAAGGCGCAGACCAATGCGATTTACCGCAAGGCAGGTGTCAGTGGGCGGCCACAATTGCTGAGTCTGTTTATTGACGATCTGATGGGCGACGCGTTGGTTCTCTAGGGAAAAACGCGTTAAACCCCCTCTGCAATCGCACGGAAAATTTCGACATTTTGCTGCGACACGCCGGCTTCGCGGAACCTTTTGTCGGCCGCTGTGGTGGCGATCACCACGCTCTTTGCGCGGTTAACATAGATGTATTGCCCATAGATGCCGCGGGCCATGTATTCGCCGTCAACCGCGCCCTGTGGCACCCACCATTGATAGCCATATCCAATGTGATCCGGCAGGGTTGGGGCCGTCGCGCGCGTTGACAAGTTTACCCAGTCTTCTGGCACGATTTGCTGACCGTTCCAGCGTCCACCATCCATAAACATCTGCCCAAAGCGCGCGTAATCGCGGGTGGTGACGTTCAGCCCGCCCAGCACAAAGGCCACGCCTTCGCCATCGGTGAGGTAATAGGGCGCTGATTTCATTCCCATCGGTTTGATGATTTTTTCTTCAAGCAAATCCGCCACGCTTTGACCGGTGGCGCCGCGGATCACCATGCCGATCACGTGGGTGTCGATCGACACGTATTGCCATGTTTTACCAGCTGTGTTCTGGCGTTCTGTTAGGCCCGCCGCAAAGCCGTCCATCGACCAACCCAGCGCCAAAACGCGGCCCATGCGGTTAATGTCGGAATTGAAATCGAGGTAGTCTTCGTTAAAGCGCACCCCGCTGGCCATGTTCAAAACATTGCGGATCGTCGCGCCGTCATAGGCGCTGCCCACCAGTGAAGGTGCGTATTTGGTGACCGGATCATCAAGCGAGCTGATTTTCCCCTCTGCCATGACAATGCCAAACAAGGCGGAAAGGAAGCTTTTGGCCACAGACCAAGAAATGCGCAGATCATCGGCTTTGGTTTCTAGGAAGTAATCTTCGGCAACGATATTGCCGTCTTTGAGCACGACAATCGAGGTCACGCTGCGGGCTTTGATCCAGTCCTCGACAGGTTGGGGCAGTTTAACGGCTGTGCCGATGGGCAGCGGGCTAACCTCTCCGTCACCGCGCGCTAAAGGGCGGGTCAGGAACATGCTGTCCATGTGGCTGAAATTATTGACAATTTTTTCCTGCGAGAACAGGCTGTTTACGGCCATCAGGCGGGTGATTTTCTCGCGTTGCCAAAAGGCTACGGCGGCCAGAACAATGGCCAGCAGCACTACGCCCCTGACGAAGTATTTGAGAAATTTGCGCATAACCGCCCCTTTTTATGGTTGGTTTTAGAATGCCCAATGATGGGCAAAGTGGCAATCCTGACGTTACGGCGTGAATCGGGCGAAAATGCCTTGCCAATTTTGGGGCGTGCAGACAGGGTAGGGCAAGAATTGTAAGGCGACTGGATGTCGAAATCACTGGACCATGACCCGATCTTTGACGTTGCCATTATTGGCGCGGGCGTGGTTGGCTGCGCGATGGCCCGCCGATTCACACTGGACGGGGCCAAGGTGGTGGTTTTGGAAAAGGCTGCCGAGGTTTTGGATGGGGCGTCAAAGGCCAATTCAGCGATTTTGCATACAGGGTTTGACGCGCCGCCGGGCTCGGTTGAGCAGTCTTGCGTTGCGGCGGGTTATGCCGAGTATCTGGATATTCGCGACGGATTGGGATTGCCGGTTTTGAAGACCGGCGCGATGGTTTTGGCGTGGAATGATGAGCAATTGGCAAGCCTGCCAGCCTTGGTTGAGAAGGCGCATCAGAACGGCGTTTTGGATGTCGAGTTGCGCAGCCGTGAGGCCTTGCTTGAGGCGGAACCTGCATTGTCACCGAACCTGAAAGGGGGCTTTGTGGTCCCTGGTGAATACGTCATTGACCCTTGGGCCACAGCGCACGCATATATCTTGCAAGCGATTGCCAACGGGGCCGTGTTGCGCCGCAATGCCGAGGTTTTGGGCGGTGTGTTCGAGGACGGCATCTGGGATTTAGAGGTGACATCGGGGGCTGTGCGGGCCAAGCAGGTGATCAACTGCGCGGGGTTGTATGGCGACGTCACTGACGCGCGATTGTTGGGGCAAGCGGGGTTCACGATCAAACCGCGCAAAGGGCAGTTTGTGGTGTTTGACAAACCGGCCTCGGAATTGGCGGGGGCGGTTTTACTGCCGGTGCCAACCAAGACCACCAAAGGCGTGGTGATCTTTCGCACGATTTTTGGCAACCTTGCGGTTGGCCCCACGGCCGAGGAGCAAGAGAGCCGCACGGAGGCCACGACGGAGACTGCCAGCTTGCATGACCTGCGCGCCAAGGGCATCGAGATGTTGCCCGCTTTGGCGCAGTTTGAGGTCACCACGGTCTATGCGGGTTTGCGCCCTGCGACGGAACATCAGGACTATCAAATCAGTCAGGATGTGGCGCGGAATTATGTGTCAGTGTCGGGAATCCGTTCGACCGGATTGAGTGCTGCATTGGGCATCGCGCGCCATGTGGCCGCTATGAATGTAGGGGTGGCGTTTGACGGTGGGCCGATCAAAAACCCGATAATTCCATCCGCTGACAGGCTGTCGAATTACCACGGTCGCGATTGGGAAGACGCGGGTCATGGCGGTATTATCTGCCATTGCGAACTGGTGACCAAACGCGAGATTTTGGCAGCGCTGAATGGGCCGATGGCGCCAACGACCTTGCAAGGTCTTAAACGGCGCACGCGGGTGACGATGGGGCGCTGTCAGGGGTTCTATTGCACAGGCGCGCTCTCGAGTTTGACGCAAGGCTACCTTGATCCGCCGATTGGAGAAGACGATGAGTGATGTGCTGAATTGCAACGTCGCCATCGTCGGCGGTGGCACCGCAGGCTTGGCACTGGCGACCGCGTTGCGGGCGCAGGGGGTCGCGGATGTCGTGGTCTTGGAGCGGGACGTGGAAGCCGGTGGCGTGCCGCGTCACTGTGGTCATTACCCTTTTGGAATCAGAGAGTTGGGCCGCGCTTTTAAGGGGCCGGATTATGCGCGGGCGTTGGTGAGAAATGCCAAGGCCGCAGGCGTTGAAATTCGCAGTGGTGTGACTGTGACGGCGCTGCACCCCAATGCGCGGCTTGGTTTGAATACGGCCGAGGGTAATGTGGAATTGCAAGCCAATCGCGTTGCGCTTTGCACCGGAGTGCGTGAAAGCAGCCGTGCGCAAAGGTTTCTTTCGGGGACGCGCCCGCAGGGGGTTTTGACCACTGGCGCGTTGCAGGCGATGGTTTATTTAAACGGCAAACGACCGTTCAAGCGGCCGGTTATTCTGGGCAGCGAGTTGGTGTCGTTTTCGGCCATTATGACCTGTCGTCACGGCGGTATGCGGGCGGCGGCGATGATTGAGGAAGGCCCACGTGTGACAGTGCGCAATTTCATGCGGCCCTATGCAGCGTTAAAGGGGGTGCCGTTGTTTACTGGTGCCCGTGATTTGCGCATCCACGGCCACCGCGAGGTTGAGGCGATTAGTTTTACCAACCGGCGTGGCGTGACTGAAATGATCGAAACAGACGGCGTCATCATTTCGGGCCAGTTTCGCCCCGAGGCTGCGCTTTTACATGCCAGCCATCTGGACGTGGACGCGGGCACTGGCGGCCCTGTGATTGATCAATATGGCCGCGCGACCGACCCCAGTTATTTTGTCACCGGCAATCTGTTGCGCCCTGTTGAAACCTCGGGTTGGTGTTGGCGCGAGGCCGGGGAAACGGCGCGGCGTATGGCACGCGATCTGAGTGATCCGATTGGGCGGGTGCCGTTTGTATGCCAAAGATCGGTTGATCCGGCGCTGCGGTTTGTTTTGCCACAACGCATCGCCCTGACGGACGCGGCGGGGGCCATGACGCAAATGCAAATGCGGGTGAGCGAGCCGGTTTCGGGTCATCTGGTGGCGATGGCGGCGGGCAACACGGTGATGAGCCAGTTCATCGACAGCCGCCCAGAGCGGCGCATCCTGACCCCAATGGTGTCGCTGTCCCGCTTGGGGCAAGCACAGGACGTTGAGGTCAAGATTTTACGCTGAACAACGGGTCGTTATTGCTGGTTGTCCTTTGCGGCCGGATCCTCGGGCAAGATGTCTTGGGCGGCCTGTGTGGCGGCGGCCGAGATGGCGGCTTTGTCCTCTTCGGTCAGTTTTGTGGCATCCATTGAGGGCAAGGCGACGCGGACTTCGCGGCGGGCAAACTCCAATCCGTTTTCCTCAAAGGCGGCGTTCACGCGGTTGAAGATTTCTTTGCGAATTGTGAACTGCGTGCCGGGCTTGGCCATGAATTTTCCGCGGAATACCATGCCGATATCGTCGATTTCCAGCATGCCTTGGGATTTGAACGGCTGGAGGAAATCCTCGGCAAATTCAGGCACTTCCAGCATCTCCTGACCGATCTTTTTGAAAATCTTTTTGACCTTGTTGGGGTCGGTGCCAAACGGAACGGTAAAGCGCAGTTTCATGATAACCCAGTCACGGGAAAAATTGGTGATTTTCGGGATTTCGCCAAAGGGAATGGTATGGACCGGCCCCTTATGGTGTCGCAGTTGCAGCGAGCGGATCGAGATTTTCTCGACCGTGCCCATGGTTTGATCAATGGTGACATATTCACCGGTGCGAAAGGCATCATCAATCAAAAAGAAGATGCCCGAGACCACGTCTGTCACCAGCTTTTGTGCGCCAAACCCGATGGCCAAACCGACGATCCCGGCCCCGGCCAACAGCGGGGTGGTGTCGACGCCGGCTTGGCCCAGGGCCAGCAGCAAGAACACCACAATGATCGTCGCGCGGCAAACGCCCAAGATCAACGGCAATACGGTGGACAAGCGTGAGTCACCTGCACCGCCGCCGTCGCCGCCACCGATTTCCTCGGAGTCGGGATCAAAGCCCGCTGCCGTTTGTTCGGCAGCCAGTTTGTTGTTGATGTAAAGTGAAACGGCCTCGTAGAGCATGTAGCCGATGGACATGATGAACAGGAATTCGATCACTGAATTGGCAAACCGTGGACCAACCCCCGCCGAGGCGATGTTGGTTGGGGAAAGGCCCCAGAACCCCGCAGTGATCAAGACCGAAAAGCCAAAGATCAAGACCCGCCCAATGCGAATATACGAGCGTTTGCCCGCCAAATAGGCGCGTTCAGCGACAATGCCCTCGCCCTTGATCGGAGGTGACAGATGGCGCACCAGCCCACGGACTAAGGTGTCCAATGCAGGCGCGAACATGACCAAGGTCATTGTTTTGTAATGCGGCACCGTCGAGAGGAGTGCAAAGTTGCCGTAACTGGCGACGATTTTGACCAACCACCAGACGGCGACGATAACGAAGATTGCAAAGTATGGATAAATCCGTGCGGCGAGGTCCTCGGCTGGGCTGATGTCAGGATCAAAGCCGCGCATCATATCGGAGATAGCGGCACGATAGGTCCAAACCAGCCAAACCAGATAGGCATGCATCGCCGTGTTTAGCCAGAACGCGATCCTCAACTCACCTTCAACGGCCCCATGCATTTCGTTGAACGCCAAAAGCGCGCCAGAGAAACCGAGCAGGAAAGCCATCCAGAACTGATGTTTGCAAAAGGCCTTGGCGGTCGGGGTATCGGCGTTCAAAAGCCGATATTCAGGATTTTGCGGTGCAAAGAGGAAAAAGGCCAGTGACAGCGCCAGCCGCGGGAAACCGATCAAATAGGGGCCAATCAACGAAGAGATGGGATGCAAATCTGACGGCATGATCATTCGGCTAACCATCGCGGCCACAACCATAAAGATAATAACGGCCACCACTTGGGTGGAGAGGCGCTGAAACAGCAGTTGAAGGGTCTCGCGCAGATTGATGTTGTCGGGGTCGGCGGGGGGCAAAATTTGCCAGTTTTTGGTGAGGCGGCGAAAGCCTATTTCAGCAAGTGCAGCCGCGCCAAATACGATGATCATATAGCCCAAAAAGATCAACAGGGCCGTGCCGCCACCGATGCGCTCATAGAATGTGGCAAAGACTTTGGCCTCGCCGTTGAACAGTAGGGGCAGGCGTTGAGCCGAAACGATGACCGTATTCGCAGCCCCGGAAGTGGCGTGATAAAAGAAATCAGACAGGCTAGTTCCATTGGCGTCTTGGGCGGCAATAGTTTGTGTGTTCAATTGGTCCAACAACAGCGCGCGGACTTCGCCGTCCGAAAGGCGCGAGATCAGCGCATTGGCGGCCTCGGGTGTTAGGGGGTCGGGCAGCACGGGTGTTGTATCGGTGGGGGCGCTGGTGGACAGCAGCGATTGCGCGGTTGCAGGGCTGGCCAAAGGCAGGGCCAGAAGCATGAGTAGTGTTAACAGTTTTAGAAAATTCAATATACGTTCCCCCACAAAGACCATTGTAACTATGTGAACGAGAAACACATAAAGGTTCAAGGGAATTTCGTTCATGCAGGCTGGCTAACTTCTGCGCCACCATTTTGGGCCAGCTGAAATTGACTGTCTCGTTGATCAAACCCAGACCACGTCGACCGATAAGTCGTGCATGTCCGTCGCGGTCTGAAGTTTTGTGGCGGCGTGGTATTGGCTGGTGTCTGGATCGTATGGGTTGACCTAGGTCCGAGGCTGGTACGGGGCTATAAAACGCGGCCGATTGCGGTTTGCAGTTTGGAAATTATTTCGTCGATGTGGTGATTTTGCATGATGAAGGGCGGTGCCAGCAGAATGTGATCGCCTTGTTTGCCATCAATGGTGCCCCCCATCGGGTAGCAGATTAAACCAGCCTCGAAGGTTTCTTTCTTGAGGGCCTTGTGAAGGGCGCGCTCCGGTGGGAAGGGGCGCTTGGTCTCGCGATCCTCAACGAACTCCAGCCCGCGAAACAACCCGCGTCCGCGAATGTCGCCTATGTTGGGGTGCTGCCCGAACGCCTGTTCCAGCCCCGCCTGCAATCGGTCCCCCAAGTCGGCGCATCTTTCGACAAGCCCGCCATCGGTAAGTTTGGTCAAAACGGCCAATGCGGCGGCGCAGGCGGTGGGGTGGCCGACATAGGTGTGGCCGTGTTGGAAGAAGCCGCTGCCGACTTCAATCGCTGCGTATATTTTGGCGGAACACAACATCGCGCCGATGGGTTGGTACCCAGCGCCAAGCCCTTTGGCCACCGCGATGATGTCGGGGGTGATGCCCTCTTGTTCACTGGCAAACAGCGTGCCGGTGCGCCCCATGCCGCACATGACTTCGTCTAGAATCAACAGCACGCCATAGGTGTCGCATATTTCGCGGATGCGCTTGAAGTAGCCTTTAACCGCTGGAACCGCGCCCGCGGTGGCGCCAACGACGGGTTCGGCGACAAAGGCGAATACACTGTCTGGGCCAAGGCGCTTGATCTCGGTTTCCAGCTCATTGGCGACGCGCAATCCGTAGGCGTCGGTGGTTTCCTCGGTGCGTTTGCCGCGATACTCAAAACAGGGCGATATGTGGGTGGTGTCGACCATGAGCGGCGCAAAAGGGGCGCGGCGCCATTCATTTCCGCCCGTTGCCAAAGCGCCAAGCGTGTTGCCGTGATAGCTCTGCTTTCGGGCGATGACGTGACGACGCTGCGGCTGGCCGGTTTCAACGAAATACTGCCGCGCCAATTTCAGCGCCGCCTCCATTGCCTCGGATCCGCCTGACACCAGATAGACGCGGTCAATGCCCTCGGGCGCGTGGGCAATCAATTTGTCTGCCAGTTGCTCGGCCGGGTCTGAGGTGAAAAAACTGGTGTGGGCAAAGGCCACTTTATCCAGCTGATTTTTTATCGCGGCGGTGACGTCGGGATCATTGTGGCCCAGACAGGACACGGCTGCGCCGCCTGATCCGTCGAAATATTCTTTGCCCGATTGGTCGTACAAATACACGCCTTTCCCCTGTGAAACAGTCGGGAGCGAGGACTTTGTATGTCTCGGGAAAACATGTGACACGGGTGGCTCCTTTGGAGCAGTGGCTGAAGTTATGTAACATATGAAACATATGAATCTTGCGTTGACAAGGCAGGAAACAAATGAAACATTCGCCGGATGTCTGTATTCGGGGGGCATTTGTGCGACCAAGGTTTGAGCAACAACTTTCTGGTAAATACACCTCTTTGAGCATCAAGCTGAAAGAAGCTGCTGATTTTGTTGTGGCCAACCAAATTGATGTCGCGACCCGCAGCCTGCGTTCAATTTCAAAAGAAGCAAAACTGTCGCCCGCCACGTTCTCGCGCATGTCCAATGCGCTGGGCTATAGCAGCTATGAGGATTTGCGCGATGTATTGCGCGTTGGGATCGAGCAACGGTCAAATTCGTTCTCGCATCGGATTGAGGCGCTGCAACAGCGTCACAATGACGGGGATCAGAACTTTCTGGATCAACATATTCTGGACTGTTCCACCAATCTGCAAGAGTTGGGCGCAACCATCGACAGCGACACGTTGAACACCAGTATAGAGCACCTGCACGAGGCGCGGCGTGTGATGGTTCTGGGCGGGCTTGGCTCGACCGGGGTGGCCGAGTATTTGGCCTATATGGCCAGCTTTATCGCCGACAACTGGTCGATGGCCAACCGGATGGGCGCGTCTTTGGCCAGCGGGATGGTAGGGATGTCTGCACTGGACGTGTTGATCATTGTGACCAAGCCGCCGTTCGCCAAGAACTCGATCGCGGCGGCCCAAGAGGCGTATTTGGCGGGGGCATTTGTCATTGTCATCACGGACACGCACACCTGTCCCGCCCTTGTTCATGCTTCGGCGCAGTTTATTGTGCCAACCAATAGCCAGCACTTCTTTTCGTCCTACGCCTCGACGCTGGTTCTATGCGAAATTCTGATCGGCATGTTGGCCGCGCGTGCAGGGTCACCTGCGCGGGCGCGCATTGCCGATGTTGAAGACAGAAACCGTCGTCTTAGCGAAATCTGGGACGATAAACACGACAACATTTCATCAACTCAGGGAGAGTAAAAAATGTCGAAGAAAATGAACCTATCTGTTGTGGCGTTCGCCGTAGGGGCCATGATGGCACCTGCCGCATATGCCGAAGAGTTCATCACAATTGGGACCGGTGGCGTGACGGGCGTTTACTATCCAACAGGTGGCGCGATCTGCCGTTTGGTCAACAAAGGCCGCAAAGAACACGGCATTCGCTGTTCTGTCGAATCCACAGGCGGTTCGGTTTACAACATCAACACCATTCGCGAAGGCGAGCTGGAGTTTGGTGTGGCGCAGTCTGATTGGCAGCACCATGCGTATAACGGAACATCCAAGTTCGAAGAAGCCGGCGCATTTGAAGGCCTGCGGGCTGTGTTCTCGGTTCATCCAGAGCCTTTCACTGTTGTTGCCCGTGCGGACGCTGGCGTGACGAACTTTGACGATCTTAAAGGCAAGCGCGTCAACATCGGGAACCCCGGTTCCGGCCAGCGCGGCACGATGGAAGTTCTGCTGGAAGCCAAGGGTTGGACAACAGCAGATTTCGCTTTGGCAACCGAGCTGAAAGCGGCTGAGCAATCTGCAGCACTGTGTGACAACCAGATTGATGCGATGGTTTACACCGTTGGTCACCCGTCCGGTTCGATCCAAGAGGCTACAACGGCTTGTGATTCCGTTCTTGTGACGGTCAGCGGTGCTGAAGTTGACGGTCTGATTGCCGACAACCCGTTCTACCGTGCAGCAACCATTCCTGGTGGCATGTATCGCGGTAACGATGGCGACACGATGACCTTCGGTGTTGGTGCGACTTTCGTGACCTCGGCTGATGTGTCCGAAGAAGCGGTTTACACAGTTGTGAAATCCGTGATGGAAAACATCGAGGATTTCAGAAAGCTGCACCCTGCATTTGCACATCTTGATCCAAAAGAGATGGCAACGGCTGGTTTGTCAGCGCCACTGCACCCCGGTGCTGCGAAGTATTACAAAGAAGCTGGTCTAATCGACTAAGCCGATACAAAAACTTTAGAGGGGCGCATGTCGCCCCTCTCATTCATGACGATCACGACCCAAAACAATAAAAATGCAGCAAAGCTGTACTTCAGGGGGATACCGAACATGGCCGATAAAACATCCGAGAACCGACCGTTAAGCGAAGAAGAACTTCAGGACCTAGTTGCCTCTTCTGATGCGGGTGCGCGCGCCCCAGTCGGACCCGTTGGCACGTTGATAGCGGTCGTTGCCGTTGTCTGGTCCCTGTTTCAGGTTCTTTTAGCTTCGCCATTGGCAAATTATATTATGCCAGGCGATATCATCAATAATTCACGCCAAGTGCATCTGGCTTTTGCCGTTTTCCTGGCTTTCATGGCCTATCCGGCCTTTAAATCCAGCCCGCGAAATTACATTCCTATGGCCGATTGGTTCCTTGGATTGTTGGGCGCGTTCATCGCGATGTACGGGTTTGTTTTCTATCAAAAGATCGTTGACGCTGGCGGGCTGGCCGATGACATGGACAAGTGGTTCGCTCTTGCGGGTCTGTTGATCCTGTTTGAGGGCGCACGCCGCGCGCTTGGCCCTGCTATGGCGATCATCGCCACGATCTTTCTTGCCTATGTGTTCTTTGGCTCCTCCGAGATTGTGCCCGACGTTATTCGTTGGAAAGGCGCATCATTGAAGAAAGCCATGAGCCATATGTGGATCACGTCCGAGGGGGTCTTTGGGATCGCACTGGGTGTGTCTACCAAATTCGTGTTCCTGTTCGTTTTGTTTGGCGCTTTGCTGGATAAGGCCGGGGCCGGGAACTACTTTATCAAAATGGCGTTTGGCGCGCTTGGACACCTTAAAGGGGGCCCTGCAAAGGCCGCTGTTGTTGGGTCCGCTGCGACGGGTCTGATCTCGGGCTCTTCCATCGCCAAT
>Ga0209633_10001279_pt1 | contig 26433 bp, 27 predicted proteins | sample Cruoilmetagenom1_FD_187290 | JGI IMG/M metagenome (GOLD analysis project Ga0209633, IMG submission 187290) | Oil polluted marine microbial communities from Coal Oil Point, Santa Barbara, California, USA - Sample 1 (SPAdes) (version 2) | ecosystem: Environmental > Aquatic > Marine > Oil seeps ...
GAAAAGAAAACAAACTATGGCGCCGGTGCGCCCGAAATCCGGGATCCGCATACCAAATTTCATATTCGCCCTGGTTTCGCGTTATTTATTTGTCGTATAGCTCATATTTTTGATCCGGGGGCGGATTTTTAATGATCGGTGGTACTCGATTAAGCTATTTTCATTCAGGCACTATGTAGCCATTCGATCCAACATAGATCCCGGGATTGCCCGGGCCGTAAGACTTACCGAAAACGGTGAAAGTAGACCCCGCTGGGAGTAAACCTGAAACATCAGCAAACTCGTCGTCGTCTAAAGTAAGGTCTCCATTTGAGGGTGGTTCGAACCCGCAACCAAATCCAAAAAATGCGTAAACAGGAGTTGCTTGAAAACCAAATAAAATAAAAGTTGCTATTAATGACAAGGTAAAATGTCGAATTTTAGTCATGACCTAATCCCCCCTACACAAGATTGTTTTAGATTTGCATGCAGTTCCGGGCTTTGGCTCGGCAACATCGAAAGAGCTTATAAAAGCGATAATTAATGATGTTATTTGCATATCGAAATACCTCACATATAAAAGTCGAACTAACGTCACTCGCACATCTGTCTGATTTGTGTTTTTACCTCCACATTGTCAATGAAAAAAACAGGACGTCCTTATGAAAAACCCTAACCGAACTTTAAGATTTTTTTTGTGACGGACGTCACAGAATAGGTATTGTTCACACATTAAATCATGAGCCGTATATCCTGAGATGGGGAGTTTTGCTTGCTGGATACGACGCAAACGACAGGGTGCGGAAAAGGAACACACCTCGATTTGCGGCCTGTCGTTGCAAGGAGGCCAGAAAAAGCCGGGCGGGAAATGGACATCCTGTCCAGCTTTTTTGCGCCTGCCTGTTATCATCTGACTCAAGCGCGGGCAGCGGGCGGACGCGCCTATACTGCAAGCTGGCAACACATTTTAGCGATACGTTATTACAACGCTACATTTTCGTAACTGCAATCTCTATTTCGTAACGGACGCAACAGCTTCTATCTATAATGCATCATGGCAGGACGACTAGTTACCCGACCCAATGCTGTTGAATTAAGGTGGAGTGCTCCTTCTCCCTCCGGGAGAAGGCTGGGATGAGGGGATCAAAATGGCTGAGCTCCTTCGTTTATTGCCCCCTCACCCAACCCTCTCCCGCTGGAGAGGGCTTAACCCATATTTGTCATTTTGCCCCTATTTTTCCTCGATTTTGGCCGAAAAATACGGTTTTGTAAAAAATAAATCCTGTGATATCAATCGGATGAGTTTTCGAGGTCTTGGCGTAGTGCCATAATCGTCACTTGAAGCATTGACTCCACTACCCGGCACCGCTACGATGCCGGCATGTACATTCGACGCACCACCATCAAAAGCCGGCGCAGCGGCGAGCCCTATTACACCTATCGCCTGGTCGAGTCGGTCCGCACCGACCAGGGCGTCCGTCAGCGCACCCTGGTGAACCTCGGAAGACATTTCGATGTACCGCAGGAGCAGTGGGCGGCATTGGCGCAGCGCATCGAGCAACTGCTGAACGGTCAGCAGGAGCTGTTTCCCCCGGACCTGGATCCTGAGTTGGAGTCTACGGCCCAGCGCTATGCAGCAACCGGCCGGGTAAGCGCCCACCTCTTTATCTCGGTGCTCGCCTATCATCTGGTCCACACCATTCGCTACCAGCTCAAGGCCAGCGGGCATCGACCTCAGCTGGGAGGACATTCGGCGACAGCTTGCCGGCCAGCAACGGGTGACCGTCACACTCAAGCGTGCCGATGGAAAGACCATCCATGTTCGAAAAACCACTCGCCCCGAGCCGCGCCAGCAGAAGATCTATGACGCCCTCGGCATTGCCGATCGTCCGGGGAAAACCGAGAAAACAATTCTGTAACCGCGCACAGGCAACTGTGTAGCGCCATAACAACGACTTCAAAAAATGCAACCTGCTGAAAAATAAGAGAAGTTTCGGTAGGTGTGACAAACATGGGCTACGCGAGCGCGTCGAAATGCAGGGAAAGGCACAAAAAAAAAAGCGCATTGCGGCAGAGCCGCAATGCGCTTCGTGTGCACTTATTCAGTAGAAAGCGACGCTTACAGACTCTCCGCCTTCTGACTCAGATAATCGGCAACGCCTTCCGGGCTGGCGTTCATACCTGTATCGCCCTTCTTCCAACCAGCCGGACACACTTCACCGTTTTCCTCGAAGAACTGCAGAGCATCGACCATGCGGATCAGTTCATCCATGTTGCGGCCCAACGGTAGATCGTTCACCACCTGATGGCGAACAATACCTTCCTTGTCGATCAGGAACGTGCCGCGATAAGCCACCGCCGCCCCTTCCACTTCGACATCGTAGGACTTGACGATGCTGTGCGCCACATCGGCCGCTATGGTATAGCGAACGCGGCCGATACCGCCTTTATCCACCGGGGTGTTACGCCAGGCGTTATGAGTAAACTGCGAATCCACCGACACGGCGATCACTTCCACATCGCGCGACGTCAACTCATCGAGGCGATGATCCAGTGCAATCAACTCCGTCGGGCAAACGAAAGTGAAATCCAGCGGGTAAAAAATCAGAGCCGTGTATTTGCCCTTTGTGGCCTCAGAAAAAGTAAATTCGTCAACGATTTGACCATCACCCAAGACAGCGGAAACAGTAAAATCGGGTGCTGGTTTACCAACTAATACACTCATCAAGCGTCTCCTTGAATACCTTCAATCAATTCATTGGATAAATCGGATAGCCGGACTGACCGGCCAGTCTTTGTTGACAGGGTAAGGCTAAACACCCGGCCGGCTTTCCGGCCATTGCTGAGATCGTACATAATAACGATTTTTGTGTTTCGCATCCACCCTTCCACCCTGCGGGAAACCATCATATTCTACACTATTTTAGTCGGATTCAGGCCATAAATTGCGCGCCATAATCGGCAACGTCCCGATGATGTCCTGCCACACTGCCGCTGTACGCTGCTCCGGCTGCCCGGAAAGCCGGACAACCAGTTCATGCTCTTTATCATAAAGCTCCAATGAAATCAGAACGCCATCGGCGCGCGGTCTGGTGACCACCCACGCGGTATCCATACAATCCTTTCGAAGAATAAAACAGAGCTCGTCGCCGAGCAGATGAAGGCACCCATTCCGGCATTGCACCTGATCGATCACCACACGATGAGTGTTCATGGAATCGCCACGTTCAAATGAAAGTGTGCAGGGAAGTTCCAGCTCGGCCAGCAACCGCAGCCGCGCAACAAACGCTTCGGGGGTCACGCGTGCTGCCCATATCTCGCCGGCCAACTGTAAGGCTTCGAAGTCGGTCACACCGAAGCGCTCAATGAGCATGCAAAAATCTTCGGTGGTTCCTAGCCGGGCCCAGCCGTCCTGAAAGGCTTTCGAGTCCGCCGGTTCCCGCACCGAACAGTGGTCATTGCGAACCGGCGCCGCGGGCACCCTCGGCCCGGTTGGATCGAATTGTAAACCGTTACTGTTCATTACCCGTGTTCTCCTTGAGTTGTATCGCCTGATCGGCCGATGAAAACAGCGCCGCATGTCGATCGAGCTCTGTTCCAGAGTGATTAAGCAAAAGAAGGGCCACATTGTTCAGCGAGCGCCGTTTTTGCCGAAGATTCAACAACAAGGGGGCCACTCCTTGCGGTCAACCCGCTGCAGCGGAAACCCTTTACACGGGCAAATCGCCGACCCGGCGCACATCTTTATGGTGAAATGGCGCACGATCGTTCAATCACGGCAGAAAAACATGCATCGGCAATGATACGCCCCTTCGCCCATGAGTTCCTTGCTTGCGGTCGCGAAATCCAAAACAGGGACGGCGCAACCTGATCATCTTCGGCGTTTTTTCAACTTGAATTGCAGCTTCTGTACCGCCAGCTGCTCAACCCGTTGCCCTTTGATGACTTTGGGTTTGAATTTCCATTTCGATATGGCCTTGAGTGCGGCGCGATCGAAGACCCCGGAAGGACTGGAGCCGACCACTTTGGCATCTTTCACCCGCCCCGTCACGGTGATGACGAACTGCACCTTGACCCAGCCTTCGACCCCTCTTTGCGCCGCGCGCCTCGGATATTTCGGCGGCACGCGAAGCAACGGAACCAAACCACGGCTTGCTTTGACGCGGGCGGGAACGGTCGGCCCGGGTTTGGTGGTTTTCGCTTTGGCGCGACGATCAGCCGTCAAGCCACCTTCCCGCGTCAGGTTCTTTTGGGCATGGATCGGGGCTCCACTCCCCGCAGCCTTAGTACGCGGAGCTTCGGCCGGCACCACGCGCTTCTTGACCGGCTTGGCGAGCCTTTTCTTTGGCGTCGGTTTTTTCTGAATCTTTTTTTTCGGCGGCTCGTTGACGGCCTCTACTTTTTCCGGTTTCTTAGGCCGCTTTTTTTTTTCGGGGGGCGGCGGTTCGCGCTTCAGCCGAACGAATTCGACCCGTTTCAACGACTGTGTTTTTTCGATCGGCGTAGAGCTCTCGGTGATCATGAACTGCATCAGCCAGAACAGGCCCAGCGTCACGAGAACACCCACCAGCAGGGCGGGCGCCAGACGATAGATCACAACCCGCTCACCTCGGTCGCCAGCGATGCGTTCATAATCCCGGCCTGGCGCACCTGGTCCATCACTTCAACCACCATGTAGGTCTTGCTGTCCCGGTCTGCAGCAATAATTACCGAGCCAAGAGGATTTTCCGCATGCAGGCGCGCCACGTTCGCTTTGACGGCGCGCAGATCGACCACCTTCTTGTCGATCCAGACCTCCCCATTGGCCTTGATCGAAATAATGATGTGCCCCTGCACCTTGATCTCGGCGGTCTTTGCCGACGGCCGGTTGACTTCGATACCCGACTCCTTGGCGAACGATGCCGTGACGATGAAAAAGATCAGCATGATAAAAATGACATCGAGCATCGGCGTCAGATTGATTTCCGACGCATCATCGCCCCGCGCCCTGTGGCTACGTCGACGCATGTACGCTCCTCCTATTCATATATCAACAAATCAGCCAGATGGTGCGCCTCCTCCTCCACCTGCCCCTCGATCTTTCTGCTGAAAAACAGGCCGGAGATGGCAACGACCATTCCCGCCATCGTATTGATCGTCGCTTGCGACACACCCGAGGCCATCGCCCGGGGATTACCGGTACCGATCACAGCCATGACATCGAACACCTCGATCATCCCGCCGACCGTACCCAAAAGTCCCAACAGGGGACAAAGCCCGATCAGCGTCTTGATCACAGGAACCGTCGCACCGAGCCTCATCCTGGCCTGGGAGATCATGTAATCGCGGATGCTGCGCGCGTACCAGGACTTTCTATCTGTTCGCTCGCCCCACTCGTCGAGCCACCGCCGCCTCAATCGGGGATAGGTCATGTAGAAAAAAAGGAAACGTTCGATGATCAAACTCCAGAGGACAACCGACAGCAGCAAGATCAGCCACAGCACTGTCCCTCCGGTCTCCATGAACAGGCGAAACGATTCCACTACTGTGTTCATCGTCCATTTTTCTCCGCGACCCGGCTGATGAGCCCCGTACTCTGCTCATCCAGAATCTGTACCAATGCGTTGCTGTGCGTCACCATCAGACTGTGCAGAAACAGTAGCGGAATCGCCACGGTGAGACCCAGCAACGTGGTCATCAATGCTTGGGATATTCCGCCCGCCATCAACTTCGGATCGCCGGTGCCGAACAGGCTGATCGCCTGAAAGGTCTCGATCATTCCCGTGACCGTCCCCAAAAGCCCCAGCAACGGGGCCACGGCAGCCAGCAGTTTGACCAGGGACTGCCCTTTTTCCAACGCGGGCACCTCACGAACGACTGCATCATCGACAATGAGTTCGAGCGTTTCGGTATCGTGGTAATCCTGGGTCCGCGACGCAGCCAAAACACGCCCCAAGGGATTATTGGTCTGAGGTTCCTCCAGGTGATTCAGCTGGTTTTGCACCTTTTTGTTGACGACGCTTAAATTCACGATCCGCACAATGACAATCACAAGGCCGACAGCGCCAAGGAAAAGGATGATATAACCGATGATGCCTCCCTGCTCGATGCGCTCGATGAGATCGGGCGCCCGCCCCAGAACACCCAGAATCACTCCGCTGGTCGGATCAATGGCGGCCTTGACCAGGCCGGATCGAGCCTGCTCAAGATCCTCCGCCAGATCCAGATAGCGCGTTGCCGGTTGTCGCGCGAACTCCACCAGCTCGCCGATTTCCGGGAGGTAGTCCAGATAAAGACCATCCGCCACCGCAACGAAGGGGCCGATGCGGACCACTTTTGCGTCCCGATGACGGCCCGCCGCCGTATCGACCTCTGCCGAAAACTTGACCACTTTGCCTGTTTCCGTCATATCCTGTTGCAGAACGTACCACAGCGATTCCATTTGAGCAATATCGGGCAGCGCCTTGCTGTCGACGATTGCTTCCAGCGGCTTCGTCCGCTCCGGGTATTGCGCCGTGATCAGCGAATCGGTAGAGGCCGATTTGGTGTCGCCGGCCACCTGACGAACCACCGCGAACAGCTCTTCGAAATCGGCGGCGCGCTCATCCAGCGCAGCTTCCAACTCGGCAAGCCGCTCTTCATTGGCCTTTAACCTTTCGGCCAGCACCTGGCTTTTTTTCTTTTCCCGCGGAAGTTCGTCGCGCAGCTCCTTAAGGAGCTGCTGTTTGTCCTTTTGCGATAGGAAGCGAGCATCTAAGGCGCTATTGCCTTGGCCCTGAATAGTCTGGGACTGGCGGATCTGCCGAAGCAACTGATCCAGGTCCATCCTTTCCGCCTGCGTCGGTTGATGCAAACCGAGCAACGCGATGATGACAAATACGACCTGTCTCATTGGACAGACTCCGGCGCAGGTACGGGCAAGGTCAGCAGCGTCGGCGAAGCCTGCTTGCGGGCTATGCGCAAGCCGTCCCTGACCGGCTTTCTGTACTCCGAAGGCAGCGTCTGCCATGTTTTTTTGGCGCGTACCCAGACCCCCGTATCACTGCCATCGAGCGTTTGATAATAGAGTGCGACACGCCCCAGGCGCAGGAAATCGACCGGCCGGGTTTCACCATTCATTTTCAGGTCGGCACGATACGCTTCGATCGTATGACCGTATTCACTTTCGATCTGGTAGGCTTCGAGAATTCGGCGATATTTCTCGGCGTTTTCCACAGCGGCCATGACCAGCATTTCCCGCAATCGCTTCAACCGTTTCTGTCGCTCATCCTGCAGAAACGGTAGATCCAACCGGACAAATGCCTCCAGGCTGTCCAGCATTCGGTACATCAGAGGAACAAGTTCGCGCCGGGTCAACTCAACCTCTTTCATCTGTCGATGAAGCGACGCTGTTTCCTTTTCCTGAGAATCGATCACCTCCTGAAGATGCCTGTTATAGAGCTTCAGCGTCGCTGCTTCCCGAAAAGCCTGCCGGTATTCTTGGAGCATCCGCCGCTCTTGGTCGCCGAGTTTGTCTAGGGTCTTCTGTGTTTGAACCGCAGGTCCGATTTTTCCAGCATCGGCCTTAGTCGTTTCCTTGGTATGTTCGGCAGCCCGAATCGGTGCGCTGCCTAAACCGACTAGGAGAAGCGCCAGAATCAAACAGGAGAGGGAAAAGAAAACATGGATCATATTCAAAGGGATGCAATAGCGAATCTGTACGGATTGTTCGTCGCCACCGACCGTACAAGGCTGGGGGGCGACCGAATGCAGACCACACTTTACAGCACAGTACAATTTTAATGCAATACCCGATCGCTCGATTGCGGCATATGCCTCACTGCATTGGGAAATATGTCGCACGTTGTTCGTCTGTTTCAGGTTTTAAGGCCACTGCCTGCTGCCGCTCCTGGATCACCCCTGGCAATCACCATGGAGAATGCATTACAATGATCGATTTACCCGAGATAGTTATGTTTGGACTGAACGTCCGCAACGCGGCCGAATCCGATACCCTTCATCTTGCACGCACGGCTATGCAAAACAAACTGATCACCGATGATGTTCGCATTTGCGAAGTCAAAGAAGTCATCCCGCCTGAACAAATTCTCGATCAATTTGCAATCACGCCGGAAGCGACCAAGACGACATTCCAGGCACGCGAAGCGATACACCGGCTTCTAACCGGAGAGGACGATCGGCTGCTCGTCGTTATCGGTCCCTGCTCGATCCATGATCCGCAGGCGGCGCTCGAGTATGCCGAGAGACTCACCCGGGTCAGGGACGCATTGTGCGACAACCTCGTCATCGTCATGCGAGTCTATTTTGAAAAGCCGCGCACGACGGTGGGCTGGAAAGGGCTGATCAACGACCCTGATCTCGATGAAAGCTTTCATATCAACAAAGGGCTGCGCCTTGCCCGCGACCTTTTGTTGGACATCAATAATATGGGGACACCGGCCGCAACGGAATATCTGGACCTGATTACGCCGCAATATTTTTCCGACCTGATCGCTTGGGGAGCCATCGGCGCCCGCACCACCGAAAGCCAGGTTCATCGTGAGCTGGCGTCCGGCTTATCGTGCCCGGTCGGCTTTAAGAATGCGACCGACGGCACCATCCAGGTCGCCATTGATGCCATCGACTCCGCCCGTTGTCCGCATCATTTTCTATCGCTTACCAAAGCAGGTCATTCCGCCATTTTTTCAACGTCGGGCAATGAGGACTGCCATCTCATTCTGCGCGGCGGAGTACGCCCCAATTATGACGCAGTCAGCGTCGACCTGGCGGTTGAATCGCTGGAAAAGGCGGGGCTGCCGACCAAACTGATGATCGATTTCAGTCATGCCAACAGTTTGAAACAGTATGAAAAACAGATCGATGTTGGCAGAAACGTCGCCGACCAGATCGCACAGGGAAACAACCATATTTTTGGGGTAATGATCGAAAGTCATCTCAACGCCGGGAGTCAGAAAATCCTATCGAACCAACCATTAAACTATGGTGTGAGCATTACCGACGGCTGCCTGGGATGGAAAGAGAGCGCCGCTTTGCTGCAGGAGTTGGCCGAAGCGGTTGACAAGCGCCGGTCGGCGATTGAAGACTGAGCCATCCTCCATCCTCCAAAAGCAACGATCATTCACTAAGGAATTTGCACGAAATAACTCCGACATGGTGTGCACGGCGCACCCTACCGTCCGGCGGCGTCAAGCGTAGGGTGCGCCGCACGCACCAATCGGCCGGCATGAACTTGTTGAACTTAATTCATGAACGTTCCTGACTCATCGAGGCAACCTTCTTTACTTTCGCGGATTCATTTATGGAAGTTTATGTCAATGGCGAGGCAAAACGCTTCGCCGAAAATACAACGGTCACCAAGCTGATCGCCGAACTCGCACTCAACGATCAACGCATTGCGGTCGAACTGAATCGGGAAATCCTTCCCCATAGCCTTTATGCCACCCAACAGCTTCAACCAGGCGACCGAATCGAGATTGTACGCGCCATCGGAGGCGGCCAGGGAGACCCTTTGGTCATCGCCGGGCGAAGCTATCACTCCCGTCTTCTGGTTGGGACGGGAAAATATAAGGGCATCGAAGAGACGCGCCGAGCGATCGAAGCCAGCGGCGCGGAAATTGTCACCATTGCCGTCCGGCGTACCAATATCGGCCAGAACCCGGACGAACCGAACCTGCTCGATGTCATTACGCCTGAGAAATATACCATCCTGCCGAATACGGCCGGCTGCTACACCGCCGAAGATGCAGTCCGGACCTGCCGGCTCGCTCGTGAACTCCTCGATGGGCACAAGCTGGTCAAGCTCGAGGTGTTAGGCGATGAAAAGACGCTGTACCCCGACGTTACCGCCACTTTGGAAGCGGCGAAGATCCTCGTCAGGGACGGGTTCGATGTCATGGTTTATACCAACGACGACCCGGTGATCGCCAAACAGCTGGAAGAGATCGGCTGCATCGCGGTCATGCCGCTCGCCGCCCCGATCGGCTCCGGCTTAGGCGTTCGCAATCCCTATAACATTCTGACCATTGTCGAGAATGCCAAGACGCCCATCCTGGTGGACGCCGGCGTCGGCACCGCATCGGATGCGGCGGTCGCTATGGAACTCGGTTGTGACGGCGTGTTGATGAACACGGCGATTGCGGCGGCAGGAAACCCGGTTCTGATGGCCTCTGCCATGAAGAAAGCCATCGAGGCCGGTCGGGAAGCCTTCCTGGCCGGACGCATGCCGCGCAAACGCTTCGCCTCCGCATCATCGCCGATCAATGGACTATTTTTATAAATGGGAGTGGCTGATCACCCTTCTGGGCATCCGCCCTGCTTTGCTTTTGAACGATTCGCGCTCCCAACATTGAACGCAGTGACAGTAACACATCAGGGATGAGTGATTCCGAGCGTTTGTCCGGCGAACGGCGCATCCGCAGTTACAGCCGACGTCAGGGACGCATCACAACGGCACAGCGTGAAGCGCTGCAAACACTATGGAAGGATTACTGCCTGGACCCCGACCGACCCTTTGATGCCGCCGCCGTTTTTTCACGCAGCGACATTCCGTTGATTCTCGAAATCGGGTTTGGCAACGGCAACACTCTGCTTGAAATGGCGGCGGCGGACCCGGAAAAAGACTATCTTGGAATCGAAGTGCACCGTCCAGGCGTAGGACATCTGATGCGCCTGCTCGCGCACCACGGCGTAACCAATGTTCGGATTTATTGTGCCGATGCAGTCGACGTACTAAAACGCTGCCTTCCTGATGAAAACCTTGATGGCGTCAACCTTTTTTTTCCGGACCCGTGGCCGAAAAAACGGCATCACAAACGCCGACTGGTCACCCCCGAATTCATCGATCTGATTGCCAAAAAGCTCAAGGTGGGAGGCCGTTTTCACACAGCAACCGATTGGGAGGATTATGCTCAGTCCATGGCGTCAGTACTCGAAGCCAACCGTCATCTTCGAAATACCGCACCATCAGGTTCGTTTGCCAAAAGACCCGGCCAGCGCCCCCTGACGAAATTCGAACGGCGTGGCCTCAGGCTCGGCCACAGAGTCCGGGATCTGGTCTATCAACGAATTTAACCGTTCATTGCGGCCAGCGGCTCAAGCCCGAGATCCCGCTCGTCATCGGCCATATCGGTCATCATGTCGTCAGACGCCACCTCATCCGTCTGCATCGCTTTCCTGATCTCTTCCAGCTGATCGTACTGCGTACGCAATGGCACGATCGCGTGCTCCAACTCCTGAATCTGAGCATCGAGATGTTCCTTGGACATATTGACCTTTCGCAGACTCTCCAGTCTGTTTTCAATCATTTTTTTGTGATCCTTGATTTGTCGAAGCAAGGGACTCAAGGCCATCGCTCTCCACATTCCTGCATCCTTATGCGCCATCTCCATCACTTCCCGCGCACGGCCGATGATCGAATCATATATCTTCTGAACGACCAGATTCTGCTGCATCAAGGTCGATGAAGCACTGTCACGGAAAGTCTCACCTTCCTCGAACAACAGCTCGAGCTCAAGCTGATATTTTCTGATCGAAAACAACCGCGGTTTGATTTCCTTGAATCCGTGCTCATTCTGAAATATCTTATAAATGGTTTTGACCAGACGACGTGTCTCTTCGCTCGACTTGACAACGTCCTGCAGAACATCACGCAGTTCATCGAAGACAGACCGCATCACCCGCTTCATGCCAACCGTCGTCAAACTGCCGATCATCTGTTTCTTCGTGCGCTGAATGATTTCGCCGGTCCGCTGAGGCGATAAAGCCTCGAGCAACCTGGCTGTCTGGCTGGAAAAGACCCGCCGGGCTGCCTGAAATTTGTCCACACTCGCCAGATATCGGTTCTGTTCTTCACGTGTTTCGCACATGAGCTTGACGGTTGCCGACTGGCTTTCACCACCGAGGCGACGCAAATCCTCCACTTGCTTGCCGATATCGCCAACCTCCGAGGCGAGAATCGTCCAGGAGGCATTGACGAGATGCCCGATCCCATCCGTCACCGAAGCAACCAGAAGTCGTTGACGCTCATCGAGAACCACGGTCGACAGATACTCCTCCAAGCCCATCAAGCGGCTTTTTGCCAACAGCTGCTGATCCGACTTGACCTTGGCCAAAAGCCCCTGTTTCGCCGAGACCGGAAAAATCATGCTCTCATCGATATTCAAAATCGACGCCGTGGCGCTCACCTGAGAGCATATCGCCGCATCGGTACCGGCTTCACCGCCCAGATCATCCCATAAGGTATCCACCTTGTTCATGACGACAATCAGACCGCTCTTGCGATTCGCGCGCGCGCCCCGAACGTGATTGCGCCACATGTCGAGGTCGCTCTTGGTCACGCCGGTATCGGCCGCCAGCACGAACAGCACAGCCTGAGCATTCGGCAACATATTCAATGTGAGTTCAGGCTCGGCCCCCAACGCATTAAGGCCCGGCGTGTCCAGAATCACCAGACCCTCTTTCAATAGCTGGTGAGGAAAACTGATGATGGCGTGGCGCCAACATGGAATCTCTACAGTTTCAGGCGACACCTGTTCATGATGTAAATCTTCGTGATACAACCCCAGTTCTTGCGCCCGGTCCAGAGCGACCCGCTTGACCGCAATGAGCTCCTGAAAGGCTTCCTGCATCTGAGCCGGCGAACTGCAGTCCAGATCGATCTGCATCCAGCTTCCGGAGCGCTGCTTGTATTCGCTCAGCGACAGCTTGTCCAGCCGGCTTTCGATTGCCAAAAGCCGTATGTAATTACCTCCATCCGGATCATACAGCAACTCCGTCGGGCACATCGTCGTACGGCCAGGCGTAGAAGGCAGCAGCCTTACTCCCGTCTCCGCAAAAAACATCGCATTGATCAGCTCCGTCTTGCCACGCGAAAATTCAGCGGCGAAAGCCAGCGTAATCCGGTCGGAACGCAACGTTTCGAGCATGGTGTGGATGCTTTCATTCATCGACACCGAACTGAGCCCGTACCGATCGAGCCACGCCTGGTAACGCGTAACCGATGCAATCAGGTACTCTCTTCGTTGCACATATGCTTGCAGTTGTTGTTCAAATTGCCTCATTTTCATGCCTGGACTTCACCATGTTCTCTGAACGCATGGACACGCCATATACTAAACGGATGACATATGATGAAGTGTAGCCCAAAAGATCAATCAGTCCATGGCTGCCAACGAGGAAAGTGGTGAAAGTGTGAAAGAGGATACGATTTGCACCCGGGAAGCGTGAACAAAACACGTGAGCGCATCGAGACACAACGCCATCACACCCACCCGTTTCGCCCGACAACGATCAACTGAGCAATGCCGCAAGCTGCTGCAGCGGGGGCAGCAAAACCATTTTCATCACCTGCAACCCGATCAAAGCAACCAGCGGCGACAGATCGATGCCGGAAATCGGAGGAATCACCCGCTGCACCACTCGGAGCATAGGATCGGTCAAGCTATGAAGCAGAGACGTCGCTGCATTGTATGACATTGGGCTCACCCAGCTGAGGATGGCCCGAATGATGATCGCGAACACAAAGATGTTGAACAGCAGGTTCAGCAGCTGGACAACAGACCACACAATCAGAACGCCAATCCCGATGGGCAGCCCCTGTATCGCAAAGACAAGAAAACCGGCCAGCATCTGCAGCGCCACCATCAACACGAGTGATGCCGTATCGATTCGCCCCACAGAGGGAATGACACGTCTCAACGGGCGAACCAGCGGATGGGTCACCTTGACCAGAAACTGCGAAATGGGATTGTAGAACTCCGCGTTCACCCACTGCAAAAGAAAACGCAGCATCACCACCATAATATAGAGGCTGAATGCGGTATCGATTAGAAAAACCAAAGGGTTGGCATAATAAGAAAAGTCCATTACCGGCTCCCAAGTTCGTTAGACAGTTCGATCGATCGTCTGCGCGCCGCACGCATCGCCTGAGCGACCAGCGCCCGGAGCCCGCCCCGCTCAAAAACATCCATGGCTTTCTGGGTCGTACCACCCGGCGATGTCACCCTCCTCCTCAACTCATCGGGCGACTCATCCACCTCCAACGCCACTTTCGCCGCCCCGAACGCCGTTTGTTCCGTCAGCACCCGGGCGGTCTGCTTATCCAGGCCGAGTTCCAGAGCAGCTTGTTCCATAGCCTCCATGAACAGAAAAAAATAGGCCGGGCCGCTGCCCGATAGTGCAGTCACAGCATCCAACATCGCTTCATCGCCGACCCACACGGTCAACCCCACCGCCCGCAAAATGGACTCGGCCCAATCATGCTGCTCGTCACTGACGCTCGCGTTGGCGTGCAAAGCCGTTGCACCCGTTCGAACCAATGCCGGCGTATTGGGCATACAGCGTACGATGGCTGTCGAACCACCCAGCCATCGCTCAATGTCTTTTTCACGGATACCGGCCGCAATGGAGATCACAAGGGGACGATGCTGTCTCACCGTTTCGGCGATGTCCGCGGCGACCGTATGCAGAATTTGCGGCTTAACCGCCAGCACCAATACCCGCGCCATGGCAGCAACCTGCGTGTTGTCGGCCGAGGTATTCACCCGCCACCGATCGTGCAGCTCCGCCAGTTTCTCCGCGTCAACGTCGGAGACCCAAATGTTTTTCGTCGTAAATCCGTCGGCAATCAGCCCGCCAACCAAGCTGCCCGCCATATTTCCGCCGCCAATAAACCCAATCGTCTGTTCTTTCATGACCCTATCCTGTCCGGTGATTCGGCCTATTTTACCGCAGTTCACCGTTTGGCAATACGTCAAACGGCAGCGGCGAAAAATCCATTGCCAAGAGGTCTCGGGGTGTTGTATAAAAGCGTTCTATCTCCGCCTTGCTAGCCCGAATCTTTCACAAATTATGCTTGATCTCACTTGTCTCTTGATTCCACAAGAAATATTTCCTCAGTCGGCCATAGTCACTGATATGCCACTCCTTCGGAAATTTCCTTGTGAAACCAATATCCGGCGCGATATCGGCGCAAATTCATGAAATCTTCGGGCTAGATTCGAATGTTCGACACGATATATATAGAAGAAGCCATTCTTTCACATCCGCGCACCGGCCGGATACTCCAGCGCTTTCCAGCCGCCAGGCGCATTGTCTGTGAGCGCTATGGCGAAGTATTCAACCCCAAAGCTCAGAATTTTCGACTGCAGAAACAACGTCCGGCACTCATCCTGGCGAAAAAGTTCAAACGGCTGCTGCTCCAGGCACCACCGGGCTACGGGATCGGTGCCAAAAAAAATTATTACTTTTCACACATGCTCAATTGCCTTTATGATTGCCGTTACTGCTTTTTGCAGGGAATGTATCGCTCGGCGAATTATGTGCTGTTCGTCAATTATGAAGATTTCCAGGAGGAAATTCGTGCGACCGCCGAGGCCACACCCAACCAGATGATTCATTTTTTTTCCGGCTACGACTGTGACAGCCTCGCTCTGGAGCCGGTGACCGGCTTTGCAGCCTCCTTCCTGCCGCTGTTCCGGCAACTGCCCAACGCCTGGCTCGAGCTGCGCACCAAAAGCACCCAAATCCGCCTGCTTCTCGACACGGATCCACTGCCCAACTGTATCGTCGCCTACAGTTTTACGCCGGATGAAATCGCCCGGGCACTCGAGCATAAAACGCCCGGCAACCGGCGCCGGCTCGATGCGCTGAGCAAACTGCAGCAGCACGGCTGGACGATCGGCCTGCGCTTCGACCCCATGATTTATCAGAACGGTTATCAGGCGCATTATCAGCACCTGTTTGCAACCGTCTTCAAGCGCATCGATCCGGCACGTCTGCACTCGGTCAGCCTGGGCAGTTTCCGCTTGCCGGACCGATTTTACCGAACGCTGGAAAAGCTCTATCCCGCAGAAAAGCTGTTCGCCGGACCATTGGAATCGACACACGGTGCGGTTTCCTATCGGTCATCGCTGGAGACCGAACTGTCGCAGTTTTGTACGGAGGCGTTGCTGAATTACATCCCTGAAGAAAAACTGTTCCCCTGTACCCTATGAAACGAACTGTACTCATCACCGGCGCCAGTTCCGGCATCGGCCGTGCCATCGCCGCACGGCTCCTGGAGGAAGGTCACACGGTGATCGGCATCGCACGCACATTCAGCGCATTTCAACCCGCCAGTCCGGATTTTCATCCGATCGAACTGGATCTGTCCCAACTCCACGCTCTGCCGGAACAACTGCAGACGCTCACCCAACGATTTTCACAACTGGATGCCGCGGTTTTCTCCGCAGGCCGGGGACAATTCGGAGCATTGGAGGAGTTCTCCTATGCACAGATCCGCGCGTTGATGGATCTGAATTTCACCAGCCAGGCCTATTGTGCCCGAGCTATTGTTCCTATCCTCAAACGGAAAAAGCGGGGTGATCTGATTTTTATCGGCTCGGAAGCCGCACTCGAAGGAAGCCGCAATGGAACGATCTACTGCGCCAGCAAGTTTGCCGTGCGCGGGTTCACTCAGGCGCTGCGCGAAGAGTGTTCGAGCAGCGGCATTCGGGTTTCCCTGATCAACCCAGGCATGGTGAGAACCGCTTTTTTCGACCAACTGCATTTTGAACCCGGTCACCAGGAAACCCAGTCGATCCAGCCGGACGAGATTGCCGAGCTGATCGCCTTTTTGCTGAAGCTGAGACCGGGTACGAATCTGGATGAAATCAATTTATCCCCTTTGCAGAAGGTCATCCATTTCAAGCCGCGGTCAAATAAAAAACAGGATTGACCGTTCAACACAACTCGATTGCCCATGGACAAGAACCCGGATCTATCACACACCCGCTATATCGGCATTGCGGCCCATGTCGATGCCGGCAAGACCACGTTGACCGAACGCATTCTCTTTTACACCGGTGCATCACACAAGGTTGGCGAAGTTCACGACGGCGCTGCACACATGGATTACCTGGCCGAGGAAAAGGCCCATGGAATCACGATCTCTTCCGCCGTCACCCGTACAACCTGGAATGACTACCGGCTACAGATCGTCGATACCCCGGGGCATGTGGACTTCTCCGTCGAGGTGGAAAGGACGATGCGGGTATTGGACGGCTGTATCATCGTCCTGGACGGCGTGCGAGGCGTCGAACCTCAGACCGAGGCGGTCTGGCGGCAGCGCAGCAAGTTTGCTCTTCCCGCCCTTTTCTTTATCAATAAAATGGACCGGCCCGGCGCCGATCTCGCACGGGCCATGGAGAGCATGCGTCAACGGCTGGGGGCGGAACCAGTGCCGGTGACGGTGCCGCTGCCGGACAAGGGCGCCGTGATCCACCTGATCGACAAGACCGTGATCCGGTTCGACGGCGCGTATGGCGAAGTGGTTCGATATGAGCCGGTCGATGATGCCACCTGGGAATCGGTCGCGGAATTCCGCGAAAACCTGCTGCTGGCTGCCGCGGAAGCCGACGACTCCCTGACCGACCTGGTTCTGGCCGGCAAGGAGCCCGGCTCGGAAGCCCTCTGGACAGCACTCCGGCTGGCAGCCCTGGCCGGCAGCATGCATCCCTGCTTCGCCGGCTCCGCGCTGCACAACCAAGGTGTTCAGCCACTGTTGGATGGAGTGCTTCGATTGCTCCCGTCGCCGCTGGATCGCCCACCTCTTGTTGCCGCCCGCCCCGACGGCGAAGAAGAGACCGTCGGGGTTGGCGATGACGGACCGCTGGTTGCACTGGCCTTCAAGGTGCAGATGTGGGATGGTCGGCGCCATGTTTATGTCCGCATTTACCGAAACCGGCTCAGGCCGGGTGACAACGTCGCCATACTGCGGCCGGACGGGGAACACTTGCAGGAACAGGTTGCACGTCTGTTTGACGTGGACGCCAACCGCAAAACGCGCCTGGATACGGCTGTCGCCGGTCAGATTGTCCTGTTGGCCGGCCTGCGCCACGCCACCACGGGCGACACACTGTGTGATCCGCAGCACCTGCTGGCGCTGGAGCGCATCGAAGCGCGCGAGCCTGTTCTGAGTCTGGCCGTCGAACCCGCCTCCAGCGAGGATGAGGAGAAATTTCTGGAAATACTCGAGAAGCTGCAGCAAGAAGACCCGACGCTGCGGGTGGAGGAAAATCCGGAAACCGGACAGCGGCTGCTGCACGGCATGGGCGAACTGCACCTGCAGATCCTGCTCGAGCGGCTGGAGCGGGAATTTCACCTTCGAGTACGCACGGGCAGCCCCGCCGTAGCGATGCGGGAGACCATAACCAAACCCGCCACCGCCGATGTTCTGTTCCAGCCGGCCTTGGACTCCAACCGGACCCAACCCGAGATCAAGGCACGGGTCGCAGTAGCCGTCGCGCCGCGCGAGCGCGGGGCGGGAACCACGATCCGGTGCGAGCCGGTGGTCAGCCCCCCCGGCCACCAACTTTCACCACCGCAGTCGACAGCGATCGAGGAAGGGCTGCACCTGGCCCTCGGCGGCGGTCCCAGCGAGGGAGCACCGTTGGACGACCTCGAGATCGCCGTAAGCAAGGTAGAGCTGTTCGGAAAAGCATCGACAGAAGAGGCCTTGCGCGCCGCGGCGGCACAGGCCGTGGTCAACGCCGTTAAAAAGGCGGCCCCATGCGTCCTTTACCCCATCATGACGGCTGAAATCGTGGTGCCTGAAGAGAATCTCGGCGTTATTCTGGGCGACCTCCAATCCCGGCATGCAGTGATACTGGACACCGACAACTGGAAAGGAACGGTCACCGTTTTCTGTGAGATCGCCCTCAACCAACTGCTGGGATACACCACTAATCTGCGAAGCATGACCCAGGGACGCGGCCAGTTCAGCAGCACCTTCAAGCGATTTGACCGATCCTGATGGTCGGGCAGCCGGCGGCATCACCAAGCGGAAACCAGAGTCCTGGCCAATAGCGGCTGAACGACCGCCATTGGCCAGGACTCTGGGCCGTTATGCTTAGTTTTTCGGGTATACTTGCTGCGGTCGCGGAAGGCGATGCACCGGTTCGTTTTGTGTGCGTGCCGAGCGACCGGGTTGCTTAGGCTCGGTCTGTCCCGCCGTTTTTTCTCTATGCTATTTGACCGTTTCTTCTTTGCCATGCGACTCTCCTCTTGCGAAAAAATAACTTTTCATTATAGCGCAGATTCATGAACCGGGAAAAAAGGAGGGCCATCTTCGAACGCCTGGCCGAAGCGATCCCAGACCCCACGACCGAGCTGAAGTACGAAACGCCGTTTGAGCTGCTGGTTGCTGTCATTCTGTCCGCCCAGGCCACAGACAAAGGCGTCAATAAAGCAACGGCCAAACTGTTCAAAGTGGCCAATACGCCGCAGGCGCTCGTCTCGCTGGGGGAAGAGGGCCTGAAAAAGTACATCAAAACCATCGGGCTTTACAACAGCAAAGCCAAAAACATCTATCAGACCTGCCGCATCCTGATCGACCTCCACCGGGGTGAGATACCCACGACGCGGAAGGAACTCGAAGCCCTGCCCGGTGTCGGCCGCAAAACGGCGAATGTCATCTTGAACACTGCATTCGGACAGGCGACGATCGCGGTCGATACCCATATCTTTCGAGTCTGCAACCGTACCCGTCTCGCGCCCGGGAAAAATGTACTGGAAGTCGAACTGCAGCTGGAAAAGTGGGTCCCGCAAGCGCTCAAGAAAGATGCTCACCACCTGCTGATCCTGCACGGCCGTTACACCTGCACCGCCCGCAAACCCCACTGCGACAGCTGCATCATCGAAGACCTTTGTGAATACCCGGAGAAAACAGAAAGGTAACCGTGGACAAGTACACAAAAGTTGAATTTTTTGCAAAAGATTTATTTGAAAAAGCCCCTTTAGCTGAGTATTATCCACATATCACTTGTTGACTTTGGTGCGCTGATGCCAGAACCGGAAACAGCGGCACTTGCGCTCCGTTCGCCAGGCCAACAGACATTCGCGTAGTCTCAATACGCCAAACATCGCCTTATTTTCAAAGCTAAACAAAGCGCGGGAAACGAGGCAACGATCCATCGAACCAACAGTACAGGAGATATCGATGAGCAAAAAATTCGACAAAAAGCCGCTGGCAATCGCCATCGGAACTGCCATGGCCGGTTCGCTGTCCGCAATCTCGACCGCCGACGCCGATACCAACCCCTTCGCCATGAGCGAACTCTCCTCGGGCTATATGCAGGTCGCTCAAGCGGAAATGAAATGCGGCGAAGGCAAGTGCGGCGGCGAAAAGATGAAGGAGCAGATGAAGAAAGCGGGAGAGGGCAAATGCGCGGGAGCGAAGCCGGCTGACAGCGAGAAGAAAGCCGACGGCAAATGCGGCGCGATGATGGACAAAGAGGAAAAATCCAAGGAAGGCAAATGCGGCGGTGCCAAAACGGAAGAGGCTAAATGCGGCGCCATGATGGAGAAAAAAGCGGCCGAGGAATCAAAGCCGGCTGAAGAAAAAAAATAACGGGCGAACCCCGCAATGAGCGCGCATGACAATTCCATTCAAGGCGCCGGGCTGGGACTGAGGCGGGCCTTCATCGGCCCGCTCTCCGACGCCCCGCCGGAATCGGTCGACTTCTACGAAATCGCACCGGAAAATTGGATGCATGTCGGCGGCCGTTACGGCAAGCAGTTCCGTGCTTTGACCGAACGTCACGCTTTCGTCTGTCATGGGTTGTCACTCTCCATCGGCAGCCCCTCGCCGTTGGACGAGGCGTTCGTGCGCGACCTCAGGTCGTTCATGGAGCTGCATCAGATCCGTTTGTACAGTGAACATTTGAGCTGTTGCAGCGACGATGGCCATCTTTATGATCTGATGCCGATCCCGTTCACCACCGAAGCGGTTCACTACGTTGCAGAGCGCATTCGACGGGTTCAGGATATCCTCGAACAGCGCATCGCCATCGAAAATATCTCCTATTACGCCGCTCCCGGCAAGAAGATGGAGGAGATCGATTTTCTTAATGCCGTCATCACCGAAGCGGACTGCGATTTGTTGATCGACATCAACAACATATTCGTCAACAGCATCAATCATGGCTATGATGCGGAAGCATATCTGAAGGCGATTCCGGCAGAGCGCATCGCCTATGCCCACATCGCCGGCCACTACGTCGAAGCCGAGGATTTTCTGGTCGACACCCATGGCGCCGACGTCATCGATCCGGTGTGGAAACTGCTGGGCAAGGCCTATCAGCTCTACGGCGTGTTCCCTACGCTGCTGGAACGTGACTTCAACATCCCGCCTCTGGAAGAGCTGGTGCGGGAAGTCGATACGATTCGGGCGATTCAAAACAGCTGGAAAAAGCAGCATGGCATCCGCTACGCTTGACCCGACTCCTTCCCTGGCAGAGCAGCAATTCGCCTTTGCCGCCTATATTCGGGACCCGTACTGTCACCCGGCGCCCCGCGATGTCGACCCGCACCGCATGGCCATGTACCGGGAGCTGTTTTTCAACAACATCAACAGCTTCCTGGCCAGCGGCTTTCCGGTCTTGAAAAAGATCTTGAAGGAAGCCCAATGGACGGCGATGGTGCACGATTTTTTTGCCACTCACAAAAGTCAAACGCCTTATTTCGCTGAAATCGCAGAAGAATTTTTGAATTTTTTGCACAACGAACGGGCTGCGCAGCCCGATGACGCGGTGTTCCTGCTGGAACTGGCCCACTACGAATGGGTCGAACTGGCCTTGTCGATGGCGGAAGGCGAGGCGCCCACTCGAGATCCGTGGTTCCTGGACGACCCGCTTTCCCATGCGGTCATTCTCTCGAAACTGGCCTGGCCGCTGGCATACCGCTTTCCGGTGCATCGCATTGCGCCTGATTTCCAACCGAATGAACCACCCGAGCAGCCAACCTATCTGACTGTTTTCCGCGACGACGAGGATGAGGTCCGATTCATGGAGATCAATGCGGTGACCTACCGTCTGTTGCAGCTGATACAGGAAAACCCCAACGTTGCGACACGCGAGTTGATGCTGCAAATCGCCGAAGAGCTGGAACACCCGAACTCCGCGGTGGTGATGGAAGGCGGCGCTGCCACGCTCAGAGAACTGTCGGAGCGTGGCATCGTTGCAGGCGCCGGAGCACGTACCTGCTCCGATCCGAGCTGAACAAGACACAAAAAATCCCGACGGACTGCGCTTTTCTAGCGTCCGATTTCCAGCCCCGCCAGATAGGTCCGAATCAGATGCTCCAGCAACGACTCGACCGCTCCTACCCGCACGACATCGAGCTTGCCGGTCATGTACAAAATGCAAACACCGTGCACACCGCTCCATAGCGCCTTGGCGGCCTGCGTCACCGCCGCATCATCAGTCAGCATAATGTCGCGGACCGGCTCTTCGACCAACAGGAACAACCGGATAATGCGCTTTTCATACCACTCAGGCACCGGTTCGTCATCGTTCATACGGTGTTCGAAAATCATCCGCCAGGCGTGTGGATGCGCCACGGCAAACTGTAAATAGGCTCTGCCAAACGCCAACAGTCTCTGCCTGGGGTCGACAATCGACACCCCGGCATCGGCGACAGCCCGATGCATGGCTTCAAGATTGCGCGCGTTGACCTGCAAGATCAAATCGTCCAGGTTCTTGAACACAAGATAGAGACTGCCGACCGTATAGCCGATCGCTCTGGCAACCTTGCGAGCACTCAAACCCTGGAAGCCCTGCTCGCGAACGAGCTTGGAGGCGGCCTGCAAAGCCAGTTCGCGAATCTCTTCCCGGGTATGATCGCTACGGCGGCCCATTGTTCTTTCGTGCGGTTTGAGAGGTTTACTGACAGTCAGACCGAATCGGGATCAGAGCTCTGTCGATGCGTAGTCGGCCAGTCGCGACCGCTCGCCTCGCCGCAGGGTGATATGAGCGCTGTGCGGCCAACTCTTGAAGCGGTCGACCACATAAGTCAGTCCGGATGTGAGGCCGCTCAAATAGGGCGTATCGATCTGCGCAATATTTCCGATGCAGACGATCTTACTGCCCGGTCCGGCCCGGGTGATCAGTGTTTTCATCTGTTTCGCGGTCAGATTCTGCGCTTCGTCGAGGATGATATAGCGGTTCAGAAAGGTACGCCCGCGCATAAAATTGAGCGAGCGGATCTTCACCCGGTTGAGCATCAGGTTGCTGGTCGCCGCCCGCTCCCAACTGCCGCTGTCGGCGTTTCCTCCAAGCAGCTCCAGGTTATCCAGCAAAGCACCCATCCAAGGCGCCATTTTCTCTTCTTCGGTGCCGGGAAGAAAACCGATGTCTTCACCGACAGGAACCGTTTCACGGGTCATGATGATTTCCCGATACAACTTTTGATCCAGGGTCATGACAAGCCCCGCAGCCAATGCCAGCAGCGTCTTGCCGGTGCCGGCCGTGCCCAACAGAGTAACGAAATCAATGTCGGGGTCGAGCAGCACGTTCAGCGCGAAATTCTGCTCCATATTGCGCGCCTGTATGCCCCACACCTCGTGTTGTGCGCGCCTGTAATCGCGCGCCAGCTCAATGTCAGCCGCATTGCCGTCGCATGAACGCACGATGGCTTCGAACTTGGCATCACCGGGCGTATAGAGAAACTCATTCGGATACCAATCCTCGACCAGCGGTCCTTTGACTTTGTAGAACGTTCGATCCTGCTCCTGCCACGACTCCATCGTCTTGCCGTGCCGCTCCCAGAAATCCGCCGGCAGTGCACTGGCGCCCGTATAGAGCAGGTTGATATCATCGAGAACCTGATCACTGTGATAGTCTTCCGCCCGAACGCCCAGCAGCGCGGCCTTGATGCGCAGATTGATGTCTTTGGAAACGAGAATGACCTGGACGTCCGGGTGCTCCTGCCTGAGTGCCAGCACAGTGCCCAGAACCGAATTGTCGGGCAGATCGCCCGGAAGGGTTTCAGGCAGCAGCGAAATCATCCGGCGTATCTGAAAAAACAGGCGGCCGCTGCACTGCCGATCGATCTGCGACGTGTAATCCAGCCGCGATAAGATGATGCCGGCATCGATCTGGTTCTGATCCACATTGTGAATCAGTTCATCGAGAAAGCGGCTGACCTGTCTGGCATTGCGGGCCACTTCCGTGAGCCCTTTTTTTGCGCTGTCCAGCTCTTCGAGCACTACCATCGGAATAAAGATATCGTGCTCCTGAAACCGAAAGATCGCCGCCGGATCGTGCATCAGAACATTGGTATCGAGAACGAAAAGCTTTTTCTCCGGCTTCGACTCGCTATTCATAAAAGCCCTGGCAGATCAATTTGTTCCGCAGCCGCGCCGCCCATTCTTCGCCGCATCTCGCTCGCCCCAGTTCATCACTTCGTTCCCGCATCGTGGGAAGTCGCGCCGCCGTTCCGCTCGAGTTCAGTCAGCTTTTCCAACACCACCTCGACATGCCCTTTCACTTTGACCTTCCGCCAGGCATAAGCGAGCTTGCCCTCTTTATCGACCAGAAACGTACTGCGTTCGATGCCGCGCACCTTTTTGCCGTACAGGGTCTTCATCTTCATCACATCGAACAGTTCACATAGCTGCTCATCCGGGTCTGAGAGCAGATCGAACGGGAACGCCTGCTTGGCCTTGAAATTCTCGTGAACCCGAACGCTGTCCCGCGAAACCCCGAGCACGATACAGTTCAAAGCTTGAAACTCACTGTAATGGTCCCGAAAATCCTGGCCTTCGAGCGTGCAGCCCGGGGTATTGTCTTTGGGGTAAAAGTAGAGAACGACATTCTTTCCCTGCAACTCGGAAAGCCGGATCGTCTGGTCACCGGTTGCCGCCGCTTCGAAATCGGGCACCGGTCTGCCTTCGAGGACTTCGGTCATGAATCATTGACTCCTTTTTCGCGTGCTATCAACGTTTCTCGAATTTTACCGCATTCCGACAATCCGACATAGAGACACAGAGAATATTCGTGGCGCCGATCATGCCGGATGGACCTTTGCCCGCGCTGCCGTGCGCCAGGCTGGCCGATAGGCGCCCAACTCCAGCGGCGTTCGGAAATAATGCAGGGGATTGGAGCGCAGGCTTTTGGCCAAATCGGCGGGCCGGTTGCGGTGTTTTAGGGTTGACAACTATTGCTACCTTTTGCCACCATCACAATCGTGTTTTCTATTGAGGTCCAGCGATGGCAACGATGAATATCTCATCGCCTGACCCAATGCGGGACTGGGTCCAGGCTCAAATTCAGGCGGGCAAATACGCAAGCAACAGTGATTATGTGCGTGATCTGATACGGCAAGACCACGAGCGAAGAAATCAGCTGCAACATCTTCAACAAGCTATCACGGACGGTCTGGAGAGTGGAATTGCAGAAGATTTTGATCTGAAAGCATTCCTGCAAGAAATGAAAGTAAAGCACCTTAGATGACTACTACAAGTTGCTGCCGAAGGCTCGTGCCGACCTTGAAGAGATATGGCTTTATACCATCGATGAATGGGGTGCAACGCAAGCAGAAAGATATCTGGACGAGTTGGAGCAAAGTTTTCAGCTGCTCGCAGGGAATCCTGATATTTGCCTGGAATGGGATGATTTGACGCCTGCTGTTCACATTTATCACTGTATCAGACATTTAATCATATATTTCCAAAAAGAGGATTCCATTCTGATTCTTCGTGTTCTGCACGCCAACATGGATGTTGTTCGTCATCTTTAGCTGCGGTCAATTCCCAAGCCCAGCTTTTGTTCCGGTCTTTGGAGGACGGCGCTTTTCCGATCGGACGGTGAGCTGGATCATCGCCCATCTCCAGACGTTTGCGAAGTGGACTTCACAAATTGGCGCCGTTTGCGTTGGGCAATTCGGCCGATAAGCTGAAGACTGTGTTGCCGGGTGCCGGCCTTGAGACCGAGCGGGCGATCATGCCCGCCGGGCGACAGAAGATTCTGGATACGGCCGATCACCTCCCGGTCATCGGTGGGCGCTCGTGCAACCGACGGATCAAAACCGAACTGCCGGATGAGCGGCCGCGGCGGAAAGTCTATCGGCGCAGGCAGAACCGGGCTATTGTCTATCTGCTGATCGAGACCGGCATGCGCCAAGCAGGGGTGGTGCAATTAAATGAAGGGGATATCGAGTTTGCCCGCCGAGCGGTCTCGGCCACGGAAAAAGGCGGCAATCAGCAGGCAACAACCCGTGCTCCGCACTTTACCTCTTCTCCGCTCGTTACACCGCTTTGCGGTGTAACGCATCCGGAAACGCGCCAGACGGATTATCCACGCAAAGTGAATGGTTAACAAAGCGCATCCAGCCAGTCCACAAAAACAGGGATTTTTTTGTCTTGTTGACACCGGCTGGGTAATGGGTGATCCCGGTTACTCCACTTACACATTTTCTGTAACCGTTCAGACCCCCTCCAGAATTTTGCCAGTTTTTGCAACTACGGAGCGAACTATCAATAACTTACGGCAGTTTTTCAAGAAAAATGCCGATTTTTGAGTGGGGGGTCTGAACGGGTCGGGTAGCCGGGTGACGTTACCGCCACCCAGCCCCCTAAGAACCGGGCGGGCGAATTTCCCCGCACACGGCTCAAGCCTTGGTAAGGCGCCGTGAAGCACCCGGTGATTAAGCACCTTCACG